>Ga0302325_10003292_pt1 | contig 38215 bp, 30 predicted proteins | sample Palsa_T0_2_FD_201948 | JGI IMG/M metagenome (GOLD analysis project Ga0302325, IMG submission 201948) | Peat permafrost microbial communities from Stordalen Mire near Abisko, Sweden - Palsa_T0_2 | ecosystem: Environmental > Terrestrial > Soil > Palsa > Peat permafrost | place: Sweden: Abisko...
CGATTTTGCCAAGGTCGAGAGTTTTCTCGAGACGCTATATGTCAGCGGACGACTCCAGCTTCCTCTGAAGGGCATTCTCCTTATTGGTTATTGACCGAAGACCAGGAACCTACTCGCCCTGGCGCGCTAGCATTTCGCTGGTACGACTTTGGCTGCAGGGGTGTGAGACGGCCAAAGGAGCACGCAACTGGCGAATGGTTCGGGAAGGTGCTGACGAATATGGATGCCGCGGAGCGCCGCTACTATGCGCCCGAAGTCCTCAAGGAAAAGAAGCTCCCTGAGAAGCAGACCTGCCCATTCCAGCTTCGCAAGCAGGATGCGAAGTGTACGAAGGATGGTGGCGTATGTTCGCTCCGCCTCTACTCATACAGAGCTGATGCGAAGACTGGGCGGGCAATGGGCGAGCCGGTGGCCGGCCCTCAGGGCGAACTGCGTGCGACGTGCCCGTACCGCTTCCATGAAGCCCTCGACGTGTTCCATTGGGTGGGCGAAACTATCCTGGGCGACGGCAATCCAAAACTTGTCGGTGAAGTTGGTTTCCTGGAGGCCAGCCCGACAACCGATGCCAAGGGCGGCGATGACGTTGGCCGAATCGATATGGTGCTTGTCAGCAATAAGCCCGAAGAAGGGGCGCCGATGGAGTGGTGCGCCCTGGAGGTTCAGGCTGTGTACTTTTCGGGGGATGCGATGCGGGGCGAGTTCAAAGCGTTTGCAGATGAAGCCGTTGATTGGGTAATCTTTCCCGCCGGGCGGCGACGACCCGACTACCGCGGCAGCGCCCCCAAGCGCCTCATGCCCCAGCTCCAAATAAAAGTGCCGACCCTCCGCCGCTGGGGCAAGAAGATGGCCGTTGTCGTCGACCGGGCATTTTTCGATTCCGTCGGAGAAATGGATCGAGTCCCAGACATCTCGAAGGCGGACATTGCCTGGTTTGTTGTGCGCTTTGAAGACGTGCAGGGAAGCAAATACAGCCGGATCGTTCGCGACGAGGTGCGCTACACGACTCTGGAGCGGTCTGTCGATGGCCTTACGGGCGGAAAGCCGGTCCCGAGATCGGTCTTTGAAGAACGGATCTCCGGAAAGATGAGTGCGGCGCCCTCACTGGAGCAGACCGAAGAGAATGGGCTTCCCGAGATCGGCTTGCCAGATGAGTTCGAGGAATCAACCCGGTAGGCAGCGTTTGGCTTTAGTTGAGACTCGCTTTACAAGAGCTGCCTGTACTCAAATCACCGCCTAACCCATGTGCCAGGGCACGATCCAACTACGATCTGTGGTAGTAGCTGTCCGTCTGAGATACCCTGCTTTTACGTCTCGCATGCGCCTAATCAGCCCCTTGGCCGTCGCTGCCATTGCCGTGCTTTCCTGCCATGCCCAGGATTTCCGGGGCAGCCTGGCGGGCGCCGTCAACGATGCGAGCGGCGGTCGCGTGCCGTCCGCGGACGTTTCCTTGCAGGCCACCGAGTCTTCCCGCGCACGCCAAACCAAGAGCGATAGCCGCGGAGAATTCCGCTTCGACGATCTGCAACCCGGCAGCTATAGATTGATCGTGCGGGGGACCGGTTTCGCGGAAGCCAGCTCTAATGTGACAGTAGTGGTCAGCTCCGTGCGCGAAGTAAACGTCACGCTGAACCTGGCCTCGGAGCGGCAGACGCTGAATGTGCAGGGACAGGCGTCGTCCATCGTCACCCAACCCGTGGATACCAGCTCCACCGTTCACGGCGGCGCGGTCAGCGCCAAGGATCTGGATACAATTCCCTTGGCCAATCGCAGCTTCGCCAATATCGCCTACCTGATCCCCGGGACCGAGCCGGTCGAGCCCTCCGACCCCACCAAAGCCCGCATCACGGCGGTCTCCTTCGGAGGTAGTTCCGGACTCAACGACGTGACGTCTGTCGACGGCGGCGACAATTCAGACGATTACATCGGAGGCTTCCTGCAGAACTTCTCTCCCGACGCGATTCAGGAATTTGCCGTGCAGACTTCGCAGCAGAATGCGAATATTGGCCGCACGGTAGGCGGCTCGGTGGAGATCACCACCAAAAGCGGCACGAACGTGTGGCACGGTGAGACTGCCTTCTACGAACGCGCCGCGAAGCTGAATGCGCGTTACCCCATCGAGAATCCCCCGCCGCTGCCGAAACAGCCGTTCTCCCGGCAGAACTACGTCGGTACGCTGGGCGGACCCATCGTGAAGGACAAATTGTTTTTCTTCGCTTCCATTGAAGCGGTCCACGAAGACGCCAGCATCGCATATAGCCCGGCCAGCCTCAGCCAGTTCGACGCCCTCGCCTCGCTGGCCTCGCAGGGGCTTATCCCGGGAATCCATTCGATACCGGTGCCCGACAATGTTCCGATCCCATTCCGGGACTATCTGGGGGACCTGCGCTTCGACTGGGCGCAGTCGTCCCGCGCGCAGTGGTTCCTGCGGGCGGCTCTCGATACCTACACCACCGACAACGCCTTCGTGGAACAGGCTACGCTGCCCTCCACCGGCGCTACCTGGCATTCCAACTACATGAACCTGGTGCTGGGCCAGCAATTTATTTTCAGCCCCACATGGCTGGGAACGTTCACCCTGGCGGGCAGCGGATTGCGTTTGAATGAATATCGCAACTCCCAACTTGGCTTCGCGCTGGCCTTCCCATTCAGTTCCACCTCCCAGACGATTTCCGGCTTCGAAACTTTTGGCGACAACCAGTTCGTCACGCCGATTACCGCCTTTCCCATCGCGCGGGACCAGGAAAAATATCAGGTTCGCTATGCCGTGACGCACACCACCAGCCGGCACTCGCCCAGTTTCGGCGTCGACCTCATCCACGAGCCGGTGATGAGCGGCGCGCTTCCGGGGAACGCGGAGAACCTTACCGTGTTCGCGCAGAATCCCGCGGACTACCTCAACGACCCGCAGCAATTCGCCGTGGACTTAACCTGCACGCCGACCGCAACTATCGCGGTCACGCCCGGCACAACCTGTACCAGCACGCCGGCGGGCAACGGCAGCTTCTCACAGAACGTACAGCGCCTGGGAATGTACGTGGAGGATTCCTGGCGAGTGACGCAGCATTTCACTGTGAACTACGGCTTGCGTTACGACACCACCTTCGGACTGTTTACGGCCTCGGGTAGGTCGCAACTGGACAATCCCGCGCTGCTCACGCTCCAGGCTTTGCAGATCCCGCTTTTCCAGCACCCGGGCGCGCCGCAGGATTACCGTAAACAGTTCGGGCCGCGCTTGGGAATCGCCTATGCGCCGGGCCAATCCCGGAACACGGTAATACGCGCGGGGTTCGGCATGTTTTACAACGACCTGGCGCAGAACGGCTGGGTGACGGCGTTCCAGTCGGTGAACGAGCCTCCCGGGCTATGCGCCAATCCGGGTGACGCCGGCTGTCTTCCAGGAGCGGCCAATGGCGGCGCCGGCGCGCTGATCGATCCGGCCTACAAGACGCCTTATGCGCTGCATGCCAGCGCCGGCGTTCAGCATGCGTTCAATGCCCGCTGGACGCTGGGCGCGGACTGGACTCACGAAGAGGGCAACCACGGCTACCGCCGATACATATACCAAGCCGGCTACACGCTCTTCTCGCCGCTCTATGCCGACGACCTCGCGACCCAACAGCAGTATGTTGCCAACATCACGGTTTTCCGGAGCGACAACCGGTCCCGGTACGATGGGCTTTCGGTGCATCTGCAAGCCAACCTCTCGCGGCTTAGCCTGGTTCTGAACTATACGCTGTCGAGCGCCGAAACCTGGGGCTGCGTCCTGGGCGAACTCTTCGACTACGTGAACGGGGTCTGCAACCCGCTGAATGCGTTTGCCAAAGGCGATTACGGGCCGTCGGGGGAAAATGTTACCGACCGCTTGGTCTTGGCGGGCACCGTACATCTTCCCGGTGGATTTGAGTTCTCCGTATTGGGCCAAGCCGAGAGCGCCCGGCCGTTCACGCTCACCACACCCGTGGACGTGAACGGATTTGGAGATACGCTGGACGACCGCGCGGTGGTCAACGGTGTGCAAACCGGCATGGATGTATTCCGCGGCACGCCGTACATCCAGACCGATGTGCGGGTCAGCCGCCCGTTCCGTTTTCACGACCGCTGGCGGTTGATGCCGTTTATCGAGATTTTCAATCTGTTCAACCGCAACAATCCGGGCGCCAACTATGTGACGAACCTCGCGGCGCTGCCGGTGCCGGTCAATAATCTGGCAAACGCCACGGCATTTTGCCTGAACGCGGCTTGCACGTCGACGCAACCCATCACCAGCCTGAATCAGTTGCGCGTGGCGGCCGGCGCGCTAGGCGATTTCTTTGGTCCCGGGATCACGGTGGGCATCCCGTTTGCGGCGCAGTTGGGAATCCGGCTAAGCTTCTAGCTAAGTGCGATTACTGAAAGGGGGGGCCGGTACGATAACCATTCCGTCGTGAAAGAACTTGAGAATCACGATGCCGACGATAATCAGAATCACGCCCACGATTCGCGTTTCGAGTTGCCAGCTTCGCCGGCGCGGAGTGCCTTCACCCCGACGCACGCGTCGCGGCGAGGGTGGTGTATTTACGATGCGCAGGCACCTTGCGGGGTGTGCAGCCATAACCGCGCCGAGAAGCAGCACGACCGCGCCTGCGATTGCTTCCCAAATCAACGCCACGCGCATATAGAGCTCCTAGCTTAGCTTAGCTTAGCTTAACAATACTGTTCACTTAAGAGCCATGTGCGTGGGGCGGACGATCGTTTTGTGTCGTCTGCCTGATGCGCGCCAGAGTGGCAGACCACAAAAGGCAATGGTCTGCCCCACAAAGTGACCAGGATTGTAGCTAAGCCAGGAGCGTCGGAATTTCCGTTGCACGCCGCCGCTGGAACCTCTTAGCGGTGCACGGAATATGATCTGCCGGATACTGTGGTCCGTTGGATTCTGAAGCGGCAAGTTGTTTCCATTCTGCATCTTATCTTGCAGGAAGGATTGCGTTTCGATCACACGCTTGAGCGCCTCCGTGATGGTGGTGTTCCGCGCGCTCGCGATACGCTTGAACGCGTTCACGGTGTCTTCCGGCAGCGCGCGCGACGGCGCAAGTAAGTGAGCCGGCTGTCGGGCCGAACCTGCATCACGGCGCGCGCAGGGCATCCGCGGGGCTGGTTTCGCCGGACGAGTCGCAAACCGCCGTCAATCCTCCCGGCCCCAGGATCTTGGTCTCCTTCAAGTAGGCCTGCGGATCCATCAACCCCTGCGTACGCGCCAAAATCCGTGCCAAGCGCGGAATGTCCCGCACTCTGACTTCTTTCAGCCATTGCCACCACTTCTTCTTTCCGGCGACATTCAGAACGCTGCGCCGCCACGTCTCACAATACAGTTCGAAGAAGCGCTCCACCGGCAGGCGCGGCTGCCACAGCAGGTGATGCAGGTCGTATTGGTTCCAGTCGAATACCTCGAGCCGGCCCTTGCTTTTTTCGAAATAGTAAGTGCCCGGCAACGGCGTCAGAATGGTAAACCCCACGCGGTACAGTTGGTGCTCGTCCAGAAAATCCCACAGCCCCGCAAAATCCTCCTCGCCGAAATCCGGATCGATGATGAAGTTCCCGGTCACGCCGAATCCCAGTTCGCGGGCGATGCGCACCGCCTCCACGGTCTTGTTGATGTCGGCCTCCTTGTGCAGGGAATTGAGGCCGGGGCTGGTGTGCGACTCCAGGCCGAAAAAAATATCGAAGTTTTTCGCCAGCGGCCGCCACAGCTTCAATAGGTCCGCATTCTCCGTTACCAGGTCCGCGCGAGTCTGCACCAGCAGCCAGTTCTTGCGCTCCTTGGACCGCAGCAGCGTGCGCCCCAATTCCTCGCTGCGCGCCCGGTCGGCCCAGAACAGGTCGTCGACCATGAAGAGGTTGCGTCCGGTAGCCTCGAAGTCGGCGCGTACCTGTTCCGGCGCGTGGCAGCGATAAGTTCGCTTGTAGAGCTGCCACACCGAACAGAAGCTGCACCGGTAGGAGCAGCCGCGGGCCGTCTCCATAGTCCAGACGGGCATGTAATTCAGACAGCAGTAGCGCTTCTGGTAGCGCGCCACCGCGGACCTGTCCGGCAGCGGCATCCGGGCCAAATCCAGCCACGGTGACGGCTTAGCGGCGGTCGCCTGAAACCGCCCGTCTCCAGTGGGAAGCAGCAACGACGGAATCGTGCTCAGCGGCTGGCCGCTGGCGACCGCGTCGCACAACGCCGGCATCAGCGTCTCACCTTCGCCGATGCAAATTGCGTCCACGGACCGGTTGAGGTCCACGGCTTTTGGGTACGCGGATATCGCGTGGCCGCCAATGGCGACAAAAATACCGGGATCGTGCGCCTTGGTCTGGTCCGCCAACCGCAGCGCGGCGGGCGCCTCCAGGATATGCAGGCAGGAGATGGCCACTAAGTCGGGCCGCCATTCGCGCAGAATCCCGGCAATCCCGCGACGTTCGAAGCGCATGTCCGCCAGCATCACGGTGTGCCCCGCCGGGCGAAGCGCCGCCGCCAGGTACATTAGGCCCAATGGCTCGGTTTGAAAGAAAGGGGCCAAACCGAACTGCACGGCGTCCGGGCAAGGCCTCACCAGCAGGATTCGCATCGCCTACCTCGCGGCCCCCATGATGCTCCTGGAGGGCGGCCAATCTTGGCCGCAGCCGGTCGGCTCTGGCCGCACGAAAGGCGGCTGCGGGCAGGATTGCCCGCCCTCCACAGGTTACGGGAAAAGCTCAAGGGATTGCCCCATGGCGCGCGCCCCCGGCAATTCAACCCACGGGCATGCCTCATCGCGTTCGCGGCGGTGCAATGGCGACCAGTGTATTCCCGGATCCCGATTGGAAAACGGGCTGCTCATCGGGCATCGGAGCGTGTACGGCGGGCGCTTGCTCAGGCCGCCGTCCGGCGTTGCGCGGCATGCCCAACAGCTTGCGCCAAGCGAAGCCCAACCGTCTCTTCAGCAGCGAGCGGCGCGTATCCAGAAACGGATCGTCCGGCGTTCCGTAGACCGGATGATAACTGTCCGGCCTCTCCAGCCCGGGGACATCGATGCGGAAATCGTTCAACTGCATGAAGTGCCGCATTTGCAGCTTGTAGCGGCCCTCAACGCCGAACAACAACTCCAGCATGCGCTCGTTCATCCATACGATATAGCGCAGCCCGAACATCCACAGATAAGTGTAGCCCTTGAAATATTTCCAGTCGCCCTTGGTGGGCCGCCACATCCCGATGATCTCCCGCCGGATCCTCCACCGTGCGAAGCCGAGTTCTTCCGGCGACAACGCGGAGGTGCGCACGTTGCTGAAGTAGCCGTCGTACCAGCGGAAGTCCGAAAGGTTCTGCACTTGCCCGGCGCGCAGCATGTTATCGCGCAAAGGCGTCTTCGGATACGGAGTCATGATCTGGTCCATCACGCTGCTGACGCCCTGCTCCTTAATGAACCGGTAGTTCTCGCGCATGCTTTCCGGATCGTCGTCCGGTAGCCCGTTGATCAGGCCGGCGATCACCACAATTTTTTCCTTCTGCAACTCCGCGATGGACTTCTTGATCGCGGGCAGTGTGTTGGGTTTCTTCATCGCCCTCAGGTTTTTCGTGGAGGCGTTTTCGATACCCATGAAGATCGAGACGAAGCCCGCCTTAGCCATTTTCTTGACCACGTGCGGCCGTTGCGAAAAGCCGATCACGGTAGCCTGTGTGGTGAACCGCAGATTCTTCAGCTTCAGCCCGATCACCCCGTCCATTAGTTCCTCGAAACGGTCCATGTTCTGGGTGATGTTGTCGTCCGTGCAGAAGATATGCCGCGCCCCCCGGCTATACGCGTCTTCGATATCCGCCAGCACCCGCTCCATCGGGAACTGCCGGATGGAGCTGCCGTACATTTGATGAATGCTGCAGAAATTGCAGTGGTACAGGCAGCCGCGGGACGTCTCGATCACGTCCGCCCTGCGGAAATACATGTGGAAGTTCTTGATGATCCGTTTATCGCGCGCCGGCAGCTTGATCTTCGTCACATCCTCCAGGGGACGCGGCGCATTGTGATGGAACTGCCGGTTTTCGGTCTTATAGGACACGCCCGTCACGTTGTCCAGCCCGCGGCCCTGCGCATCCAGCGAGTCCAACAGCTCCCCGAAACTGAAGTCGCCTTCGCCCCGCACCAGGAAGTCCCAGTAATCGGCCCCCGGCGATCCCTCGATGGAGTCGTAGGATAGCGTTGCGTGATAGCCGCCCAGCACTGTTTTGATGCGGGGATCGAGCCTCTTCGTCAGATACGCCATCCGCAGGTTGCAATCGTACTGAAAGGCCATCCCGGAAAAACCCACCACGTCCGGGCGCTCCTTGCGCAACGTATCCATCAGGATCGGAATGGCGCTCTTGCGCGCGGGCGCTAAATCCAGAACCTTCACGTCATGGTTGTCGATCTGGGCGGCGATGGTCGCCAAAGCCACTGATGGAGGTTCCCACTGCCGTCTGGGGACCCAGGGTGACGTAGCGGGGCATTGCACGAGCAGTGCTTTCGACATTGCGACATCATACTCCAATTCGGGATAGGACTGCAAGAACCTGTGCAACTTGTGGGGCAGGATGGTATCCTGCGCGCCGATTGCCAATCGGCGCCAAATGCCGGCCGCACCTTTCCTCCCATACTCATACATAATAAGTGGAGACAAATTCGTCTAATACGCCCACCGAGACGGCGGCAATCTAGCCGTGCATCTCCAACGCGATCTTGACGCGCAAGGCTTCGACGCATCGCCCTGGCGCTTCCACGGAATCGTTCAAATCCGAATACTGCCGCGCCGAGTTGACGCCCAATGGTGGGGCGGACCCCGTGGTCCGCGGGCGCCCCCCCCGGTCGCCCATCCCGCGCTCGGCCAAAGTTCCGTTGAGAATTCTACCCCCGCCCTGGGCAGCGGATGACCGTATAGATCCGGCGTGCGGATTGAGGCCTCGCCGCTCTAGGGGGGCGCGCGGACAATTGGCGGGCTTCCCCGCCCGTCCAGGACGGCCGGAGCGCGAGCGACGATCCGGTCACGCTCAAAACGGTTGTTCGGGTTCCGCTCGATCGACATGCAGGCGGGTCGCGCGCGATTGCCCGGACGTCAATAGCCGCTGACAATGGCCGCCTACCTGCCTTGACATAGCTCTTCTTTTTTGATGACATTGGAAAACGCCATAAGCTCGGCTTATGGTGCTTGGAGGCCAAGAGTGTGCAACCGCGACTTGCTGCACGCATTAGCAGCCTGTCTCGTAGGAGCATCGCTGCTGCATCCGGTTTCGCTGCCTGCGGCTACCGCCTCCGGCTTGCTCACGCAGGTTCAGGTGCCCGTCGTCCTGACTATCGACCCGGAATGCACCACCGGCAGCGTGGTGTTGCAATTTCGAAATGATGGTTCAGCCCCGGTAACCCTCGCGCCTACCGCCAGCGAAGTGATGACCGCTGCCGGCAAGCCATCCGGCGCCGCGATATCTTTTCAGAGGGTCTCCGACCTGTCGGGGAAAGGCACTGGTCCCGACGGGCCGGTAGAACCCAAGAAGATCGGGTACATCAAGGCCGATATCGGAGACCTTCGGCAGGTGGGAACGTGGGACATCGATATCCGGAACCACGACGCCAAAATCGGTACATTCGAGGTCGCTCGAACCAAGGCTAACTTCAGTGTAAGACTTGATGTGCCCACTCCGGACGCGCCCGAGATATCCCTGCGGTGGCGCGTTCCTAAGTTGTTGGCGTTCACAAACGCGGATGACAGGGCCTACAAGGCGAGTTGGCGCCTCGTGATCGACGGGAAGGAGGACGCAGCCCCGCTTCCGGTCGGCAGTGACCTGGTGCTCCCCGCAAGCGGAGCCGGCCAGGTTATTTTTACGCCCCCTGGCGGATGGTTCTCGCTGAATAGCATGCTGAAAGATCGGACCGCCGATGGGCGGTTGACCGTACACGCGCAGTGCACGGGATGCGCCGGCCAAGCGTGCGTGCCACCATTATGCGCGCCCGAAAAAACGTTCAAGGTTAAGGTAAGTCTAGCGATCTGTTCGCCGGGCTGGCAGGCATTCTGGGCGGATATCTTTGTTCTAGTCACGCTTCTGTTGGGCGCCGGCGCCTCATTTTTCGTAAACCTGGCTGTTCCGAACTACTTCAGCCGGCGCGACTTCCGCCGCCAGTTGACCGACATAGACGCGCGCGTCGCGAGCCTCCCCATGGCGCTATCGTCCCGGCTGCGGGTTCTCGCCGGCATTGAGCGCAAGAGTCTGGAAGAAAGCATGCGGGATTTCAGTTTCTACAGCCTCGAATTTAGGGCCCGCATCGCCCAACTGAAGCAGTCCGCCGGCCAACTGAGCAGCCGTGTAGACCTCATTCAGCAGTTAGGCACTGACCGCATCCGCTTTGATGCGTTGCGGGCGCAGGGCGCGGCTCCTACTCTGGTGGATCAGATCGAAAATCTTTTCGAGGAAGTCATCCAGAGCCTCGAGTCCGTCGGACTGAACGATAAGATCCTCGCGTCCGCCAACGTGAACGTGGCCCAGATCGAAAAGGATATGGACGGCTTGCCTAAGCCCGGGCCGGATTTTGCGAGCCAACTGGCCGCGCGCGCTAAATTGTTGAAGAAGGAGTATGCAAAGAGCTCCTCAACTACCGAAAAAATGCGAAAGGCCTTTCCGGAACTCTTTGCCGAATTGGACGGGGCTTCCGAGGATCCCAATGAATTCACGCCGGAGTTCGCCAAGTGGGACATGATTCTTTACAAGCTCGAACTGATCCGCCGGTACGTGGCCTGGCGCGACTCCCGCCAGTTGGCAGATGCCGCCAAGCTTGAAGAGATCGAAGAGGAGCTTACGAAACGGCTACTGCTCTTCAGTTGGGAAGGGATCGATTCGGCGCTGCGGTACGTACGTGAGATTGAACAGAACATCTTCCCGGACGGCATCCAAACGCAGCTCAGCCCGAAGTGCGTGACAATCCGCATGGACCGCTTCGCGGTGCGCCAGTTTGCGCCCACACAATTCCGGCTGGAGTTCGCCTATCCGGCCTACAATACGGCCGAAGCTCAACAGGATTGGACCTGCATTTGGTCTTTCTATCCAGTTCCGAAAAACTCCGAAAACCCGGACAAGGCGACAATGGAGGAGTACGGTTGGACGGTCACACACTATTTCGCGGAGGCGGGTTCCTACGAGGCCAAGGTGCGGTTTCGGCGGCAACAACTGAATGGCGGCGACGATCTCGATCCTCTCAAACCCCTGCCGGTTGACGTGTCCGGCACGCAACAGGACGACCCGCGCGAACGTCGCCATCGGCGCAATCGGCAGTGGGCCGAGGCCATCCAGGTATTCGTGGCGATTCTGCCGGCGTTGGTCGGATTGATGGCCGGCGCCAAAGACCAAGTGCTGAAGCTGGACTTCATTCCGGCCGCGTTGGCGATCATGGTGATCGGTTTTGGTTCCGACCAGATCAAGAGCAAACTGATACAGTAGCGTGTGGTCGGCAGGCGGAGGCGCAAGCGCGGAACCGACTGCCCCCAAACTCGACTCGAAAACAAGATCTTGCCGATCTGTCGCAAAAGTGCCGCCTTGTCGCCGGAACCATGAAAACACCCAACTTAATCTCACTGGCCTTGCTCGGCCGAAACTCCGCGACGACGGTAGGCCGCATCCGGCCCACAACCAAAATTACGTGAACGGCAATCAACCGGTAAAGACGAAGTCATTACGATCTGCTATCCTGATTCCAGGGAGATCCGTATGCCCGTTTCCGATCGCCAGGCCACCCGGCGCGAAGCGCTCAATATCCGCATCAAGCCCCAGATGCGCGAATTGATCGATCGAGCCGCGCAACTCTCCGGCAAGAACCGCACCGATTTTGTCCTGGATGCAGCCCGTCGCGCCGCCGAGGACACTCTGCTGGACCGTACCGTTTTTACCGTCAGCCCCGCGGCATATCGGCAGTTCCTCACCCGCTTGGATGCTCCGCCGCGCCCGAACAAGCGTCTGCTCAAGAGCATGCAAACACCCGCACCCTGGGAGTGAGCGTCCCTCTCTCGCCGCCGGAGCCGTTGGCCGAACATCATGAACTCGACAGTTTCGCTTCGGGCGAGGCCGCGCTAGACGACTGGCTCCGGCGCCGCGCGCGTGCGAATCGGGTGAGCGGCGCCTCCCGGACCTACGTAGTCTGTGAAGGCAAGCGCGTCGCCGGCTACTACGCCCTAGCCTCCGGCGCCATATCCCAAGCGAGCGTACCAGGCAGGTTTCGAAGAAACATGCCGGATCCCATCCCGGTGGTCGTCCTTGCCCGGCTGGCGGTGGACTGCGGCCAACAGGGGCACGGCCTCGGCCGTGTCATGTTTCGCGATGCGGCCCGGCGCGTCGCTCAAGCGGCCGATGCCATTGGGATTCGGGGGATCGTAGTCCACGCTATCTCAGAGGATGCGCGACGATTCTACATCGCACTCGGCTTCGATCCGTGTCCGGCCGAAGCCATGACCCTGGTGGCCACGCTCCGCGATCTTCGGGCGGCGCTAGGCCAAACTTCCATCGAGAATTCTCCCCCGCCCCGCCACTAACAATCTAGGGGGCAACACCTGCGACGTTATCCGTCTGCCTACCCAAGAAATCCAAATTGGTTTCGTCTGTCTAGTCCCGCCAACCGCACTCCAACCCGAATGCGATGCACAATTCCGCACAACGACCCATGAAAATTACGAAGCGAAACCAAAAAGAGCGGGCGAATGTCAAGGCGAAAAAAGCGACAAAATACGACACAATGCAACACGAAACAAGATTTGCAGATCTGTCGCAAGAGCGTCTCCATGCCACCGGAACCATAAAAACAAACAACTTAACCTCATTGGCTCCGCTCGGCCGAAATTTCGCGACACCGCCCCGCCGCCCATCCGACCACAACCAAGATTACAGACCGACCCAAAAACGGGGGTATCGCCCCCAACCACCCCCCCGCTTGCTATGATTTACCAGTCATGCGCAATCTAACCACCCTAGCCATCCTAGCCGCCGTCCTGCCGGCCCTCCCCGCAACCGCGACCGCCGCCACTTGTGAAAGCCTAGCCGCCGCGGCCCTCCCGGACACCACCATCGCCGTCGCCCAATCCGTCCCCGCCGGAGCCTTCACCCCGCCCTACGGCAACGTCAGCGACAAACTTCCCGCATTCTGCCGCCTGGCCGGCGTCATCCAGCCCACCCCCGATTCCTACATTCGCTTCGAGGTCTGGCTACCCGCTTCCAACTGGAACGGCAAATTCCTGGGCGTCGGCAACGGCGGATTCGCCGGCGCCATCGGATTCAACTCAATGGGCGCAAATCTCAAGCGCGGCTATGCCACCGCCGGCACCGACACCGGACACGAAGCCGACGGGGAGGACGCCAGTTGGGCCTACCATCACCCCGAAAAGGTGAACGACTTCGGCTATCGCGCCCTGCACCTCACCACGGTCAACGCCAAGAGCCTCATTCAAGCGTTCTACAGCCAACCCGCGCAGCACGCCTATTTCGATAGTTGCTCCGATGGCGGCCGCGAAGCCCTCATGGAGGCCCAGCGCTTCCCCGCCGATTATGACGGCATCCTGGCCGGCGCACCCGCCAACTTCTGGACCCACATGCTGGCCGCCGGCGTCGATGTCAGCCAAGCCATCTACACCGATCCCGCCGCCTACATCTCCAGCATCAAATTCCCCGCCATCGCCGCCGCCGTGCTGGCGGCATGTGACGAACTGGACGGCGTGAAGGACGGCATCCTCAACGATCCCACCCGCTGTCACTTCGATCCCTCCACGCTGCTGTGCAAGGACGTGGCTTCGCGCACCTGCCTCACCGCCCCGCAGGTTGCCTCTCTCAAGAAACTCTACGCCGGCGGACGCAACTCGCACGGCGCGCCCATTTTCCCCGGCTACGCGCCCGGCGCCGAAGACGGCCGCGGCGGCTGGGTTCCCTGGCTCATCGGCAATGGACCCGGCGGCAGCAGCAGTTCCCTCTATATGGAGAATTACTTCCGCTATATGGTCTTCGAAGATCCTACTTGGAATCCTCTTACAGCCAAGGTCGATACGGCCCTACAAACCGCCGACGAAAAAACCGCGAGTGCGCTCAACGCCACGGAAACCGATCTGCATCCATTTCAAGCCCGCGGCGGCAAGCTCATCCTGTATCACGGCTGGAACGATCCGGCTATCTCGCCCACGAACAGTATTAACTATTACAATGGCGTGCTCCACGCCATGGGTGCTCGGAACGCGGAGAGCTTCGTGCGTCTCTACATGGTTCCCGGAATGCAGCACTGCATCGGCGGTCCCGGCCCCAGTTCCTTTGGCCAACTCGGCGCCACCACTGCCAAAGGGCCGGATCATGGCATCTACGACGCGCTGGAACAGTGGGTCGAAAAAAGCACGCCGCCGGCCGCCATCGTCGCCACAAAGTATATAGATGACAACCCCTCCAAAGCCGCCCGCATCACACGGCCACTCTGTCCCTACCCGCAAGTGGCGGTCTACAAAGGCACGGGTGACTCGAACGACTACACAAGCTTCGACTGTAAGTAGCGCACGCACTTTTGCGTGCCGCGTCCCCACACTCCAGGAACCTTAACGCAAGTCGTTGATGCGACGTGGCGCAGGCACTCGTGCCTGCCGCGACCGCACTCCTGCGGTCGCCTGGCGCTAGTTTCTGGCGCCAGAGAGGTTCCCGCAGGGACCACCCGTTGCTCGTGGGGACGCCCGTGTCTGGAGACACGATTAAAGTTGCTTTACCCAGGCCCGCACCCGCAACTGCATCTGTTACACTCACGTCAGTGGACCATGGAGACCACTACTATGGCTACGAGTAAAATCCTCAAGCCCCTAAAATATCTTCTGCTCACCGCAACTTTTTCCAGCCTGTTCGTGTTGGCATGTCACGCTCAGGACCCGCCGACGCGCGTCGCGGATCTGAACTACGTTACGGGAAATGTTTCCATTCAGCCCGCCGGCGCGGGTGACTGGGCGCCCGCCGACGTCAACCGCCCCTTCACTACGGGCGATAACCTGTGGGCCGATACCGACGGGCGTGCCGAGCTGCATTTGAATAATGCCGTTCTGCGAGTGGGCCCGCAATCGAGTCTTGGCTTTCTCAATCTGGCCGACAACTTCGCGCAGATCCGCTTCACGCAAGGCGAGTTTTTCCTGCGTGTGCGCCACATGGGTGACGACGACAGTTTCGAAGTGGACACCCCCAACGCCGCCGTCACCATCTTGCGCGATGGCGAGTATCGCTTCAATGCCGACCCGGATGCCGTGACTAGCTGGGTGGTGGTGCGCCATGGCGAAGCGGAAGTCACCGGAGGCGGTCAGGCTTTCACATTGCGCGCGGGTAATAGCGCGCAGCTCTCGGGCACCGATCAACTCGCTTACGACGTCGGAACTCTGCCGCCGCCCGACGGATTCGAGGGATGGGCCGAAGATCGCGACGCCCGCGAGGCCCGCAGCCCGTCCGCACGCTATCTGCCGCCCGGCGTAATCGGCTACGAGGAACTCGATAGCTATGGCAACTGGCGGGACACCCCCGGATATGGCGCGGTATGGTATCCCACGGTGGCTGCTGGATGGGCGCCCTATCACGACGGCCATTGGGCCTGGATCGATCCGTGGGGCTGGACCTGGGTCGACGATGCAGCCTGGGGTTTTGCGCCGTCCCACTATGGCCGCTGGGCATATGCCAACGGCGGCTGGGGCTGGGTGCCGGGACCGATGGCCATCGTGGCCGGGGGACCGGCGGTAGGGGCAGTGGTCTACGCCCCGGCGCTCGTCGCGTTTTTCGGCGGCGGCGGTTTTGGCGCCTCGCTTTCCATCGGCGGTCCGGCAGTGGGCTGGGTGCCGCTGGGACCGGGCGAGCTCTACGCGCCCACCTACCAGGTAAGTCAGAATTACTTCCGCACCATGAATGTATCGAACACTACCATCGTCAATACTGTGAACATTACTAACGTGTACACCAACGTATATGTGAATAAGACCGCTAATGTCACCGTGAACCAGCACTTCGCGAATATGGCCGCGCCCAATGCAGTCACTGCCATGCCGCAAAACTCGTTCGCCAGTGGACGGCCCGTCAAACAGGGCGGTATTTTTGTTCCCAAGGCTCAGGTGGCGCAAGTGCAAGCCGCGAACTTTACCGTGGCCCCCACCGTGGCGCCGGTCAAGCAGGCCCTCACTCCCTCGGTCGGTGCCCAGCCTGCGCGGCAACCTCCGGCGCGCGCGATGAGTATGCAGGTCGTGGCCAAGAAGACTCCGCCGCCGCCGCCGGTTCCATTTGCCGCAAAGCAAGCCGCCCTGCAGCAGAATCTCGGACGCCCCGTAAACATGCAGGCCATTCGTCAGAGCGTGCCGGCGGCTTCCCGCCCGGCGGCCGTGCCGGCGGTGAGAGTTGCGCCGCCGTCGCATCCGGTCACGCCTCAGGTCCATACCGCCCCACCGGCCCCGCCCGCGAGAGCGGCGACCCCTCCCGCGACACCCGCGAACCGGCCGCCGGCCACGCCTGCGCCGCAGAGCACGCCTGCGCCGCAGAGCACGCCGCGTACGGTTCAGCCCGCCACACCCGCCTCCCGGCCTCCGGCGGCCCAGCCGCCCGCCCGGCCCGCCCCGGAGAGCGCTCCGCGGCCCGAAAATCGGCCTCCGGCTGCCCAGCCGCCCGCCAGGCCCGCCCCGGAGAGTAATCCGCGGCCGGAGAATCGGCCACCGGCGGCCACGCCGCCTGCCAGGCCCGCCCCGGAGAGCAATCCGCGGCCGGCGCAACCTACGCCCCGGCCGGAGCAAAAACCGCCGGCGAAGCCGACCCAAAAGCCCAAAAAAGAAACCGATAAGGAGAAGCCAAAGGAGTGAAGCCGGCACAGGCCCTGGAGATCCGGCTCCCGGGCCTGCTCACTTAAGTTAAACGGCGTATTATTAACTTTAGATGTAATTGATAGCCTGGCGCGTGCGGCTTACCATAAGTTCACGGTCATGCACGAGCTTCGATACTATCTGGGAATGCTCCTGAATCACCAATGCAACTCCGCCAACGGCGAGTGCCCGGAATGCCGGAGTCTCCAGCGCATCTATCAGTTCCTGCAGACCGAGCTCTTCTCCACCGTTATCTATGCGGAGACATCTCTGGAGCCTCACCAGCCCGCACGGTCGGCCCGCGGGAAGCGATCCGCAGTTCCGTTTCGCGAATGAACCGGTCCCATAGCGAGGCCGGATCGGAATCGAATACCGCCTTGGCGCTGCCAGGGAAAATGTACCACGCACCCAGGTCCAGTTCGTGCTCCAGTTGTGGCGCCGTCCATCCGGAGTACCCCAGATAGACATGCACCGTGTCGGCGTCCGCCGCGCCGGCGAACGTCTTTTCCATGGCTTCCTTGGTCGAAACCACGAAGATATCCCCGAATACATGCTTGGCGTCGCCCGACGGGCGGCGGGCGCGCACCAGCGCCAGCACCTCGGTCCTGCCCACCGGGCCGCCTGCATAGACCGGGTCCGGCCGCTGTTTGGCGCCGGCCACCTCGTCCAAAACGCGCGATACCGGGACCTTCGAGCGGCGATTCAGAATCAGCCCCACTACGCCGTCTGCATCGTATTGAACCAGCAGTATAACGGTCTTGGCGAAGTTGGGATCCGGCAGGTCCCGGCTCGCCACCAGCAACTTTCCGGCGCCCAGATCGGCGGGCAGCGTGGATTGTGCCTCCGCCAACCGGACCGCGCCTTCCAGGCACAGCACCATAGCCGCAACTGTCAGCCATCGCATGAGTAGATTATGACGCGGTTCCAGCGTTTACCGCTGGCCCGTTTCCGGCTGCAGTGTCAAACCCAGCCGGTTCATCGCTTGCGTTCGCGCATTTCTTCGGGCCGGAATCTGCTAACCGGGCGCTCCGGCCAATGCGTGATGCAGTGGCTCCAGGGGGTCTTGTGGGGCGGGCAACCTTGCCAGGCAACCTTGCCCGCAGCCGCCTTTCCAGCGGCTCTGTCGCCGGGCGCTGGATCATGCCGGGCATTCAGCCTTTCTCCCTTGTAAGCTGATAAACTCGCCAATGCCCGAGACCATCGACGCGATGCGTTCCATCTCTGCTACCTCTACGGTTAGCCTGTTCAGGTTCACCGCGACTTCGCCGACATGGCGTTGGGTTGGTGGAGTTTCTGCAAGTCGGTCGCTTCGCGGCGCAATTTTTTTGGCCTTCAGTTTCAATCACTTGCGCAAAGCGCCCGGCAGATTGCCGACGGCCCCGTGTCATCGTGAAATCAGAAAGGGCGTTGCGCTGACTTGGCGGCGCCCTTATGAGGAGCGCGTTCGGGGCGCTTCTCCTGTCCACAGCCGGAATTCAGCGGCCGGCTGGTGGCGATCCATCCCGGAGCCCTTGAGAAAGGCTTGCCGGCCAATCTGCGACGGTTGTCCGGACGGGACCAGTGAAGAGGCTGGGCGGCCTCCGATCTGACCCGGATCTCCACGCTCGGCTTCCTTCAGCATTGAAGGAAGCCGGGCCGCGGCGGTTTCTGCTACTGCAGCGCCGCAAGACTGCGGGCGGGATCCGTGAAAAATGCATCATCCACCTTATCCAGCACTTTCACATTTCCCATGGAGATGGAGGCCTTCTTATCCGGGTTGTTGTGTTCGCCGGCCAATTGGATGCCTCCCGCCGTCTTGTATTTCCAATCCCACAAGCTGGCCTCCGCGCCCACGCTGCAATACTCCATCAGGTGCGACTTGCGCGAGACATATGCGTTGTAGCGCGTGGCCTGCGCCCCGGCGCGCGGGTCGACCGCCACTTCCACCACGTCGAACACCTGCCCATTGAGGCTCTTCTCTCCCACGTACTTCAAATGGAATCCCGGGGAGAGCCAATACCAAGGCAGGGCCAGCCAGTCCGAATCCAGGCGGAGTGTGCGGGCGGCGCCTTTCAAATCGGCCGCGGCATCCGGACCTTCCAGCTTCTTTCCAGTCATGTACGCGGCGCCCGCTTGGTCGCGAGTATTGAACAGCACCACGGCGAACTTGCCTTCCGCCGATTTGTCTTCCAGGCGGGCGCGGCCCGTCTGCTTGTCCCACAGATATGCGCGCGCGACTCTTATCTGGCCGCGCAGCTTGAATGTGAAATCGAAATGCACATAGCGCGCCTGCTTCCAGGCTGCCTCGCCGCCCATCGCCTGCATCATGCTGCGGGCGATCTCGACGGGCTGGGGCTCCGGCGCTGCCGTAATCACCGTCAGCATGACGATGGTCATGATGGCCGGGAGCGCAATCCATAAACAGATTCTTCTTTTCATCTCAATTCGATTCTTAAACGCTGATAGACGCTTTAGCTAGTATGCCCCCGTCGCACACCAGGTGCGAGCCGGTCACATACGACGACGCATCGGACAGCAGCCAGACCACTGCCCGCGCCGGTTCATCCGGGCTTGCCAAGCGGCCTAGCGGCACCTCTTCGCAGATGCGGCGGCGCATCCCGGGCATAGCCGACGGCTCCACATTGGCCCACATCAGGCGGGTCTCGGTGGCGCCGGGCACCACCGCATTGACCCGGATGCCGTACTTGGCATAGTCCACCGCCATGCAGCGCACCAGCGCCGAAATGCCGCCCTTGGAAGCGCTATAAGCTCCCGCCGCGCCAGCCGCGAAGGCCACCGACGCCGCCGGCGACGACGTACACACGATGGATCCCGGCGTGCCGGCTTTCAGAATCTGCCGCAGCGCATACTTGCAGGTGAGATAGATGCCTGTCAGATTGGTGTCCAGCACTTGCTTCCATGTCTCAAACGGCAGTTCGTGCAGGAAGCCGCCGGCATCCATACCCGCATTTGCAAAGGCGCCGTAGAGCGGCCCCAGGCTGGCGGTCCGCTCAAATGCGCACGCTACGCTCTCCTCGCGCGAAACGTCGCATTCCACGGCGAGCGCCGCACCCGCTCCGGCTGCCAGCGCGGCGGCCGCGGCGTCCTGGGCCGCCGGGCCGTCGATATCCAGCACCGCGATACGATCGCCGCGCGCGGCGCACTGCATCGCGACCGCCCGGCCGATCCCTGCGCCGCCTCCGGTCACCGCGATTGTCCTCACCGGAGGATTTCCTCTACTGTTTCGGCGATCTGCTGGTTGTGCCGCGCATTATGCAGCGGAATGTATAGCAACCAATGATAGGCATTCAGCAGATTGAAGACCGGGAACGGATGTTCGGCGGAGTGCGCCTTCATCGGCCGGTCCACCTCTTCTACAAACTGCAGCGTCCGGGCGCGGCCCTTCTTGTAACGGGCGATGGTTTCCTCGCGTGTCCAGTGGCCGTGCGGCTCCAGCGCCGCCGGCGCGGTAGCCTTATGGCTGCGATCCGGCACCACGCGCCCGATGAATGCGGTCTTGCGGGAGTCCCGTGCTTCCCAGTCCGGATTGGGTGGGGCGGCTAGCGCCTTTTGGATCAAGGCGAGCATGGCCGTTTCCCCCAGCACCAGGTGCTCGGCGGTCTGCTGCACCGACCAGCAGCCGGGCGCGGCCTTCCAGGTCCACTGCGCATCTGTCAGGCCCGCGGTGAGTTCCAGAAACCGGTTCTCGGAATCCTGCAGAAGCCGGATGGCGTGGGCGCGCTCTTCGTGGCTGAGGCCGGGATCGGGCGTGTTCATGGAGGGCTTGGGTTTAGTCTATCAAACCTTATTAAATCGGGTGAATGTCACGGTTGAACTAACCCCGCCTGCGGATTGCCGGTCAAGCCTTCCGCCAAGCTGTCCGGTCAAGGTATCCACAATCCGCATGCCCAACGATTCCGAACGCTTCCCGCCGATGTTCGGCGGCAGCCCGACCCCGTTGTCCGCCACCGTCAAGGTTACGGTCCTGCCGTCCACGCAGCGCAGCGACACCAGAATCTCGCCGGCGCGCTCTCCGGGAAATGCGTACTTCAGCGAATTGGTGATCAGCTCATTCAAAATCAGGCCGCAGGGTATCATCTGGTCCAGTGCCAGCGATACGGCATCGAGCGCCAAGCGCAAGCGCACGCGTTCGGCTCGGGTTCCGAACGAATCGAACAGGTCGCGCGCGAGGCGCCCGGCATACTCGCCGAAGTCCACCTCGTCCATCTCCTTCCCGCCATACATCTGCTCGTGAATGAGCGCCATGGAGTGAACCCGGCGCTGGGCATCGCGAAGAGCGTGGTGCGCGGCCAGATCGGGCAGCAGCTCGGCTTGCATATTCAGCAAACTGGAAATCGTCTGGAGATTGTTCTTGACGCGATGATGCACCTCTCTAAGGAGCACGTCCTTGGCGGCCAGCGCGTCGGATAAAGCTCTCTCGGCGGCCTTCTGTTCGGTGATATCCACGGATACTCCGCCCAGCAGGCGCTGCCCGGCCGCGTCGTTGAACAGAAAGCGGAAGCAGAGCAACTGGCGGACCTGTCCGCCCGCGGTGGTCACCTCTTCAATGGTTCGCGAAGGCTCGCCGCTTTCGAAGACGGAGGCATCGCCGGCGTGGATTAAGGCGGCGGCGTCCACCCCGTGGCCTGACGCACTGTTGACATACACTATCCGGCCGGATTCATCCTTGATGAACGCCAACGCCGGGCTGTGGCGCATGAAGGCCAGGAAGCGCACTTCACTGGCTTGTAGATCGTCTGCGGCCTGTCCCCTCTGCCGGCGCAGATCGTTCTCCATCAGCGCGTGTTTGACTGCCGGTCCCAGCCGCGCCAGGCGATCTTTGAGGACGTAGTCGGCCGCGCCTTGCCGGATCATACTAATGGCCACGTCTTCGCCGACGGTTCCGGAAACCACGATGAACGGAACGTTCAGCCCGCGCTCTTGCAACAACTGCAGCGCCCGCCGGGCGTCCAGCTCAGGCATGGTGTAGTCGGCCAGGATCACGTCTGGCGGGGGGGTGAGATGCGCCAGAAAGTCCGGTTCGGTTTCGACGCGTCGCCACTGTGGATCGAAGCCGCTGCAACGCAGCTCGTGCGCCATCAGCTCGGCGTCCGCGGGCCGGTCTTCCAATATCATTGCGCGCAGCACGGTCTTTCGGTCCACGTCAAGCCCCCTCATCGGCGCCCAACTTGAGGCCGTCCGGATAGGATTGCAATTCTTCAGGGAACATCGCTACGCGGTGTCGAGACGAGTCTCGACACGGCACGCAGGAGTGCGTGCGCCACTGCCCATGAAAGTACGCACCTGCCCAACCAGCTCCGCCGCGGTAAACGGCTTGGGCAGAAAGATCCGCTCGCCCCCGAGGGCATGCTCCGCTTCCTGGCCATCGCCGGCCGCCAGGAGTCGATATCCCTCCTGCTCGAAGTACTTGTGCATGATGCGGCGTACGCTGTCTTGGTCCTCGACCAGCAGAGCGGTGGGGGTGGCGCCGGCCCCGCCGGCGGCTGCAACGGCGCGATGGCCCTCCATATCGCGCACCTTGCGAAAGGCGGCCAACCGCGGCAGCAGGATTTCGAATGCCGTGCCCAAGCCAACCTGGCTGCGGACGTTGACGTGGCCGCCGCTCTGGGCGACGATGCTGTACACCATGGATAAGCCCAGCCCGGTTCCGAATCCGGGTTTCTTGGTGGTGAAGAAAGGCTCGAAGATACGCGCCAGCGTGTCCGCATCCATGCCCTCCCCGCTATCGGACACCAGCAGCCGGACGTAGGGTCCGGGCGGAAACAGCAGAGCCCGCGGGCTTCCGGCCAGGATGTCGACGTTCGAGGTTTCGATGCGCAACTCGCCGCCCATAGGCATGGCATCCCGCGCATTCAGCGAAAGGTTCAGGAGGACTTGCTTGAGTTGATTGCGGTCCGCGCGCACGAGCCCCAGATTCGACCCCAGGTTGGTGGTCAGGATGCGCGTCCTGCCAAGGGCGCTGGAGATGGCCGGCTGCATTTCGACGATGGATGCGTTGATGTTGAGCGGCTCCGCGCGCATGGCCTGGTGGCGGCTCAGCGTCAGCAACTGGCTGGTGAGGGCGGTGGCCATGGAGCCGGCGCGTTTGATCTCGATAGCGCGATCCCGGTCGCCATTGGAAAGCCTTTCACAAAGCTCGTCGGCGCATCCCAGAATGACGGTGAGCTGGTTGTTGAAATCGTGCGCCAGTCCAGCCGCCAAATTAGCGATGGCTTCCATTCTCTGCGATTGCATCACGCGCCTCTCCAGGTCCCGCCGGCCGCCGATATCGCGCAGCACCAGGATGGCGCCCAATAGTTCATCCGAGCGGTTCTCAAAACAGGCAAGCTCGACCGTGGCGGACCCGCCCGCGCGGGAAGTGAGCGTATAGGCGCGATTGACGCGGCCGGACGCGCCCTGCCCAGCCAGAAGATCGACTATGGGATCTTCCACGGCGGATCCGGTGGATTCCTCCCGCAACGCCAGCACTTCCATAAGCGGCCGCCCATGCGCGTCCTTGTCGGACCAGCCCGTGAGTTGCTCGCCGACAGGGTTCATGAACACCACTTCGCCGTCCGTGTTGGTGGCGATGACACCCTCGCCGATGCTGCGCAGAGTGGTAGCGAGCCACGCTTCGCTGGCACGCAGGCGACGCTCCATTTCGTGCTTGTGGATGGAAATCCGCACAGCGCTGCGCAACTCGGAGTCCCGTATGGGTTTGAGGATGTAACCGAACGGCTCGGTATGGGTGGCCCGGTCGATGGTCTCTTGGTCGGCATGGGCGGTGATGTAGATCACCGGCATCTCCAGTTCGGTCTTCAGGGTCTGGGCCGTGGCGATGCCGTCCATATCGCCCTTCAGCCGGATGTCCATGAGCACCAAATCGAACGGGGTAGCGCGGGCAAAGCGGAGCGCTTCTTCGCCGGAGCGCGCGATGGCCGGCGCCTTATAGCCGAGCCGCTCCAGCCTGCTTTGGATGTCGGCGGCGATGATGCCTTCGTCTTCAACGATCAGGATTTGCTTGGTTTGTTCCGTGGCGGTCTGCATAAGGGAGCGTCCGTCTGCGAATTTTAGTGCCGGGAAGGGAGGAAGTCTCTCAGGTTTAGAGCCTGTGAAGGAACCTTTTGTTCGCCGCGGTTGGCGGCCTCCCACCCTTGGGGAATGAAAATGGGCACGGCCAGCCGTTCGCCAGCCGGCGTTTTACCTGTTTTTTTCAATCGATTAGAGAAATTCGACGAATCGGGGTTCGTCGGCAGGCTGAATGCCAAGGTGCCCCGTGACTAAGGCCGAATCCGTGCGTAGGCGGAACCGGTTCACTCTGAGGCTGTTTTCATGGGTTCCGCGCTCCTGCGGGGGGGAATCGTGGGGAGCTTCTTGGCCCGGTCGATGGTCCTGCCAGGAGGTCTGCCGCGGCCGCGCGGACGACCGCTAGCGAGCCGTTCCAAACTCAAAATGGCTTGGTCAAGGTCATCGCGCTGGCCCCGTAAGTCGGCAAGAGCTTTGGCTAAGTCCATGGCATGCATCCCCTTCGGAGGAACGGGCAGGCGCATACAACTCCAGCCAACCCAGCAAACGCTAGCTCGATATACGCGATTATGCCACATCTCCTACCAATAAGTCCGAAATGAATCCGAATTCAGCTAGGTACTATACGGTACAGTACCTTACTTTTGGGAGTGCAACAAATTCAGATTTTGGTACCCGAGCCGGTTGTGCAGCGCACATATTGCTTGTTATCCTGCTTGCATAATGTATTGCAGACACGCAAACAACCATAGGGAGAAGCGATGCGAGATTTAGTTTTCGGTAAGGTTGGACGGTTATGGCAGACGTCGGTGCCGGTTCTGGCGCTGGCCCTCGTGGCGATGCAGCCGGTGCAAGCCCAGACTTTTACGGTGCTCTACACCTTCACGGGCGGCCCCGATGGCGGAACCCCCTTGGCCACACCAACTATATATGAGGGCAGCGTTTACGGCACTACGAGTGGCGGCGGCGCCTACGCTAATGGAGCCGTCTACGCACTCAATTTCAAGACCCGCGTGGAGACCGTGCTGCACTCCTTCACGGGTAAGCCGGACGGCGCCGATCCCGTTGCCGGTCTGGTCCAGGACTCCAGCGGCAACTTCTACGGCGTGGCGTACAGAGGCGGCGCGGAGAACTTTGGAACGATGTTCGAGGTAACTCCCGCAGGCGCGTTTACCTTGCTGTACAGCTTCAGCAATCCCGCGACGGAAGGCTGCGGTCCCTCCGGAACTCTGGTGATGGACGCTTCGGGAAATTTGTATGGCACAACTTATTTTGGCGGCGCTAACAACGAGGGGCGGGGAACTGCGTTCGAGTATTCCGACAGTGTGTATACGACGCTGAAGAACTTCGCCCCTGGCGGCCCGCTGCCCCGGGCCGGTCTGCATTTGCAGGCAAGCAAGCTCTACGGCACCACTTCCGGGGACGACAATGAATTGGTGGGGGGGGCGGTCTTCGAGGTTGGCGTGGTCGCGCCGCTATACACCTTCACGGGTGGACCCGATGGCGGCCAACCGCTGGGCGCCTTGATCGGGAACAGCCAGGGCAACCTCTACGGCACAACCTCGGCTGGCGGCAATGGCAGTTTCGGTAGCGGCAATGGCGTGGTATTTCAGGTGAATATCGCAAGCGGCCAGGAGACTGTCCTGCACACTTTCACGGGGAGCCCGGATGGATCTGTTCCGGCGTCCGCGCTGGCCTGGGACGCGCTAGGCAACCTGTATGGCACTACGACGCTCGGCGGCGCCTACGGATTCGGCACTGTTTTTGAACTGTCTCCGTCCGGAACTATGACCATCCTGCACAGCTTCACGGGTGGATCGGACGGCGCGACACCGTACGCCGGCGTGGAGGTGGACAACGCGGGTAACGTTTGGGGCGCGGCTTCGAGCGGCGGCTCCGGCTACGGAACGCTTTTCGTCATTTCTCCCGCCAAGTAGGCCGGGCCGGAGTGAGCATTTAGCTCACCGTGGCGCGCGTGGTTGGCGACCAGGGACAGGCATGTTACCTTTCCATTGATGGCCAAAATCCAGCGTGTCCTGATCAGCGTCACCGACAAAACCGGCATTGCGGCGTTCGCCCGCGAGTTGCACGATCTAGGCGCGGAATTGATCTCCACCGGCGGTACGGCGCGGCTGCTGCGCGATTCCGGCGTGCCGGTGCGGGATGTCTCGGAAGTCACCGGCTTCCCGGAAATGCTGGACGGACGGGTGAAGACCATGCATCCCCGTGTGACCGGCGGAATTCTGGCGATGCGCGGCAAACCCGAACACATGCAGGCGCTGGCGGCGCACGGCATTCAGCCGATCGATATGGTGGTGGTGAACCTGTACGCCTTCGAAGCAGTGGCCGCCAGGCCGGATGCCAGCCTCGCGGAGTTGATTGAGAACATCGACATCGGCGGGCCTACCATGATCCGCTCGGCCGCCAAGAATTATCAAGATGTCGCGGTGGTGGTTTCACCGGCCGATTACGCGGGCATTGTGGAGGAGATGAAGGCACATGGCGGCGCGCTCTCGCCCGAGACCAGGTGGCGCCTGGCCCAGAAAGCGTTTCGCACTACGGCGGATTACGATCGCGCGATCGGCGCGCGGCTGTCGCTGCTGGATAACGCCGGGCCGCTGCCAGCCGTGCTCGATTTGCGGGCGGGCAAGATCATGGATCTGCGCTACGGCGAGAACCCGCACCAGTGCGCGGCGCTGTATGGCAGGCGCGGCAGCGGAATCGCGGGCGCGGAGCAGCTTCATGGGAAAGAGCTTTCCTACAACAATCTGGTGGATCTGGATGCCGCCTGGCAACTGGTGAATGAATTCGATACGCCGGCCGCGGCCATTATTAAACACACCAATCCCTGCGGCTGCGCCGAAAAGGGAGCGCTAGCCGAGAGCTACCGCAAGGCGTTCGCATGCGATCCGGTATCGGCATTTGGCGGCGTGGTGGGATTCAATCGCGCGGTGGATGAAGAGACCGCCCACGAATGCGCCAAGACTTTTCTGGAGGCGATCGCCGCGCCGGATTATACGCCGGAGGCGCTGGCGGTGCTGGGCGGCAAGAAGAATTTGCGGCTGATGAGGGTGGCGGCGGGCGGCGATGGGCTGGTGGTGAAATCGATTTCGGGCGGATACCTGGCGCAGACGCCGGATACGGCTCGGCTGGATCGCGCGGGGGCGCTGGTGAAAACGAGGCGCGTGCCCAGCGATGAGGAATGGATCGCGCTCGAATTCGCCTGGAAAGTGGCCAAGCACGTGAAGTCGAACGCTATCGTGTTTGCGCGCGCCGGACAGACGGTGGGTGTCGGCGCGGGCCAGATGAGCCGTGTGGACTCGGTGAAGATCGCGGCGATGAAGGCGGTGCTGCCGCTAGCCGGCACGGTCGTAGGGTCGGACGCCTTCTTCCCGTTTCCGGACGGCGTGGAGGAAGCCGCCCGCCACGGTGCAACCGCCGCGATCCAGCCCGGCGGATCGGTGCGCGACGCGGAGGTGATCGAGGCCGCGGACCGGTTAGGCATGGCGATGGTGTTTACGGGCGTGCGGCATTTCCGGCACTGATGCATCCGCCGCGCCTACTCCCTCATCACATATGGGCATGAAGGTGGTACTCTACGGCGCCTCGGGCATGATAGGCAGCCGCATTCTAAGCGAACTTATATCGCGCGGACACCAAGTTGCGGCGGTCGTGCGGCACCCGGAGAAAGTAACCGTGCCGAATGTCTCCGTCCGGCGGGGCGACGTCCTGGATGCCAAGAGCGTAGCGGAAACAGCGCATGGCGCCGAAGCCGCTATCAGCGCATACGCGCCGCCGCCAAACCATGTCGAGGATCTGGTGGACGCAACCCGAACGCTGCTCACCGGTCTGGCCGGCGCGGGTGTCCGCCGATTCATCATGGTGGGTGGGGCGGGCAGTCTCGAAGTAGCGCCGGGCCTGCAGTTGGTGGACGCTCCGGATTTCCCCGAAGTGTGGAAACCGTATGCCCTCGCGCATCGCGATGCGCTGGCCGTACTGCGTTCCGCGAGCATCGATTGGACCAACTTCAGCCCCGCGGCCCTAATTGAGCCGGGCCAACGTACCGGCAAGTTCCGCCTTGGCAAAGACACGCTGGTAACCGACGAGAAAGGCGAGAGCCGGATCTCCGCCGAAGACTATGCAGTGGCGCTGGTGGATGAGTTGGAGGAACCGCGGCACAGCCGGCAAAGATTCACGGTGGGGTACTGATTCCGCCGCGCCACAGGAAGACAGGCCGGGAGCCCTGTCCTACTTAGAACTGAAAGCGCAATTGCACGTCGATACGCCGATTGTCCGTGGGATTTTGTTCGGCCCCGAATCCGCCGGCGATAGCCGTGGATTGCAGGAATTCTGTCGATCCCATGCTGCCTTGCGGCGGCGCGTCATTTACATGGTTCAATATGTTGCGGGCGCTGATGGAAAGCGTCACATTATAGCGATGCTCAGTAGTCCCGCCGCCAAAGGGGTTGCCGCCCCGGCCGCCTCCGAAACCGCCAAAGCCGCCACCGCCTCCGCCGCGCGGGCCGCCGCCCCCGCCGGGGCCGCCGCCCCCGGCATTGGCGTGCGCTCCGCCGCTCGATCCTTCGAATTTTGTGCTGCCGAAACCCCATGTCCGGCTCAGCCGCAGATTCAGGCTGATCTGTCCGGGGCCGTTGCCTAGATTGCGCGGGATCAGCGCTTCACCCGGGCATCCCTGGGGACAGGAATTCAAATATCCATACGGCGTCGACACAATATTCGGACCGGGTCCGCCGGCGAAGACCGGCCGCGCGTTGAAGATCCCATCGGGAAGGCCGTCATAGTAGTAAAACCCGCCCGTGGTGATGTCGAAAGGCGCGCCGGTCTGTGCCACAAAGAATGGAGCAAGTTGAATCTTGAACGGCGCACTGATGGTGCCGACTAAGAACATCCTGTTTTGAACGTCCAGCGACGATCTGCTCCACTCCGCGGACAGATCGTACGGGTTCACCGGAGTGGAAGTGCCGCAGCCGGTTGAGAACGCGCATAAGTTGCCGTCCGTGTTACTGTGCGCCGTGCTCCAAATGTAAAAGCCGTTCAACGATACGCGGCTCCCGAGTTGGGTGTTTACGCTGGTAGCCACCTGCAACTGTTTCAGCAGGCCGTCCGACTGATATTGAAAAAGGTAAGCCGGCCCCGGCGGACTCATGTCGCTGGTCACGAACTGATGCACCCCGCGCGTATCCCTCACATTGACGGCGAGCGTCGTCCGCTTGCTGAGTTGCCTCTCGACGCCAATTGCCGACTGGATCAGATACGGCGCGCGCAGGTTGCCGGCCGCGGCAAACTGAACGGGGGGCGTGGCACTCAGCATGGACGGAATACAGCCGGCGAGGACAGTCGGACAGTAGAAATCCGGATTGTTCACCTCATATGTCTCTTGATTCTTTCCGTTGTACTCCAGCGTGGAGAGGTTGTTAGTATTGGCATATCGGATATAAAACATGCCAACGCCGCCGCGAATCACAAAGGCTGGAGCGCCTTTGGCCGAGGAACGGCCCGGCGCCCAGGCGAACGACAGGCGGGGGGCCGCGTCGTGCCAATCGTGAATGTTCGTCTGGCCCTCCCACCGCAACCCGGCGCTCAGAGTGAGACCTTGCGCCACGCGCCAGTCGTCCCCCACGAACGCGCCCACGTCGAACATGGTGGAACTCACCAAGGGCTGGACCTGGCTGCTGCGTGAGACTGAGAACTGCGTGGGGCCCACTCCGCTGGGAAGCGTCCCCGCGGGGCAGCCGTTGGCGCAGGTCCCTACGGCCATCACCATGGCTTGGTAATCGGCGAAGGACGCAAACGTAAATGTGCCGTTGAAATTCGTCGGAATGTTGTAGTTCAGAAGATCGTTTCTAGTGCGCGCGCCGAATTTAATCGTGTGCTTGCCGTGGGTCACCGTCGTATAATTCTGAAATTCGTAGTTGCTTTCCGTTTGTATGGTGCGGTTTATGCCCGCGCCGCCCATATCGAAGTCACCCGGCACGATCACCTCGGGAGCGTCGGATTGGGCGGTCTGGCTGGTCAGATAATGGTTGAATTGAAAGCGCGTTTCGTTCACCACGCTAGTGGAAAGCACCGCGGTATCGGTGACTTGCCCCAGTTGCTGCAATTGCACGTAGCTATAGCCGTTACCGGGAAGATTGAAGAGGCCCACGCCCCATAGGTCCCGGTGCAGGTCCAGATAGGAATAACGCACGCTCAACGTGTTGTTGCCGGTCAAGGCCCAGTCCACGCGCGGGCTGAAGGTCGTCCGCTGCTGGGGAGTCGGCGTAGATCCCCTGTCGACGACCTGCGTAAACGTGGTGGGGTCGAGAAGGGTGGCATTCAGAATGCCGTTGTCGTCGATCTGACGCCTTTCGAAATCCAGGAAGAAGCTGGCATGCTTGCCGAGCGGGCCGCTCAAGTTGCCGCCGAATCTTTGATCCTCGAATCCGGGAAAGGGCGTGAAGGTGATGAACGGGTTGCGTGCGTTCCAAACCCCGTCGCTGATGTCGTAGAAAGCGGTGCCGTGAAATTTGTCCGTACCCGGCTTGGTGAAAATCTCGATGCGTCCGAAGCCCAGCTTGTCGTATTCGCTGGCAAACGGATTCGAGTTGATGCGAATCTCGCGGATGGATTCCTTGGGCGGCAAGCGGCCGCTGGAGAAGCCGTCGATGAAGATTTCGCCGCCGTTTGGTCCGGCGGAGGGTCCGGCCAGCGCCTGCAGATCCTGCTGCAGGTCGTCGGGATCGTCCGGCAGCGCTTGCAGGTCGGCGCCTTTGAATACCAAGGCATCCACATTCTGGGAAGCTTGCACGCTCAACTGGGTGGTATTCTCCTCGGTGACCGTGACTTCCTGTTTCACTTCCGCCAGCTTCATGGAAATGTCGCCGCGCGCGATTTGGCCGGTGCTCACCAGGAGCGCTACGCCGCCGGTCTGCTGCAAGCCCTTGGAGTCCGCCGAAACCGAATAAGTGCCGGGGGCAACCGCGCGAAAAGTGTACGCGCCGTCCGCCCCGGTCTGGGCTTGCTGCGTCTTGCCATCGTCGCCGGTCAGGGTGACCGTGGCGCCTGGGATGATCGCACCTGTAGTATCTTTCACGGCGCCGGTCACGGTGCCGCCATTCGGAGATGGTCTGGCGGTCTGTGCGGGAGCGGAAACTGCCGCCAGAATCAGGAAGGCAAACGTATAAATGCGCGATTTGGGAACCACATTGTCTTGGCGAATGTTCGGGCCTTGCGGTTACACCGCAACAGCCTAAAGCCTGTGCCACTCTACCTGCACATCCTCCCGAGCCATCACCTCCGGGCACAACTCCACACCCAAGCCTGGACCCGGCGGCAGCGCGAATTCGCCGTCTGCTGGCGCCAGAATCTGGGTCAAGATGCCGCGGTATTCATCCAGGTAATGCCGGCGCACGCTCTCCAGGATATAGAGGTTCGTCACATTCGCGGCCAAATGCAGCGAAGCTACATGCAATATCGGACCACCGCAGTTATGCGGCGCAACCGGTAGATAGTGGGTCTCGGCCATGGTGGCAATCTTTTTCGCTTCCGAGATGCCGCCGCACCAACAGATGTCCGGCATCACGATGCGCGCCGCGCGGTTCTCCAGCAGTTCGCGGAATCCAAAGCGGGTCATCAGCCGCTCGCTCAGACACAGCGGCAGGCGCGTGGCGGCGGCCAACTGGTGGTAGGCCGCCAGGTTATCCTGCGGCAGCATCTCTTCCAGCCACATTGGCGCAAACGGTTCCAGCGCCTGCGCGATGCGGATAGCCGACGGCAGGTTCCAGTAGCCGTGAAACTCCATGGCCACTTCCATCGAGTCGCCGAACGCTTCGCGAATCAGCCGCAGCGGCTCGATTCCGCGCCGCAGTTGGTCGGCGGTGATGTATTGGCCGCCGCTTTCCTTGGCCACCGGATCGAAGGGCCAGATCTTCATGGCGTGGATTCCGGATTTCGCCAGTTCGTCCGCGAGCCGCACAGGTTCGGTCAGAAAATCGATGTGGTCGTAGCATGTGTTGTAAGTGCGAATGGACGCGCGCGACGCGCCGCCCAGCAACTGGTACAGCGGCAGATTCGCCGCTTTGCCAGCCAGATCCCACAGAGCGATATCCACCGCGCCAATGGCGCGCATCTCGGCGCCAGCCCAGCCGCTGAACGACACTGCCTGCAGCATGTCCGCCCACAGCCGGTCGATCTGCGACGGGTCGCGCCCCAATAGCACTGGCGCTAGCGAACGGTGGACTATGGCTTTCTCCGCTTCCGGATGCGGATACGTCTCGCCCAGACCCACCAGGCCGCTATCGGTATGGATGCGAACCCACAACCATTGAATCGGACCCCAATTCACCGTGATGCCGCGCTGCAGGTGGATCGTTTCAACGGCCGTGATGCGCATACAATAGAAGGTATCAGCTTGTTAATCGTTATTGCGGTGGTGGCCGTGCTCGCTTTGCTCATTCTTTGGGCCATGATCGTACAGCGCCGCTGAATCCCGATGCATTTAGACTTCGCCAGCGCATTTCTGAACGTCGCACTGCTGTGGCTGCTCACCACGCCGCACGAATTCGCGCACGCCTGGATGGCCACGCGCCTGGGCGACGACACGCCGCGGCTGCAGGGGCGGCTGACTTTGAATCCGCTGGCGCACGTGGATTGGCTGGGCACCACCATCCTGCCGGCGCTGACGTCGCTATTCGGCGGCGGGCTGCTCGGCTGGGGCAAGCCGGTCTACAGCAACCCATCCAAGCTGCGCTGGGGATTGAACGGGCTGGCGCTGGTGGCGATGGCCGGTCCGGCGAGCAACGTGGTCTTCGCGGTGATCCTGGGTGCGGTGGCGCATTTCACTGCCGGCTTCGCGCCGGCGCTGGCGCAGTTCGCGGCGCGGGGCGTGAATCTGAGCCTGTATCTGGCCATCTTCAACATGCTGCCCGTGCCACCGCTGGATGGTTCCAAGCTGCTGCTGGCCGCGCGCATCCCGATGGTGGTTTATAACGAATTGGCGCGCGCCGGGTTTCTGCTGCTGATCGTGGCCGTGTCGGTTTCGGATCTGGGCCGATGGATGTCGCAGTGGAGCTATGAAGGGACGGTACACATCTTTGGATTGTTCCGGTAAATCGATATGAGCATCTTCTCACTGACTGGCAAGACCGCGCTGGTGGCGGGCGCGAGCCGCGGCATCGGCCTGGCGATCGCACAACAGCTTGCCGAGGCCGGCGCGTGCACCACGCTGGCGGCGCGCTCCATCGACAAACTGCGGGAGCATGTACAGGCGCTGGAAGCCAAGGGTTTCGAGGCGCGCGCGTTGCGCCTGGACATGGCCGATTCCGAATCCATTCGCGCCGCCTTGGCGGAGACCGCAGAAAGCATAGGGACGCCCGATATCCTGGTGAACGTGGCCGGCACGAACATCCGCAAGAGCTTCGCGCAATACACGCAGGCCGAATATGAGCACATCATGCGCACGAACCTGCATGGCATCGTGGAGCTGACCCAGCAGGTCGGCGCGCGGATGATCGCGCGCGGCGCGGGCGGCAAAATCATTATGATCGGCAGTGTGGCGTCTCTGCTGGGCCTGCCGTACATGTCCGTGTATGCCATGACCAAGGGCGCGATGGGCCAACTGACCAAGGCCCTGGCCGCCGAGTGGGGCCGCTATAACATCCAGGTGAATTGCATCGCGCCGGGCTTCATTGTCACGGACCTGAACCGCCACATGTGGGAGTCGGCGGAGTCGGTGAAGATGCGGGAATGGCTGAAAGGCGCACAGGCCAATCCGCGGCTGGGTGCGCCGGACGATATTGCGCCGTTGGCCGTCTTCCTGGCTGGGTGCGGGGCGGACTACATCACTGGGCAGATTATCGCGGTGGATGGCGGTTACACCACCACGGCGGTATGGCCGTTTGAGCCGGAAGGCTGAGCATGCGCCGCTTGGTTTGCCGGCTGTTCGTGGCGTTGTTCCTGGTGGCGCTTGGCGGCGCGCAGCAGGCCATCGAGTTCACCTGTCCCATGGATCGCGACGTGCGCTCCAAGACTCCCGGCAAGTGTCCGCGTTGCGGCATGACCCTAGTGGCCAATCTGCCTGAGCCGGTCGAGTATCCGGTGGACCTGCGCGTAGATCCGCCGCAGATTCCCAGCGCGCGGCCTATTACGCTGGAGTTTCGCATCGCCGATCCCGAAACCGGCGCGGCGGTGACACACTTCGAAATCGTACACGAGAAGCTGTTTCATCTGTTCATCGTCAGCCAGGATCTGCAGTACTTCGCGCACTTGCATCCGGCGTTTGATGGCGCGGTTTTCCGGCTGGATACGGTGCTGCCCAAGCCTGGCACTTACCGCCTGCTTGCGGATTTCTATCCCACCGGAGGCACGCCGCAACTCGTGCCCAAGACCATTACCACGGCTGGTTACATGACGCCGCTGGAGGCAGCCATTCCGCAGCTTGCGCCGGATCTTTCGCCCAAACACGGCGAAAACCTGGACGTGGAACTGAAGCTCGATCCGCCGCAGCCGATTGCCGGGAGGAAGGCGATGCTCTTCGTGCACCTGACCCCCGCGGATGGTCTGGAACACTACATCGGCGCGTGGGCGCACTTACTCGCGGTGAGCGACGACTTAGTCGATACCATCCACGATCATCCTTTCATCGCCGACGGCGGACCCGACATGCAGTTCAATATCTTCTTTCCGCGGGAAGCGGTCTACCGGGTGTGGATTCAGTTCCAGCGCAAGGGCGTGGTGAACACGGTAGTGTTTACGATTCCGGTGACGGCGCTGCGATAGGCATGCAAGAAGCGTTATGATCGAATCGATGGCGCAACTACACATGACCGAAGCTGAACTGGCCGGGGACCTTCATGGTGTGCTGGATAAAGTCCAGCAGGGCATAGAGATCGTCGTCGAGCAGGACCATCGGCCTGTGGCCGTCATCCGCTCGCCGCGAGCAAAGGGCCGATTGCTCTCCGAGTGCATCGCATTGGCGGAAGCGCGCGGCTCCACGGCGACATTGGATGATGGCTTCATGAAGGATGTCGAGGAAGGAATCGCACGGCGCAGCCAGCTATGGAACCCGCCAGCTTGGGAGTAATTCTCGACTCCAGCGTTGTGATCGAAGCCGAACGCACTGAAAATCGGCGAGACGGAAGTGGCCCTCTGCTCAATCACAGTGGCGGAATTGGCTCATGGGATCTATCGCGCGGACACTCCGGAGCGACGCCAACGCCGTAGAGCGTTCCTGGATGACCTGAAAGCCGCCGTTCCCGTGTACATCACCGATAGCACTGCGGAGTTGGTTGGCAAGATCGGCGCGGAGTCCTCCGCTACGGGCGTCACGATTCCGTTCGACGATCTGATCTCCCTCTGAGGAAAGCGCTATCATCGGAGCGATGCCGGCGCCGGACCATTTTCGGCTCTATCCGCTGCGATTCTGCTTCGCGGCCAACGAATCCGTGCACTTTCCGCCGGGTAAGTCCGCCAATATCCTGCGCGGCGCGTTCGGCTCTATCTTCCAACGTATCGCGTGCATGCCCGATTGCCCTGGGGCGCGCGCGTGCGAGATTCGCGGCGCATGCCCCTATGCGCGCATGTTCGAGCCATCGGCCCTGGCAGGCGGACCGAGCGGGCTGGCGGATTGGCCGCGCCCGTTTGTCTTTCGGGCCACCCACCTGGACGGCCATACCATCGCACGCGGTGGATCGTTCTCCTTCGACTTGAACCTGTTCGACATGCGCAGCCCGGCGGTCGCATACCTGGTGCTGACGTTCGCGCAACTGGCGCGGGAAGGCTTGGGTCCCTCGCGCGGGCGCGCCGACCTGCTGGAGGTGACGCAGCTTGATGAGAGCGGAGAGTGTGTGGCGCGACTCTACGATGGCGAGACATTCTCGCTGCAAGAGGGGCCGGCGCCGATGATTCTGAGCTTGGCGCCCGCGGCGGAGCGAGTAAGTCGCGCGGCGGTGCGATTCGTGACTCCCACTGAGTTGAAGAGCGGTCAGCAATTAGCGGAGCGGCCAGAATTCGGCGTGCTGGCGGGACGAATTCGGGATCGCCTAAGTACATTGCGGGAGTTATACGACGATGGGCCGCTCGGGATCGACTTTCGCGGGTTTGGCGAGCGGGCGACGCGGGTGAAGATGACCCGATGTGAGATCCGGCGGGTGGAGGTCGAGCGGCGCAGCAGCCGGACGGGGCGGGTGCATCCGATCGGCGGGTTTGTGGGGGAGGCGGAGTATGAGGGGGAGTTAGGGGAATTTGTGCCGTATTTGCGGGCGGGAAAGTGGGTGGGGGTGGGACGGCAGACGGTTTGGGGTAAGGGGGAGATTTCCGTGGAGCTATGAGACTGGAAGTCCTTCGGCGATTGGAGGAAGTCGTCTGGGTCGACCCTGACCGGTTGTCCGGGACGCCCTGCTTTAGGGGAACCCGGATTCCTGTACAGATGCTCATCGATCATCTGGCGGCCGGCTTCGCGTTGGACGAATTCCTGGAGACCGTGCCATCTTTGGATCGGACGCAAGCCCAGCGTTTTCCGGAAGTCGCTGGTGTGCAGATGCAAGAATGCGCATCCTCCTTGACGAGTGTATAAACCCCCGGCTCCGCCTAGCCTTTTCCTGGCGACACCGTGAGCCTTGCAGATTGCCAGGCGTGTCGCAATCCTGTCCCAAAGATCCCGCATCCCTGATACGATGAAAATCAGGCGAGAGCGGGCCCACGGAAGACGTTTCAACCATGCCTGAGATCAGCCGGTTCTTCGGTATCGTTGTGCAGATGTACTACAGCGACCACGAGCCACCGCACTTTCATGTGCGTTACTCAGGCCAGAAGGCGCTGATCGCTATCGAGACACTGGCCGTGCTGAGAGGGAACCTTTCGCCTCGCGCGCTCGGCCTGGTGACGGAGTGGGCGGCGTTGCATCGCGCGGATTTGATCGAGGATTGGAATCTGGCGAGGGCGCAAGCACAGCTTAGGCCGATTGCGCCTCTGGAGTAGAGAATGTTGAAGGACATAGTTGCTGCGAAAGCGGTCGGCGATTATCGCTTGCATCTTCGATTCGAGGACGGCGTTGAGGGAGTAGTCGACCTCGCGCCCCATCTGAGTTTCCGCGGAGTCTTCGAGCTGCTACGCGACCGCGAATACTTCGCTCAGGTTCGTGTGGATGCGGACCTGGGTACTGTAGTTTGGCCGAACGGAGCGGATCTTGATCCGGACGTTCTCTACGGACGCGTTACCGGGGCGCCGATCTTGCAGGAGCACGACGTCGAATTGGCGCATTAGGTGTGCGCGTCGCGTGGAGTCTGGGCAGTCCGGATTTCAGCCTCTCCGGATTGGCCTCGCCGGTAGCTGGGCAGCAAGATCCTTGTAAGAGATGCGTTGAAGCGAGAACCAAATTATCATGTTACTATTCGCCGATAGTGGTGGCAGGCGGACATGATTCGTGGCGTTTACTATGACGGCCCCGAGACGCGAAGCCTCAAGCCCTTCGTGCGGGACGGGCTGACGCTTATGCTAACCGAAAGCCAGGCAGGGGCACTGGACTCCATGTCCCGGCTCGCGACGCAAGCGGGCCGTGCCGAGGTTATTCCAATGTACCTGTCGGCGGAGACCGGCGCCGGAAAGACCGAGGTTGGGATGAATGTGACGCTGTCGCTACTCAAACGGCTTTCGCTGAACCTTCGGCAATTGCACGCGATATACGTGGCGCCGACCCGCAGTCTGGCACTCCAGGTGGAGCAACGGTTTCAGGCCTTTATCGCGGATCATCTGCCAGGCGTGAGGGTGCTGGCAGTCAGCGGGCAGGATCTGAACAAGAGGGACCTGGTTCAACAGACCTTCGGCGTTTTTGCGTCGGACGCGAAGACGATTCTTTCTACGAATCCACAATTCCTTGCCTCCCTTGCGACGAAATCTGCCAGGCATTACGGGCTGGAGCCGCGTACCGGGCACTTTCAGATCGCTGCTGCCCTGGCTGAGGCGAACGTCATCATTCTCGACGAGCCGCATTTCTACGTGGGAAAGTCGCTGGTGCGGCTGCTCGTGTTACTGATGGCGATTTTGGAGTACAAATCGGCTGCGGCTGTCCCCAATCCGACGGTGCTGCTTTTCATGAGCGCTACAATGGGCCCGCCAGAGCTGCAGGGTCTTTTTGAGTACTTGGTTGAGCAGTGCGATCATTGGCGAAACCTGAGTTCCTCTGCGCCGCTAAGCGAACGGTGGCTGCATCTGACCGAGCCTCACAGGGGGGCAAAGTGGACGGTTCTTGAGGAGGCCAGCGACGAAACAGAAGTTACCGAGCGGGTTAGCGCGGTCATAGATTCCGCTCAGCACTTCACCGTGGTCTACCGGGACAGTGTGGATCGTCTGGTACGTTTACAGGAGGCCCTTTCCC
>Ga0302325_10003293_pt1 | contig 38200 bp, 33 predicted proteins | sample Palsa_T0_2_FD_201948 | JGI IMG/M metagenome (GOLD analysis project Ga0302325, IMG submission 201948) | Peat permafrost microbial communities from Stordalen Mire near Abisko, Sweden - Palsa_T0_2 | ecosystem: Environmental > Terrestrial > Soil > Palsa > Peat permafrost | place: Sweden: Abisko...
CCGGATTGCGAAATGGCGAGAAACAGCTGGTCGCGGAGATGAAGACTTTGGTGATAGACGCTGGCGATGTTCGGTGCGCCCGCTGCCACGGGCAGACCGATATACCGCTCGATCAGATGCTTGCCGAACGTCGCCGCGTGGGCCGAACTGCCGCGCGCGCAGGTGACCACCACCTGCGGCGGCCGGCGCGCGAGGCGCGCGGCGAGTTCCGCCAGTGGCCGCGCCAAGTCGTTCTGCTGCCTCCTGACGGCCTCCGGAACCTCCCGGACCTCGTCAGCCATCCGTACTTCGACTTCGCTCATGCGCCACCCCGGTATGAACGCGCAACTTCGAAATTCATGCGGCAAGAGCCGGTCCACGTGCCGTCATTTCGACTGAGCCACGGTGCGATGCTCGAAGCAAGCCGCCTGTCCCAATCGAATAATTGCCGCGCCGGCCAATCCGTCGCCGGGGAATGTACTCGAAAACCTGCGCAGGCGGCCGCGACATTTTCTGCCCCCGTCGTCAGAGCCGGAAGAAGCAACTGTTCAGAAAGCTTCGATTCCGATACCTGTTTATTCAATCGTCGTCCGGAGGAACCAATATGGAGCCGACGCGTTTTCGTGCGTTATACCGATGTTAACCTTTATGGGCACCGAACGTCCGAGCCCACGGTATTCCGGCATCGACGCCTGGGAGCCCGCAGACGTTCTCGATGCCATGATCGAGGGGCAGTTTTCCGCCGTCGCCGCCGTGCGCACGGCGCGGCCTGAGCTTGCCCGAGCCGCGCTTGCCGTGGAAACCCGCCTGAGGGACGGCGGCCGTCTCGTCTATGCGGGGGCCGGAACCTCCGGACGCCTGGCGGTTCAGGACGGCGCCGAGCTGATGCCGACCTTTGGCTGGCCGTGTGACCGCCTGTTGCTCTTCATCGCCGGCGGCGAAGAAGCCATGGTTCGAGCGAAAGAAGGCGCCGAAGACGAACCCGGACAGGCGATCGATGTCGTCCGGCGCCACGGCATCGCCGCGAAGGACGCGCTGATCGCCGTGGCCGCGAGCGGGACGACTCCGTTTACGTTGGCATGCTTGCGCGAGGCGAGGCAACGCGGTGCCTTGACCGTCGGCATCGCGAACAATCCCGGCACGCCCATTCTTGTGGAGGCCGAGTATCCGGTTTGCCTGGAGACCGGCCCGGAACCGATCGCCGGCTCGACGCGGATGAACGCCGGCACGGCGCAGCGCATCGCACTGAGCCTGTTGTCGTCATTGGTGATGATCCGGCTCGGCAAAGTCTACGCGGGCTTGATGGTGGACGTGCAGGCTTCCAACGCCAAGCTGGTGGAGCGGCGGGAAAACATGCTGCTCCATCTCACCGGCAAGACCCGCGAGGAGGTGCGTGAGGCGCTCAGGCGGGCACGTGGGAGCGTCAAGCTCGCGATGCTCCTGCTCAAGGGGTGCGAGCTGGAAGAAGCCGAGAGGGTGCTCGACAGCGCCGGCGGTCAGCTCCGGGCGGCTCTCGCCCTCCTTGCACAGGGCCGCTCCAACGGAAGCGCTCGCTCGTCGGGAGATCGGCCGCGCGCGCGGGACGCACGCTGAGGCCGGTTCGCGTCTTCGGTCGTGACGGTCCCCGCAAGCCACGCTGCGGGCCGGACGCGGACGGGCGTTGCGGCGGAGCCTTCTACGTCGACTCCCGGTTCGAGGACATCAATCTGAAATAGTGTTCGGCGTGCTGGTAGTAGTTTTCCGCCCCGACGACATTCCCGGATCGCGCTTCTTCCTGGGCCAGTGCGAGATACCGCTCATAGCTTCGTTTCGCGTTTTGAGATCCGTTCGTCTCGGGGCGGGGGGTGCTCGGTGTCCACCGCTTTGATCGGCCGTTGAACTGCCCCGGCGGTTTGGATTGGCGCGTGTTCATGATTGTCCTTGGGCCATTGTGCATGGCTCACTCCTTGATGGCGGCAGATGGAATGCGCTGCGAGCGGAGCACGGAAGGCGAGAATCTACGCTCGGTGGGATGCACCCCGCCGTCGCCCGCGGCCGATCTTGTTCGCAACCCCCCGAAGAAAATGCTCACAATTTTCTGGAACAAGCCGATTCAATCGCCACGGCAGCACCTGCCGACTTCACGCGATATCACGAACCGGTCATTATCATCTGGGCGCGGCGGGATGAATTGTCAAGCGCGACAGCAGGGTCGGGCCGCCTCGTCAGAGGGCCGGCCGGAAGGCCCCGAGCAAAAGTGCACCTCGTCAGATGCCCCCTTCCGGGTACCAGAAGCATGTGGGCTTCCCCTGATACACGAAGAGTACGCCTTCACGCCGGAGGTCTTCGGGCATGGTCGGGTCGTACTCTTCATGGATGATGTCATCGGGGACTTCCCGCCAGGTGTTCCCGTCGAGCCACCACCATGTATCTTTGTTGGTATCTCGATTGACGCGAAATTGGGTCTTCACCCGGTCTGCATTGTCACAGCAGCTCGACCACGGAAGGTTGGGGTTGCGGCCTATTCGCCGCGCCGCCTCGTTGATCTTTTGCTTGCTCATCCACGCATGGTATGGGCTGCTTGCCCACTTGTTCGCGGGAGCTTCCTCCGCTTGTGCTCCGGTCATGGAGAGCAGCAACACTAACCCGGACAGCTTGAACATGTACATCTCCTCTCGGTTACAGGAGATGAAGCGGGGGCTTGGTTCCAAGAGCGTGTGCGGTCGCTCAAATTCTCGCCGCCCGTTTCCGAAGCGGAGAAGCGCCTGATCCAATCGCAGCACGGGCAGAAGTGTTGCAAACACAGCCCCGACTTCAGCGAATCAACAAGTATGCTAGTGCAATGGGGCCGCGCCGCGTGGTATTGGAATGCGCGTCCCCAGTTGAAATCGGCCGGAAGAGTTGTGCGGGGCTTCACCGATCATGCCGTGAAACATTGTGCGGCGCTCGGCCGAGGCGGCCGCGCGCAAGCTCAAGCTCGCATGAGATCGGCCAGGCCCGCCGCCGTTTCGGTCGACGGCTGCCAGCCGATGCGCCTGAGAGCCGAGGAGTCGACCACGAGCGAGCCCGTCAACCGTTCGTATATTTCCGGTCTCCCGGCCAAGGACAGGAACGCGCGGAGCGCGGGCGCCGGCACTGGAACAAGCCGGGGGCTTCGCCCAAGCCCACGACGCATCGCCGCGACCATTTCCGGTACGCTCACCGGTTCCGGATCGGCGACGATCAGCGGCCGCCGCAGCGGCTCCCGTGTCGTGAGCGCGGCATCGATCGCTCCGACTAGATTGTCGAGCGACAGCAGCGACCGCCGGGCTTTGAGGCCGCGAAGGGGCAATGGATAGGGGGATCGCGCGAGCCGCATCAGCTGCGCCATGTTGCCCTTGACACCTGGGCCGTAGGTCAGAACCAGCCGCAACGCGACCCAGTCGACGTCGATCTGCGCCAATCCCTGCTCTGCCGCCAGCTTGGACTTTCCATACGCATCGGTCGGCCGCGCCTCGGAATCCTCCGTCAGCACCCGGTCGGCCGTGGGCCCGCACTGGGCGCGAATGGAGGAGAGGAAGATGAAGCGTTTTGCGCCCGCTCGGCGCGCCGCGTGGGCGAGGCCGATCGTGGCCTCGGTATTGAGGACACGATAGTCGTCTTCCGGAATGCCCGACATGGTGCCGGGGAGACCGGCCGAGTGGACGACCGCGTCGACGCCCGCGAGCGCCGCCCCCATGTTCTGCGGCCGCGAGAGATCGCCGATCACGGCGCTGGAGCCCTGCACGAGCATGTCGGTTGGCCGGCGCAGCAGCACGCGAAGGCGATGGCCGCGTCGAGGCAATTCCCGCAGCAGGTATTGCCCGATAAAGCCGGTTGCGCCGGTGAGCGCGATCAGCAAGCTCATTGAGCCTTCCCGTCGGCATCGCGCGTGCCGAACGCACTGCTGCCAGATCGACACCGCCGCGTATGCGGCAAAGCATTCGGACCGGAAAACGAGCTGGCCTCGTCCGCCACGTTCCTCGAAGACCTATCGTGAACAAGATATCGGATGACGCCAACCCCCTTTTGACGCCGGCCCTGATTGTGGTAACCGGATTGGCGAAGGCGATCGGCTGGCGCGCACGTCGCAGGTGCTCGAATGAACGATGATAGAAGACGAAGACCAACCGACCCGCGGCAGGCAGCCGAAGCGGCGTTCAAGACGGCAACGTCAAAGCCTGCCGAACCTGCTCCCGCGAGGCCTTCGCCCCCGAACGCCAAGGAGTTGGTTTCTTTGCGCATCGATCGGGATGTGCTCGAGCACTTCCAGGAATCCGGGCCGGGCTGGCAGGACAGGATCAATGAAGCGCTGAGAAGGGTGGCCGGAAAGTAGCCCGGCATCGGCTGGAATGGCCCCGATTCTACGCCTCCGTAACGGTGCGGCGGGGGTTTCCTCTTGCGGGACCCGAACAAATGATTGATGTCAAGGACGATTCTTCTGGTTGGCAATGCGGCCGGTACGCCGCCCGCCGAGCGCAGGGAAGCAAGAGGCCATCATGACCATATCGACATCGCGCCTACGCGCTGTTTTCGCCGCCGTCGTCCTCGGCCTCACCGTCTCGGCCTGCGGCTACAACACCATCCCGACCTATGAGGAGCAAGCCAAGGCGAAATGGGCGGACGTGCAGAACAATTACCAGCGCCGCACCGACCTCATTCCCAATCTCGTCGCCACCGTGCAGGGCTACGCCAAGCAGGAAAAGGACGTGCTCACCGCCGTGGTCGAAGCGCGCGCCAAGGCGACGTCGGTGAAGATCGACGCCTCCCAGCTCACCGATCCCGACAAGCTCAAGCAGTTCCAGGACGCGCAGAGCCAGCTCACCGGCGCGCTCGGCCGGCTGCTCGCGGTGAGCGAAAACTATCCCGACCTCAAGTCGAACCAGAACTTCCTGGCGCTGCAGTCGCAACTCGAGGGCACCGAGAACCGCATCGCGGTGGCGCGGCGCGACTACATCGAGGCGGTGCGGGTCTACAACACCGAGCTCAAGACCTTCCCCGGGCTGCTGTGGGCTTCGACCGTGTTCCGCGGCAACAAGCCGATGGCGGAGTTCGCCGCCAACGATGCCGCGCAGACCCCGCCGCAAGTGAAGTTCTGACGCGCCGCCGTCCGAAGGCGCTGAAATGACCGCAGGCCGCCGCTCTTCCGTCTTCGCGGGGGAAGTTGCGCGCGCATTTTTCACGCTCGCGTTCCTCGCGCTGGTGTGCGCGGCGGTCTGCGCCGCCAATTTCCCGTCGCTTACCGGGCGCGTGGTCGACCAGGCCAACGTGATCCCGGCGGCGACGCGCAGCGCCATCGAGGCCAAGCTCGGCGAACTCGAAACCAAATCCGGCATCCAGCTCGTCGTCGCCACCGTTTCCTCGCTCGACGGCGAGGAGATCGAGCCCTACGCCAACGAGCTGTTCCGCGCCTGGAAGCTCGGCGAGAAGACCAAGAGCAACGGCGTGCTCCTGCTGGTCGCGCCGAACCAGCGCCGCGTACGCATCGAGGTCGGCTATGGCCTGGAGGGCACGCTCACCGACGCGCTGTCGAAGATCATCATCACCAACGCCATCGCGCCGCGCTTCAAGACCGGCGATTTCGGCGACGGGGTGTCGCGCGGCGTCGACGACATCATCACGGTGCTGACCACCGACGCATCGGAATGGCAGCAGCGCCCGTCGCTGCGCCTCGACAATCAGGAGTCCTTCGACCTCGGGGATTGGATCATCATCGCCCTGCTGATCGGCCTGGTGACGGCGCTCATCGTTTCGCCGGGCTTCCGCTGGTTCTTCCTCAACGTGGTCCTCAACATCCTCTTCAATTCCGGCGGCTCGCGCGGCGGCGGATTTTCGGGCGGCGGCTCATCGGGCGGCGGTGGTGGCGGCTTCTCCGGCGGCGGCGGCTCGTCGGGCGGCGGCGGGGCTTCGGGAAGCTGGTGATGGACATTTCGGAACACGACCGCGAACGCATCTCGGCTGCCATTCGCGCCGCCGAAGCCAAGACGTCGGGCGAGATCGTCTGCGTGCTGGCGCAGGCGTCCTCGGATGCCTCCGGGCTGCCGATCCTGCTCGCGGCCCTCGCCGCGCTCGCCCTGCCGTGGCTGCTGGTGGCCTTCACCGCGCTATCGGTTCACCGCATCCTGCTGCTGCAGGCGACGGCGTTTTTCGCGGCTGCCGTGGTACTGTGCCTGCCGCGGGTGCGCGTCGCTCTGCTGCCGCGCGCGGCGCGTCGCGCCGTCGCCCATCGCGTCGCCCTGGAGCAGTTCACCATCCGCGGCATCGCGCGCAAGAAGGAACGCAGCGGCATCCTGATCTTCGTCTCGCTCGCCGAGCATTATGCCCGCATCGTCGCCGACGAAGGCATCGCCGCGCGGGTGCCGCAAGCGGAATGGCAGGGCGCCGTCGATGCGCTGGTCGCCCATTGCGGCAGCGGCCGCATCGCCGACGGCTTCATATCCGCCATCGACACCTGCGCGACGGTGCTCGCGACCCACTTCCCGCGCACCACCGAAAGCCGCGACGAACTGCCGGACCGGATCTATGTCATCTGACGCGATTTAGACCTGTTGGATCGCCGAAAGGATCCATGGGCCGCCGGCACTGCGGCGGAAGGTCCAGAATTCCGTGACCTCCTGGGGCCGTGACGGATCGCCGTCGACGACCTGGCCGTTGGTCCGATCGATCATCCAATCGTGGAGCGAAAACCGCATGGCGACCGTGGCGTAGTCGGTGCCGCCCTCGCGCCAGGCCTCGGACAGGTCGCCATTGAGGAGCTTCACGTCGGAAACCCGGTTGATGACGCCCCGGCTCGCATTCTGCGCGAGGTCCTCGGAGAAATAGGACAGCATCTCCGGCGTCAACTTGGCGCGCAGGGCGCCGATATCCTCGTTGCTGTAGGCGGCCTGGACATCGCCGAGCGTGCGCTCGAAGGCGTCGTAGTCGAGGCCGGTGATGCCGACGGTGTCGCTGCGCTGCGCCGGACCGGCCGGGGCGCGGCTGCCGCCGAGGCCCGAGCCCAAGCCGGAACCCATTCCTGTGCCTCCGGGAGCGTCACGATACATGGGATTGCCGCCGGCATAGGCCGGCTGGTTGCGGCGCTGGAAATAGCGCCACAGGGCCATGGCGATGAAGGCGATCAGCCCGACCTGGAACAGCAGCCCGAGGAACGAGAAGATGCCGCCGAGCCCGCCGAACATGCCGTGGCCGAACAGGAGGCCGAACAGGCCGGCGCCCAGGAACCCGGCCGCCAAGCCGCCGAACAGCCCGCCGCCGAAAAATCCGCGCCCGCCGAACAACCCGCCGCCGGACTGGCCAAACCCGGGCTGGCCCGGTTGGGCGGTGGTGCGCTGGAACGGCGATGCCGACGGAGCCGTCGACGTCGATGGCGGCGCGGTGAAGCTGCGGCTGCCGCGGCTGCCCGAGCTGAAGCCGCCGCCGATGCGGGCATCGGCCGGCGCTGCCGCGACGGCCAGCGTCGCCGCCACGGCCAACATCGCGATCATTGCACGCAAACCAAAGCGGAACATGTGGGATCTCCCCGAAACGGCCGGCGGCTGAACCGGGCGGTTAGGCCAAACTCCTACGCTATATTGGGGTGTGACGGGGCTTAAAGAAGGGGTGTCGCACCTTGTCGCAGGCCACCGTAAATATCTACCCGCGAGGCTGGTACGGCGCACAAAGCCGAGAGCGCCGCAAGCAGGGCTGCCGCCGCTGCCGGTGAACGCGAAAGCGAAGCGATCGCTAGGGCTTCCGCGCGGCGATGGAGCCGGTGACCGCCGGGGCACCCGGGCGCCAGCCATAGCGGCCGCCGGCGCGCGCCGCCGCCGCTTCGCCGGGAATGGCGGCGGGCTCGCAGATGATCCGGCCGCTGGCGCGGCGCATCAGGTCCACATGCATGTGATCGTAGTGATATTGGTTGGACCCGGGCGCCAGCACGGTGGTGAACATTTCGCATGCGGCGCCCTGGACGTCGTGCAGGAAGCCCTGCTCCTCCGGCGCCCCGTGCCAGCCGTCCCTGACCGTGATCCGGTGGCCGTCGGCGAGGGTGAAGGCGGCGATGTCGAGGGCATTGCCGAATGCGTGCTCGGAGATGTTGGCACGAGGGTCGCCGTTCATGCCGCGGCAGGAATAGGCGGAGATCTGCTTGATCTCGACCACCGGCTGGCCGAACCAGCGCACCGCCGCCGGCTGCACGTGCTCGCTGATGAAGCGGTCCAGCGTCGCGACCAGGGGACAGGCGAGCGTCGCCGTGGGCGTCAGGGTCGCGGGCGCGGCGGTGAGCGCCGGGCTCGCCGGCCGGCCCAGCGGTACCAACTCGGCCGGCACCGCTGCCCGCGGCTGCGAATAGCCGTCCGGCGCGTAGCCGCCGGCGGCGGCGGACTGCGCGAGGCCGGGCGGGGCGAGCGATATCGGCGCGCCGACGGATGCCGACGGATATGGCGCAGCAGGCGAATACGGCGCGACCGGCGGGTAGTTCGGATAGGACGGAGCCGGCAAAGGCGTGCCTTGGATGGACGCGCCCTGGATCGCCCCGGGCGGCCGCGGCACCTCGTCCGCGAAACCGGGCACCGCAGGCTCGCCGAGCGCCGAGACCCGAAGCGGGTAGTCCGCGCCGCAGACCCCGGGCCCGTCGATCGCCGCGACGACGGTGACGGAAGGACCTTCCTTCACCGCGCCGGATTGCAGGCAAGCGGCCTCGGCTTCGCGTCGCCATGGTTCACGTTCTGCGAACCACATTCGGGCGCAGCCGGACAGCACAGCGAGCATGAAGGAGCAGACGATATACCAGCGGACCCCACGCTTCATGCGGGGATCATGGCGGCGGCGCGTTAACGTGCTCTCAACTTAACCGCTCCTGCGGCAGGCGCTTCGCATATGGTTAAAACTGTTCAGCGCGACATTGGTGTTCGAAGTGCAGGCAAGTAGTGTGCCTGAGAATACTGAACACTCATCTTCGCGGCTTGCTTTGGCAAATAATCCACAAGGTGAGAGCCTTGAGACGAGCGCAATCAAGGCGAGGGACTGCAGCAAATAATGATGTTTTAACAAAGTTTTAGATAAGCAGCTCCTCGGCGCAGCGAAACTTTACTGCATCGCAATACGGTTACCTCTGGCCGAATGGCGTTTTTCTGGTACACTTGGGTTATCGTAAATGGCCATGGAGCCCCTCTCGTGGACATTTCCTTGAAGCTCAACGTCGTTGTGGTTTGCGCGGTCTTCCTGTTTGTCGGCGCAATCCTGATCGGCGCGTTCTGAAAGTCGAAAGTCCTACGAACCCCCAGCCAAGCGCCGTAAACAGCGGCGGACGTCAGTCGAACACCGGAGAGCTCGCTCTCCGGTGTTCGGCGTTTTGGGAAACTCACTCCGCCGCCGCGCGGCTGAGCGGGGCGGGATCGTAGTTGAGGATCGGGGCGAGCCACTTCTCCGCCTCCTCCGCGCTCCAGTCCTTGCGCGCGGCATAATCCTCGACCTGGTCGCGCTCGATCTTGCCGACGCCGAAATAATGGCTCTGCGGGTGGCTGAAATAGAGGCCGCATACGGAGGCGCCGGGCCACATGGCGAAGCTCTCGGTCAGCTTCACTCCCGTCGCGGCCTCGCCGCCGAGCAGGTCGAACAGCGCCGCCTTCTCGGTGTGGTCGGGCTGGGCGGGATAGCCGGGCGCCGGGCGGATGCCGCGGTATTTCTCACCGATGAGTTCGTGGGGCGGCAGGGTCTCGTCGGCCGCATAGGCCCACAGCTCGCGGCGCGCCTTGGCGTGCAGGCATTCGGCAAAGGCCTCGGCCAGGCGGTCCGCCAGCGCCTTCACCATGATCGAGGAGTAGTCGTCATTGGCGCCCTTGAAGCGGTTGGCGATGTCGTCCTCGCCGATCCCGGCGGTGACGACGAAGGCGCCGATATAGTCGGCGATGCCGCTGGCGCGCGGGGCTATGAAATCCGCCAGCGCCACATTGGCACGGCCTTCGCGCCTTGCGAGTTGCTGGCGCAGCGTATGCAACACCGCAATGGGCTTCTCGCGCGCCTCGTCGCCATAGACGAGGATATCGTCGCCCACCGCATTGGCCGGCCAGAAGCCGGCGACGGCACGGGCATCGAACCAGTTCTCGCCGACGATCCTCGCGAGCATCGCCTGCGCATCGGCAAACAGCGAACGCGCCGCGGCGCCGTATTTGTCGTCGTCCAGGATGGCGGGATATTTCCCCGTCAGTTCCCAGGTCGAGAAGAACGGCGACCAGTCGATGAACGCCACCAGCTCGGCCAACGGAAACGCCGGCAGCACGGTGACGCCGCGCGCCCGCGGCGGGGTCGGAACATAGCTCCCGGTCCAATCGAGCTTGAGGGCGTTGGCGCGGGCCGCGGCGAGCTTGACGCGGCGCTTCTGCTCTTCGCCGCGGGCGTGGGTGTCGGCGATGCGCGCATATTCCGACCGCACATTGGCGATGTAGCCGTCGCGCTGCTCGCCGGAGATGAGCGCCGAGGTGACGCCGACCGCACGGCTGGCGTCGTTCACGTAGACCGCCTGGCCGCGCCGGTAGTTCGGGTGAATCTTAACCGCGGTGTGCACCCGGCTGGTGGTGGCGCCGCCGATCAGCAGGGGCGTCGTGAAGCCCTGCCGCTCCATCTCGGCGGCGACGTGGCACATCTCGTCGAGCGAAGGCGTGATCAGGCCGGACAGCCCGATGATGTCGGCGTCCTGCGCCTTCGCGACCTCGAGGATCTTCGCCGCCGGCACCATGACGCCGAGGTCGATCACCTCGTAATTGTTGCATTGGAGCACGACGCCGACGATGTTCTTGCCGATGTCGTGGACGTCGCCCTTGACGGTGGCGAGCACGATCCGGCCGGCGCCGCGCCCGCGGCCGCCGCCGGCCTTCTCCTGCTCCATGTAGGGCATCAGATAGGCGACCGCCTGCTTCATTACCCGCGCCGACTTGACGACCTGGGGCAGGAACATCTTGCCGGAACCGAAGAGGTCGCCGACCACGTTCATGCCTGCCATCAGCGGACCCTCGATCACGTCGAGCGGGCGCTTGGCGTTCTGCCGCGCATTCTCCACGTCGGTTTCGATGAAGTCGGCGATGCCGTGGACCAACGCATGGGCGAGGCGCTTGTCGACCGGCCAGTCGCGCCAGGCGAGGTCGGCGGTTTTCGAGTCGCGGCTCTGGCCGCGATAGCGGCCGGCGATGGTGAGCAGGCGGTCGGCGGCGTCGGCGCGGCGGTCGAGCACCACGTCCTCACAGGCGGCGCGCAGCTCCGGCTCGATATCGTCATAGACGGCCATCTGCCCAGCATTGACGATGCCCATGTCCATCCCGGCCTTGATGGCGTGATAGAGGAACACCGAATGCATGGCCTCGCGGACTTCTTCGTTGCCGCGAAACGCGAACGAAAGATTGGAGACGCCGCCGGAGACATGGGTGCCGGGGAGGTTTTCCCGGATCCACCGCGCCGCCGCGATATAGGCGACGCCGTAGCCGTTGTGCTCCTCGATGCCGGTGGCGATGGCGAAGATGTTGGGATCGAAGATGATGTCGTCGGGTGAGAAGCCGACGGTGTCGACGAGGATGTCGTAGGCGCGCTTGCAGATCGAGGTCTTGCGTGCGAGCGTATCGGCTTGGCCCTGCTCGTCGAACGCCATCACGACGACGGCGGCGCCGTGGCGGCGCACGATCCGTGCCTGGCGGATGAATTCGGCCTCGCCCTCCTTGAGCGAGATCGAATTGACGATCGACTTGCCCTGGATGCATTTCAGCCCGGCCTCGATCACCTTGAACTTGGAGGAATCGACCATCACCGGGACCTTGGCGATGTCCGGCTCGGCGGCGACCAGGTTGAGGAAGGTCGTCATGGCATGCTCGGAATCGAGCAGCCCTTCGTCCATGTTGATGTCGATCACCTGGGCGCCGTTCTCGACCTGATCGCGCGCGACCGACAGCGCGGCCGGATAGTCGCCGGCGGTGATCAGTTTGCGGAACCGGGCCGAGCCGGTGACGTTGGTGCGCTCGCCGACATTGACGAACGGGATGTCCGGCGTGAGCACGAACGGCTCCAGCCCGGAAAGGCGCAGCCCCCGTGGCGGATCGGGCGGGCGTCGCGGCGGCTTGCCGCGCACCGCCTGCGCGATGGCGCGGATATGGTCGGGCGTGGTGCCGCAGCAGCCGCCGACGATGTTGACGAGGCCGGCCTCGGCGAATTCGGCGAGCAGGGCGGCCATGTATTCGGGGCTCTCGTCATAGAGGCCGAACTCGTTGGGGAGGCCGGCATTGGGATAGGCGCAGACCAGGGTGTCGGCGATGCGGGAGAGATCGGCGATATGGGCGCGCATCTCCTTGGCGCCGAGCGCGCAATTGAGCCCGATCGAGAACGGCGCGGCATGCCGCACCGAGATCCAGAACGCCTCCGGCGTCTGGCCCGACAGCATGCGCCCCGACAGGTCGGTGATGGTGCCGGACACCATGACCGGGACCGCGCAACCGCGCGCCTCGAACAGCTCGGCGAACGCATACAGCGCCGCCTTGGCATTGAGGGTGTCGAACACGGTTTCCAGCAGCAGGATGTCGGCGCCACCCTCGAGCAGGCCCTTGGCCTGCTCGCCATAGGCCTCGCGCAATTCGTCGAAGCTGATGGCGCGGAAGCCGGGATTGCTCACGTCGGGCGAGATCGAAGCGGTGCGGTTGGTGGGACCGATGGCGCCGGCGACGAAGCGCGGCCGGCCGTCCTCGCGCGAAGCGATCGCGGCGGCCTCCTTGGCGAGGCGCGCGCCGGTGACGTTGAGCTCCGTGACGAGGGCCTGGGCGCCGTAATCGGCCTGGGCGATCCGGGTCGAGGAAAACGTGTTGGTGGAGACGATGTCGGCACCGGCGCGCAGATAGTTGAGATGCAACTGGCGCACCGCGTCGGGCTGCGACAGGATCAGGATATCGTTGTTGCCGCGCAGGTCGCTCGGCCAGTCGGCAAAGCGGGTCCCGCGATAGCCGGCCTCGCCCAGCTTTAGCTCCTGGATCTCGGTGCCCATGGCGCCGTCGAGCACCAGGATCGCCTCCGCGGCGCGGCGGCGCAGCTCGGTCTCGACGGCGGACGGCTTCGACGCTTTCGTTGCGGTCACATCAGCCCCCGATCAAATCGCGCACGTTTCGTACTTTCGTACATCCATCACGCCGCCTGCTCCGACAGCTGCGCCCGCACGCCGAGCAGGTGACAGATGGCGTAGACGAGGTCGGCGCGGTTCATGGTGTAGAAGTGGAAGTCGGTGACACCGCGGTCGACGAGGTCGAGCACCTGCTCGGCGGCCACCGCGGCGGCGATGAGCTTGCGCGTCGCCGCGTCGCTTTCGAGGCCGGCGAAGCGGTCCGCGAGCCAGTCCGGGACGCTGGTGCCGCAGCGCTCGGCGAAGGCCCGCATCTGCTTGAAGTTCTGCACCGGCAGGATGCCGGGCACGATTGGGATCGTGATGCCGCGGGCGCGGACGCGGTCGAGGTAGCGGAAATAGTGGTCGCTGTCGAAGAAGAACTGGGTGATGGCGCGGCTCGCGCCGGCATCGACCTTGGCCGCCAGCATGTCGATGTCCGCCGCCACCGACGGGCTGTCCGGATGCTTTTCCGGATAGGCCGATACCGAAACCTCGATGTCGGCGTAGCGCTTGATGCCGGCGACGAGATCGGCGGCATTGCGATAGCCCCGGGGGTGCGGCGCATAGCGCTCGCCGAGGCCGCCGGCGGGATCGCCGCGCAGCGCGACGATGTGGCGGACCCCCGCCGCCGCATAGGATTGGATCACCGCATCGACCTCGGCGCGGTCGGCGGCGACGCAGGTGAGATGCGCGGCGGGCGCCAGCGTGGTTTCGGCGATGATCCGTTTCACCGTGGCATGGGTGCGCTCGCGGGTCGAGCCGCCGGCCCCGTAGGTGACCGATACGAACGACGGCGCCAGCGGCGCCAGCCGCGCGATCGCCTCCCACAGCGACTTCTCCATCTCCTCGGTCTTCGGCGGGAAGAACTCGAAGGAGACGCGGATGCGCCGGTCGGGATGCTGGAAGCGGCTGGCGCGCGGCGGGGAAAGTTCCATCACGCGACCTCGCGCTCGCCGGCCAGGATGAGGCGCGGGTCACGGGCGAGCCACAGCGAGACCGCGATCTTGCCGTCCGAGCCCGGCTCGGGCGCGAGGCTGCGATGCACCACGCCTTCCAGCCCGGCCTGCTCCATCCACTGCGTCACCGTCTCCGGCGCAAAGCCGAGCCGGCGATGAGCATGCTCGTCGCGCAGGAATTCGAGGCCATGCGGGGCGAAGTCCACCACCAGCAGCCTGCCGTTCGGGCGCAGCACCCGAGCTGCCTCGCGGATCGCGCGGCCGCCGTCATCGAGGAAGTGCAGGACCTGGTGGATGATGACCACGTCGAAGGAATCGCGCGGCACCGACAGGTCGAAAATGTCGCCCTGCCGGACGCTGCAATTCTTGATCCCGGCATGGTCGAGCCGGCTGCGGGCGACGGCGAGCATGTCGTGGGACAGATCGATGCCGAGGCCGCGCTCGATCTCGCGCCCGAACAGCTCGAGGATGCGCCCGGTCCCGGTGCCGAGGTCGAGCAGCGACCGGAACGGACGGTCGAGCAGCAAGGCCTTGATTTCGGCTTCGACCGCATCATCGGCCGCATGGAGGCGGCGGATGCGGTCCCATTCGGCGGCATGGCCGCGGAAATAATCCTGCGCGGCGGCGACCCGGGCCGCCCGCACGCCGGCCAGCCGCTCGTGGTCGCGGGCGATGATGGGATCGGCGGGGTCGAGGCGCTCCACCAGCCGGCGCACCAGTTCGGCCTCGGCGCCGTGCTCGACGCCGCGGAAGAACGCCCAGGAGCCCTCGCGGAAGCGTTCGACCAGCCGCGCCTCAGCGAGCAGCTTGAGATGGCGGGAAATCCGCGGCTGCGACTGCCGCAGGATCTCGGTGAGCTCCGATACCGTCAGCTCGGCCCCGGCGAGCAGCGCAAGGATGCGCAGCCGCGTCTCCTCCCCCGCCGCCTTGAGCGTGGTGTTCATGTCGTCGAAGGCGATCCGTGTGGTCATGGTGGGATTGTTCCCAATCAGCAAAGGGTCGGCACAATGAGGGACAAGACATAAAGATATCTTTATGTAATTTCAAGGCCTGTGAGCGACCTTGATTTTGGCGCCGCCGATGGGATTGGGTGACAGTCTCAGCTCATTGATTTTATTTATGTTTCCGCTCCACCCCCAACAAATAGGGCAGGCGGCATCAATGGACTGGAAGATGGGGATGCGAACTCGCCTTCCAAGAAAATGAAGAGTCCGCACGTGAAAACAAGCGCCGGACTCAACGAATGCTGCCCCTGTCCGCGCGCAGGGAGGGATAGCCTGCCTCCCCATGGGCGCGGATCGCGAGCCGATCAGAAATCCGGCTTGTCGGCTTCAGGCAGCGGGAACAGGTTCTGATGGAAATAATCCCCGTTGTTCTCCGCGCACACCGTTTCCAGCAGCGGGTTCTTCACCTTGCGCCAGCGCTGCACCAGGTGAAGCGGCTCGTTGAAGGTATCGGAATCGTCGACGACCACGGATGCTTCCAGCGTCTTGCCGTCGGCCGACACCTTGAAGCGCTCGACGACGTGCTCCTTTTCGGTGTGCGGGGTGCGGAAATTGTCGATGTAGCTGTTCCGGGTGGAGAGGCCGACGGTGTCGACCACCAACTCGCCATTGTCGTAATGGCCGATGGATTCGCCGAACCATGACGGTGTCACGGTTTCGGAATGCTTGTCGGTGAGGTAGATGCGCCGGACCATGTGGTCGCGCTCCCAGATCATCCACACCTGCTTGGGCGTCTGGATGAAATAGAACGGCTCCGCCGGATAGAGCAGCTGGCCGGGAACCCCGCCCGGCCAGCAGCGCGCCTGGGCCGCGAACGGAACCGACCGCTTGCCGCTCAGCGCCTCTTCGTTCGAGGCGAGCATCTGCGCCGCCGCCCAGGGCTTGAGCACGGGGTCCCGATAGTTGCCGATTCGTATGGTCACCTGCCCCTCGCCGGCGACATTGCCGTGGAAGGGATGATCGGGGTCGGGTTTGATCGGGCCATGTCCGGAGCCCGGCGGCGGGTCGCGCCAATCGGCGCCGAGGGCGAGCCAGGCGAAATCCACCGACGCCAGATCGGGAATTCCGCCCTTCGCCGGGGCTTGCGTGGCGGCTTGCGCGAACGCGTGGCCGTTCATGGCCCAAACGGCGATGCCGGCGCAAAACGCGGCGGCCAGCGTGCCTTTGAAAGCGAATTTCGACATCGAAGCCGTTCCTTCTCGCGCGATAAACCGAATCGATCGGGACCCATGCGGGAATCCGTGGCCGTTACGGACGGCGCACGCCTGCCACCGAAGAGAGATCACGGTGCTGCTCGCCGCACACATAGTCTTCGATCCGTACGTCGTTGCGCAGCGTGTAGACGAAACGCGCCTGCCAATCCCGCGTGTAATATTCGGGATCGTGAATGGTGACGACGTCCTCGAGCTGGGTCGGGCTCACCTTGCGGATGCGCTCGAAGGTGCGCAGTTCGTCGGTGTGCGGCGCGCCGGTGGCGTCGAGGAAAGACTTGTCCTTGAAGCCGGCGGTTTCGACCACCAGCGTATCGCCCTCGAAATGACCGGCGGAATGACCGTTGAAGGCCGGGAACGTGATCAGCTCTTTCTCCGACAGCGGCTTGTCCATCGCGATCGCTCGAACCTGGTGGCTGAGCTCGTAGATGATCGTGGTCTGTCCGGGCGGCCCGTCGACGATCTCGAACGGATAGGGATTGGCGAGCACCCGCGGCACCCCGTCGGGGACGCAGAGCTTGCGGGCGTTGTCCGGGATCGAGCCGTCCTTGAGGCCCGCCATGTTGTTCTCATAGGCGGCCTTGCCCGCCGCGGTGAGCGGCAGGTCGCCGCCGTCGACGAGCTGGATTTTCGGGTTGTATCGGGTCGCCCAATAGATCCCGGAAAGGTCCGGAGTATCGGCCGCGCAGGCCGCCCCGGACAGGATCGTTGCCGCGAGCAGTGCCGCCCATTCCAGGCCGCCGCGAGAACGCACGCGAAGGTCTCCCATCAAACTCCTCCCAAAGCTTGTTTTATCGTCGCTGCAGCCGATCCGGATGGAAATGGCTTCGCCCGGCGCGAAGATTAGCACGCCGCGATCCGAAAAAAAATCGGCTGGCTACGCATTGTCGCCGCGGATCGCGGCGATGGTGGCGTCGGTGACCTGCCGCGTCGTCGCGCTGCCGCCGAGATCGGGAGTGTGCAGGGACGGATCGGCGGTGACCTTCTCGATGGCGCGCATCAGCCGGTCCGCCGCCGGCTTCTCGCCGAGGTGCTCCAGCATCATGGTCGCCGACCAGAACGTGCCGATCGGGTTCGCCACGCCCTTTCCGGTGATGTCGAAGGCCGACCCGTGGATCGGCTCGAACATCGACGGGAACCGGCGTTCGGGGTTGAGGTTCGCCGTCGGTGCGATGCCGATCGAGCCGGCCAGCGCGGCGGCGAGATCGGACAGGATGTCGGCATGCAGGTTGGTCGCGACGACGGTGTCGATCGATTCCGGCCGCAGCGTCATCCGCATGGTCATGGCGTCGACCAGCATCTTGTCCCAGCCGACGTCGGGAAACTCCTGCGCGACCTCGGCGGCGATCTCGTCCCACATCACCATTGCGTGGCGTTGCGCGTTCGACTTCGTCACCACGGTAAGGAGCTTGCGCGGCCGCGACCCCGCGAGCTTGAACGCGAAGCGCATGATCCGCGTCACCCCGGCGCGGGTCATCATCGACACGTCGGTCGCCACTTCCTCCGGGTGGCCCTGGTGGACCCGGCCGCCGACGCCGGCATATTCGCCCTCGGAGTTCTCGCGCACGATCACCCAGTCGAGCTCGGAGCCGGACACGTGGCGGAGCGGGCTCACGATGCCCGGCAGGATGCGGGTCGGGCGCACATTGGCGTATTGATCGAACGGCTGGCAGATGGCGAGGCGCAACCCCCACAGGGTGACGTGGTCGGGGACATCGGGGGCACCGACCGCGCCGAAATAGATGGCGTCGTGATGCCGGATGAGGTCGCGCCCGCCGGCCGGCATCATCACGCCGTGCCGCTTGTAGTAGTCCGAGCCCCAGTCGAAATGATCGAACCGGAAGCCGAAGCGTCCCGCCCGCGCCGCCAGCGCGTCGAGCACCTCGATCCCCGCCGCGATGACTTCCTTGCCGATCCCATCGCCGGGGATGGCCGCGATCTTGTAGGTCTTCATGGCTGGCTGCCTGGATTGCTAAAGGTCTTCCGATTGTTGTCATTGCCCGGCTTGACCGGGCAATCCGGTACTCACGGTCGGTGTTTACTGGATCGCCCGGTCGAGCCGGGCGATGACAGCGAACTGCGTGTCAACCCAACGAAAAGCGGGCTAATACGCATATTCCGTGAACACCGGGTCGACCGAGCCGCCCCAGGGCCCGTGGAATTTCTCCAGCAGCTCTTCCGCCGGGGTACGGCCGCGCTCGACGAACTCGTCGAGCGGCACCAGGTAGCGGGTCTCATCGGCGCCATAGGGATCGAGCCGGTTGCGCTTTTTCAATCCGGCGCGCGAAAGCGCCAGCGTCTCCCTGGCGAGCGACAGCAGGTCGCGGCCCTGGATCGACGCCTTGAAGCCGAGACGCGGGACCTCGTCGCGCAGCCGCTGGCGTTCCTGCGCGCTCCACGGCTTGATCAGCTCATTGGCGGCGTCGAGGCTGGCGGCGTCGTACAACAGGCCGACCCAATACGCCGACAGCGACGGCAGCACCCGCCAAGGGCCGCCGTCGGAGCCGCGCATTTCCAGGTAGCGCTTGAGCCGCACCTCCGGGAAGATGGTCGAGAGGTGGTTCGCCCAATCCGACACGGTGGCGCGCACGCCCGGCAGTTCGGGCAGCCGTCCCGCCAGGAGATCGCGGAACGAGCGTCCCGCGACATCGATATAGTGGTCGCCGCGCTTGACGAAATACATGGGAACGTCGAGGGCGTAATCGGCGTAGCGCTCATATCCCATGCCCGGCTCGAACGCCCAGGGCAGCATGCCGGAGCGGTCGGTGTCGGTATCGCGCCAGATCTCGGAGCGGAACGACAGGAACCCGTTCGGCTTGCCGTCGGTGAACGGCGAATTGGCGAACAGCGCCGTCGCCACCGGCTGCAGGGCGAGCGAAACCCGCAGCTTCTTGACCATGTCGGCCTCGGAGGAGAAATCGAGATTAGCCTGTACGGTGCAGGTCCGATACATCATGTCGAGGCCGAGCTTGCCGACCTTGGGCATGTAGTTCGTCATGATCCGGTAGCGGCCCTTGGGCATCACCGGCATTTCGGCGCGGGTCCAGGTCGGCGTCATGCCGAGGCCGAGGAACCCGATGCCGAGCGGCTCGGCGATCTCGCGCAACTGAGAAAGGTGGGCCATCAGCTCGGAGCAGGTCCGGTGGATGGTGGCGACGGGCGCGCCCGACAGTTCGAATTGGCCGCCGGGCTCGAGTGAGATGGCGCCGCCGCCGGTGACATCGGACAGGCCGATGATGTTGGGCCCCTCCGTGATCGGCTCCCAGCCGAGCAGCGACTGCATGCCTTCGAGCAGGGCGCGGATGCCGCGCGGGCCGTCATAGGGCACCGGCTCGTGGCGGGCGAGCGTGAACGCGAACTTTTCGTGCTCGGTGCCGACCCGGAACTTGTCGGGCGGTTTCTCGCCGGCGGCGAACCACGCGACCAGTTCGTCGCGCGATTCGATCGGGGTCATATCGACTTGGTCACGAGCCATGCAGTGTTACGATCCCCGGCGGAGGCGCGCGACCTTACACGGGCATTGCAAAAGAGCAATTGGAAGGTAACCGGACCGGACCGGTGGTTGCGGCACGGGCATGATTTCGTACGAATTGATGCGTAAACGAGGTTGAAGCCATTGCCGGACTGTGGGAATTGTCCGCACGGGCGGCACAGGATCTCGATGCGGATGCGGATCAGACTTGGCGCAGCGATGCTGCTCGCCGCGGCGCTCGGAGGGTGCGCGGGGGTGATGGAGACCGTCGGCGATCCCTATGTCGCACCGGGCAAGTTCCATTTCCTGAAGTGCCCCGACCTCGCCACCCGCCTGGACGCCGCGGAAGCCCGCCACAAGGAATTGCTCGCCCTGATGGAACGCTCCGGCAACGGCGTCGGCGGCGGCGCCGTCAACATGTTGGTCTACCAACCCGACGTGAACAATATCGAGGCGGAGCTGCGGGCATTGCAGCAGGCCGCGGCCGAGAAGAACTGCCCGGCCAACGTCACCAAGGCGCCCGCCAAGCCCGAGCCGGGGATGGGGCCGATTCATTGATGGGGGTCACGGCGTATTGCACCGTCAGCCGCCGGGAGAGGGCGAGCTGTTTAGTTTGCCGTCCCGCCGGCTCAGCAGGAACACCGCCTGCTCGCCGAACAGGTTCCAGAACCACCACGGCGCGTTGAGCCGCAGCGGGCGGCCCCAGGCGTCGAGGGCGAGCGCGCGTTCCATCTTGGCGCCGACCGTGAGGCAGAGGTCGCGGAAGTCCTTGATGGTGCAGAAGTGGATGTTCGGCGTGTCGTACCAGGTGTCCGGCAGGTTGTCGGTCTGCGGCATGCGGCCGTTGAACAGCAGCAGCAGCCGGATGCGCCAATGGCCGAAATTGGGAAACGACACCACGGCATGGCGGCCGATCCGCAGCATGTGCTCGATCACCATGCGCGGATGGCGGGTCGCCTGCAGCGTCTGCGACAGGATCACGTAGTCGAAGGCGTCGTCAGGGTAGTCGGAGAGGTCGGCGTCGGCGTCGCCCTGGATCACCGCGAGCCCCTTGGCGACGCAGTCGTTGACGCCCTCGCGCGACAGCTCGATGCCGCGCCCGTCGACGCCGCGGCTCTCCAGCAGCTTGAGCAGTTCGCCGTCGCCGCAGCCGACGTCGAGCACGCGGGAGCGCGGCTCGATCATCTCGGCGACCAGCAGATGGTCGAGCCGCGCATTGGAAGGGCCGCGTGCGGCTTCCGCCATGGTGAGATCGCGCCTTGCTCGCGACAGCATTGCAGCTTTACCGCTTGCCGGCGGCGAGGCCGCGCGCGGCCGCCGCGGAATCGAGGAAGCCGCCGACGATCTGGAACAGCTCGGGCTCCTCGAGCAGGAAGGCGTCGTGGCCCTTGTCGGTGGTGATCTCGGCGAACGAGACGCGGGCGCCGGCGGCGTTGAGCGCGTGTACGATCTCGCGCGATTCCGAGGTCGGAAACAGCCAGTCGCTGGTGAAGGAGATGACGCACAACCGCGTCTTGGTGGCCTTGAAGGCGTTGGCGAGCACGCCGCCATAGTCTGCCGCGAGGTCGAAATAATCCATCGCGCGGGTCAGGTAGAGATAGCTGTTGGCGTCGAACCGCTCGACGAAAGAGGAGCCCTGGTGGCGCAGATAGCTCTCGACCTCGAAATCGGCGTCGAAGGAGAAGGTCGGGTTGGCGCGGTCCTGGAACTTGCGGCCGAACTTGCGATGCAGCGCCGCGTCCGAGAGGTAGGTGATGTGCGCGCCCATGCGGGCGACGGCGAGGCCGCGGCGCGGATTGGCGCCCTCGGCGAAATAGCGCCCGCCGCGCCAATCCGGGTCCGCCATCACCGCCTGGCGGCCGACTTCGTGGAACGCGATGTTCTGGGCCGAATGGCGGGTGGCGCAGGCGATCGGAAGCGCCGCGAACACCCGTTCCGGATAGCTTGCGGCCCATTGCAGAACCTGCATTCCGCCCATCGATCCGCCGACCACCGCGAACACCATGTCGATGCCGAGATGATCGAGCAGCATCGCCTGGGCGCGCACCATGTCGCGGATGGTGATGACGGGAAATTCGAGGCCCCAGGGCATCCCGGTCACCGGATGGGTCGAGGCCGGGCCGCTGGTCCCCATGCAGGCGCCGAGCACGTTGGCGCAGACCACGAAATAGCGCTCGGTGTCGATCGGCTTGCCGGGGCCGATCATGGTCTCCCACCAGCCGGGCTTGTCGGTCACGGGGTGGCGGTTGAAGACATGCTGGTCCCCGGTCAGCGCATGGCAGACCAGCACGGTGTTGCTGCGCGAGGCATTGAGCGTGCCGTAGGTCTGGTAGGCGACCTGGAACGGGCTCAGCGCCACGCCGGCATCGAGCTTGAGCGGCTGGTCCGGCCCGAAGCAAGCAATCAGCGACTGGGGGTGATCGGCTTCCCGCACCCGATCCGGCAATGCTCGGCCGCTGACGGCTTTCAACTCGGCCATTTGCAGTCCCAGCCTCCCGTCCGGAACCCGTTTCGACGCCGGAAGATGTTGCAAAGATTAAAAGATCGGGAATGGCTTAGATAGGGCGCCGCCGCCGCCTGTCAATGTTTTCTTTGCTTTCGGGGCGCCCCGCCCGTATGGATGTCGCGCCCCTGAAAACCACCCAAGCGCCGCTGCCGATTGAGAAAATGAGCCCGAACGAGCGCCCTCGAGACCTCGCCGAACTGCGCGCCGAGATCGACCGGATCGACGAGGCCATGCACCGGCTCTTGATCGAGCGCGGCGAGATCATAGGCCGGCTGATCAAGACCAAGAAAACCGCCGAATCCGGGTCGGCGTTCCGCCCCGCCCGCGAGGCCGACATGATGCGGCGCCTGGTCGAGCGGCACAGCGGAATGCTGCCGCTCGACACCGTCGAGAGCATCTGGCGCGTCATCATCGCCACCTTCACCTATGTGCAGGCGCCGTTCCGCGTCCATGCCGATTTCTCCTGCGGCGAGGCGGCGATGCGCGACAGCGAGCGGTTTCATTTCGGCTTCACCGTGCCGATCGTCGCCCATCTCGGGGCCGCCGGCGTGGTGGCGGCGGTGGCGGCGGCAAAGGGCGATCTCGGCCTCGTGCCCGTGGCCGCGAGCGCGGCGGACGGCGCCTGGTGGACGGCGCTGGAAGGCTCCGACGTGCCCAAGATCATCGCCCGGCTGCCGTTCGTGGAGCGTGAGGATCATCCGGCCGGCCTGCCGGTGTTCGCGATCGCCCGGCCGCATCCCGATGCCGTCGTGACCGATGTGGAGATGTGGAGCATCCGGGTCGCCGGCTGGGGCGCGCGGCCGGCCCAGGCGCTCGCGGGGCTGGTTGAGACCGCAGCGGTCCCCGACCGCGTGTCGGACGGCGCCGCCCTGCTGGCGTCGCTGCCCCGCGGCCGGACGCGCGCGGAGATCACCCGTGCCCTGGTCGATGCCGGCGCCTCCGTGCGCAGCCAGGCCCTCGTCGGCAGCCACGCAACCCGCTATACGGTCACCGCCGACGCCCGGGCGGTCCCGACCGGGCGATAGCTTTCCGCGCGGAACGCGCCTCCAGTGGTCCCGATATGTCGATGCCCAACCCTCAGCGTCCGATCCCGCGTCGCGGCGTGCTCGATATCCACCCCTATGTTCCCGGCAAGAGCAGCGCCCCCGGCGTCGCCAGGATCCACAAGCTGTCGTCCAACGAGACGCCGCTGGGGCCGAGCCCGAAGGCCATCGCGGCCTACAAGAGCGTCGCCGGCCATCTCGAGGCCTATCCCGACGGCGCGGCGACCAGATTGCGCGAGGCGATCGGCCGCGCCTTCGGCCTCGATCCCGCGCGCATCGTGTGCGGCGCCGGTTCCGACGACCTCCTGAACCTCCTGGCGCGCGCCTATCTCGCCGACGGCGACGAGGCGATCCACACCACCCATGGCTTCCTGGTCTATCCGATCGCGACGCTGGGCGCCGGCGCCAGGCCGGTGGTGGCGGCCGAGAAGAATTACACCGCCGATGTCGACGCCATTCTCGGCGCGGTGACGGACCGCACCAGGATCGTATTCCTCGCCAATCCCAACAATCCGACCGGCACTTACGTGCCGTTCGATGAGGTCAAGCGCCTGCATCGCGGCCTGCCGCCGCGGGCGCTGCTGGTGCTCGATGCCGCCTATGCCGAATACGTCCGGCGCAACGACTACGAATCCGGCATCGAACTGGTCGCGACTTCGGAAAACGTCGTGATGTGCCGGACCTTTTCGAAGATCCACGGCCTGGCCGCGCTGCGGCTCGGCTGGATGTACGGACCGGCCCATGTGGTCGACGCGGTCAACCGCATCCGCGGGCCGTTCAACGTCAATTCCGCCGCCATCGTGGCGGGCATCGCGGCGATCGAGGATGCCGGCCACGTGGAGCTCTCGGCGGCGCACAACGAGAAATGGCTGGCCTGGCTCACCGAGGAGATCGGCAAGCTCGGGCTCGAGGTGACGCCGAGCGTGGCGAATTTCGTCCTCATCCATTTTCCGCACACCGGCAGGACCGCGGCGGCGGCGGACGAATTTCTCAGCGCCCGCGGCCTGATCCTGCGCCGGGTCAGCTCCTACGGGCTGCCCCATGCGCTGCGGATGAGCGTCGGCACCGAGGAGGCCAACCGCGAGGTCGTCGCCGCGCTGGCCGCGTTCCTGGGACGGCCGGCGACCGCATCCCATGGCTGAGCGGCCGTTCGAACGCCTCGCGCTGATCGGGGTCGGGCTGATCGGCTCCTCGATCGCCCGCGCGGCGCGGGCGCAGGGCGCGGTGCGGAGCATCGTCGCGACCGCGCGCTCGGCCGCGACGCGCCGGCGCGTCATCGAGCTCGGTATCGCCGATCAGGTGGTCGAGACCAACGCGGCTGCGGTCGAGGGCGCCGACCTCGTGATTTTCTGTATTCCGGTCGGCCAATGCGGCGCGGTGGCGCGGGAGGTCGCAAGGCATCTCGAGCCGGGCGCGATCGTTTCCGACGTCGGCTCGGTCAAGGCCCAGGTCGTCCGCGATATGGCTCCGCATCTTCCGCCGGGCGTCCATTTCGTGCCGGCGCATCCGGTGGCGGGCACCGAGCATTCGGGCCCCGACGCCGGCTTCGCCGAATTGTTCATCGACCGCTGGTGCATCCTCACGCCGCCGCCGGCCACCGCCGCCGGCGCAGTCGAACGCCTGGAGCTGTTCTGGCGGGCACTCGGCGCCAAGGTGGCCATCATGTCGGCCGAGCATCATGACCTCGTGCTCGCCATCACCAGCCACGTACCGCATCTCATCGCCTACACCATCGTCGGCACCGCGGACGACCTCTCCGCCGTGACGCGCTCGGAGGTGCTGCAATACTCGGCCGGCGGCTTCCGCGATTTCACCCGCATTGCGGCATCGGACCCGACCATGTGGCGCGACGTCTTCCTCGCCAACAAAAAGGCGGTGATGGAAATGCTCGCGCGCTTCAACGAGGATCTCGCGCGGCTGACCCGGGCCATCGAGGAAGGTGACGGGCCGGCCTTGTACGAACTCTTCACCCGCACGCGGGCGATCCGGCGCGGGATCGTGGACATTGGGCAGGACTCCGCCGCCCCCGATTTCGGGCGTCCCCATCCGGAGCTGCCGCCGGTGCCGCGGCCCTACGTTTCGGAGCCGGAATGAGGTTAACGAAACGTTGAGTTCCGGCGCTGCTTTTTTGCCGCCATCGGGCCGCCGCGAAATCGCCCCGGATCGTGTTACCGGCCGCTTCGGTCACACCGGAAATTCACCATATGTGTCCGTAAACACGAGACTTATTTGAAAAAAGTTTGATGTGTCTTTTTTGCACTAGTTTTATCGGCCAACGTCGCCTTTTATAAGCGTGGTTTTGACCATGCAAGTAGGGATCGTTTCCAAAACAAGGGCGCACTCATGAAACAACTTATCCTAGTAACGGCTTCAACTCTCGCACTCGTGAGCGCTGCTGCCGCCGCAGATCTGCCGACCCGTCAGCCGCCTCCCCCGACCCCCGTGGTCGGCAAGGCCCCGATCGGCAAGGCGCCGATCGGCAAGGCGCCGATCGGCAAGGCCCCGGTCGTCACCAAGGGCTAATTCGAACTCTATCACGGAAAGTCGGCTCGAATCCGCCCGCTTGTTTGTCGTGCGGCGAGCCGATCTTTCCGTTGACGCTTTCTACTGCTGCTTTCCGTGGACTTTCTGAGCTGGCGCAATCAACGCCACTACGCCGGCTGTTCCTGAGCTAGTCAAGGTTAAGGAGCCATCGGTGACCCACATCGAAAAAAATCACGACATCGCAAACAATCGCATCGACGCGGGTTCGAGGCACCGAGGACGCGTGCGCCTTGGCTTGACCCGATTTGGTTTCTCCGTTTTCGCGGCGGGGCTTTGTGCGGCCGCACTGCTGCTCGGACCGGGGCTTCGGGCTGCCAGCGCGGAGGACGCGAGAACGACTGCCAAGTCCGAGGAGCCGGCCGGCACCCCCACGCACGCCGCCAGGGGCAAATATGCCTCCGTAAATCCAAAGGTCGCCCCGGTCAGCGCCAAGTCCGAGGAGTATTCCGGCCTGCCGCCGGTCGCGGCTCCTGACAAACCCAAATATGGCGGTCGCTATTTCGTCGACTTCAGGGCGCGGACCGCGGCCAGCTATGGCCATGCGTTCCTCTGGTATGGACGCCTGAAGGAAGACGGCAGGGTCGGCCTGATCGAGGTCGCTGGGCTTCACCCGGCCACTGACAGCGTCATACCGTACATCATCGGGCACATCCTTCCGGTGCCGGCCGAAACCGGAAAGAGCTATGGGGACCTCGATGAACAGTATTTGACCGCCAGCTATCGCGTCTACCTGTCCGAGGCGCAGGCGAGGACGGTGTTCGCCTACATCAAGCAGAAGCAGGCCAGTTCGCCGCTGTGGCAGGCAGGTACCGTCAATTGCACCGGGTTCATTGCAGACGTGGCCAGTTACATGGGCTTGCGTACGCCGGCCGTGCCGACGCTGATGTATCCGGAAGATCTCGTCAAGGCGATCAAGAAGCTCAACGGCGGACGCCAGGAAATGCCGGCTTTCGCTTCCCGCTGAATCCCTGCGTGGTAGTAACCCCGTCGGTACGGCGGGGCTCGGTCCAAAACCAAGCAAGTCGAAATGGCCGCCCGGTGGGCGGCCATTTCTATTGTGGTGCGCTGTTGTCGTATCTTGCCCGCGCGGCAGCAAATGATTCGCGCAAGGCAGCTGATTCGCGGAAAGTCTGTGGCCGGAATCGAACGACGCGGCCCCGAATCGAACCTCGCATCGCCGCACGCAGACCGGATTAGCCGATACCCGGCCGTGTCCGCGGGCATCGCCCCGAGGGCGGTGCGGGTTGCGATGCCGGCTCAGTTTCGATTACGGTTCGGTAGCGGGTTTGGCTGGATCGCACCAGAATGCGCATCGCGGGCGTCGCGTATGCGCCAGGGGCCGGGCGGGGATCGAAGCAGCATGGTCGCAGCGCCTGATTCGGAGACCGGCGTGATCCAATTCGAAAATGTCGGATTGCGATACGGGCTCGGCCCGGAAATCCTGCGCGACCTGAGCTTCAAGATCACGCCCCACTCGTTCCAGTTCCTCAGCGGCCCTTCCGGGGCCGGCAAGACCTCGCTGTTGCGCCTGCTGTTCCTTTCGCTGCGGCCGACGCGCGGCCTGATCACTTTGTTCGACCATGACACCGCGACGCTCAGCAAGGACTCGCTCGCGGTGCTGCGGCGCCGGATCGGCATCGTGTTCCAGGATTTCCGCCTGCTCGATCACCTCACCACCTTCGACAATGTCGCCCTGCCGCTGAAGGTGCTCGGCCGCAGGGAGGAGACCTATTATCACGAGGTGACCGAGCTGCTCGGCTGGGTCGGCCTTGGCGACCGCATGTGGTCGCTGCCGCCGGTGCTTTCGGGCGGCGAGAAGCAGCGTGCCGCCATCGCCCGCGCGGTAATTGCGCGGCCGCAGATCCTGCTCGCCGACGAGCCGACCGGAAACGTCGATCCCGGGCTGGCGCAGCGGCTGCTGCGGCTGTTCATAGAGCTCAACAAATCCGGCACCTCGGTCGTCATCGCGACCCATGATATCGCCTTGATGGACCAGTACGATGCCCGTCGTCTGGTGCTCCATGACGGTCGCATCCATGTCTATGATTGAGCCGGCCATCGAGGCCCTGCGCCGGCGCCTGGGCCTGGTGCGCCGGGAATCGAGCCAGCGCGAGCATTCGCGCGGCGAGACGACGATCGTTCCGAAGGATTCGATCGCCGGCAATGCCCTCACCGCGGTCGTCGCGATCATGACGTTTCTCGCTGCGGTGACCAGCGGCGGCGTGGCGATGGTGATCGGCACGGCGTCCGAATGGCAATCCGACATCGCCCGCGAGATCACGATCCAGATCCGCCCGACCGACGGCAACGACATCGATACCCAGGTTCTCAAGGCGGAGAGCCTCGCCCATGCCACACCCGGCGTGGTGGAGGTGCGCACGTACAGCAAGGCCGAGTCGGACCAGCTGCTGGAGCCGTGGCTCGGGGGCCTCTCGCTCGACGAATTGCCGGTGCCGCGCATGATCGCCGTCCGTGTCGCATCCAGTGCCAAGCTCGACATCGCGGCGCTGCGCCAGGCGCTCACCGCCCAGGTCGCCGGCGCCAGCCTCGACGATCACCGCGGCTGGATCGACCGGATGCGCCGCATGGCCGCCGCCGCGGTCGCTGGCGGCCTCGGAATTTTCGGCCTGGTGCTGGCGGCGACCGTGCTCTCGGTGGCCTTCGCCACCCGCGGTGCGATGGCGAGCAACCGGCCCATCGTCGAGGTGCTGCATTTCGTCGGCGCCAAGGAGGCCTACATCGCCAGCCAGTTCCAGCGGCATTTCCTCGCCCTCGGCCTCAAGGGCGGCGCGATCGGCGGCATCTCCGCCATGGCCTTCCTGGCGCTCGCCGGACCGGTCAGCGACATGTTCGTAGGCACCGCCGGAGAGGCCCAGGCGACTGCGCTGTTCGGCGCCTTCTCGATCGGGCCGGTCGGCTATGCGATGGTCGCGGCCGAGGTGATTTTCATCGCGGTCATTACCGCGATCACCTCCCGCCAAGTGGTTATTCACACTTTGAGAACCATTTATTGATGGCAACTTGCCATCCAAGTGCCTAATTTCAAGCTAGGGTGGCACTGGGCTGATGGCTTCTCATGACGGTCGAGCACGTCCGATCTCTGGCGACCGACGCGGGCGTGGTTCCGCGACGTAGTCGTGTTTTGCTGCGCCGGCTGTGCCGGGTCGCGGTCACGGCGTGCTGGATGGCGGCGGTGCTGCTCGGCGGTGGCTTTCTCTGGTTCGCCTTTCACATCGCCAGCGAAGAAGTGCACCTCGACCGACCCGCGGATGGGATCGTCGCGCTGACCGGCGGTGCGTCGCGGCTCGACGATGCGATGGATCTGCTGGCGTCGGGGAGCGGGCGCCGGCTGCTGATCAGCGGGGTCGATCCTCGCACCAACAGCACCGACCTGATGCGCCGCGTGCCCGACCACCGCCGCTGGTTCGACTGCTGCATCGATCTCGACTACAGCGCCATCAACACGATCGGCAATGCGGTCGAAACCCGGCGCTGGGCGCTCGACCACGGCTTCCACTCGCTGGTGGTGGTCACATCGAGCTATCATATGCCGCGCGCCATGCTGGAACTGTCCCACCAATTGCCGGGCGTGACGCTGATCCCTTACCCGGTGGTGACTCAGCAGCGCCGCGCCGAGCCGTGGTGGACGAATCCGGCGAGCGCGAAAGTCCTTGTCTTGGAATATTTCAAGTATATCGTGGCGACCGCCCGGATCGGGCTCGATGCATCGCCGGGCGCGACTACGGTGGCGGCATCTCGCGGTCGCGCCAAGATTTGATTCCCTCGATCCAAAATCTGATCCTCTCGGTCAAGGCGACGGAATTCCCGACGTGATCCTGCTGCGCTCGATCCTGTTCAATCTTCTGTTCTACCTGAACACCGTCATCCATCTCCTGATTGCGGTGCCGACGCTGGCGATGCCGTATTGGGCCGTCGTTGCGGTGGCCAAGATGTGGGGCCGCACCAATCTGTGGCTGCTGCGGCATGTCTGCGGGCTCGACGTCGAGTGGCGCGGCCGCGAAAAAATCCCGCCGGGCGGCATCATCGTCGCGTCCAAGCATCAATCGGCATGGGAGACGTTTGCGCTGCTCACGCTGTTCTCCGATCCCGTGTTCATCCTCAAGCGCGAGCTGATGTGGATACCGCTGTTCGGCTGGTGCCTGTGGAAAGGCGGGATGATCCCGGTCGATCGCGGCGCCGGCAGAGCGGCGCTGACCGCGATGACGGCGCGGGTGCGCGCGGCAGTCGCGCAAGGCCGGCAAATCATCATCTTTCCCGAGGGCACCCGCCGGCCGGCCGGTGCGGCGCCGAAATACAAGTTCGGGGTCGCCTTCCTCTACGCCGATTGCGGAGCTCCTTGCGTGCCGATCGCGCTCAACTCCGGCTTGTTCTGGCCGCGCCGCCGGCTGCTGCGCTTCCCCGGCAAGGTCCGGGTCGAAATTCTCGACCCGATCCAACCCGGCGGCGACCGCAACGCGTTCTTCACCGAGCTCGAGCAGAAGATCGAGGGCGCCACCGCGCGCCTCATCGCAGAAGGACTTCACGATCTCGGCGAGGCCGGACGCTCCCACTTCGAAGCGGCGCAGAGCCGGGCCTGACCTCAGGGCCGCGTCTGTCGGCGAGTCCGGCTGCGAAAACAGGGCCGCCCCGGGATTGCCCTGATGAGTGGGCGCCATCAAAAATGCACATCACCGCCCCGGACCGATCACGAAATGGGCTCAGCGGCTTGGTCCGTTGCGGCGCCGGAGTCGTGCGCAGACGGTGTTCCCGGCATGCGCGCGGCCGGTCGGGGAGAGTGTCATGTATCGTGCGTCAACCATTCTCGTTCTCGCCAGCCTTGCATTCGCGAGCTTTGCCGTCGGTGGTGCGCCGGCCGCGCCGGCGTCGGCGGCGCCATTGCGCCCGGGCGAGCTCGCGACCACCGAAGCGGTACTGCGCTGGATCAACGTCTATCGCGCCAAGCGCGATCTCGCCCATGTGTCCGTCGCGATGCACGCGATGAGCCAGCTCGGCGTGCTGAAGGATCCGGAAAATTCGGCGGTCTACGTCGGCTTCATCGCCGGCATCTTCGGGGCGAACCCGAACAAGGCCGACGAGCTGATCGGAAAAATCCTGCCGCTGCCGCCCGAGGATGATTGGGTCCTCATTCGCGGCATCGCCTATTCGGGAGCGCCGGGATGGAAGGATATGCTCAACCGGCTCGCCGACCGTCTGCCTGCCCGCCGTCCCATGATCGAGAAATACGTCAGCGGCAAGCTGCCGACGCTCGACAACGTGGTCTATGGCGCCGGCCCGACCACCATGGACAAGGTCCGGAACTTCATCACCTTCAGCAAGCCGCCGGACGTGGTGAAGCTCGATCCGGGCCCGGAACTGCTGGACACGCTGTGGGGCTATTATTTCGCCACCGGTTCCTATGGGCCGGTCGCCCGTATCCTGCTCATGCTGCCGTGGTCGAAGGACAAGGACGATACCGACCGGCTGACCGTAGGCAACATGGCGAAATACACCCTCGCCAGCAATGCGGCACGCGAAGCCGACCTGCTCGCCATGCTCAAGCACGTGGTGGACCGCCAGCCGGCCGACGTGAAGCCGATCCTCCAGGAGGTCATCGAAGCGGCCGAGACCATGGAGATCGCCCATATCCGCAAGGCCGCGCTCGCCTCGATCGACGACTTGAAGCGCAAGGGTCCGGGCTACAAGCGCGACATCTCGACCTGGGGACAGATCGGGCAGGGCGCCGTGGCGCTCGGCTGCATCGCCGCCGCGGCGGCAGGCCAGGTCGAGATCGGAATCCCCTGCGTGGTCGGCGGGGCGCTCTCCTCGGCGGCGCTGAACTACTGGGGCAAGGATTAGGCGAAGGGGTCATCCGGGGCGGGGAATCCATTTTTCTGCAAAACAACCCCATGCAAAGTAGGATTCCGTCTGCGACCATGCACAATTCGGTATGAATCTACCTACTCGGGGGAGCAAGCGCAGATAACGACTGAGGATTGCCCTCCGCCAAAACGGAAAAATGGGAGGACCGGCTCAGAAGCCCGTGAACAGCAGGTCGAGAGCGGCGATGATGCGGTCGCGCTCGTGAGCGAGCGAGCCGCATGAGCCGCCCAGCACGCTCTTGCGCACGGTGACGATTTCCTGCGCGATCAACGTGAAGGCCGTTTCCTCGATCTTCACGGTGGGATTGAGGCGGTCGGCATACTTGCCGCTGTCCGCCGTCTCGAGCGGCGCCACCACCACGGTATCGAGGCTGCGCGAGAGAATATCGCTCTGCAGGGTGACCAGAAACGGCTGGCGCTCGCGGCTGCGCGGGAACGGATTTGCAAACAGGTCGAACTGCTTCATCGCCGGCTACAGCAGGCCGGCGTCGTCGGACAGCAGGCCGTGTTCGGCGACGCGGCGATTGTACTGCGCAATCGCCTCCTGGTTATCCTGCAGCCACTGCTTTTCGAGTTCCGCCCGCACCAGGCTGCGCAGCCGCCGCTCCAATGTCTCGGAAATATTTATGCGCATGCGGCGTGCATGGTCGAGCAGTTCCGTATCGACGAACAGGTTCACTGCGCGCTTTTTGACTGGCCGGTCGCTCATCATTGCGGTGGCCTCTAGGTTCGTGCGCAAGAGTAATGCGCATGAACGGTATTGACAAGGGTCGTTTATCGATTTCAGTCTCCCCGCGGCTAAAGCGGCGATCAACGGGCGTGCACGAGCCTTGCAGCAGGCAGCCATTGACTCCGTCGATCGATCTCGTTCAAATTTGCGGTGCTGCAGTAGGGCGCATCGGTCGGAGACCGAAGGGGCTATGCCCACCTACGGTGTAGACCCAACCCGCGCCCATGCCGAATTTCGACAATCTCAGAAAGCAGGCGAAGCGATATCTGCGCTGGCATCGCGACAGGTACTACCCCGTTGCGGCCGAAATCCGAGCGGAGCTGCCGCGATTCCAGAACCTGACCGATGCTCAGATTCTCGACGCGCAATTCAAGCTCGGCGACGCGCAGGAGCTTGTCGCGCGACGACTGGGATATGAGAGTTGGCGGGCCCTGAAGTCAGGAGCCTCGGCCATGCGAGTGAACGAAGAACCCGTGCAAGCCAAGCCGGTTTTGACCACGACGGAGGCGGTACTCTATGTCTCGAATCTACCACGCGCGTGCGACTACTTCGTCACGAAGCTCGGATTTGAGATCGAATTTACCTATGGTGAGCCGCCGTTCTACGGGCTCGTGAAGCGGGATCGCGCCCGATTGTGTCTCAGGCTCGTGTGCGAGCCCGTATTCGTAGGCAACATCAGGGAAAGAGAGCAATTGCTGTCGGGCGCCCTCACCGTGGACACCGCTGCCGAGATCAAGGCGCTGTTTCGAGAGTTCCAATCGACGGGGGCCGATTTTTTCCAAAAGCTCAAGACCGAGCCTTGGGGTGCGCGCAATTTCATCGTCAAGGACCCGGACGGCAACCTTCTGCTGTTCGCGGGTCCAGGCGATCAGGAGGCGATTCGAAGAGGCGAGTAGAGCCGCCGAAACGCGCCGATCGCTGCGTCGGCGCGGGCGAGGATGATCGCCGGCACGTCAGGGACGAGTGCCTTCGCGGTCTTGGGATCGAGCACCGTCTCTTACTTGGTCGGTGCCTGCACCGGCAGGTCTCCCCAGACCGGTGATTTTTGCCATCGCTTTCAGGGTCCGCGCCGTTGCTCTCGCTTATCGGCGGCGGCAAGTCTGGAATCACTGCCGGCGCGGGTCCAGATCCGCACCAATTCGCTGCGCCCGCGCAGGGCGTGTTCGCCCCTCTCTTGCAATCGCCGGAGCTGTGCCGCTGCATCGCCCTGGGCCGCAATCGCGCGAACCAATGGATCGCCGACTACAAGCGGAGTCCCCAAGTCCCGAGTCAGCCCCTGGAGGCGGCTCGCGATATTCACCGTGTCGCCGATGAGGGTGAACGACATGCCGTGGGCGCTACCGACGTCGCCGACGACGACCGGACCGTAGTGGAGCCCGATCCCGATCCTGAGCGGCGGCTCTTTGCGCCCCCCGCGCTCGTCGTTCCAGCGATCGAGCGCCTGCAGCATCAGCTCGGCGCATCGGAGCGCATTCTCCGCATCGCGGTCACCCTGCGTCGGCACGCCGAACACTGCGAAAATCTCGTCGCCGATGTATTTCTCCACGGTGCCTTCGCAGGCGACAATCGCCGCCGTCATCTGGGCGTGGTATTGACGTAGCATCGTTACCACCGACTCGGGCGGCATCGTCTCGGACATCGCCGTAAAGCCGACGATATCCACGAACAGCACAGCTACGGTTTGCCGTCCCACTGCGCCCAGCGCCTCGTCGCGACCGGCCAGCATCGCGGCCAGTTTCGGAGCGAAATACCGGGAGAGGTTCTTCTGCGCCCGCTCCGCCGCGGCGCGACGACGGTCGATCTCGCGCAGCTTGGCGAGTTCGTCGAGCAGCGGCCTCGTACCGGTCGTCGACGGGAATCCGATAGACGGCGGCGAGCCGGGTCGCCTCGTTGGCCAAGCCGACGACCGCCATCAGTTCGTCCAGCATTTCGGACGACATGCCCTGTGTTTTAGCAGCGGTGCCGTGCAACGCGGTGCAGTAGGCGCAACCGTTGGTCGCACTCACCGCAAGAAAGAGCAGCTCCTTGGTCAACGGGTCGATTGCGCCCGGCGCCATGGTCGAATTGAAGCTATCCCACATGCGGCGTAACGTCGGCGGGTCGTTCGCAAGCGCCCGCCAGAAGTTGCTGATGAGATCGACACCGCGGGTCGCACGGATATCGCCGTAGAGGGCGCAGACCTCGGGGCTCGCCTCGTCATCGCCGATTAAGGGACCGGCCAAAGTCATCCTTGCCCCCTTGCTCCCAGTGCGCCGCAACTCTTAGAGCGCTATCCTTTCGAATTGAATCGGATAGCGCTCAAATCTCCTTTCGTTTGAGCATGATCTTGTCGGAAAAGTCTGCAACTTTTCAGGATCACGCTCTGGGGGAGCCGTCCGGCAACGAATAATGGCAGCATACGCAAATCGCCGTGGAGCGGCCAGGGCTGGCGGATTACAGAAGGTTCGCTGCCCGATGGGCCGAGACGTTCACGGGCAGGCACATTGGAGTGGAATTACAGGAGGTGAGGATCGGCGTCTTCCGCCTCGGGCGCAAGTCGAACAGCGGCGTTGCGGAAGACCGCCGGCTCGCGGCGGCCGGCCGTGGCCAGAAAGGAGTGCAGGGCCGCCACCACCTGCGCGCCCTCGCCCACCGCCGCGGCGACGCGCTTGACCGAACCGGAGCGGACATCGCCGATGGCAAAGACGCCCCGGCGGCTGGTTTCCAGCAGTCGGCGGTCGCCACCGGCATCCGCGCCGGTCAGCACGAACCCCTTGACGTCCAGCGTCACGCCGGACCCGGCGAGCCAATCCGTGTTCGGATCCGCCCCGATAAAGAGGAACAGGTGGCGAATCGGCCGCTGCACCTCCTGACCTGATGCGCCGCACCGCCAGCGGACCGCCTCCAGCATTCCCTCGCTGCCTTCCAGGCCGCTCACCTCGGCCTGCGTCACCACCTCCACATTGGCGAGGGCGCCGATACGGTCGACGAGGTAGCTCGACATGCTCGACGCGAGGTCCGGCCCACGCACCAGCAGCCACACCTTGGCGACCTTGCCGGCGAGGTAGACCACCGCCTGGCCCGCCGAGTTGCCGGCGCCGACCAGCACGACCTCCTGCCCGGCGCACAGCTTCGCTTCCAAGGGCGATGCCCAATAGTGAACGCTCGCGGCCTCGAATGCGTCCAGGTTCTCGACGTCGAGCCGCCGATAGCGGGCGCCGCAGGCGATCACCACCGAACGGGCGCTGACGCGTTCGCCGTCGGACAGCTTCAGGACGACGTGGCCTTCGCCCCGATCGCCCAAGGCCTGAAGGCTGCTCACCTGCGCCGGAATGGCCGTTTCGACCCCGAACTTGTGAGCTTGGCTGTAGGCGCGCGCCATCAGGGCCATGCCGGTGATCCCGGTCGGAAAGCCCAAATAGTTCTCGATCCGGGCCGAGGCGCCCGCCTGGCCGCCGAACGAACGGCAGTCGAGCACCAGGACGGAAAGTCCTTCGGACGCCGCATAGACCGTGGTGGCGAGGCCCGCCGGGCCGGCGCCCACGACGGCGACGTCGAAGACGCGATCCGGATCGATCGGCCCCACCAGCCCGAGGCAGCGGGCGAGCGCGGTCTCGCTGGGATTGAGCAGCAGCTGTCCGCCCGGGCAGAGCACGACGGGCAACTGGCCGGGATCGACATGGAAGCGTTCGATCAGCGCCTTCGCCTCCGGATCGGCTTCGGAGTTGAGCCATTGATACGGATGGCCATTGCGCGACAGAAAGCCCGTGAGCCGAAGCACGTCGCCGGTCTCGGCGCGGCCGACGATGAGCGGCCCGCCGGTCCCCTTCTCAATCATGCCGACGCGACGCAGGATCAGGGCGCGCATGATCCGCTCGCCGAGTTCCGCCTCGGCCACCAGCAGCGCCCGCAGCCGGTCCGGCGGGATGAGCAAGGCCTCCACCGGACCGCGCGCGATGCCGTCCACCAGCACCGGTTGGGCCGCCAGTTGAGCCATCTCCCCGATGACCCCGCCGGGGCCGTAGGTGAGGAATCGCGTGCGGCCGCCCGTTTCGTCGTGCCGGGCGAGGTCGACCTGGCCGGCCAAGATGACGAACAGGCCGTGACCCAATTCGCCGATCTTGAAGAGCGCCTCACCCGCGCTATAGGAACGGACCTCGCCAAACAGACGCACCCGTTCGATCTCCACCGGCTCCAGCGCGAGGAAGAGCTGCGGCAGGGCGACGTCGGCGAGGTGCTCGTTCATCTTTCGCAATCGATCGCACAATATCGCGACGATATGGGACCACGCACTGGGGTGGCGGTCCAGAAACGATAGAATCTCGCTTCGATCCAGTGTCGCCAAGCTGCATTCAGTCACGGCGGTTGCGTCGGCATTGCGTTCCTTGCCGTCAAGCAAAGCGATTTCGCCGAAAATCTCGCCGGGGACCAGAATGGCGAGCACCAACGCCTTTCCGTCGGCAGAAGCGACGCTGATGCGGACAGTGCCGCCCAGCACCGCCATCATATGGTCGCCCGGCGACCCCTTCAGGAAGATGGTTTCGCCGGCCGCGAAGTTGCGAACGCGGACGCTCGCGAAAAGCGCTCTTCTTTCGTCGGGTCCGAAGCCGCGAAACAGCCCGCATTCGCCCAGAAGCCGGCGGGCTTCCTCAACCAAACTGCGATCGGTTTCAAGTTTCAATTGCGCATCTCGTTGCTTCGGCCAGGGCACCGCGTTCGAGCGGAACCCGCGGTTTTGTGCAGTCCCGCCACGTCGCGCGCTACCCTCCGGTGCCGCCGACCGTGATCCGCTCCATCCGCAGGGTCGGCTGGCCGACGCCGACCGGGACGCCCTGGCCGTTCTTGCCGCAGGTGCCGATGCCGTGGTCGAGGGCGAGGTCGTTTCCGATCATGGTGATGCGGTTGAGATCGGTCGGGCCGTTGCCGATCAGCATCGCGCCCTTGACCGGGGCGCCGACCTTGCCGTTCTCGATCCGGTAGGCCTCGGTGCACTGGAACACGTATTTGCCCGACGTGATGTCGACCTGCCCGCCGCCGAAGCTCACGGCATAGATGCCGTTCTTGACCGAGGCGATGATCTCGGCGGGGTCGCGGCCACCGCCGAGCATGTAGGTGTTGGTCATGCGCGGCATCGGGACGTGGCCGTAGCTTTCGCGGCGGCCGTTGCCGGTCGCGCGCATCTTCATCAGCCGCGCGTTCTGGCGATCCTGCATGTAGCCCACCAGCACGCCGTCCTCGATCAGCACGGTGCGGTTGGTCGGCGTGCCCTCGTCGTCGATGGAGAGCGAGCCGCGGCGCGACGCCATGGTGCCGTCATCGACCACCGTCACGCCCTTGGCCGCCACCTGCCGGCCCATCAGGCCGGCAAAGGCCGAGGTCTTCTTGCGATTGAAATCGCCTTCGAGGCCATGGCCCACCGCCTCGTGAAGCATGACGCCGGGCCAGCCGGCACCGAGCACCACGTCCATCTCGCCGGCCGGCGCCGGCACCGCCGCGAGGTTGACCAGAGCCTGGCGCACGGCATCGTCGACCGCGCCGCGCCAGGCCTTGGTCTCGACGAAGCGTTGATAGGACTCGCGGCCGCCGTAGCCGTGGCTGCCCGACTCCTGCCGGTCGCCGTCGCCGGCGACGACCGACACGTTGACCCGCACCATCGGGCGCACGTCGCGATAGATCTCGCCGTCCGGGCGCACGATCTCGATCATCTGCCAGGTGGCGGCGAGGCTCGCCGAGACCTGGCGCACCCGCGCGTCCTTGTCGCGCGCATAGGCGTTCATCTCCTCGAGCAGCTT
>Ga0302325_10003295_pt1 | contig 38181 bp, 32 predicted proteins | sample Palsa_T0_2_FD_201948 | JGI IMG/M metagenome (GOLD analysis project Ga0302325, IMG submission 201948) | Peat permafrost microbial communities from Stordalen Mire near Abisko, Sweden - Palsa_T0_2 | ecosystem: Environmental > Terrestrial > Soil > Palsa > Peat permafrost | place: Sweden: Abisko...
GTCCGGCCGCTAGCTCGGAGGCTGGCCCCGCGTAGCGGAGTCCAGACCGAGACACCGTCGAGGCAGGTGCCGGGAGTTGTCCCTCCGGCGAGCAGCCGGCCTTCGACCAGAGTCAGCCTGACGTTTGCGAAGGGCGCCGTTGTCGACGGCGCCCTTCGTGTTTAACCGGCGGCGGCTGGCGATCCCAGCCACAGGGCGCCTCGCCCTTCGTGTTTAACCGGCGGCGGCTGGCGATCCCAGCCACAGGGCGCCTCGCCCTTCGTGTTAACCGGCGGCTGCCCGGATCCGCACAGTTTGCAGGGATGAACGCATCAACACCTCTGCTATCCGGAGGAAACGATGCGTGCCTCCCCCGAGCTGCTTGCAAGGATCCCACCCGGGGCCAAGGACCCCAGACAACGGTGGGCTGCCCGTGCCCCCTACGCGGCCAGGTACTGCAGCCAGGCGGCCGGGATCGTGGGGCTCGCGACGTGGATGAACACGTGCGGGCTCGGCGTCCTCGGCTGGCGCTGTAGCCGCATCCCGGCCTGGCGCGGGAGCGCGTTCCCCTTGCGCAGGTTGCAAGGCGCGCATGAAGCGACGATGTTGTCCCAGCTCGACGCGCCGCCCTTCGAGCGCGGGATCACGTGGTCGACGGTGAGGTTGGATCGCGCGCCGCAGTACTGGCAGGTCCAGTCGTCCCGCGCAAACACGGCCCTGCGAGTGATTTTGCGCCTGTGAGTATCGCGCGGCACGCGCACGTAGCTGACCAGACGGATCACGACCGGGCGGGTCACGGTTCGCGTCGCCGATCGGAGTTCCCAGTCGCCGTGCTCGATCACCTCGGCCTTCTCCTTGAGCAGCAGGACGACCGCGCGGCGCACGGTGCAGACGTTGATCGGCTCGAAGGTCGCGTTCAATACAAGCACCCGACCACCCTCACGCCCGCGCCGCTGGTGCTCTGTGAGCGGCACGGACCCCCCTGGCTCAGGTGGTGCTGGGGACAACACGACGCCCGCAGTCTAGCGGGACGGCGGGCGATTTCTCGGACGGCGCCTGGGGCCGTCTAGCTGTCGGGCCAGGCCGGAAACGACCCGAGCACGCGTAGCGACTCGACATGGTTGCGGAGACCTGCCAGTGCCTGGGCGACGTGCGGTTCTGAGTCGCGTCCCTCGAGGTCGGCAAAGAACATGTAGCGCCCGAGTCCCTGGCGACGTGGACGCGATTCGATTCGGGTCAGGTTGACGTCGCGCGAGGAGAGCTCGGACAGGCAGCTCACGAGCCATCCGGGGGCCTCCGAGCCCACGCCCCAGAAGAGGATCGCCGTCTTCCATGGACCGAGCACCCGGTCCGTCTCCCCGGGGCCTCCGGCAGGCGCGCCGGCAGGGGCCAGCCAGACGAAGCGGGTCTCGTTCCCCGAGACGTCCTCGACACCGGCGCGCAGCACCACGCATCCGTAGCGCTCGGCGGCGGCGCGGTTCCCAAGCGCGGCCCATGGTCCGTCGTGATCGGCCAGCATGCGGACCGCGTCCGCCGTTGAACTCGCCGCGAGCACCTTTGCGGCCGGCAGACGCGTGCGGATGAATCGGGCGCACTGTGCGTTGGCCTGCGGATGCGAGAGCACCGCTTCGATCTCCGACAGCTCGAGAAACTCGCGTGCGATCAGGCAGTGCCGGATTGGATGCACGACCTCGCCGACGATCGCCACGTCCTCGGTCTCGATCGCGAGTGAGTCGAGTGTCGCATTGACCGAGCCCTCCATCGAGTTCTCGATCGGGACGAGCGCGCGCTCGACGCTGCGATCGTGCACCGCCATCACGGTGTCGTAGATCGTGGGGAGTGCGACCAGCTCGAGCGATCGCCCGGCAGTCGCCGCGAGCAGAGCCTCCTGTGTGAACGTGCCCTCGGGCCCGAAATAGCCGACGCGCATCGGGGCTCGTGTCGCCGGTGGCGATTACGCCGAAGCCGCCTCGGCGGCGTCTCCCTCGAGTGCGAGCCGGATCGCCTCGTCCTCCTCGGGCGAGAGCTCCAGCTCGGGTCGGCCGTTGCGCACCTGCTTGGCGTACAGCCGCGATTGGTCTCGGTGGTGGATGGAGGAAAGGATGACGCCGGAGCGCGTGGAGTCGAGCAACGCGATCGATGTCGACTGGCGCCCGGACATCTCCCCGTATGCGTCGTAGCGCACGAGCGCTCGGTGGGCCACGGCCCCATCGAGCCGGCTCTCGGCGACGCTCATACGGCCATCCAGGCGCTGTGAGGCGTCTTGGACGTACGCGCCAAGCGCATCGAATTTTCGTTCGAGTGCAGCCGCGTGGGCGGGCAGGTCGCGGCGCGTGTCCCCCATCACCATCCGCTGGTCAGCGCGCAGGCGGCGCAGTTGGGCTGCCAGTGCCAGGCCTAGCCCCAGCGAGACGACTGCCACGCCCCCCGCGGCCAGCGCGACGATGCCTACCGTACTCGTCAGCCCGTGCACCCGTAAAAGGATACGGGGAAGGGCGCGCTTCGCGCGCTCGGGAGTTCGCCTGGCGGCGAACATCCTGGGCCGGGCGCCCCGTGCGCCAGACGCCCCCTGCACCAAGCGCCCGCGCCAATGGAATTTTGCCTCCTGCAAATTCCACAGGGCATTGCCCCTGGCAAATGCCCCAAGCGCCCGAAGGGCGCCTTAGTCGAACGTCACCGGATACGTAAACGAGTTGTTGCCCAGGTTGACTTCGCCTGGGACCTTCTCAACGGTCACTTTGACCTGCGCCTGTCCGGTCGGTGGCGTCTTCGACAGCGTGATCGGCGTGTTGTACGTCTGGCCGGCCTTCGTAACCGGCACGACCGTCTGGGCGGTGATCGTCGTGCCCGACGACGTCGTGACCAGGACTTGAACGGTCACGTTGGTCTCTGCGACCTGTCCGCCGTTCGTGAAATTGGCCGTGAATGTCGGCGCCGGGCTGGCGGGAATCGTGTTGCCGCCTCCGGTCGAGAGCGGCACGCCGCCGACGCTGACGGAGGTCAGTGCGTGCCCGCAGGTGTCGCCTGTCGGGCAGGAGGTGCCGCCGCCGCTACTGGCCGAGAGTGACGCGCCGAGCTCGGAAGCGATGTAGCTGGGTGTGAGCCAGGAGAGGTTGGGCAGGAAGTTCGTCGCCTGAATCTGCACGCCGCTGGCGCCCCCGACGGGAATGCTGGCCGCGTGCAGCGCGGCTGCGATCTCCGGCGCGGTCTGTGTCGTATACACGACGTCGGAAGCCAGGAACCTCTGCATGTCCAGCGCCATCGAGGTGATCGCATCCTGGGCGGTGGGCCTGTTGAGCGCCGCCTGGATGTTGCTCGCGATATCGGCGATTCCGTCGCGTCGCAGCGAGAGCGAGACGAGGAAGTTCTGCTGCGCCGTCGTGACCTGGGAGGGCGCGCTCAGGTTCTGCGCCGTCGAGAGCTGCGACTGAGCGGCGAGCTTCGTGCTGTTGAGCGACGTCTGGACGCTCTGCTCGTTCTTGGACAGGCCGCCCGCCGCGATGATCCTGAACAGCTGCGCACCGGTGTTGTCTGACTGCCGGACAAGTGACCCGATGCTGTTGTTGTAGTTCTTGAGTGCGCTATTGCGCGAGCTCACCTGGCAGCTGTGGATTCCGACGACCATCAGGATCACGACGACCAGGATCGCCACACCAGCCACCGCCCGGCGCGCCAGGATCGCCTGCTGGTCGGTGGGGGGGCGCCGGCCCATCCCGGAGGGCCTGCGTGTTCGCGGCGCGGGCCGGGGCTCGTCCGTCTCGTCGAAGAACGACAAGGTTCGATCGCTCCTTAAAGGATTCCGAAAGCCCAGTATGACCGGCCGTCCGGCCGGATTGGCAACCTCGCAAGCGCTCATGCACGCCGCAGACGCCAAAAAACGGGGCCTCGAGCTGACCTCCACCCGCCCGGCGGCGGTTAATCGGACTCACGCGCCGGGAAGCTCGCCACCAGTCGCAGGTGCTGAGCGCCTTATGTGGAAAGGCCCACTGTGACTCGAAGCGAGGCTGGCACTGTTCGCAGGGCGCCCGACGAGCACACCGCCGCCACGGTTGCGGCCAGTGCCGCGACCCGCGGTGAAGGACCGCTTGTGCTCGACCGCTACCGCCTCCGCCGCCGGCTGGGCGCCGGCGCATTCGGCACCGTGTGGATGGCCCGCGACGAGCGCCTCGAGCGAGACGTCGCGGTCAAGATGGTTCCTCGGGAACGGATCGTGGGCGGGCGCTTCGAGCGCGAGGCGCATGCCGCTGCGAGGCTCGCCCATCCCGGCATCGTCACCCTTTACGAAGCGGGGACCGATGACGATGGCGCGTACCTCGTCTCTGAGCTGGTCCGTGGCTCGACGCTTGGCGAGCTGCTCGAGGCTGGACGGCTGTCAGACCGAGAGATCGTCGGGATCGGCGTCGCCCTGTGCGACGCGCTGTCGCACGCTCACACAGAGAATGTCGTGCACCGGGACGTGAAGCCCTCCAATGTGCTCGTCCCCGACCGACCGTCGACTCCGGCTGCGGTTGCGAAGCTGACGGATTTCGGCGTCGCGCGGCTCGTCGGCGGTGACACGCTGACAAGGACCGGGGACGTGCTCGGGACCGCCGCCTACATGGCGCCAGAACAGGCGGAGGGTCGGGACGCCGGAGCCGCCGCGGACCTATACGCCCTGGCGGTCGTCCTCTACGAGGCGCTGACGGGAGTGAATCCCGTTCGGACCGGCACCGCGGCTGGGCGCGCGCGCCGGCTTGGCGCCCATCTGCCGCCGCTCCGGCGCCAGCGGCACGATCTCCCCCGGGAGCTCGGCCAGTCGATCGACCTCGCGCTGCGACCGAGAGCCCGAGAGCGGGGCACGGTCGAAGACCTGCGGGCTGCGCTCCTGGCGGTGGTCGATCGGATGTCTGACACCGCCGGGGTGGTCGAGCCGCAGTGGCGCTCATGGCGCAGCAACGGGGTCGGCACCACACCCGGCCCTCGATCGCCGGAACGCAAGCCGTCTGAACGCAAGCCGTCTGAACGCAAGCCGTCTGAACGCGAGCCGTCTGAGCGCAAGCCCACCCCCGCGGCCGCCACCCCCGCCGTGGTTCGCTGGCCCGAACGCGGGCTCGCCGGGGTTGCAACCGCTGGACTCGCGGCCTGGCTGACCGCGAACCTGTTGCCGAGCTCCGCCGTTGCGCCGTTTGCCGTCGCCCTGCTGGCAGGGACGCTGGTGGCGGCCCTTCCCCGGGTCGGCTGGTTGGCGTTCGTGTTCGTGCTCGCGGTCTGGCTCTCCGCCGACGGCAAGACCGGCGCGGCCGTCGTCGTCGTCCTCGGGGGTCTGCTGCCGTCATTGCTCGCGCCCTGGAATGGGACGGCGTGGGCCCTGGCCGCCGGCGCGCCGGCGCTCGGCGCCATCGGCATCGCCGGCGCATGGCCGGCAGTCGCCGGCCGCGTTCGTGGAGCCTGGGCCCGAGCCGCGCTCGGCGCCACAGGGTGGGTGTTCGTTGTGCTTGGCACCGCGCTGTCCGGGGTGGACCTGTATCTCCGCTCGCCGCCGGGGTCGCCGCCGCCTGGTCAATGGCCGCTATCGGTCGGCGCCACCGTGCACCAGGTGCTCGAGCCGCTGATCAGCTCAGGCGCGATCGCGCCCGCACCCGTGTGGGCGGCCGCAGCGGTGGTCCTGCCTTGGATTGTTCGCGGTCGTTCGCTGGCGCTGGACTTCGTGCTCGCGAGCGTCTGGGCGTCCGGCCTCGTGGCCGCCACCTACGCCGCCCTGCGGATGGTGCATGGCTCGCTCGCGAGCGCCACCCTCCACGATGCGGTGCTGGGCGGCGTGACCGGGTTCGTGGTCGTGCTCGCGCCAAGCATCGTCCGAAGGTGCCGCACGGGGTGGGTTTCCGCGCGAGTTCCGTAGCATCCGAGTGCCCGTAGGGGCGTCCGATGAGCGTGCTGAGAAGCCTCGAAAGTAAGATTGCCGGCCTCGTAGAAGGCACGTTCAGTCGTGCCTTCCGCTCCGAGGTCCGTCCAGTCGAGATCGCGCGCAGGCTCGCGCGGGAGATGGAGGAGCACAAGTCCTTCTCGGTCTCACGGACGTACGTGCCGAACGAATACGTCGTATATCTCTCCCCGCGGGACCGCGAGCGGTTCGCCGACTACGAGGAGGCACTTGCGGGCGAGCTGGCCGGATATCTGCTCGAGTTCGCCCGCCGCGAGCGGCTGGCAATGGTTTCGCGCCCGGTGATCGAGTTCCAGACCGACGGTCGGCTGGGCCTCGGGGAGTTCGGGATCCAGACCAGGGTCGTTCACCAGCCCCCTGACGACGCCCCGCCCGCTGAGGTCGGGAACGCCGGGGGCCGGACGATGATCCACAGCACAGCGGATCGCCTGTCCGAGCCGCTTCAGGAGCGAGCGCGGGCGACCTTCGCGACCGTGCTGTTGCTCGTCGATGGAAAGCGCCTCGTCGTCGGCCCTTCCGGCGCGACGATCGGCCGCAGCCGCCAGTGCGATGTGGTCTTGACTGACCCGAACGTTTCTCGCCAGCACGCCGAACTGCGCCCGCGCGGCGGCTCGTGGGTGCTCAGCGACCTCGGCGCGACGAACGGCGTGGTGCTCAATGGGCGCCGGATCGACGCTCCCGAGGTCGTGCGACCCGGCGATCGGATTGAGCTCGGAACCTCCACGCTCACGTTCGAGCTCGAATGATCGGCTCGGTTCAGCTTGCGCCGGTCTCGGTGGCGCTGAAGTTCGGTTTCCTCGCCGTGCTCTACCTATTCCTGATGTGGGTCGCGATCAGCTCACTTCGCGATCTTCGCCGAGGACGCGGGGGGGTCATGGACGCTCCTGAGCGCCAGTCGCCGGATGCGACCGCGATGTACGCCGCGGCGGCCGGGTGGGCTGACGTCGGCGGTGACTTCGAGCCCCGGCTACTCGTCGAGCGTGCGCTCGGGCACGAGACCGGGGTCGCCTACGACCTGAGCGGTGGCGCTACCCTCGGACGCGGCGACGTCGAGATCAAGCTCGATGATCCGTTCGCATCCTCACGTCATGCGCGCATCTCATGCGAGGGACATGTCGTCGTGATCGAGGATCTAGGCTCCACCAACGGCACCTACCTGAATGATCAACCGCTGACGGGCCCGCAGCCGCTGCATGAGGGTGACCAGATCCGGATCGGCGACAGCGAGTTCTCTTACCTGCAGTAATCACATGCTTCGAGCCGCCGATTGGATTCCACTTACTCACACCGGCCTTCAGCGCCGGGAGAATGAGGATGCCGTGCTGGCCCAACCGCCGGTCTTCGTGGTCGCCGACGGGATGGGGGGCGCGCAAGCGGGTGAGGTCGCATCGAAGATCGCCGTCGACGCATTCGCCGACGGACTCCCCGATCAGGGCAGTCCCGAGGAGCGGCTCGCCGCTGTCGCCCGGACGGCCAACCAGCGGATCTACGAGCTGTCACGGAGGAAGAGCGAGCACGCCGGGATGGGCACGACCCTGACCGCGGCCTACCTGGGAGAGAACGACCTGGCGATCGCTCACGTAGGCGACAGCCGCGCCTATCTCTTCCGCGCCGGCGAGCTGACTCGCCTGACCCAGGATCACTCGCTGATGGCGGAGCTGATCAAGCGCGGCAAGCTCACAGAAGAGGAGGCGGCCGACCATCCGCAGCGGTCGATCATCACGCGGGCGCTCGGTCCCGAGCCTGACGTGGTGGTGGACACGTGGACCTATCCGGTCCGGGCCGGGGACGTGATCCTGCTCTGCAGCGACGGCCTGACATCGATGATCTCCGAGGCCCAGGTAAAGGAGATCGTCGGCTCCTCGCCCGTGCTCGAGCACGTGGCGCAGGGGCTGATCGACGAGGCCAACCGCGCCGGCGGACGGGACAACATCACCGTCATCCTGTTCCGGCTCGAGGAGGTCGGTAGCGGGCTCGAAACCGATCAGCCGACGATTGTCGCCTCACCGCTCCCATCTTCCGGGCCGGTCGCGAACGCGAGCGGCGTTGCTGTTGCTCCCCCGCCGGTTGCCGCCTCATCCCGCGAGGTCCGGCCGGCACCCCTGGCGCGAACTCACCGCGGGTCCCCGGATGGGAGCGTCGACTCCCCGCGCCGCCGCGGCTGGCGTTACAGCAAGCCGGCGGCCGCGCTGCTCGCAACCTTGATCGTCCTCTTCCTGTTTGGGTCCGGGGGCTGGCTCGCGACGCGCCAGCTGTTCTTCATCGGCACCAACTCGCAGGGCTTCGTGACGATCTACCGGGGCCTGCCGTACAACCTCGTGGCGGGAGTCCGGCTCTACGAGATCTTCTATGAGTCCGGGGTGCCCGCGTCGACGCTGGCACCCGCCGAGCGTGCCCGCGTGCTCAACGACGACCTCCGCTCGCAGGCCAACGCTCAGAACCTCGTGAACGACCTCGAGCTCGGCAAGGTGCAGCAATGACCTTCCGAGGGGAGTCTCCTCGTTGACGGCGCGTAACCGCGAGCTGGTCGGACTGATCCCGGCCTCTCTGCTCGTGACCGCAGGTTTCGCGGGAGTGTTCATCCAGCGTTCGAACGCACTGTCGAACATCTCGCTGACCTACGGCGCGATCTTCCTCGGTCTCTGCCTCGCTGGGCACATGGTGATCCGCGCGACCTTGCCTTACGCCGATCCGTACATGTTCCCGTTGGTCGCGCTGCTGTCGTGCTTCGGGATCGTGATGATCTACCGGATCGATTCCACCTACGCCCGCCAGCAGGCGCAGTGGTTCGTGCTCGGCCTGATCCTGTTCGCAGCGACGATCGTCGGCTTCCGTGACTACAGGAAGCTCGAGCGCTACCGGTACACGATCGCGCTTGTGTCGCTCGGGCTGCTGATGCTGCCCCGCCTTCCTGGCATCGGCGACCAGGTCAACGGCGCCTATCTCGCGGTCCACATCCCAGGCGTGTTCGAGTTCCAGCCGACCGAGTTCGCGAAGATCGGCTTCGTCATCTTCCTCGCCAGCTACCTGCGCGACACCCGCCAGGTGCTTGTTCAAGGCCGCCGGGTCCTCGGAGTGACGATTCCCCCACTGAAGCATTTCGGGCCGGTGCTGGTGATCTGGGGGTTGGCGATGCTGATCCTGTTCGCGTTGCACGACGTCGGGTCTTCGCTGATGTTCTACGGCGCGCTGCTCGCGATTCTCTACGTCGCCACCAGCCGGGTTTCTTTCGTTGTCGTCGGCGTGGTCGCCTTCGGCCTCGGCGCTTGGTACATCGGTGCGCACGTTCCCCACATCTATGCACGGGTCCAGGAGTGGCTCGATCCCCTCAGCGCGAAGCTGTACCGCGGGGAGGCGGACGGCGCCAGCAGCTACCAGCTCGCCAACTCCCTGTTCGCGCAGGCGGCCGGCGGGATGTTCGGCCAAGGGTTCGGCCAGGCCACGCTGACAATTCCCGGCACGACCAGTTATCTGTTGCCGGCGCCGAGCACGGACATGATCTACGCGGTCATCACCGACGAGCTCGGGTTGTTCGGCGCATCCGCGGTCCTGATCGCCTACCTGATGCTGATCGCCCGCGGTTTCAAGACCGCGGTTCTCGCTCGTGACTCGTTCTCGACCCTGCTTGCCGTCGGGCTCAGCGCGGTGCTCGGGCTGCAGGTATTCGTAATCGTCGGCGGCGTCACGCGTGTGATCCCCCTGACGGGGGTGACGCTTCCCTTCATCTCCTACGGCGGCTCCTCGATCATCGCCAATCTTGTTCTGCTGGCCCTGCTCCTGCTCGTCTCCGACCGCGCGAGGCGACCGGCATGAACGCGCCGATCATCCGCGTGTTCGCCGTGATCGTCGTGCTGTTCGCGCTCCTGATCGCCTGGACGTCGCGCTGGACGGTGTTCGACGCCCAGTCGCTGCGCGACAACCCACTCAACGCTCGCACTGTGATCGACGAGGAGAAGATCGACCGAGGTGAGATTCTGGCCGACGACGGCACCGTGCTGGCCAAGTCGGTGCCGGGACCGGATCACACCTTCACCCGCGAGTACCCCACCGGGTCGCTGTTCTCGCAGACGGTCGGCTACTCGTTCGTAAAGACCGGCCAGGCCGCCGGCCTCGAGCTCTCGGACGGCCAGTACCTGCGCGGCGTGAACACGGGGATCAGCGCGATCATCGGGCAGCTCGGCGGCGCAGCGCAGGTCGGAGACGACGTCTACACGACGCTCGACCCGAAGGCCCAGCGGCAGGCGCTCCAGCTGCTCGACGGCCGCGACGGGTCCGTCGTCGCTCTCAACCTGCGCACTGGGGCGGTCAAGGTGATGGTCTCGCTACCGAGCTACAACGACAACGATCCCACCGCACCGTGCGGCGCGCCGGGATGCCAGGAGAATGACGCGACCCAGGCCCAGGACGTGCCCGGCTCGACGTTCAAGGTCGTCACCACCACCGCTGCGCTCGACAGTGGCAAGTTCACGCAGGATTCGGTCGTGGACGGAAAGTCGCCGCTGATCGTCTCCGGCGTTGCGCTCGAGAACGACGGGAATCAGGACTGGGGCCCGCAGACCGTGACAACGGCGCTCACCTACTCGATCAACACGATCTACGCCCAGCTGGCGCAGGACGTCGGCCGCGCAACCATGACCGAGTACATGAAACGGTTCGGCTTCTACTCGAGGCCCCCGATCGACCTGCCGCCGAAGGAGCTCGGCGTCAGCGAGCCGTGGACCCCAGCGACGGCGACCGGACGCTCGCGGCCCTATGCGCCCGGTAGCCCGAACGAGGACATCGGCCGGATCGGGATCGGGCAGGGCGGCTTGCTGGTTACCCCGCTGCAGATGGCGATGGTCGCCGCCGCGGTCGGAGACAACGGAACGCTGATGGTCCCCCATCTGACCGATCACGTCGTCAACCCCGACGGCCAGACGATCCTGACGGTCAAGCCGTTGGTCGACGACCAGGTGATGAAGCCCTCGACGGCGCAGGCGATCGGGCTGATGATGCGCAAGGTGGTCGAGGAGGGCACCGGGCAGGCCGCCAACCTCGGCAACATCAGCGTCGCGGGTAAGACCGGCACGGCTTCGATCGGTGCGACCGGATCCAATCAGACCGAGCCCTGGTTCATCGGTTTCGCGCCGGCGGCGAATCCGCAGTACGCGATCGCGGTCACGATCGACCGGACCGACAACGGCTACGGCGGCGTGGTCGCCGCCCCGATCGCCGCCGCCGTGCTCCAGACCCTTCGCTCCGAGCAGCATGGCTGAGCTCGAACCAGGCACCCTCGTCGACGGTCGCTACCGTGTGATCTCGCGGCTCGGTTCTGGCGGCATGGCCGATGTGTTCCTGGCCGAGGATCTGCAGCTCGGTCGTAAGGTCGCGTTGAAGCTGCTGCACCGCCGCTTCGCCGAGGATCCCGGGTTCGTCGAGCGCTTCCGCCGCGAAGCCCAGGCCGCGGCCGGCCTACAGCACCCCAACGTCGTCAGCGTTTATGACCGCGGGGAACACGACGGCACTTACTACATCGTGATGGAGTACCTGCCGGGGCGCACGCTCAAACAGGTGATCCGCGATGAGGCCCCGCTCGATCCGATCCGCGCGATCGAGATCACGATCCAGATTCTCAAGGCGGCTCGGTTCGCCCACCGCCGCGGCGTCATCCACCGCGACCTGAAGCCGCACAACGTCATGGTCGAGGACGACTCCGATCACGTCAAGGTGACCGATTTCGGGATCGCGCGGGCGGGCGCGTCGGACATGACCGAGACCGGCTCGATCATGGGCACCGCCCAGTATCTGTCGCCCGAGCAGGCGCAGGGGCATTCGGTGAGCGCGCCGTCGGATCTGTACTCCGTCGGCGTTGTGTTGTATGAGCTGCTTACCGGGCGGGTGCCGTTCGATGCCGAGTCTGCGGTCACGATTGCCCTCAAGCACGTCTCGGAGGCTCCGGCGAGGCCGAGCACGCTGAATCCGGCCGTCCCGCCCGAGCTCGAGCAGGTCGTGCTCTGGACGCTGAACAAGGACCCCGCTGACCGTCCCGCCGATGCCGACCACCTGATCGCGGCCCTCGAGCACGTCAAGGCCTCGATTCTCTCGGGGCAGAGCGGCCAGCGGACGGCTTCGTTCGCGGCGGTTGGCGCCGCCGGCGCCGTGCCGCCGACCGGCGCCACTCGTGTGGCCCCGCTCCCTCCCCCCGACCTCGTCCCAGAAACGTCGCTGCCCGAGGACACCCAGCCGCCGGAGCGCTCGCGCGGCGCCGGCGGCGGGAGGGGCGCATGGCTGTTGGTGGTGCTGGTTGCACTGCTCATCGGTGGCGGGGCGGCCGTCTACCTGCTGACGCGCCCCAAGAAGGTGCAGGTGCCGGTCGTCGTCAACTTCCAGCAGAACGTTGCGATCGCGAAGATCGACAACGCCGGGTTGACCTACAGCGTGGTACCGGAGCCGAACAATGCGGAGTCGGGGATCGTGGTCGGGCAGTACCCGCTTGCCGGCACGAAGGTCGACCAGAACTCGAGCGTCCGGCTTGTCGTCTCGAGCGGACCGGGAAACCGGCCGGTGCCACCCGTGATCGGCCTGACCAAGCAGGCGGCGGAGAATGCGATCAAGCGGGCGGGCATGAAGGTCGGGAGCGTCCAGATGAGGGACTACTCCACCACGGTTCCGCTGGGCGACGCCCTGAGCACGGTGCCGACTGCGGGCACGTCGCTACCGATCGGCTCCTCCGTGACCTTGCTGATCTCGCTTGGGCCCCCGCCTGTGAAGGTTCCGAGCGTGGTCGGGGACACCGAGGCTGACGCCAAGAATGCGCTCAGCTCGCTCAACGTGACCGTCACTACCTCTCAGCAGGCGAGCAGCCAGACACCCGGCACCGTGATCAGTCAGAGCCGGACCGGATCGGTGCCGGCGAACTCGACGGTCAACCTCGTGATCGCGGTGGCGCCGCCGATGGTCAAGGTCCCGACCGTCACCGGCGACACCGCCACCGCCGCGACGAGCGCACTGAAGGCTGCAGGGTTCACCGTCACCCAGACGACCACGACGGTGACCGATCAGTCGCAGGAAGGAACCGTCGTGTCGCAGAGCCCCAAGGCCGGAGCTCAGGCGAAGAAGGGCGCCGCCGTCACGATCGTCGTCGGGCAGGCAACGACCACGACGACGACGAGCACGGGCCAGAGCACGACGACGACCTCCACCTCTACGACCACATGACCCCGCTCCGCGTGGCGGTCTTGGCAGGGGGCCGCTCCTCCGAGCACGAGGTCTCCCTTGCGTCGGCGAGGTCGGTCCGGGGCGGCCTTGAGCGCGCCGGGCACGTCGCGGTCGCGATCGAGATCGGGCGTGACGGCGTCTGGCGCCGCGATGGGCGCGGGATCGCGGTGCAACCGGGCGTCGGGCTCGATGATGCCGACGTCGTGTTCCCCGTTCTCCATGGCCCGTTCGGAGAGGACGGAACCGTCCAGGGCCTACTCGAGTGCCTCGACGTCCCCTACGTCGGAGCGGATGTGCTGGCATCGGCGCTGTGCATGCACAAGGTTCTATTCAAGGATCTGATGGCGCACTGGGGCGTGCCGCAGGTCGACTACCGAGGCGTCAGCGAGGACGACTTCTGTGCCGATCGGGATGCCGCGCTCGCCGGCCTGCACGAGCTCGGCCTGCCCGTCTTCGTCAAGCCGGTCAGGCTGGGCTCGTCAGTTGGGATTGTCCGCGTGGCCTCCGCCGACGAGCTCGGCGGTGCCCTCGCGACCGCCTTCGAACATGATTCGGTGGCGATCGTCGAAGCGGCCTCGAACGGACTCGAGGTCGAGTGCTCGGTCCTCGGCAATTCCGCTCCGATCGCATCCGAGCCCGGCGAGGTCGTGCTCGCCTCCGGGGAGTCGGGCTGGTACGACTACGAGGCCAAGTACACGCCGGGCGGGATGGACCTGGTCGTGCCTGCTCGGCTTCCGGCGGGGGTGACCGAGCGTGTGCGCGAGCTCGCGGTCGAGACATTCCTACGTGTGGGCTGCTCCGGAATGGCGCGCGTCGACTTCTTCGTCGAAGGAGAGGTCGTGCTGGTGAACGAGCTGAACACGATTCCCGGGTTCACGGAGACAAGCGTCTACGCCAGGCTCTTCGAGGCGAGCGGTACCCCCTATCCGGAGCTCCTCGACCGGCTCGTCTCGCTCGCCCTCGAGCGCCACGCCGAGGAGCGGCGCCACCGCTACTAACGGTAGAGCGCCAGCTTCAGCGCGACGTTCTCGCCGCCAGGCGGGAGCTTCGTGATCCAGACGAGCCAGTAGCGGTGGGGGACGCCGCCGGCGCCCAGCGGGATCGTCGCGTTGTTCTGGATGTCGTTCGCGCTGCCGACCTCGATCCAGTCGCCTGGCCACGCCGTTGGCGAGGGCGCGGTGTCGCTGGCGTAGAACTGTGCATCCCAGCCCGGTGTGTCGGTCAGGATCCGGATTTCGCTCGCGGTCGTCTGCGGAGCGGCGTCGACGTAGATCCCGACGCCCTGCTCCAGCAGGACCTTGTCGTAATAGTCGACCGTGCTCCACTCGTCGGCAGGGTCGTTATCGATCGCGTAGCCCGCTTCGTCGGGGTTCTGCGGGGTGGTGCCGAGCGGGTTGAACGCGTACGCGCACGTCTGGCAGAGAATGACCTGGGTCGGGGCGGCGCGGGGCGGGGTCTGCGCCAGGGCACCGGTCCCGTGGTGTGCGCGCGTGGCCAGCCAGAACCCGACGCCGCCGATCACGGCGAGCGCGACCACCACCAGGACCGCCGTCAGCGCCGGTCTTCGCACGCGAAGTGGCACCCGGCGCTGGGCCTTGGACGGCAATGTCTTGAGGACCGCGGTGACCTCGCCGGTCGCACTGCCGGCGCGTGCGGTCTCGATCGCGAGCACGTCCTCGAGGTCGGCGATCAACTCGGCATCGTTGGCGTAGCGATCCTCGACGCGCTTCGCGGTTGCGCGGTCCAGCACTGCCGCGAGCGCGGCGGACACCTCGGGTCGCTTGGCCTGTACGTCGGGCAGCGCTTCGCGCACGTGCTTCATCGCCACGGCGACCTGGTTCTCCCCCTTGAACGGCACCTCTCCGGTGAGCATCTCGTACAGGACCACTCCGAGCGAGTAGAGGTCCGACTGGCCGGTGACGTGGCGCCCGAGAGCTTGCTCTGGCGACACGTAGTCGGTCGTTCCGAGCACGCGGCCGTCAGCCGTCAGCCCGTCCTCCTCGAGCGTGCGGGCGATTCCGAAGTCGGTGACCTTGGCGGTGCCCTCCTCGTCGATCAGCACGTTCTGCGGCTTCACGTCGCGATGTACGATGTGCCGCGCGTGCGCCGCACCGAGTGCGCGTCCGATCTCGACCGCGTACGCGATCGACTCGGAGATCGCGAGCCTGCCGTGGCGCCGGATGCGCTCCTTCAGCGTCTCTCCCTCGACGTACTCGAAGACGATGTACGGACGCGCCTCGTCCTCCCCGGCGTCGATCACCCCCACGACGTGAGGATGGTTGAGCTGGGCGACTGCCCGCGCCTCGCGGCGAAACCGCTCGAGCTGATCGGAGTCCGCGCCCACTTCGCGGTTCATCAGCTTGATCGCGACCTGACGCTCGAGCGTCTCGTCGAACGCGCGATAGACCGTCGACATCCCCCCAGCGGCGATGCGCGCGTCGAGCCGGTAGCGGCCGTTCAGACGAGTGCCGAGGAGCGTCGTCATCTGCTCGTGTCTATTTTCCCCGGTTTGTCGTGGTCGACTCTTTGTACCGCAACGAGCGCGTGTCTCGAGGTAATTGTCGTGGATTCACCGGATCGTCAGCGCCGGCGTGCGAGTCGGACCAGTACTGCCGTCGCCAGCGCGGTGCGGTAAGCGGCATATGGCAGCAGCGAGCGATCACGCTCGACCTGGCGAATCAGCCATGTCGATCCGAGTGTTGAGGCGAATGACGCCGCGGCCCCGGCGGCGAAAGCGCCGCGCGCGCCGCGCGGCAGCCCTTTGCGGCTCAGCCGTATCCCCTTCAGCAGGGTGGCGCCGGCGATGACCGGAAGCGCGACATGCCGCGAGAGCCGGTTCGCGTCCTGGCGGGTGAAGCCGCGCGCGCGTGCGGCGGCCAGCGTGGCGCCGTTCCGGGACACACCGGGGATCAGTGCGCACGCCTGCGCCGCACCGAGCCAGAGGGCGTCACAGGCGCCCGCGTCCTCGTGGTGACGTGTCTGCGGGTAGCGATCAGCCCAAGCCATCACCGCGGACCCCACCAGCAGGCCTGCCGCGACCGTCCCGGGGGTGCCGAGCCGCCGCTCGATCGGACGCTCGAGGGTGTAGCCGACAACGGCCGGAGGAGCGAACGAGAGCGCGATCAGCGTGAGCCGCCGCGCGTTCAGTCCCTGCATCGCCTCGCCCACCTCACCCCGGAGCGTGATCAGGAGCGCGGCTGCCGTGCCGGCATGCAGCGCGATCTCGAACGACTTGCGCAGCTCCGGCTCGAGCTCGCCGTAGCGCCAGCCGAGCAGCCACGGCACGAGCGTGATGTGCCCAGATGAGGAGATCGGCAGCAGCTCGGCGGGTCCGTGCAGCGCGCCGAGTGCGAGCGCCTCCCGCAGTGCCGGCTTCTGACTAGGTGCCGGCATCCGGCGCCGGCTCGTCGGTCACTGGCCGAGATCGCTTCACGATCAGATACACGATGCCGGCCACGAGCAGCGCGGCGCCGGCGTAATCGACGTAGGTGAGGTGGTGGCGCCAGGAGACCCAGTCGCTTCCCACCTCCCGACCGAGGATCGCGAGGCCTCCGATCCAGAAGACCGAACCCAGCGTCGCGAGCACGGCGAAGCGGATGTACGGCATCCGTGAAACGCCACCTGCGTAGGGAAAGGCGGCCCGGGCGACGGGAATCCAGCGTGAGAAGAAGATCGTCGGCGACCCGTGCCGGTCGAACCATCGCTCGGCGAGTGCCAGTCGGTCCGCGTTCACATGGAGCTTGTTCCCATGACGCTCGATCAGCTCGCGACGCCCGAAATAGCCGATCGTGTATGCGACCGTGGCGCCCAGCGTGTCGCCTGCCACTCCGGCGACGATGATCCCCACCATCGTGAGGTGGTGCTCGTACACGTTGAAGCCCGCGAACAGCATCGTTACCTCGGTCCCTGGTACGCCGATGACGCCGCTGAGGGTCAGCAGCATGATGATGCCGGCGAGGCCCAGATCCCGGATCACATGCGTCGCGAAGGTGACAAACGAGTCGGTGACGCTGGCGAGCGCGAGCAGCATGCGGCGCCCTAGGGTAGCGGGACGAGGGGGGCGGGACCGTGCCCGGATACTGTTCGGACCCCGATGGATGTACCACTGTTCGACACTGAAACGCCCCTGCGGCCGCTCCGCTCCGCGATCCAGGCGCGCGTGGCCGAGGTCATCGAGCGCGGCGTCTTCATCCTCGGCCCCGAGGTGAAGGCGTTCGAGCGCGAGCTGGCCGCCTACCTCGGTGTTCGGCATGTCGTCGGTGTCGCGAACGGAACCGATGCGATCACGATCGCGTTGCGTGCTCTCGACGTCCGCCGCGGAGACGAGGTCGTGGTGCCGTCGTTTACTTTCTACGCGAGCGTGGAGGCGATCGTCGCCGCAGGCGCACACCCGATCTTCTGCGACGTCGACGCTACCACTCGGAACATCTCCTACGAGACGGTCAAGGCGGCGATCACGCCGCGGACGCGGGCGATCGTGGCAGTCGACCTGTTCGGCTCGCCGGCGCCCGTGCCTGAGCTCCGCGCGTTCGGCGTCCCCGTCCTCGAGGACGCCGCGCAGGCCGTGGGAGCGAGTCTGGGCGGTCGTCGCGCGGGCGCCCTCGGCGACGCGGCGACTTTCTCGTTCTATCCCTCGAAGAACCTCGCCTGCTTCGGCGACGGCGGCGCGATCGCGACCGATGACGACCACGTGGCCGACCTGGCGCGAACACTGCGCTTTCACGGTTCACGTGACAAGCAGACGTTCGAGCACGTCGGATACAACTCTCGCCTCGACGAGATCCAGGCGGCGGTCCTGCGGGTCCTGCTACCGGAGCTCGACGGGTTCGTCGCCGGCCGCCGGGCCGCCGCAGATGCCTACGAAGCGGCCGGGCTCGGCGAGTACGTGACGCTGCCCGCCGCTCTCCCAGAGGCCGATCCCGCGTGGCACGTGTACGTCGTCGAGCACGCGCGGCCCGATGCCCTCGCTGCCTCGGCGGCCGCGCTCGGCATCCAGATGCGCGGTTACTACCGGCTACCTATCCACCGTCAGCCCGCGATGCGGCCATTCGCGATCGACGCGCCGCCTCTGCCCGTGACCGACGAGCTCGCGGCGAGGAACCTGGCGTTGCCGATCAGTCCGGTGCTCGGCGCAGAGCAGGCGCGCGCCGTCGTCGCCGCCGTCGCGGCGGCGTAGTGAGAGTCTGGATCGACCTCACGAATTCACCACACGTGCTGGTGATGCGGCCGGTGATCGAGCGGCTGCGTGATCGCGGCGACGACGTCGAAGTGACCGCGCGCGACTTCGCCCAGACGCTCGGCCTCTGCGAGCGGTTCGGGATCGCCCACACGGCGATCGGCCGGCACCGCGGCGGCAGCCTCGGCGCGAAGGCGCGCGGACTCGGCGAACGCTCGCTTGCGCTTGCGCGCTGGGCCCGCCGCCGCCGCTTCGATCTTGCGCTCGGCCACGGCTCGAATGACGTCACCGTGGCCGCCGCACTGCTGCGGATCCCGTCCTCGACCACGTTCGACTATGAGTGGGCAACGGTGCAGCACAACGTCAACTGCCGCCTCGCCCGAGCCGTCGTCGTCCCGGACGCGATCCCGCCCGAGCGGCTGTACCGAGTCGGCGCGCGCGGGAAGCTGCGCCGTTACCCCGGCCTCAAGGAGGAGTACTACCTCGCTGATTTCGAGCCCGACGCCGGTGTCCTTGGCGAGCTCGGCCTCGACTGTGAGCAGCCGATCGCGGTCGTCCGCACGCCCCCCGCCGTCTCGCTCTACCACCGATTCGAGAACGACCTCTTCGCGCGGGTTCTCGACCGTCTCAGCGGAGCCCAGGTAGTCGTCCTGCCCCGCACCCCCGAGCAGCGCACCGACCTCGAACGTCACGGCGGCTTCATCATCCCAACCCGAGCGATCGACGCCCAGTCCCTGGTCGCCTACGCCGACCTGGTCGTCTCCGCCGGCGGCACCATGAACCGCGAGGCCGTGGCCCTGGGCACACCTGTCTACACCATCTTCGAAGGCCGCCTAGGAGCAGTAGACGAAAAACTGATCAACGAAGGCCGCCTGCGCCGTCTCGAGCGGGCGGAGGACGTCGTATTAAAACGGCGCACCGAACAAGCCAACCCCACCCCCCGAATCCGCCGAGACCCAACCCTCCTAACAGACCTACTCGTGGAAGGTGCCACCTAGCGCTCCCAAAGCCAGCTAAGAGCGGACGGAGGCCCCGGCACCCCCACACGCCAGGCCCTAACCACCGCCAAACAGAGCGCCACACGCAAACCCCGTACAATCCGCCCCTGTGCGCTGGCGGATCAGATCCGCGGCCCCCGTTCACCGCCACTCTCTTCCGCAGCTGCTGGCCGACGGGCTGTTGGTCGCTCTCGCCTACTACCTCGCCTATTGGCTGAGGTTCGATGGCAGCATCGTTGGGCGCTACCGCGACCTGTTGATGGACACGATTCCGTGGGTCGTGCCGTCCACGCTTTGCGTGCTCGCGGCGTTTGGCGTCTACCAGCGGCTATGGAAATTCGTCGGCCAGCGCGATTACGAGGCGGTGATCAAGGCCGCGTTCGTCGCGACTGTGATCGTGGTCGGCGTGATCGCGTTGCTGCACCCGGTGACGTGGGGGCCGAACCGGTTCGCCGCGGCCAGCCCGGTGACGATGCCGGCCAGCGTGATCACGATGTGGTTCCTGCTGACGCTCGTGTTCCTTGGCGGCTGGCGCTTCATCGTGCATCTCGCCCTCGAGGGCCGGGTTCGGAACTTTCGTGTACGCAAGGGTGCGCGTGACGTGCTGGTCGTCGGAGGCGGGCAAGGTGGCCGTCTCGTGGTCAGGGAGCTGATCCGTAATCCCCAGCTTCGGATGCGGCCCGTCGGATTCGTCGATGACGATCCGCGCAAGCGGGGAATCAAGGACGAGCACGGCTTGAAGGTGCTTGGCACCACCGCCGCGGATGAGTTCTCGCGGGTTCTCGACGAGGTTGAGCCCGACCAGGTGATCATCGCGATCCCTTCGGCGCCGGGCACCCTCCGTGGTCGCGTGGTCGCTGCGTGCCGTCACCGCGGAATCCCGGTGCAGACGATGCCGACCGTGTTCGAGCTGCTCCAGGACGGCTCCGGGCAGACGCGTGTCGCCCGGCAGCTGCGCGCGGTGCGGGTGGAGGACGTGCTCGGCCGCGAGCCGGTTCTGATGGAGCTCGAGCGAGTCGGCGCGTACCTGGCCGGCGAGGTCGTGATGGTGACGGGTGCCGGCGGTTCGATCGGGAGTGAGCTCTGCCGTCAGATCGCGCGGGTCGGACCCCGCCGGCTGATCTTGGTCGACCACGCGGAGGACAACCTGTTCGAGATCCTGCGTGAACTCGAGGAGGAGCGGCACGTGCGCACGGCGCTGCCGGTGCTCGCGGACTGCAAGGAGGAGGAGCGCATGCGGGAGGTGTTCGCCGAGCATCGCCCCTTCGCGGTCTTTCACGCGGCCGCCTACAAGCACGTCGAGATGATGGAACGTAATCCCGTCGAGGCCGTCAGGAACAACGCGCTCGCGACGCGCCTGGTGGCGCGGATCGCCGGCGAGAATGGGGTCGGCGTGTTCGTCCTCGTCTCGACCGACAAGGCGGTCAAGCCCGCGACCGTGATGGGAGCTTCGAAGGCGCTCGCCGAGTGGGCGGTCGAGGCGGCCGCCGCCAAGCACCGTGAGACGGTGTACGCGACGGTCCGCTTCGGGAACGTTCTCGGATCGTCAGGATCGGTGGTCCCGATCTTCCGCCGCCAGATCGCCGCGGGCGGCCCGGTGACGATCACCGATCCCCGCATGGCCCGCTACTTCATGACGATCCCGGAGGCCGTCCAGCTGATCATCCGTGCTGGATCGCTGGGGGAGGCGAGCGGTCAGGTGTTCGTGCTCGAGATGGGCGAGCCGGTCAAGATCATCGACCTGGCAGAGGCGATGATCCGCCTGTCCGGGCTCGAGCCCGATAAGGACATCGCGATCGAGATTGTCGGCGCGCGCCCCGGCGAGAAGTTCCATGAGGATCTGTTCAACCCGTACGAGCGCCCGTTACCGACGCCCGCGCAGAAGATCGTCCGCGCCGAGCGCGACCCTCTCGATCCCGCTTGGGTGGAGTCGAGCTTCGCCGAGATCAACCTGCTCGTCCTCGAAGGCGATGCGGCTGCGCTCGCCGAGAGCGTTGCTAGGCTCTCGACCGATCGTCACCGCTCTGCGCCTGGCATCAGTCAGCCGACTCTGCACGTAGACTCCTGACTCGCGCTATGGGGCCCGTTACGTACGCTCTCTCAATCCACCACTTCATCTCCTCGGTGGGGGCAGATGCAGGCTTCGCCTCGATCATCGGGTTGGCCATTCTGGTGCTGCTCTACTTCGCGCAGGCGCGAGAGACCGCGTCGTTACGCGACCAGGCTGAGCTCGCCGCTCAGCGGATTGCGCAGCTCGAGAGTCGGCTGGCCCACGCGATCACCGCTCAGTCGCAGTCAGGCCCGGCGGTGGTCGCCCCGCCGCCCAGCGTCGCCATAGCCGGTCAGCATCCGGTCCCGGCGATTGCCGCTATGGGCGCTCCCTCACCACCGGCGGGCGTCGCCGCCCCGTCACTGTCGGCCGCTACGAAGCTGATCCCGACCCCACCGGTGCAGCCGCCGGCGATCGGGGCTCCTGGTATTGCGGCAGCCAGGATCGGCGCCGCCAGGTCGTCGATCGTCGCCGGCCCGGCCGTCCATGCGGCGAATCCCCCGAGCGCGTTGCAACCCCCCGCGCCGCCGCCGGTGAGAGGGATCGTCACGCCCCGTCCCGCGACGGCGGCCGGGGGTGCCGGAACGCCCACGAACGGGACCGGCGAGCACCCTGCGGTCCTGCCGCCGCCGCTGGTTCCGCCGCTCCCGCCGCGACCACCTGTCCCCGCGGCCCGGCCGGTGCTGCTCGACGATTTCGACGACGGCGGCCATGAGCGCAACGACCTCACCCGAATCCTGACCGCGGTCGCGGCGGTCGCCGTGCTCGCCGCGATCGTGATCGTGCTGATCTCCCTGACGAGCGGCTCGTCTCCCAGCCACTCCTCTTCGAACGCTTCTGGGCCGGTCAGCAACGCGCCCAAGCCCCATCACCACGCTGCCACGCCGAAGACCACCACTACGGTCAGCGACGCCTCGATTACCGTCTCGGTTCTGAACGGCACGCCCGTGTATCACCTCGCGGACGACATCGCCACCCAGCTCGGCGCCGACGGCTTCAAGGAGGGGACGGTCACCAACGCCGCCACCCAGACGCAGCCCACGACGACGGTTGAATATGTTCCTGGCGACCAGCAGGACGCGGCTGCCGTCCAGAAGGCACTGAAGCTCAGCCCCTCATCGGTGCAGCCGATCACGTCGGACACCCAGGCATTGGGGTGCCCACAGGCCGGTTCGTGCACCGTGGTCGTCACTGTCGGCGCGGACCTGTCGAACTCGCAGACCCAGACGACCCCGTAATGCGCCGGCGAGATGGTGCTCGCGCCGGTGTCGGCTCGTGCGCGCGCCCGGGCGCGCTGGACTAGAAGATGTACGGCCTGCTGGACCTGCCGGAGCGAGCCCAGAAGCCGCGCGAGCGGGGGATCACACACGTGCTCGACCGGGGGCTGTCGATCGCTGAGGTGGATGGCCTGATCGAGGTCGCGGGGGGAGCCGTCGACGTGATCAAGCTCGGCTGGGGGACGGCGCTCGCGACCGGAAACCTCTTGCCCAAGCTGCAGCGGTACCGGGAGCATGGGATCCCGGTGGTGCTCGGAGGTACGCTGACCGAGCTCGCGATCGCTCAGGAACGGGTCGAGGAGCTGGTGGCGTGGCTGCACGAGCTCGGGATCGAGCATGTCGAGATATCCGATGGCACGATCGTGATCGAACACGACAAGAAGCTCGCGCTGATCAAGCGGATGGCGCGCGAGTTCACGGTCCTGTCGGAGGTCGGCGCCAAGGACAACGCGCGAATCATGGCTCCTTACCGGTGGGTCGAGCAGATCGAGCGCGAGCTCGAGGCCGGTGCCTGGAAGGTGATCGCGGAGGCGCGGGAGTCCGGGACCGCCGGAATCTTCCGGCCCGACGGTGAGGTCAGGATGGGCCTGATCGACGAGATCGTGCATGCGATCGAGGTCGACAGGATCCTGTTCGAGGCGCCGCGCAAGGACCAGCAGGTGTGGTTCGTGCGCCAGTTCGGAACGAACGTCAATCTCGGCAACATTCCGCCCGCCGATGTGCTCTCGCTCGAGACGATCAGATTGGGGCTTCGCGCCGACACCGTCGGAGCCGTGGGGCCCCTGAAGCCTCGTGAGTGACCACCACGGCGTTGTGCTCGCCCGCCATGGCCAGACCGACGACAACCTCAAGCCGATCCGGGTGCAGGGCTTTCGCGACACGCCGTTGAACGACGTCGGCCGTGAGCAGGCCCGCGGGCTGGCCGAGGCCGTCGCCGGCGTCGGGTACCGGGCGATTTGGTCCTCCGACCTGAGCCGCGCAAGCGAGACCGCGGCGATCGTCGGCGCCAGGATCGGCCTCGAGCCACGTCTGGATCCGCGCCTGCGGGAGGCGAACCGGGGGAGATGGGAGGGCCTCCTTTTCATCGACATCGAGCAGGATGAGCCCGAGCTGTACGGCGCCTGGCGACGTGCCGGCTCCGGCTTCCGCTTCCCCGGCGGGGAGTCGCTCGTCGAGCAGCAGGAGCGGGTGATGGCGACGCTGGACGACGTCTGCGCGGCAGGGGAGCTGCCGGCGCTCGTGGTCTGCCATGGGGGGTCGATCAGGGTCGTGCTCTCCGCCCGCGATCCCCGCGGCCTCGACGCCTTCCATGAGTTCGAGGTCCCGAACGTGGGGTTGGTGGCTCTGTGAAGCGGCTGCCGGTGGTCGTGTTCGCCGCGCTGGTGCTGGCCACGATCGCAGCCTTCTTCATCACGCAGCACCTGAAGTCTTCGACGCCGGTGATCGCCGGGATGGCCCTCCCTCCGGCGTTCTCGGATGACGGGGACGGATGCCTGAACCGCACCTTGCTCGACTTCTACGTCAAGCATCGTTCCGACAGCGTCAGCGTCTTCGTGATGGATTCCGGCGGCGACGAGGTCCAGACGATCGCCTCCGGAGTCGAGATGCACAAGCCCGTGGCCGGGCACATCCGGGTCCGCCGGACGTTCTACTGGTACGGCCACGAGTACAACGGTCAGCTCGCTCCTGACGGCACGTACTACTTCCGCGTCGCCCTCGCCGACCAGGGGCGGATCGTCGACCTGACGCAATATCCGATTCTGGTAGACAATGTTCCCCCGCATCTGGTGCTCACCAGCGTGAGCCCGTCGCAGCTCCCCGCTCCGGGCGGGGCGCTGGCCGGCATCCACTTCACCGGCAGCAAAGGCCGGGGCGGTCTCCTGATCATCTACCGCACCGGTCTCGCCGGTCCCCCGCGGGCGGTCGACGCGCGCCGGATCCCGTTCTCGAAGATCAATCCGAACGGCTACGTGAAGACCTGGAACGGGCTGATCCACGGGCGCCCGGCTCCCGCCGGGACGTACGTGATGGCGCTGAAGGTCGTCAGCCGCGCGTGCGTCACCGGCACCTTCCCTGCGTACCTGCCACCGCGTGAGGGGACCACTGCGCACGCGGGGGTGACCGTCACGTACCTGGCGGCCGAGCCACCGCTCGATCCGGTCGCCGCCGGGTCGGTTGCCGTGGTCACGGTCGACTCCGACCAGCATCGATATCGCTGGGCGCTTCGCCTCGCGGGCGGGAAACCGAAGCCGATCAAAACCGGCTCCGGGATCTCTACCAGCCTTCGGGTCCGGCTGCCGCGAGGGTCCGCCGGGCTCTACGAGCTCGCGATTCGCTCGGCCGGGCATCGGACGGAGGTGCCTGTGGTTGCACGAGCGTCAGCGAATGCGAACCCCCTGGTCGTCCTGCCCGCGTTGACCTGGCAGGGGGAGAACCCGGTTGACGACAACGGCGACGGGTTTCCTGACACCCTGACGGCGGGAGGGCCGATCGACCTCGATCGGGTTCTGGCGGATGGTCTGCCGGCCGGGATCGCGGGCGAGCAGGCACTGCTCACCTACCTCGATCGCACCCGGATGCCCTACGACCTGACCACCGACATCGGTCTGGTGGATGGCTCGGGACCCGGGCTTGCGGGTCATTCCGGGGTCGTCTTCGCGGGCCCCGAGGTGTGGCTGCCGGCCGTGCTCGCGCCCGAGCTGAGGCAGTTCGTCGAGCAGGGCGGCCGGGTGCTCTCGCTGGGCGCCGGCTCGCTACAGCGCACGGCGACCGTGAGGGGCACGCAAGCGCTCGATCCTTCGCCCGCTGGAGCGACCGATATCCTCGGCGGCAGGCCCGGCGCGGTGGTTAACGGCAACAGCGATCCGATCCTCGTCATCCGCGATCGGCTCGGCATCTTCAACGGCACGAGCGGCGGCTTCGACGGTTTCGGGTCGTTCGAGCCGTTCACCGGGGTTGCGCCACCTTCAACGATCGCGTCGGCCGCCGGCACGACCGCACAGACTCCGAGCATCATCGGCTACCGGCTTGGCTCGGGAATCGTCGTCGACATCGGTCTGCCCAGGTTCACATCGAGCCTCGCGCACAACGTCGACACACAAGAGCTGCTGCGGCGGCTGTGGACGATCCTGTCGCACTGAGTGGCGCGGCCGCTGATGACCGGCTACCTGAAACGACTGCTCCGCGTGCTGGCGGCGTACCAGCTGCCGGACATCGTCTCCAAGTTCATCGCGCTCGGCCTACTCCCGGTTTACACGCACTACATCGCCACCGGCGGCTACGGCGAGGTCGAGCTGCTCGCGAACAGTGTCATCTTCGTCAGCATCGTCGTGCGCTTCGGCATGATCGAGGCGTTCCTGCGCTACTACTACACCGACGAGGATCAGGCTCGCCGGGATGCGCTGGTCCGCCGGACGGTGGGCTTCCTACTCTGCACCACCACGCTCGTCGCGGCGGTGGCGGCAGCCGCCTCGGACCCGCTCTCGCGACTGGTTCTCGGTCACGTCCCGCACGAGACACAGTTGTTCCTGATCGCGGTACTGGGGGTGTGGTCGTTCACGAACCTCGAGCTGGCTTACGCGCTGCTGCGCGTCGACGAGCGAGTTCGCACGTACGCGACCGCCTCGCTGATCAATGTCGGGATCACGATCGCATCCTCGGTCGTCCTGGTGGTGGGACTTGGGCTCGGCGCGCGCGGGCTCCTGCTCGGCAATTACGGTGCCTCCACGCTCGTCCTGCTCGGGCTCTGGTGGTCATACCGCCGGCGCCTGCGAGGGACCCACGGTAGCGCCGAGAGGTTGCCGCTGCTGATGAGGTTCGGCCTCCCGACCGTGCCCGCGGAGGCGTCCGTCTACGCACTGAACATCGTCGATCGCTACTACATCGAGCACGCCAGGGGCCTGAGTGCCGTTGGTGTCTACTCGATCGCGGTCAAGCTCGCGGGGATCGTGGTGTTCACGGTCCGGGCGTTCCAGTACGCCTGGCCGCCCCTGGCCTATTCGATCACCGATGACGCCGAGGCCTCGCGCCTTTACGGCTTCGTCACCACTTACTACGTTCTCTTCAGCGGCTGGATCGTCGCCGGCCTCGCGCTCGAGGGCCGCTGGGTGGTTCGTCTGCTGACTTCACAGCCCGGCTATTACCCGGCGTATAAGCCGCTTCCGTGGGTCGCGCTCGGATGGGCGATGTACGGGTTGTTCGTTGTGTTCCTGGTGATCGCCGGTCGCGCGAAGGTGACGACGCGGAACTTCCCGGCCGCCATCATCGGGTTGGGGACGAACGTCGTCCTGCTCGTGTTGCTGCTTCCACGTCTCGGCCTCGCGGGGGCCGGTGTCGCACTCTGCGGTGCCTACGTCGTGATGCTCGGCGCGATGCACTTCTTCACCCGGCGCCTGTTCACGGTTGCGTTCGAGTGGCGCCGGCTGGCTCAGGTCGTGCTGGTGGTCGGGGGGATCGCGGTCGCCGGCGACCTGGCGCTGCCGACGCATGGCGCCGCGGGATTCCTTCTGCGGGCGCTCGCCTGGCTCGCGATCCCGGCCGCGCTGCTGCTGACGCGCTTCCCGCACGCTGAGGAGATCGCGCGACTGCGGTCGCTCCTGCGCGGGCGGGCCAAGCGCCCTCGCAGCGCGGTGTCGCCGTGAGCCGGCCGCCGGTGAGTGTCGTGATGCCGTTCGCGGGCACAGCGGCGGAGGCTGTCGCTGCGATCGGCTCGCTACGTGCGCTCGAGTTGCGCGAAGGCGACGAGCTGATCGTGGCCGACAACTCCGGCACGGTGCCCGCCACAGCGGGCCTAACCGTTGTCGCGGCAGCCGCAGAGCGCTCGCCCGCGCATGCTCGCAACGTCGGCGCCGAGCACGCAGTTAACGAGTTCGTCCTGTTTCTCGACGCCGACTGCACGCCCGGCGTGCGGCTGCTCGACGCCTACTTCGCGACGCCCGTGGACCCCGGCGTCGGCGCGCTGGCCGGTGAGGTGGTGGCGGCCGCCGACGGCGACACGCTCGCCGCCCGGTACGGCGCGGCGCGAAGCTTCCTCGGGCAGGAGGCCCACTTCGCACACCCCTACCGGCCCCGTGCCGTCGCCGCCAACCTGATGGTGCGTCGCGCCGCATTCGAGCAGCTCGGCGGTTTCTACGAGGGGCTCCGCGCCGCCGAGGACACAGACTTCTCCTGGCGTCTGCAGGAAGCCGGCTGGCGGCTCGAGATCCGCCCCGAGGCGCGCGTCGAGCACCGCTACCGGGCGACACTCGCGGAGCTCTGCCGCCAGTGGCGCGGCTACGCCGCCGGAAGGGCATGGCTCGCTCGCCGATACGAAGGATTCACTCCGGAGCCCGCGCTCGCACGGGCGTCGAGGAGGGTGTGGCAGCGTATCCGCGATCCCCAGGGGGCCGCCGCGACCCAGCGGCCCGCCGCGACCCCCGAACCCGCCGCGTCGCGCGGGCCCGCGGCCCGCGACGCCCGGTTCCTCGCGATCGATGCCCTCCTCGCCGCGGAGGAACTTGTCGGCTTCCTGCTGTCCAATCGGCCCCGCCGGCTGCCGGAGCCCGCCGGGGTCGGCTTCCTGCTATCCAATCGGCCCCGCCGGCTGCCGGAGCCCGCCGGGGTCGGGATCCACGTCGTGCTCGTCGCAGACCGCTTTCCCATGCGCGGAGATCCGCCGGTGGCACTCGGCGGCGCCCGCGTCGAGGCGGCCGCTCGACCGGAGTGGGTGTCGGTCGATGTTGCGCGCCGGATCGGGATCGCCTACCGCGAGGATGACGGCGCCGCTGCCCGGGCGGTGGCGCTCGCCGAGCTCGCGATCAGCCACCCGCTGCGTTGTGCCGCCGACGTCCTCCGGCGCCGCCCCGGCGACCCGCGCCTGGCCGCGATCGCCCCCGCGGCGGTGCGCTTCTCGCGTGACCCGCATGCCGGCGTGCAGGCGATCGGGGGTGAGGGCGCCCAATCGGTCGCGCGGCGACTCGTCGCGCTTGCGGGATCTCGGAGGTCGTGATGCGAGTCGACGTGGTCGATCCGTCCGCGTTCACCCGGCCCTATGACCACGCGCTCGCTCGCTCGCTCGCCCGCGCCGGCGCCCAGGTGGAGCTGATCACGAGTGCGTTCGCATACGGCGCGGCGCAAGACCCGGACGGGTATGCCGTACGCGAGCTCTTCTACCGTCACGCGCGGGGCGCACCCGGCTCGGTGTCGCGGCGCGTGGGCAAGCTGGTCGAGCACGTGCCCGACATGCTCCGGTACCGGCGGGCTGCCGACCTGGCTGACGTGGTGCATTTCCAGTGGCTCCCGGTCCAGTGGCTGGACCCCTGGCTCCTGCCCAGGCGGCCCGTCGTGCTGACCGCCCACGACCTGCTGCCGCGCGAGCCTCGGCCCGGTCAGGCGCTCGCGCAGCGGCGCTGCTACCAGGCCGTCGACGCCGTCGTCGCCCATTCCGAGTACGGACGCCGTCGGCTGATCGAGGGGGTGGGGCTCGAGCCGGCCAAGGTTCACGTGATCCATCACGGCGCGTTCGAGCACCTCACGCGCCTGCCTCGCGAGGAGCCGCTGCCGGCGGACCTCGGGAGCGTCGCCGGACCGGTGGTGCTGTTCTTCGGCCTTCTGCGTCCATACAAGGGCATCGAGCCGCTGCTCGAGGCCTGGCGCGGGGTGAACTGTGCCGAGCTGTGGATCGTCGGGCGCCCGCGGATGAAGCTCGACGAGCTGATCGCCCGCGCTCCGGATCGCACGCGGTTCGTGCCGCGGTTCGTGGCCGACGCCGAGCTGCCGGCCTTCTTCCGCCGCGCCGACGTCGTCGTGCTCCCCTACTCGCGGACGGAGCGCCTGGACTTCTCTGGCGTGTTGGCGACCGCGCTCGCGTTCGGCAAGCCGGTCGTGCTGAGCGACGTCGGGAGCTTCGCCGAAGTGGCCCAGGTGGGCGCCGCGCGCCTCGTCCCGGCAGATGACCCCGCCGCGCTGCGTGCGGCACTGACCGAGCTGCTCGAGGACGGCGATGCGCGCGAGCGCCTCGCCGCCGGCGCACGCGCCGCGGCCGCCGGTCCCTATTCGTGGGACGCGGCGGCGCGGCGGACGCTGGCGGTGTATCGAGCGCTCAGCGCCTAGACCATCGGGCGTGTCGGTCAGCCTTTGCCGACCGCTGTGCCGGCGAACGTGCAGGTGCTCGCCACGGCGTTGTAGGCCCGGTTCACGGAGACAAGAGCCCCGGTGCCATCTTGATACACCATCTCCCCGGTCGCAAAGCCCAGTCCGAGGGCGCTGTCGCCGAACTGCTCGCCTTCACGGTCAGCCCGTCGGAGGCGGAGGTTCCGGTAGTGCACGATGCCGTCAACGTCAGGCCGTCGAAGGCATTCAGCACCGTGGTCGGGCCTGCGCCAGAGAACGTGATCGGCGCCAGGTTCATGCCGTCGACGTTGGTGGCGTTGGTGGCGGTGGCCGCTGTCGCCGCGTTCGTCGCGTTGGCGACAGCGCTCGAGACCTGGCCTCCGGTGATCGACCCGGAGAGCTTGGCCGCTGTTGTGGCGTCGGTCGCATCATCGGCCAGGTGGGCCGACGGAACCTTGGGGAACGTAGAGACCTTCACCTGGGTTCCGGTTACGGTGTGCTTCTCGAGCTTCTTGCCCGCGACAGAGCCGTTCTTGAGTACCGAGCCGTTGATCGCGCCGCCGATGGCGTACGACGTCCCGCCGAGTGCGACGAACAGCGCGAGCGCCGCGATCACGGTTCCCGGCTTGAGCTTGAGTCTGGACCTCCTTGATGCTGCCCTCTCGTTCCGAGTGTGAGACAGCAATAGGACTGCTGCCCCTGGCTTCGTTGTCTCGCCGTGACAATGGCTATCAAAGCGATCGCCGGCGCGTACCGGCGGCCGGCACCCGGCCGTACCCGCGACAATGAGCGCCGCCATGACCGTGCTCGTAATCATCTTCTGGGTCTCGGCTGGGCTGCTCGTTTATGCCCAGGTCGGATACGGCGCGCTACTCGCGGTCCTCGCGCGGCTGCGGCGCCGGGTGGTCCCGGCGCTCGAGACCGACCAGCGGGTGACCGTCTCGGTGATCGTGCCCGCGTACGCCGAAGAGGCGGTGATCGGCGGGCGGGTGGAGAACCTGCGCGCACTCGACTACCCGCCTGAGCTGCTCGAGGTGATCGTCGCCTGCGACGGCTCGGTCGACGCGACCGCCGAGCGAGCGCGGGCCGCCGGTGCCGACGTCGTGCTGGAGCTCCCGCGCGGCGGCAAGATCCGTGCGCAGGACACGGCCGTGCAGCGCGCCAGGGGCGAGGTCGTCGCGTTCTCGGACGCGAACGCGGTCTGGGAGCCCGACGCGCTGCGGCGGCTCGTCTCCGCGTTCGCCGACCCGCGCGTCGGATACGTGTGCGGCGACGTCCGCTTCGTCAACGAGAGCGGAACCAACCAGGAGGGGTTGTATTGGCGCTACGAGATGGCCCTGCGCGCGCTCGAGTCGCGACTGCGCTCTGTCACGGGCGGAAACGGCGCGATCTACGCGACCCGGAAGCAGTCCTACATGATCGTCGACCCGATCATGGGCCACGATCTCTCGTTCCCTTTCAACATGGTCAAGCGTGGCTGGCTCGCGGTGTACGAGCCAGGCGCACGGGCGAGCGAGAAGATGGTCCCGACGATCGAAGGGGAGTTCGCACGCAAGCGACGGATGATGAGTCACACCTGGCCGATCGTCCTGCGCGGCGGCATGCTCTCGCCGCGCGGTTACGACCCGCTGTATGCCTTCATGATCATCTCTCATCGCGTGCTGCGATACGGGACCCCATTCCTGCATGTGCTTGTGCTCGTGACCAGCCTCGCCCTGCTTGGCCATGGTCTCGTCTACGCCGTCGCCGTCGCACTGCAGTTGGCGATCCTGCTCGCAGCCGTCGCCGGAACGGCGATCCCTGCCCGCCCGCTGCTGATCGCCCGCTACTACGTCCTCACCACGGCGTCGCTCGCCGCCGGTCTGTGGGACTGGCTGCGGCGCGGAACCCCTGCAGTCTGGGAGCCCGCTGAGGGGACGCGCTGATGGCCGTCAAGCGAGCGCTCGACATTCTGATCGCCGGCGCCGGTTCGGTCTTGAGCGCTCCCCTAATCGCGCTGATCGCGGTGGCGATCCGAGTCGAGTCTCCCGGCAACCCGATCTACCGCCAGACGCGGGTGGGCAAGAACGGCGCGTCATTCCGGATCTACAAGCTGCGCACCATGATGCACGGTGCCGAGTTCACCGGCGCCGGCCTGGCGATCCAGAGCGGAGACGCCCGGATCACGCGCGTCGGGCAGATCCTCCGGCGTTTATCGCTCGATGAGCTGCCGAACCTGTGGAACGTCCTGCGTGGTGAGATGTCGATCGTCGGGCCGCGTCCGACGGTACCCGTGCAGGTCGAGCAGTACACCGAACGTCAGCGCGGCCGCCTCGCGGTCAAGCCTGGGATCACCGGCTGGGCGCAGGTCAACGGGCGCGCGGCGCTGCCGTGGCCTGAGCGGATCGAGCTCGACCTGTGGTACGTCGAACACCTTTCGCTGGCGCTCGACCTGAGGATCCTCGCGATGACAGGGCGGGCGGTGCTCAGTGGGCAGGGGCTGTACAAGGGGAAGAGGGGCGGATGGCACCCGCCGAGCGCGACGTAGGCGTCCTCCTCACCGGCGTCGGCAAGCGCTACGACATCGTGGCGGCGTTTGCGCAGCACGCGACGGTTGTGGCGGCCGACCCGAATCCCCTCGCGCCGGCTCAGTACGCGGCTCATCACCGGACCGCGGTCCCGCCGATCGACGACGCGGCGTACGTTCCCGCGCTCAGCGAGCTGTGCGATCGCCACAACGTCGGGGCGGTGATTCCCTTGACCGACCTCGACATCGAGGTGCTGGCACACGCGCGCGTGGCCGGGAAGCTTCCGGCGCTCGTGCCGGCGCCGGAGATCGCCCGCGCCACGTTCGATAAATACGAGGCGCATCTGCTGCTCACGCGCCTCGATCTTCCCTCCCCGCCCACTGTGCTGCCGGGCCAGGTGGTCGACCACTACCCGGTGATGGTGAAGCCGCGCCAGGGTTCTGGTGCCCGTTCGATCCACCGTGCCGACGACGCTCGCGCCGCCGAGTTCCTCGTCGGCTACGTGCGCGAGCCGACGATGGTCCAGTGGCTGATGGATGGCCCGGAGTTCTCGATCGACTGCCTGTCAGATCTCGACGGCCGGTGCCTGAACGCGATCCCCCGCACGATGATCGAATCTCGCGGCGGTGAATCGATCAAGGGAACCGTGATCGCAGATCGGGAGCTGATCGAGCTCGGGCGCCGGGTCGTGGAGACGCTCGGGGTTCGCGGGCCGTGCACGGTGCAGGCGTTCCGGGATCGCGAGATCGGCCTCGGGATAACCGACGTGAACACGCGCTTCGGTGGCGCGTTCCCCGCGCCGATGTATGCGGCGCTGCCCGGCCGCACCTACCCGGAGCTGATCGTGGCGATGGCGAGGGGGGAGCAGGTGGAGCCACACGTCGGCGAGTTCCGCGCCGGGATCACCTTTACTCGGTATTTCTGGCAGTTGGAGCTGGACGAGTCGATGCAGCCGACGGGCCGGGACATCGTCAATCCGCCGGGGCCGCCGTCCCCGCAATGAGGCAAACGGACCTTGCGGAAAATATCCCTCTACTGGCGGGTAGCTTTTTGGACCTAAAAAGCGACATAATGAGGATATGGAAGCTAGTGCGGTGCCGCGGGTGGCGCCGACAGGGGTTGCAACCTTTGCGTCGCCGGGGCTATTGCGGCTGCTGTCGGACGATCGCCTGGTGGCGCTCATTCGGGATGGAAACGCGAACGCCTTCGAGGCGCTCTACGATCGTCATCACAGGGCGATCCTGTCGTTCTGCCGGCACATGCTCGGCGGCGCCGACGAAGCCGAGGATGCAGTTCAGCACACGTTCCTCGCTGCGTACAACGACCTGATCTCGTCGAGAAAGCCGATCAGCCTGCGTGCCTGGCTGTTCACGATCGCCCGGAACCGCTGTCTCACGATCCTCCGCGCGCGTCATGACCGCACCGCACTCGAGTTCGAGGAGCCGGCGACCGAAGGCCTCGCCGCCGAGGTGCAGCGTCGCCAGGACCTCCGCGACCTTGTCGTCGACATCAACCACCTGCCCGATGATCAGCGCGCGGCCCTGGTGCTCGCGGAGATGGGGGCGCTCAGCCACGACGAGATCGGATCGGTCATCGGCGTCCCGAGGGGGAAGGTGAAGGCGCTCGTCTTCCAGGCGCGCGAGTCGCTGCTTGCCAGCCGCGATGCCCGCGAGATAGATTGCTACGAGATCCGCGAGCAGCTCGCCACGATGCGCGGTGGCGCACTGCGCCGCACGACGCTGCGGCGGCACCTCCGCGAATGCCAGGGATGCCGCGAATACCGCCGCGAGGTCGAGAGCCAGCGCCGCCGGCTTGCCCTGATCCTGCCTGTTGCGCCCACGATTGCGCTCAGGGACGCGGTTCTCGGGGCGACCGCGGGCGGAGGCGTCGCGGCCGCGGCCGGAGGCGGACTCCTCAGCACGGGATCTGTGCTCAAGGGCGTTCTCGGTAAGGCCCTGCTCGCGGCCCTGCTCGCCGCCGTCGGCACCACCGGCACGATCCTGGCGATGCATGACCTCCGGCTCGACCAAAGAGCCGTGCGGCATGTCGCCGGGAAGGGGGTGCAGGTCACCTCGCCTCGCATGTCGGCCAGCTCGGCGAACACGAGCGTCGTGAGGTCGTCGAGCGCGTCCGCGAACACCGGAGGGGATGACCAAAGCATTTTCGGGTCGGGCGTCTGGATCGAGTCAGGTACCGCCGCTGACAGGGCATTGAAGCGGCCGCTGGTCGCGCCGCTCACCCGTCGGCTCCCGCCGGCCCCAGCCGGTACGAATGAGATCAATTGGGGCGCCGGCGCCGCGCCTAGTGCGACGGTCAACCCGCCCACGGCCGCCGCCGACCCGGTCACAGGGGTGCCGGCTGAGTCGGTGCCTGTGACATCGGGTCCCGTCGAAAGCACAACACCAGGAGGCGGCTCCGGGTCGTCGGGTGGGAGCTCGGGCGGCTGGGATTCGTCGGGGTCTGGCACCGGCCCCTCCAGCGCCAGTGGTCGGGCGGGCGGCGGAAGCTCAGCCGGGTCTGGCTCGTCGGGGTCTGGCACCGGCCCCTCCAGCGCCAGTGGTCGGGCGGGCGGTGGAAGCTCAGCCGGGTCCGGGTCCGGCTCTGGCTCTGGCTCTGCCGGCAGCGGTTCGGGTTCGGGCTCGGACGGGGGTTCTGGCTCCACGGGTAGCGGCGGACCAGGCGACCAGGGCGGCTCGTCGGCTGGTGGGTCCTCGGGCGCCGGCGGTTCTGGCTCGGGGAGCGGCACCGGATGGGGCGGCACCTGGGGTTCGGGCTCGGGCAATGGGTCGGGCTCCGGCAACGGCCCGGGTTCGGGCAACGGCTCCGGTTCCGGTGACGGCCCAGGTTCCGCCGGCTACGGCGGTGGCTCCGGCTCCGGCTCGGGCGGCTATGGCGGCAGTGGTTCGGGTGGCGGCGGCTACGGCGACGGCTCGGGTACCGGCGACGGTTCTGGAGACGGCTCCGGCCAGGCCAGCGGTCAGGGCGGCCCCGGATCGGGCGACTGAACAGTTAGACCGGCGCGCGCCGCCACCAGGGCGACGCCGGCTGTGGTGGCCCCCGACGCGGGTGGGGCCACCGACTGGAAAGCATCAGGCAACGAAAGTCACGGCGGCGATCGCGGATCTGTACGGTCCTGTACGTAACCGCAAGAACAGGAGGATTACAACCATGGCAAGAACCCCAAGGTCGCTCGCCGGAAAAACCGTCGCGATCACCGGAGGCGGCCGCGGGATCGGTCGAGCCACTGCTCGGGCGCTGATCGCCGAAGGCGCGCGCGTCGCGATCGGCGACATCGACGCCGCTCTCGCCGAACGGACCGCTGAGCAGCTCGGAGCAGGGTCCGTAGGCCTTCCGCTCGATGTGACCGACCGCGCCAGTTTCGCGAATTTCCTCGACCAGGCCGAGGATCGCCTCGGCGGCCTCGATGTCCTGATCAATAACGCCGGCATCATGCCGATCGGGCCGTTCGTCGAGGAGACGGACGCGACCGCCGCCCGCTTGATCGACATCAATCTTCACGGTGTGATCTTCGGCTCCAAGCTTGCGATTGAGCGCTTCTCCAAGCGCGGTGCGGGCCATCTCGTCAACATCGCGTCGACGGCCGGTAAGGCAGGCGTCCCCGGTGGCGCCACGTACTGTGCGACCAAGCACGCCGTGGTCGGACTCAGCGAGGCGATCCGTGCCGAGGTACGAGACTCCGGGATCGACGTGACCGTGGTGATGCCCGTCGTCGTCAACACCGAGCTCGGCTCCGGACTGCCGCAGATGCGCGGCTTCAACTCGGTCGAGCCCGAGGACGTCGCAGACGCGATCGTCGACGCGCTGCAGACCGGCCGCTACGAGGTGTTCGTGCCCAAGAGGGTAGGCGTCCTGCTGCGATCCAAGGCGATCGTGCCGACCATCGTGTCCGACTGGGTCGGGCGCCTGCTCAAGGGCGACCAGGTCCTCTCCAACCCTGACCACACGGCCCGCGCCGCATACGAGGCCCGGATGGAGCAGACGATCTCGACGCCTGAGCCGGCGGCGGAGACGGAAACCACCACGGTGGTGGCGGAAATCGCGACTCCGGAGCGCGAGACCCAAGTCGTGTAGGGCCGCGAAGGCATGCCCGGACCTCTCGGCTCACTCGCTCCGGAGCCAGTCGGCGATGATCGCGCCGTAGCGCGAGGCCTGTCTCACTCGCTCCGGAGCCAGTCGGCGATGATCGCGCCGTAGCGCGAGGCCTGTCTCACTCGCTCCGGAGCCAGTCGGCGATGATCGCGCCGATCTGAGGTCCCGCGTCCTCCTGGAGGAAGTGCCCAGCGTCCGCGATCACGTGATGCACCTCGGTGCGAAGCGCGGCCGCGAACCGGCGGCCCGTCTCGAGCGGGAGGACGGGGTCTGAGTCCCCCCAGAGGACGAGCTTCGGTCGCGGGTCGTCGCGGAGAGCGTCGAGGACGCGCTGGCCGGCCGCGGCCCCTGGCATCTCGGGCGACGTTGGGAGGATCAGCGGGAAGGCGCGCGCGCCGGCTTTCGAGGCGGCGTTGGGATAAGGGGTGTCGTAGGCGGCAATCACCGCGTCGCCTGGGTCGCGCTTGCACGCACCGCGGACGAGGAAGCCGACCGGAAGGTCCTCTGTCCGCTGCACGAAGCCGCGAAACGCGAGCCATGCCTCGTTCATCCGCTGATGGCCGGTGAAGAGGCCGGTGTCCAGCACGACCGCCCGGGCGATCCGATCCGGATGTTCGACCGCGAGCCGTAATCCGATCGGACCGCCCCAGTCGTGTACGACCACCGTCGCGTCACGGACGTCCAGTTCCTCGAGCAGCGGTACGAGCGTCGCGACGTGACGGTCGTAGCTGTACCAGTCGAGATCCATCGGCTTGTCCGAGCGCCCGAATCCAGCGAGGTCGGGAGCGATGCAGCGGAACCCTGCGTCGCGCACCGGCGGTATCACCTTCCGCCACAGGAACGACCACGTCGGCTCGCCGTGGAAGAACAGCACCGGTGGCCCCGAGCCCTCGTCCAGATGTGCCAGGCGAAGTCCGTCAAAGGACCGGTAGCAGGCCTCGAACGAAAAGTCCGGCAGGCCCGCAAAGAGCTCGTCCGGGGTCCTGACGGCATCGGTCACGCTACGGAAGATAACGGCGATCCGGCCGCTTTCGTGTCGTGACCGCGGTCACCCGCTACGGAAGATAACGGCGATCACCCGCTACGGACGATAACGGCGATGCGGCCCGAACCGGGGAGCCTGGTCGAGAAACGCAACCCACAGTCTCGTTTCTCGGCCAGGCTCAGTCATCAGGCTCGGTCCGGCCGTATCCACTCAAATCGACTGCCGGGGTGGGAGACCGGCAGCACACAGATGCCACTACCCGCCCCGCGTTCCGGTTCCCGCCCCACGGTTGACGGTCTCCGCCACAGCGCGCTGGATGCAGTGGAAACGGCGAAGCGCCACGTCGGCCACGTCTCGATCACAACAGCGCAGCACCCTGGTAACACGGTGACGCCGGGAGCGACCTAGGATCGACGCCGTCCAGGAGTGCCCATGTTTCGACGCCCCCCAGAAGGGAGCTTTGCCATGCCCGAGGTGACCCGTCGCCGCCTGCTGAGTTCCGCCGCCGCGGGGGCCGGTGGTGTACTTGCCTCCTCGTTCCTCCCGCCGGCGCTCGCCCGCGCCGCCGCCGAGGGACCGAGGAATGGTTCCCTCAGGGACGTCAAGCACGTCGTCGTCCACATGCAGGAGAACCGGTCGTTCGATCACTACTTCGGGACGCTCGCCGGCGTACGCGGCTTCGGCGATCCCAATGCGCTGATCCAGGCGAACGGCAAGTCGATCTTCTACCAGCAGGACCCGTACAACCCCGACCAATACCTCCTGCCGTGGCACCTGGACACGCTGAGCACGAGCTCGCAGGCGATCCCGTCCACCTCGCACGCGTGGACCTACCAGCATGACTCGCTCAACATCACCGTCGGAAGCACGCCGGGCGCACCGACAACGGCACT
>Ga0302325_10003297_pt1 | contig 38176 bp, 40 predicted proteins | sample Palsa_T0_2_FD_201948 | JGI IMG/M metagenome (GOLD analysis project Ga0302325, IMG submission 201948) | Peat permafrost microbial communities from Stordalen Mire near Abisko, Sweden - Palsa_T0_2 | ecosystem: Environmental > Terrestrial > Soil > Palsa > Peat permafrost | place: Sweden: Abisko...
CAGAGAGGCGGGACTCGCCTTGCTAGCCTGTTCGTCGTCTTCGGGTGATGTAAGCCCGTCGTGTCAGGAACCCACCGAAGGCATCCCCGCTTAGCGGGTGAGCCAGTAGGAATCCCCTCCCTTTAGGGAGGGGAGGAGCTCAAGCTGTGATCGTGAAACTGGCCTGCCGTGGGCGTCACACTCCCGGTAGATTTCGTGTTCGATGAACAAGGTTCCATAGGGGACGAGGCGGTCATGTGGTATCGGTACATCAGAGCCTAGAAAACCGGAAGTCGTCACATTACTCGGCAGCAGCCCGGTTTTTCAGGACGATAAACGGGTTGTGCCTCTGCAAGCGGCAGACATGCTTGCATGGCATATACGGCGGCGCAAAGACCGTCCAGACGAGGATGAATCGCGTTGGCCGACTTCGCCACTGTCGGGCTTGCTTCGCGCTGAAATCAATCTTCCGAAAACAGTTTTAGCTAAGACAGCAGCCCAGAATGTCAAAGGTTCCTGGAGTGAACCTAGTCCGAGACAAACCGGATAAAGAATTCAAGGCTGCTCTCCAACAGATTCTCCGCGATGCGAAATTCTGATCATAAGGACCTGAACAATTGCCAAAGCACCATGGCATGTTCGGGAGCGCGAGGTTGTGAACCTGTTCGTATTCGGCTACCTAGCTTCGCCAGCGTTCCATGAATGCCTGATTAGGGTAACTATATATTTGCCGTACCGTGAACCGGCTGCCAGAATTGGTCATGCCTAGCCTGATTTGCAAGGAATTGCTCTCGGCCCGATTCTGCGATTTGTTTTGGGTCGAATCTGTAAGAGTTCCGGACAGTGAGGAACGGAATCGTTTGGTCGGCGATCATTCGGTAGATCGTCTGGTCACTGACTTGCAAAAGTGCCTTCAGCTCACGAACGGTCAGGGCGAGTGACGCTCCAAACAAGTAGACTATGCTTACTCAAGGTGCCCGCCTCCAATCGCGGCGACTACCAATGGCGAGTTCCCTGACTAGAACTAGATCAACGGCGCCCGCCCCTCCTGATTTGAGAACGTGTTCTTTCGTCTGCGCCTTGTTCTTCTCTTTAGCGGAGGCGGAAGCCGGTGCGCGGCGGTTTGAGTTTCTTTACGTCGCCGGAGCGGCTGGCGAGATAGCGGTCCACGCAGTGGAGAATCTGCATCGCAGTTTCGCGGTCGATGGCGCGAAGATCGACGCGACCCTCCGGCGACCAAATCACGGCGATCCGTTCGGTCGCTGGTAGTTCGGTCATTCACCCAGGCCGAACTCGCGCAGGATGTCTTCGTGAGGAATGCCTTCTCCGCGAGCCAGCGAAGCGCGGGCGCGGTCGAGCGCCGCAGCCGTCTCAGACGTGATCTCTTCCTCTTCCACGGGCGCGGAGGCCAGCGCACGCGACAGCGGGCCGGTCATCACCTGGAGCAGGTGAACGACGGCGGCGAGCTGGCCAGCATCGAGCTGATCGAGGAGTTGGTGCGCCTGCTGTTTTTCGTTGGCGGGTGCCATCAGGAATAGTTTACCAAGCCGCCAAATAGATAGGCAGCGCGTTTTCTATAACGGATTGCCAATAGCGCAGCAAAGATCGGCAGGAAGAAGATTGTCGTCAGCCCAATGGCCGTGGGGTGCTGGCGGCTCAAACCAACCGCGAGAACTGCAACCGGCATGCAGATCAGGAAAACGATTCCCGCTCGCTTGCGGTTCCGTAACGCGACAATGGAACCGGCAAGGAACACCGGCCCGAGAAGCGCACCTCCAACATATGAGATCCAACGGAGCAACCAACAGTCCGCTCTCAGTCCGCTATTTTTCGGCGAGATCCGGTTCGGTTCCTGGCTGCAATGATGGTGAAGGACTTAAACTCGAATTGCCTATCGCTCAGTCCGCTTTCAGTCCGCTTCGGTCTGCGGCGTGGCTGAAAATCGCAGTCGGCATTGCCCCGCCGCAGCCATGCGATCCCACCGACTGTATTAACCAGCCCCTCAAGCAAAGCCCCATAGGGACGGAACCTGTACTGATCTGAATTCGGTCTGCTACTACAAGGCGGACGCCATTCGGATGCCGCAATGTGGGATTCGGGGACCGGATGCAGCAGTGGAGATGGATGGGTTTGCCCGACGAAGGGCTGCGGTGACTACATCGGGTCAAGACGGGTAGGGATCTAGGCGGCCTTAGAGCCGGCGATGCCGAGGAGCAAGCGTCACGATGGTAAACAGGAACTCACACCTGCTTTCCCTTCCAATGGGACAAGCCTTGTCAACTGCAGTTTCGCTGGCCAGATTCTGCTGCCCCTATTCGGGCAGTCGCCCTTGGAAGGTCAGAGCCACATTGCACGAACAGCAGGAAAATCAGGCGGTTAGGCGTGGCGTTGTTTTGGCGCGTCGATTGCCTTTGTCAATTGCGGCACAACTGGACGTGAGCGTCACATCCGGTCGTGAGCGGGACCGATGGGGTGAGCCAATTCCCTCCACCGTCACGCGTCCCCTTAATTGAAAAAGGAGATTCTTCAAAATGAATCAAGAAAAGTCTGGTCCAAGCAAGAACGCTGGCGCGTACGACCTGCGTCACCCCGGCCTCATCATGAAGGACGGCAACGGCGAGGTGCACGAGTTCATCGGCATGTGGCCTCTCAAGCCCGATGCCGACCTCGTGGAGTTCACGGACACGCTGGCCTTCAGTGATTTCTGGGACCCGCCTACGTTGTCGTTCTCGAAGGCGACCACTCTGCTCGGCCTGATCCGGACGGCGCGCTGGTTTGTCGGCACGAGCACCGAGTTCGGTCCCACCCTCTACTTCATCTCGCAGTTCGATAGCAGCCTGGAGAAGTACTTCGACGACTTCGTGCTCAACGGCAAAAAGAACCTCGAGAACATCTGGGGCTCCAGTTCAGCGGCTGATTTCAGCCCGCAATTCGAGCCTTTGCCAACACACAATTACTCATCTTCAAACAGTTCCCGCAGCCGCCGTAGCGCCTGCCCTATTGCGTCCCGTTCGCTCTCTGTCGTTCGTTCAAGTGCCCGTTCCAGTGGCCCCCGCGTCAGCGCGGGAATGAGATCGCGGACAAACGCCTGCACCTCGGCGGTCGGATAGATCCGAACCACCCGGCCATCCGTCTCGTCGGCCCGCCGTTCAATCATCTCGCGTTTCTGGAGACGGTCTACGATGCCGCTCACCGTCGAGTGCGCAAGGCTCACTTCGCGGCCAATGTCTTTCAGGCTTGTACCTGGGTTGCGAACAACAACCTGCATGACGGCCTTTTGCGGCATGGTCAGCTCGCCCTTTGAGACTTCCGCCTCCAGCGGCTTACGCATTGCATGACGGATGCCGCCCAAGTCCCGTTCAATTTGCTCCACCTGGGCGGCAATTTCGTTCCGTCTGCTGACCCTTTCGGTCACTCGTGTCATCAGATTCCTTGCCACGCCTTACAGCACTCCTGGAATTAACGCCTTCACTCGGTGCCTGTATCTTGAATATGCTTCCGGGAACGTCTCCATCATCAGCTTCTCTTCCTGGCTCATTTTTAAAAGTAAGCCGATCACGATGATGAAAAGGCCCAGGACGCACCCCCATTCTCCGAACGCCAGCGTCGTGCCCAAGCAGCCCAACAGAAGCCCAGTGTAGATGGGGTGCCTAGCCAAACTGTATGGGCCTTTGACAATCAGTTCATGCCCATCTTTTACCGTTGCCCGCCCGCTCCAGTTGCCGCCGAGCGTCAGACGCGCGCAGATCGCGAACAGGCAGCCAGACACGGTTAACGCCAAGCCCAGAACCTCGACACTGTAGCTCTCTGGAATGAACCGCACCCCCAACCAGCCTTTCCGGAACCAATCGCTGCCAACCATCAAAAATCCCAATAGGAACACCGCCATTTGAAACAGCCTGGTTCGGCCGGTCTGGGAGCGCACTGTCCGCTTGGTAAACGCCAAGCCAATAAGCCAAACCAGGCCAAGCCCCTCCCACACATATCCAATTGTCGAATGTACATTCAGAGTGATCATCTCAACCTCCGTCGTGTACGATACGTCGTACACGACACATAGTGCAAGATTCCAGGAACGTTTGTCAAACGCAAATTCGGCCTCAACCCTCCAGGTCACTGTGACCCGGGGCGCAGAAATACCAATCTGCATTTGGATAAAGACAATGAGTCGCAATTCGCCCTGTCCGACTTGAGCAGTCGACGGGATCTACATGGACAGGCTTATATGCCCCCTCATGACCCATGAACCGGTCGCGGAAGAGCGAAAGATTGGGTTGCAAAGAGCTTCCGGTGATTCGGCGGCCTGTCGCAGCTTTGGGGCAGAAGATCCGAAGAGCCAGCGCTCTCAAATCAAATCCGCACAGCCGCGCCTTCATATGCTGGCGCTTGAGACTTTGCCGTTGCGATTGCCAGCCCGAGACATGCTGCGATCAGTGTCTCGGCAATCACCGGACCAAAAAAGAAGTAGGCGTTCGAATTCACCGCGAATACGGCATACGCAACCAGAAACGTAGCCAGGATCGGCCGGAGCCTCATCGCGTCGGTTTTCGCCAATGATCCAAGTTGCCAGAAAAGAACAGCCTCAGCAGTGAGAGAAATCGAGATCCCCAATCCGAAGCCGTGGTAGAAATCCCAGAAACTTCGCATGTGTCCCATCACAAGAAACTGATTCACCTTCATCGCCTGTACGGCAGTAGCGGCGGGGCCTGGCCCCACATCGCCAAACACACCGCCGATAGTGTGTAACACAGCGTGGACGAAAGTCAGGACCGCCGCGATGCGAAGAAACAGAGTGGAGCTCATGACTATTTGCCTCCTTGCGCCGCCTTGGCGAAAAGCACCAGAATTTCTTGCCAGGCTCCGGGTCCGTCGAAGATCTCGCGTAGTTTTTGATAGCCCTCGCCATGACGCTCCAATTTGCTGTGCTCCAACTCGACAAGGGTCGTTGCAGGTCCCTCGGCCGAGAATCGAATCTCGACCTCACTCGCCTTGGCCACATCCGGATCGCACACCCAATCCGGTTGATCATGACCCGGCCCAACATGCCAGGAAAAGGTGACTCTGTGCGGCGGGTCCCACGCCAGCACCGTGCCCCAGTCGTTCAGGTTGCCTGCGACATCTCTCTCGTACCAGCGCCCTCCAACGCGCGGCTCCACGAAGATGGTCTCGAAGGGGTTTTTTCCGATATGATGCGTCGCCGGCCACCACGTCTCCATCTGCTCCACAAACACGCTGAATGCGCGCTCGATCGGCACCTGCACGCGCACACTCTTACGTACGACGGCTTCTTCCACTGTGTTTGACATGTTTCTCTCCTGGCGTTTTCATTTCTGCTGTTGCTTGAAAGGAGGCCATCGCCTGCGTCCACATCAGGTCGAAGTGGGCACGCAGCCGGGACACTCCTTCCGGATTCAACCGGTACAGCCGCCGCGTTCCGGCCTTGCTGTCGGCGACGAGTCCGGCGTCTTTGAGGACTTTGAGGTGTTGTGAAACCGCTGGCCGCGTGACAGGGAGCTTCCGCGCAAGCTCACTCACAGCTATGGGCCCGCTCGCGAGCTTTTGAAAGATGGCCATGCGCGTTGCATCACCCAACGCGTCGAGCCCAGCTTGTAGGTAAGCGTCCACTAACGGTAAGCTACCACGAACTAATGCGAGTTTGTCAACAAAAAAACGCGCCTGTGAGCGGACCACGTAGGACGGCAAAGAAGCCCGCTCTTTTCTTTGAACGAGGGCGAACAAACTCTTGACATTAGGAACCTTTTGGTTACGGTAACCGTATGGTTACGAATAGCCGCGAGCAACGCAACGCGATCTTCCAGGCAATCTCCGATCCAACCCGGAGAGAAATCCTGGGTATCCTCCGCGGCGGCAGGCAGACTGTTGGCGGCATCGCGCGAAATTTCCGTATGAGCCGCCCTGCAATCTCAAAGCACGTGCGTCTTCTGCAGGCAGCTGGCTTAGTGGTCACTCAGAAGCGAGGTACGGCGAGCCTCTGCAGCTTGGACGCCAAGCCGCTGCGCGTAATCGACGACTGGCTCCACGACTACGAGATGTTCTGGAGCGAGTCTCTGCAAGGCCTTAAGAAATACGTGGAGGAGAAGCAATGAATTCAGCAGTTGTATCCGGCGACACGATCGTTCAGGAGGTCACGATAAACGCTTCGGCGGAACGAATCTTCGCGGCGCTGACCAATCCCGACGAACTTTTGAAATGGTGGGCCGTGCAAGGGAAGTTTCGCGCCACACATGTCGAGTCCGATCTGTGACGCCGGCCTTAACGGCAGCAGGGCGCAGATACTTCTGCACCATGATTGAAGCCGATAACGGCTTCTTGCCCTTAAGCCGGAAGCTCGGGAAGACGTAATCGTCATCCTTCGCATAAGGAGTTTTCTCCCATCAAGAAACCGGCCAGCACGGGGTGCACGGGTACGGGTGCTTTCGACGCCTTGGACTTGGGCACTTTGAACTGGGCCCAGACGTAAGCGCGTTTCACTTCGACTGCACACTCTTGGTTCGAGGGCGCACTGCATCTGAACTTTCTCGACAACGTGGGTACGACGGAGCCCACTACTGCCGTCCCACCGCTCAGTCCCGTGCGGGGCTTCGGCAAGGTAACCGGCGAATTCAGCGTGTACCCGAAACTGTTCCCCACCGCTTCTTCGGGAGCCTACTTCTCAGAAACCCGCGTATTTATCGCAGAGCAAAGATAGCGGTCTAGCTCTGAGAGTTTGAATCGCCATTCTTTTTTTTCGCACCACGATCCAGGGATATCCAGGAATCTTGCCTGTCCTAACCTTTTGAAGCAAAGTGCGGCGCGTGATGCCGTCCACCGGAGAAAAGCTTTGGAGACGTTATGCCATTGTTCTACCAGTGCTGTAGGATCTCGACGCTTTGGGCTTCGCGATCCACGATCTCACCCGATGCTTCCGTTTCTGTGGAACAGGGAGATGCGTCATTTCCGCTTCTCCGTTTCTCAAGTCGTCTCTATGATCGATGTCCCAACCGTTGCGACCCTACTGGCCGGTTACAATTGCCGCGTCCGCGTTTCATGGTGCCACGACCACAAAGCTGCGTCGCCACACTACGGCGCTGCCTCCGCCCATCGCGCTAGATCGGACGAAATCAAGCGGTTGTGCCAGCCCGCTCAGGACGCAGAGGATCGGGGCCGGGCAACATGTCCATGCCGTACCGCTTCAGAAGTTCAGGGGTCATCTTGATCATCGGGGAAGCACCCTTCGGCGGGAGGACTCGTTCGGTTGCCGGCGTCGCCAACTCCACGAGACACGCCTCAAGGCTTGCGGGCGTGTAGCTGTTGAGGAAACGCGCGGTTTCACTCGCGACGCGAAATGCGTGCCGCGTGTTGCGGGGAACCATGAGGAAGTCACCGGGTCGCGCCGTCTTGATTTCGTCGCCGATTAGGACAGTAATCTCACCGTGGAGAATATAGAAGGTTTCGTCGGACCACGTGTGTTTGTGCGGCCCTGGACCCGAGTCCTTCGGCAATAACTCCTCCATCATGGAGAAGCGACCGCCCGTGTCCTTGGCATCTGCTAGGACGATCCACAGGTCGTCCAGCCACCAATAGGCAGGCGCGGAGTCGATGTTATGAATGAAGAGTTCCGAGCCGGGCATCGGCGGCTGGGTATTTGGAGTTTTTGTGCCCATAGTAGCCTCTCTCTGGTCGCGCGAGGGCAGCGGAGGCCGTCTTTATGGACTTCCATCGCAAACGTCGCGTTGCCTCCATTGTCGCTAGTTCGCAGAGCCAGGCGCAATAAGCTAGTCCGGATTCTGCACTCATATACGTGAAACCCAGCGTAGGCCCAGAGTGGAATCCAAACTGAGCAAAAGGGAACAACTTTGGATTGTTTCCCTGTAAGACAATCGAGACTGCGCAAGAGCATGCTGACCTCGTCGTGACTGGGGTCCTACGCGGTTGTACAAAGGCGACGTTCTATTCCTGCCTGGCATCGACCGGCGCGACGACATCGACTCACCGAACCGCTTCGATGTCTATTACGGAATGGCCGACAACCGAATTGGCGTGGCTTGCCTTGATGTACCCGATGTCCTGGCACTGGGAGGCCTTGCCGACCCGCAGGAAGGGGAAGCAGGCAGCCCTGAATCGGATCGCTCGGGAAAGGCTGGCATCACCGTCGCTCGATGATGAACACGGGCGTACCGTCGATGCGGTTTCTTTTCATTGAAAGAGCAATGTTTTTTGGCATGATCAATTTGCCGCGCACGCCATAGACGACACAACCTCGTGTGAGCGCTATTGACCAGACCCAAGGTTTCACATCTGGGATACTTTAAGTTCTATGCCTTTGGGCCCTGCGACTCACTCGATCGGCACATGCCAGCCATTGCTTTCAAAGAAGCCTCGCCTCCTGAGGACGTCGTCGCTGAGCTCAGTCTCTCCCTGGCCAAAGGGCACTTGACGCCATGAGCTCAACCCCCGCTGACTTCTTTTCATTTGTGGGTAGCCTCAGCCGTTTCGGAGTCAAATCGCTGGTCTCGGCGGTCACGCCGCCCTATGAATGGCAATTCTTCCTCGTGCAGATTGAGGACATTGGCTGGCGCTCGCTGCCGCTGATCGCTGCGGCGGGCCTCGCTCTTGGGGTGGTCACGGCGCTGCATACCCGTGGGACCCTGATCAGTTTCGGCGCGGAGGCATTGATACCGTCGTTGCAATCCGCGTCATTCTTTAACGAACTCGGCCCCCTCGTCACGGGCCTTCTCATTTCCGGACGTGTGGGCGCCGGCATCGGCGCGGAACTTTCCAACATGCGGGGCACGGAGCAGATCGACGCCATCGACGCCATGTCGGCAGACTCGTTCAGGGGTCTGGTGGTCACGCGGGTCGTGGCTTGTATTGTCGTCCTGCCCATGCTGACCGTGTTTATGGATTTGACGGGCTTGATTGGCGGTTTCTTCTCCGAGCACATGGCTTCTCACATTTCGCTTCAGCTCTATATCCACCGCGCCTTCAGCACCGTGAGTTGGGTGAACTTCATTGCGCCCACGTTGAAAACCTGCGTTTTTGGATTCATCATAGGAGTCGTCTCCTCCTTCTACGGCTATACCACTGACGAGGGATCCGCGGGAGTGCGTCGCGCGGCTACCAGCAGTGTAGTGCTGTCTTCGCTGCTGGTGATCATTTCCGATGTTTTCCTCGTCAAGCTCATTTTCTTCTTCTTTCCGGGAAAAGCCCTATGAGCGAGGCCACTGCAGTGGAGTTCAAGAACGTTTCAAAATCCTTTGGCGACAGGAAAGTGTTGCAGGACGTTTCCTTTCAAATCGAAGACGGCAAGGCGTTGTGCATTCTGGGCCGCAGCGGCACCGGCAAGAGCGTGACGCTCAAACTCATGATTCGGTTGCTGACGCCAGACGTTGGAAGCATCAGCATTGAATCGGAGGATATCGCTCACCTCCCGGAAAAAGAGCTATCGCGAGTACGGCGCAAGATCGGCTTCCTTTTTCAAAGCGCCGCTCTGTTCGATTCGTTCACGGTCGCGGACAACTTGGCGGTGCCCCTGCGGCACTTTGAGAAAACCATGTCTCCAAAGGATGTTCAGCATACCGTGGAGGAATTGCTGGGCCAGGTTGGGCTCGTTAAGGACAGGGACAAGCTTCCCGGCGAGCTTTCTGGAGGCATGCGCAAAAGGGTCGGTTTGGCCAGGGCGCTGATTCTTAACCCAACGCTGCTGCTTGTAGATGAGCCCAGCAGCGGGCTCGACCCGATCACGGCGGGCGAGATCGATGCTCTGCTGCTCAAAGTAAAACAAGAGCGCCACACCACGTTGGTCATCGTTACGCATGATGTTCGCGAAGCCCGCAAGATCGCCGACACACTCGCGGTGCTTGACCAGGGCTGCCTGGTCGGATACGGCACCCTGGAAGAACTGAAAAGCAGCGAGAACGAGGTCGTGAGACAACTCATTTGGGAGTGCTAACCATGAAAACTAATCTCGCTGCCACCGGAGTCTTCGTTATCTCGGCAGTGCTTCTCTTTGGGGCCGGCTTGTTCCTAATCGGAAATGGTCAAGATGCATTCAGCCATCACCACAATTTCTACACAGAAATGTCGAATGTCAACGGTCTCGCGCCCGGATCCAAGGTTCAGGTCTCGGGTTTTGACGCCGGTGACGTCACCAGCCTGCAGATTCCTACCCATCCTTCCGGCAAGTTCAGAATTAAGCTGCACGTCGACGAAAAACTTAACCACCTGATCCGCGAGGACTCGTTGGTGAGCGTCGAGTCCGACGGGATCGTCGGCGATAAATTCTTGTTGATCCACGATGGAAGCGACCAATCGCCGGAGGCGAAGAGCGGCGACACGCTCCCGAGTAAGGAACCGGTCGAGATCTCGGCCATGCTGGAGAAGGTTAACGGAATTATGGACCAGGCCAGCGGAGTTATCCACCAGGCCAGCGCGACCATCGGCGATGTGCACATCAAATTGAATCTCGCATTAGACAACGCGGATCTCGCATTAGACAATACGAACGGCATTCTAGCGGATGCCCGCAACGGCAAAGGCACCGTGGGCATGCTGCTTAACGACCAGGCCACCGCCGACCAAGTCAAGCAGGTGGTGGCGAACGCGGTTCAGGCAAGCGCCAATCTGAACCAGGCATCGGTGCAGGTCAAGCAGATCGTTACCGAAGTTCAATCGCGAAACCTGCCGGCGAAAATGGACGATACTTTGATCAATCTCCGCCACGCGTCGGCGCAGGTAAACGATACGCTTACTGAGGCGCTTGGGCCGGACCACTTCGGCACGGACGCGGGCGGCAATATTCGCGATTCGCTTTCCAATGTCAACCAGGCGACCTCGAACCTGGCCGACGATACCGAGGCTCTCAAGCACGAATTTTTCTTCCGGGGGTTTTTCAAAAAGCGCGGCTTCTACAGCCTTCAGGGCTTAACCCCCGAGCAGTATAGAAGCAACACTTTTTTCGACAAGAACAGTAATTACCGTGCCTGGTTGAATGGCGATGATTTTGCCAAAGACGCCAAAGGCAATGAGATTCTTTCGCCCGCCGGACGGCTGATGGTCACCCAGGTCCTCGGCAATTTAGACGATTCCGCGATCAATCAGCCCATGGTCATTGAAGGCTACTCGACGCAGACTTCGCCCGTGGAGCAGCTTGTTCTTTCCAGGGCGCACATGCTTCTGGTCGCGCATTACCTCGAACTTCACTTCCATCTGAACTCGAAGAACATCGGCGTAATGCCACTCAACGCGACGCCTCCGCCATCGGCAGGCAAAGCCACTTGGGATGGCGCCTGCATCGTGATTCTGGCGGGAAACGACCAGGCGAAACGCCTTGATGCAAAGCGCACGCAGGAGCAACATAGTGGGGCGGCGGAACCCATCGCAACCTCTGCCCCGCAACCCAGGTAGGAATGGAACACTTCTCGCAGCTCGAAACATCGAAGTCCAGGTACAAAACACCGTGAGCGCAATTGACCAGACCTGAGTCTTCACAACTGGGATACTTAGGGTTCTATGCTCTCAGGCCCTGCTCCTTCGACCACCAAAAATGATGCTCTCGCCGTGACCGGTTCGTGCCGGGCAGCGTTGTTTTTAGCGGCGCCTTCGGCAGATCCCCTGCAAGCCAAGACTCTCAACGACTGGCTGAAACCCCAAAGCCGAAGCTGTGTGACTCCTGGGTCGAGACAGAAGACTTCGAGACTTCAACTGAACTGCGTTACCGCAGCTTTAACCCTTTCGCTGCTGGCAAGTTGCGGCCAGAAGGCCGTTCCTCCTCCCGCGCCCGTAGCAGTCGATACCGCCACGGCGACCGTGCAGAATGTGCCGATCATTGGCGACTGGGTCGCCACCACCGATGGATATGTCAATGCTCAAATTCAGCCCCAGGTGTCTGGCTACCTGGTTCGCCAGGATTACAAGGAGGGCGGAACGGTTCGCAAGGGGCAAGTGCTTTTCGAGATCGACCCGCGGCCGCTGGAGGCTGTGTTCAACGAGACCAAGGGCAGTCTGGCGCAAGCGCAGGCGCAACTGGAATTGGCCGGTATCAACGTAAATCGGGATACGCCGCTGGCCGAGGCGCACGCCGTCGCGCAGAGCACTCTCGACAACGACTTGCAGACTCGTCAAGCCGACAAGGCTTCAGTAGCCAACGCTCAGGCGGCATTGCAGGCGGCCGAACTAAACGTCGGATTCACCAAGGTGCGTTCGTTGATCGATGGTATTGCCGGCCAGGCGCTTTTACAGGTGGGCAGTCTGGTGGGACAGAGTTCGGTGCTGACCACGGTGTCCCAACTGGACCCGATCAAAGTCTACTTCTACATCAGCGACCAGGAGTACCTGGCGCTCTCTGCTCGCGCTCGCACCGGCGGCCGCGGAGATTTGCTGACCAGCGGCAACCGCATCGCGCTGAAGATGACGCTTTCCAACAACCAGGTTTATCCGCAGACCGGCCACATAGTATTCGTAGACCGCTCGGTCACTTCACAAACTGGCAGCTTGCGTATTGCCGCAACTTTTAGGAACCCCGGCAATCTGCTGCGTCCCGGCCAGTACGCTCGCATCAGTGCGCAAACTGATCTCTTGCAAAACGCGATTCTGGTTCCGCAGCGCGCGGTGAACGAGTTGCAGGGTATGTATCAAGTGGTAGCCGTCGGGGCCGACGATTTAGCTCATATTAAAACCGTGAAACTCGGCCCGCAGGTGGGAAAAGAGATCGTGATCGAGAGCGGACTGCAGGCGGGCGAACGCGTCGTCACCGAAGGCCTCGACAAAATTAAAGAGGGCATGAAAGTTGCGCCGCAAGCGGCGAATCTGAACGCAAGTGCAAACGGGCCATCGTCATCGGGTCAGAATTCCAAGGGCAATTAGCCTTGTCCAAATTCTTTATCCGACGGCCTATTGTTGCCATGGTGATTGCCATTCTGATGGTGATCGCGGGCGTGGTTTCCATGTTAAGCCTGCCTACCGCGCAATTTCCCAACATCGTTCCTCCCGAGATTCTAGTGCAAGCCACCTATCCCGGCGCCGACGCCAGAACACTGGAACAAGCTGTGGCCACGCCGCTGGAACAGCAGATGAATGGCGTGGACAATATGAACTACATGTACTCCGCGAACGCCAGCAACGGCGTTACTCAGCTCACCGTCGACTTCGACGTAAGAACCAACGCGGATACTGACCAGATTCTTTCGCAGCTTCGCGTATCGCAGGCGCAGAGCCAGTTGCCCGCGGCGGTTACTGTCGCGGGCCTCACGGTGCAGAAGTCGCTCTCCTCGCCGCTGATGCTGCTGTCTCTTTCTTCACCAAATTCCACCTACGATGGCACCTTCCTCGCGAATTACGCAAACATCAATCTGGTTGATGACATCACGCGCGTGCCCGGCGTTGCCCGCGTGCAGGTATTCGGCGCCGGGCAATACGCCTTGCGCGTCTGGGTGCGGCCCGACCAGATGGCCAAACTGAACGTCACCGTGCCGCAGATCACCGCTGCGCTGCAAACGCAGAACAACGTCAACCCTTCCGGCCAGATTGGCGGCGACCCCGTTCCCAAGGGACAGGAATTTACCTATACCGTCCTAACCCAGGGCCGGCTTACCACTCCCGAAGAATTTGGCAACATCATCCTGCGCTCCAACAGTGACGGCTCGGTGTTGCACCTGAAAGATGTGGCCCGCATCGAACTCGGGGCCCAGTCCTACAATCTGGCCGGGCGCTTCGATAGCAAGCCGGCAGCGATTCTTGCGCTGTATCAGCTGCCCGGATCGAACGCCGTGCAATGCGCCAAGGACGTTCACGGGCGCATGAATCAGCTCGCGGCCAGCTTCCCGGCGGACATGCAATACAAGGTCGCGCTCGATACCACGGCCGCCGTCAGTGCCGGTATTCGCGAAATTGAGATCACACTTGGGATCGCGCTGGCGCTCGTAATCCTAGTGGTCTATATCTTTTTGCAGGGATGGCGCGCTACGCTCATTCCGCTTCTCGCTGTGCCGGTGTCGCTGATCGGCACTTTCATGGTCTTCCCTCTGCTCGGCTTCTCCATCAATACCCTGTCGCTCTTCGGCCTGGTGCTGGCGATTGGGCTGGTAGTCGATGACGCGATCGTTGTGGTCGAGGCCGTAACCCGCCATATCGAAGAAGGCATGAATCCGCACGATGCAACCGTCAACGCTATGGAGGAAGTATCGAGCCCCGTCATCGCCATCGCACTCATCCTCGCCGCGGTTTTTATCCCAACGGCATTCGTCCCCGGCATCACCGGACTTCTCTATCAGCAGTTCTCGCTGACCATCGCCATCGCGGTGATTCTTTCCGCGATTAATGCGTTGACGCTCAGCCCCGCGCTTTGCTCCTTGCTACTGAAACCCAAGTCCAAGGAGGAGAGCAAGAGCCTGCTCTCCCGTTTCTTCGCGTGGTTCAATCGCGGCTTCGGTCACATCACAGATGGCTACGTGAACGTCTCTGGGCGGCTGATGCGAAAGTCGTTCGTTGTCATTATTGTGATCATCATCGTTAGCGCCGCCGCGTTTTTCCTGGGCGCCCGTCTGCCCGGCGGATTTCTTCCTACCGAAGACCAGGGTTACGCCTTTGTGGCGTTGCAGCTTCCGCTGGGAGCCTCGCTGGAACGCAGCACCGAGGCCGCGCAGTCCGTGGAAGACGCTCTGCATAAGGTGCCCGGAGTTCAGAATGTAACCTCGGTTGTGGGGTTCAGTTTATTGAGCGCCACGCAGAGCACCTACAACTCATTCTTCTTCGTTACGCTCAAAGACTGGGCGAAACGTAAGAGCAAGGACCAGCAGTTCGCCATGATCCAGATGAATATGGCGAAGGCGTTGGGCGGAGTTAAGCAGGGTCTCGCCTTCTCGTTTCCGCCGCCCGCGATTCCCGGCGTGGGCAACTCGGGTGGCGTGAGCTTTGTGCTCGAAGACACCACAGGCAAGGATGATCCACAGTTCCTGTCGGGTAACGTCTTCAAGTTTCTGGGAGCGATCGGTAAACGGCCCGAGGTTGCAGCTGCGATTCCCATCTATCTCCCCACCGTGCCACAGCTTTACGTCGAGGTTGACCGCGAGAAGGTTTCGCAGCAGCAAGTTTCGTTGAGCGACGTTTACACCACGCTGCAGACCTTCATGGGCGGCTACCTGGTGAACTATTTCAATCGTTTTGGGCGGCAGTGGCAGACCTACGTAGAAGCCGAAGGCGAATATCGCACAAACATCGAGAACATCGGCCAGTTCTACGTGCAGGCCGCCGATGGCAATCGCGTTCCACTGAGCGCGGTGACCACAGTCCGGCGCACTACCGGGCCGGAGTTCACGACTCGCTTCAACGAGCACGAGTCCGCCCAACTCAGTATTGTGATCGCTCCCGGTTACAGTTCCGGGCAGGCGATGAACGCGCTCGAACAGACTTTTGCGCAGACCATGCCGAAAGGCATGGGATTCGACTACCAGGGCATGAGCTACGCGGAACACAAGGCGGCACAGTCCATTCCGGTGTGGGTCGTCTTCGCGATCTCGCTGTTGCTGTGCTTTCTGATTCTCGCCGCGCTTTATGAAAGCTGGTCGCTGCCCTTTGGCGTTCTCCTGAGCACGCCGGTGGCGATCTTCGGCGCTTACCTCGCGCTCACGGCTCGTTCTCTTGAAAATGATGTCTACACGCAAATCGGGTTGATTATGTTGATCGGGCTGTCGGCGAAAAATGCGATCCTGATCGTCGAGTTCGCCAAGGCGGAGTACGAACGCGGCGAGACCATCTACAAGGCTGCACTCACCGCCGCTCGCTTACGTTTTCGGCCCATTCTGATGACGGCCTTTGCTTTCATCCTGGGCTGCCTCCCGCTTTGGTTTGGCAGCGGAGCGGGCGGAGCTTCACGGCAGATCCTGGGCACCGTCGTGGTTGGAGGAATGCTGGCGGCTACGGCGATCGCCATCTTCTTAGTGCCGGTGACGTTCTCCATGGCCGAACGATCGTCGCAGCGCTTCGGCAAGGTCCACGATGCAAGTATTGACGCAGTCCATCCCGCAACCGAGGAGGGTGCATTTTGAAACGCCGTGCGGCGCTGCTTTCCATCCTCGCAACTGCCCTCGCGATTACCGGCTGCGTGGTCGGACCCAAGTACAACCGTCCGGACGTCAATCCGCCGGGCGTCTATCGTGGAACCCTCGCACCAGACATACAGACTGCAACGAACTCCACTACGATTCCCACGCCGCTGGGCGCCGAGAAGTGGACGAACGTCTTTACCGATCCCGTGCTCCAGTCCCTCATCGCGGAGGCCCTGAAAAATAATTTCGACGGGAAAATTGCCGCGGATCGGGTACTGGAGCAGCAGGCGCAGGTTGGAGTTACCCGTGCAGGCCAGCTTCCCACAGTGAGCGTCGGTGCCACCTACGATGCCATCGGACTGCCGAGCGGGTTGCTCAGCAGCCTGAGTGGCAACGGCACCCAGAGCACGAAAACAAAATACTACGCAGGCGGAATCACTACTTCGGTTGCCTGGAACTTGGATTTCTGGGGATACTACCGCCGCCAGACTGAGGCGGCGAGAGCCTATCTTCGCGCCACCGAGTGGGGCCGGCAAACGACTTACAGCACGATTGTCGAGAGCGTTGCCGCATCGTACTTCGAACTGCGCGCGCTCGATGCCGAACTCGCGATCACGCGGCAAGCTCTCACGGCGCGTCAGGACTCTCTGCGGCTTACACAAACGCTGGAGCAGGGAGGTGCGACCTCGATGGTCGATGTGCGTGAGGCGGAGCAACTGCTCTACACGGCGCAGGCGCAGATCCCCGACCTGGAGCGCCAGATCGAACAACAGGAAAACAATCTGAGCATTCTTCTGGGAAGGCCGCCCGGACCGATCGAGCGGGGGCAAGCAGTCGCCGATGCTCCCCACCCGGAAGCGGTTCCCGTCGGGCTGCCATCGGAACTTCTGGAGCGTCGGCCAGACATCCGCCGTGCCGAAGAGTTGTTGATCCAGGCCAACGCGAACATCGGCGTCGCTCGCGCGCAGTTCTTCCCGCAATTGTCGCTCTCAGGAACGGCGGGAACTTCCAGCAGCCAGCTCAAGGGCCTGGTGGATTCGTCGAACTTTTACTACTACGCCATTGCAAGCGTCACCCAACCCATCTTCGAAGGCGGCAAGCTGCGTAACAACATGCGCATGGCGAAAGCGGATTATCAGGAACTTCTCGATACCTACCAGCAGACCATCGCGGGCGCTCTGCGCGATGTCTCGAACGCTTTGATCGCCTACAACAAGACCCGCGAATATCGCGAGCAGCAGACCAAGCTGGTCGAATCCGCCGCCGATGGCCTTCGGCTGGCACGCATGCGTTACAACGGAGGCTCAACCAGCTATCTGGAAGTCCTGACCAGCGATAGCAACCTCTACAGCGATCAACTCACCCTGCAAACCGCTGAACAGCAGCAGGCATTGGCTCTGGTTCAACTCTACAACGCGCTCGGCGGAGGCTGGTAGGCGAGAACGACCGTTCTTAGGGCGAAGGTGGGCAGAAGTCACACAGCGCGTTGCAGCGGACCACATAGCTACGTGCACTAGAGAGAAGTCTTTGGCCTGCCGTCGGCGTGGCGGACTTGCTTGCATAACGGCCAAGAGCACAATTAACGTGAGGATTTTTCATGGCCTCAAGAATTATAGAAGCACCACTCACAGCGTGCCTTTGAAGATGGGAACCCAGGGATCAATTCAAAAGCGATTTCAAAAGGCGTCTGATTCAAGGCTTTCGGGCAGCTATATCAACTCGGATCATATTCAGGTACTCGCCGGCGGATTCGAGCGCCTGTTCGGCATCATGGTGAGAAACAAATCCGGTGTTGTCATAAAAGGCCATATTGCGCTTCCGGCGCAGCCGATCAAAGACGACCAGCAGCGCAGCATGTTTCTTGTTGATACGGGATTGCACAAAATCGATTATGGCGATGTGGTGCCCAGGCTGACTTCTCGCACGAAATCCGTGACTGAACATGAACCCCAGCGAAGCTTTGAGCATCGCTTCCTAGGCTTGCTGGAGGCACGCCTCCTCGTCAAAAGCCAGAATTTTATGAGCAGATGCGAGTTTCTTATCCGCGCTCGCTAGAAAGCGTTCGATCTGCGCCCAGTCAACGGTTTGTGGCTTTAGTTTTTTCACTCGAGCCTACGAGCGCGATACGCTTATTGTGCCAGACGTTTTCCAGAAAGCCATCTTTCCGAGCACGGCGCAACCCGAATTCCTGCGGCGTTAGAACGGTGTGGTTGATTTCACGACCCAGCTTTCGCTCAAGCTCTCGCACGGCCTGTGCTAAATCTTCCTCGCGCGGGGAGCCAATTACGAGCACGTCTATATCACTGGCAGCGTCCTGCTGGTTGCTTGCAAATGAACCGTACAAGTAAGCTTCGTCTGTTCCTTCAACTCTCTTGAGGGCTTGCCCGATCAACTGTGCCGCGCCAATAGTCTTTGCAACGATACTGTCGCTTAGCCGCCTTGATTCTATGTATCAAAAGTGGTACACTAGCTGATGAATACGGATCTGAAGCGGCTGCCAGCACGGTTTTATCGTTCCGATAGCGGACGGGAACCGGTGCGGGAATGGCTGAGAAGCCTGGACGCGGAGGATCGCAGGATCATCGGCGAGGACATCAAGGACGTTGAATTTTCCTGGCCCATCGGCCTGCCGCTAGTGCGCGCACTCGGCCGGGAGAAGTGGGAAGTGCGAAGCAGCTTGCCTCATGGCCGGATTGCCCGTGTGATTTCTTGTTGTTGAACAAAACTGTATGGTGCTCTTGCACGGGTTCATGCAGAAGACGCAGAAGACGCCGAAGCAGGAGATTGATCTGGCAAATCAGGCGGAAGAAAGGAACACGAAGATGAAGAAGAAGAATATCGGCTCAACCTTCGATAGCTGGCTTCGTGAAGAAGGCCACTACGAAAAGGTTAGCGCGACCGCCATCAAACGAGTTGTCGCCCGGCAGGTTGAGGCTGCAATGCAGCAAAAGGGCCTGACCAAAGTAGAAATGGCGCGTCGGATGCACACCAGCCGCGCCGCTCTAGACAGGCTCCTCGATCCTGAGAACGAAGCCGTGACCTTGGGCACCCTCCAGAAAGCCGCCGCTGTTGTCGGGCGTCAAGTCCGACTGGAACTGGTTTAACCGATTAAGCAATGCTGAGAAGTTCTGAAAACTTATTCTTGAGATGCAGTGCTTCCGGAACCTGTCCCGCGCAGAGCACGGCTAGGGTGTGCAAGCTGCTTAAAACAAACATTGAGAATGGCGACCAAGGTTACGATGCTGCGACAGATCGCCTTCTAGCTTGCGGCGTTAGGAACGTCCTGCTGAAATTGGGGTCGCGTGGTTGCGTCATTGCCCAGGGAAATCTTCCGAAAGAGCATGTCCCCGCGTTTTGCGTGAATGCTGTGGACACGACTGCCGCCGGAGACGCATTCAATGCAGGATTTGCAGTGGGGCTAATGCGCGGCTCCACGGTTGCACGCAGCGCTGTTTTCGCTTCGGCCGTCGCCACCATTTCGGTCACGCGCCCCGGAGCTCAACCCTCGACGCCTACCGGAGAGGTAGTAGAGTGTTTTCTGGGAGAGCATTCAATTACAAACCGCACAAGAGCCGTCCCATACAAAGCAGGCCTGATGACTCCCAAGACCCAGCTTACGATCGAATCTGCGGGGTTTCGATGCACACGATGAAGGGAGGATTGCGCGCCATCGTTTGGGTTCTTGCGTTGCTCGTTAGCGCATCTTTCGCGCAAAGCCAGGTCGGTGGTTCCTGTTCGGACTGGAAGGCTATCGTCCAGAATCGGCTACCCCTGTATGGTCATAGAAACTGGATTGTAGTCACAGACTCAGCCTTCCCAGTCTATGCCACACCGGGCATCGAAACCGTTGTTGTCAACGAAGATCTGCCGTCGGTGCTCAAGTATGTGGCAACTGCGATGAGCATGACTATCCTGGGGTATCAGAGTTGAGAAGGCAAATCACGGCGTCCTTTTCGAAGGGCCAGGTTTCCAGCATTCCGCACACCGATGTGATGACCAAAAATGACGAGGCCGGCCATTGCGGATCTTGTTCATCAAGACTTCAGCGGCGATCCCGTACACCTCAGTTTACATGCGTTTGGATAGCGGCGATATGAGCGACGAAGTGGAGCGGAAGATCAGAACTGCGATGGCAGCTACCGCCCCAAGATGAATCAAGGGTGTCACAATGGCGTTTGAGCTAAGAGAAAGTAGGTCGCTGACCATTCGTCATACACGCGAGATTGTTGCATACCTGGGGATCGTTTTTTTTATTTTGTTGTCCGCTCGCGCTCAGGCGCAGTCTGTGCTGCCCGCTGCTTTAGAGAAGGTCATCATCGATACCGATATTGGCGATGACGTGGATGACGCTTTCGCGGTGGCGCTGGCGTTGCGCAGTCCTGAGTTGGAGATTCTCGGCATCACCACTACCTATGGGGATACGGAGACACGGGGCAAGCTTTTGGATCGGATGCTCGGTGAGCTTGGGCGGCAGGACATTCCGGTGGCCGTGGGCATACCGACTCATGCAACCAACGTCTTCACTCAGCGGCGATATGCAGAGGGTGGGCACTTTGCGCGGTCTTCGCATCCCGGAGCAGTGGATTTCATTGCGGAGCAGATACGCCACTATCCGGGGCAGATTACTCTGATCGCGATCGGTCCGCTCATGAATGTGGGCGCTCTGATCGACAAGGAGCCGGAGACTTTCCGCAAGCTGCGGCGGGTTGTGCTGATGGGAGGCTCAATTTATCGAGGTTACGGCGACTTTGAATATCTTCCGGCGCACGGACCGCAGCCGGAATGGAACATTTTGAACGACATTTCCTCGGCACGAAAGCTTTTTGCCTCGGGCGTACCGCTTTACGTGATGCCGCTCGACTCGACGCAGGTGCAACTTGACGAAGTGAAGAGGGCCATCCTCTTTCGTTCGGGCACGCCGCTGACCGATGCGTTGACCCTGCTTTACCACGAATGGGGAGCGCAGACTCCAACACTCTACGATGTGATGACGGTGGCTTACATTTTGGACACCAAGATTTGTCCAGTGAAGCCGTTGCGGATTCGAGTGGATGACAAGGGCTCTACTTTGGTCGAGTCCGGAACGGCGAATGCGCAAGTTTGCCTCCATTCCGACTCAGACTCATTCTTCCTGCTTTATATGGGGCGGATTGCTGCGGCGAAGTGAGTCCAAACCCGAGTTGACTAGCGGATGTTTGGTGTATCGAAGCGGAGTAGACCATGAAGAAACAGACAGGATCCCTGCTGTGTATTGTGGCCCTCTTCAGCTGTGTGGCGCATACGCAGCCTCCCCGCCAGGCTGTGTCAATCGAACCCTCGTCTAGGTCCCTTCTCCTGTCGCGCGCAGAATATCTTGATCGGGTAGAGGCGATCTGGACCGCTCAGATGATCGCTCAGATAACTGGCGTCCGCTTCGAACATCAGCCGGCTTCGACTCTGCCCGTCACTCCCATGACCCATTTGCCTGGCTACGCGCCCGTGGACGATGACTACTACTACGAAATGGTAGCGGTGCGGGCATTCGAGAAATACGGTATTGGCCTCACGGTTGAGGAACTCGGACAACAATGGCTTCAGAACAATGCTGGGTCGTGGGGATCGAGCGAACAAGCTCTACTGTTGTTGAAGCGAGGAGTAAAGCCGCCGGACACCGGGCACCCGAGGTATAACAAGCTGTGGTGGACGATTGGGCCACAGTTCAGTAGTGACCTCTACGGTGCGCTGACGCCAGGCATGCCGAACGTGGCCGCGGCACTTGCGCGGAATCTTGGTCACATCAACGGCTATGCTGAAGGGACGGATGGCGCAGTTTTCGTATCCGGAATGATCAGCCTCGCTTTCGTGGAAAAAGATACCCACTCGATCGTTCGCAAAGCCGCTAGTCTGATCCACCCCGATTCGCCTTATCGTCAGTGTCTGCAAATGGTCATCACCATGGCAGAGGCGGGCTACACGGCGGAGCAGATCTTCCGAGCTGTGGATGAGCGCTGGGGAATCGAATATCCTGCTACCAACAACGCGGTTGTCAATGGCGGCATTGTGGCCGCCAGTGTCTGGTTTGGGGATGGCGATTTCAGCAAAACTCTGCAACTAGCAGTGCACGCTGCCGACTTTGCGGATACCGACTGCAATTCCGCGAACTCCGAGTCCGTGGTTGCAGCCATGCACGGCATGAAAGTGCTGCCAGCCGAACAAGTCTCTGAACTCCACGATCGGATTCAGGGCAAGGAAATGGGCCCTCTGCAGCTCACGCCGCCGGTAGATGAGAGCATTTCGGAGCTGGCGCGACGCACGGTGAGAATCGGAGAGGCAATTCTCGTGTCTCACGGCGCCAGTGGCGAAGAAAACTCGATTCGAATTCCCGTTCAGGATCCTGCCACCCAGCCCGCAGAGTTGTTCAAATTGGCAGACCTCATGCCGTACTGGAACCGGGACTGGACGATGGAACGAGCCGGGTTCGGACGCGCTGGTGGCGGAATGCCGGGAATCCGGGGTATCACCTACCTGGACGGCCAGGTGCTGGCCACCTATCCTCGGGATGAGGTACGCGGAACGGTCCTCAAACGGACAGTGAACTTGGGGTCAGCTCCGTCTTTGCAGTTCAAAGCAGGTGTTGACCTGGGACGTGCGTGGCAGCTGCAGGTCTATGTCAATGACAAAAAAATGTTCGACAAACTTATTGATGGACTCTATGAGTCCCGCCAATCCGATTCGCGCCATTGGGAAAATATCATTATTGATCTATCTGACTACAAGAACCAGGAGGTGGTCTTGCGACTCTACCAGCGCGTTTTAGTTCCACACCACGAATCAGGCGACGCCTACTGGCGGGATTTGACTGTGCAGTGATTTTTTCGGAGCACGGGTGACAGCCAACGCCGACTGCGGATTCAACCTGTCAACCTGTGCTTCCCCCGACACTTACCGAATGGGATTCCTCCTCCGTTCACCTGTTATACCCAAGCTGCTGCCTTGGTAAAGTCGGCGGACCATCCGCATTAGTTATCTCACCTGTCAATGCCGAAAAAAGTTCGCCCTCCACGTGGATATTTGCGCCCTCAGTGAGCGTTTTGGCGGACTCCGAGGGGTTGCCGAACACCTCGCAACGGTGCCTTTCCGTGTGCGCAATAGAAATATTTCAACAGTTATTATATCGGGGATATTTCGCCGCCTTGGGCTCGTCTGCCACCCAAAGAACGCAGCAACCTCCTACTTTTCCGCGACAAAACGCTGCAGCGTGGCAACGAATGCGTCGGGCTCCTCATAGAAGGGGATGTGACCGCTTCGCTCGAAAACTATGAACTGAGAATCAGGAATAGCCTGATGTATTTTGTAGGCCACCAGGGGAGCCACGTTCATGTCGAACCGACCCGTCATGACTAGAACAGGAAATCGGAATTTGCGAATTTCGGGATTAAGGTCGAATTGATCCAGGTCGGCGGCAACAGCACGATTAACTTCCTTATTGAACACGGACGGCGAGAATGCTTGCAAGAAAGCGTCCCGCTTTTCGGGGCTATAGAAGAGCATCGAGATGTACTCGCGCAAGTCTTTCGCCGCTGCCGCATGATCGCCCATGGTGGAGGAGAAAGCAACCGCCGCCTGCCTTTCGGTAGTTTCAGGAAATACATCATCGAAGAGGAAGATGGTGTCCTTAAATCCCTTGGGGGACATCGAATCCACGATAGTGAGATGAGCGACCCGATCTGGATGCATGGCAGCATAGGCCATCGTCAGAAAGCCACCCCAAGAGTGCCCTAACAAATCGATGTGCTCATATCCTAGATGTGCCCGGAGCGCTTCTAGGTCGGCAATCTGGTCTTTTAACGTGAACGTCTGTCCCTTGTGGTCGCCGACCGAGCGCCCGGTTCCGCGTTGGTCGTAGAAAACGATTTGCCGCTGGTTTTGAAGCGCGTTCCAGGCTGTCGATTGATGCAGGTAGGTGTGGTCGAAACCCGGCCCCCCATTCACCACAATCAAAGGCACTGTCGCGTTGGTTCCAACCACTTCGTAGTAGATCGTTGCGCCAGGAGCCTCGAACGTGTGGCCGTTTTCCGATGCCGCGAAACCTGGCGCAATAGTCGCAAACAGCATCGACACGCTTAAGATCCTCGACAGAGGTGCACGTCTTCTAGACTCCATAGTTCCCACTCCTCAATTCTGTGTGGCATGAACGCTTTAGGCTGGTGTGGAATTTTACCTCAGGTTCGCGGCGGCGACTCGTCAATACCTCTGCTGGAAAAGCACCGGGAGTAACCACGGAAGCAACCAGGCACGCTTTGTACTCCCGGCCACCGGATGTTTCCGGACCCTGCACTTCCGGCCACTGGATGTTTCCAAACCGGACGGACGCCATGTCAGGTGTGCCTTGAATCATAAAATGGCAGTGCTCGGAAGCACAAAATGGCACTACCGCGCTCGTAACTCCTTTCACGTCAGTTGCCCCCTTTCCTGCCGGCAACCCTCGTTTGAAGCATTAACTGGCAGTAAGTGCAAAAGAGAAGGATAAAGTGGCAGTAAGTGCAAAATGGGTAGCGTCCGTGCCCCTGGAAAGCGCACACCGAACGTAGCAGTACCGGGCACCTACGCAACATTTTTTTGAAAAAGACGTAACCATGGTGGTAATTGACGAACTGCATGCCAGGGGTGTCAAGATCACTCGAAAACGCCTCCGTCCACTTCTGACAAGCTCGGATTACATGCCGCACGCGATTTTCGTGCCGGAACCCGAGTACACCGAACAAGCCCGCAAGAAGAAAATCAACGGCACAGTCGTCGTATCGCTGACGGTTACGGTCCACGGAACGACCCGTGACATTAAGGTGGTGAAGGGAGTGGGATACGGCCTCGACACATCAGGACCCACCGGAAATGCCCCCCTTTCGGCCAACTAATGGTTCCAAATGCGGCCAGGGGACGGTTCAAGTCACACATGATAGTGTCTACGTTTTTTGAATTCGCCCGTTGTTAGCCAGCCGCGGCCTTGAATCATAAAACGGCAGTGAAATGAAGCATAAAATGGCAATGACGAGCTTATGCTTCTTCATCCGCAATCATCACCTTGCCTCAGTTCCTCCCTGACCTGGCGAAGCTCCGCGCGACCTTCCTCATGCTGACGAGCTGTGAGAACATTGACTGAGATATACGGGCACCGAGTTCTGCCCCGGCGCACAGACCATAAATCCATCCACCAACGGTCGCCGCTCGACGGGCGCGGAACAATCGATCGGCCCGCGGTCCGGCACTCCAGAATCATTATCGAAAGGCACGAAGTTATCCGGCTGCCGGGAAATCGCCGACGCGTCCACAAAGCGCGGGGCTCTCTCGGAGGCCGGTATTATTCTAAGCACGTCACCGTTACGGGCAACCACCGTCACCTTTTTCCCCGCAGTTCAGACTACCAATCTGGCGCTTCTGGCACCTGCCATAGATTGGCACCGGCTGCTCATTGTGGTGGTCGGAACAGAAAACAAAGCCGTCTTGTCTAGGCGCTACGGGAGACTGGCCATCGAGAACTTGCGACAAGAGCGATCCAGCGGTAGCCACGTTAAAGACCGCCACGAAGAGCAATACGGATTTCATCGACGGGGATTCTCCCATTCGATCGGTCAGACGTCAACCAGACATGGCGGGGTTGCCCGTTCGGGCCTCGAATCGGATGCAGCCGGTCCTGCTGGCCATCGGAGAAAACGGCCGGCGCGCCCCTCCAGCAACCGGCAAGACTGGAAACAGCCGGAGGTCAGTTGTCGCAAAATCGCCGTGGGTCATCATCTACCAGTCTACCTTGGTCGTCTCGGTGCAATGAAAGAATGCCCACCTTCACTGCCACTGGCCGCAGATAATCTTCCACCAGCATGTTGGCCACACGCGGCTGCCGGCCCTCGAGCTTGAGCGAGGGAAACACCCAACCCCCCGGCTGAGAATATGGCGTCTTACGTTTCCAGCGAAACATGAATTTGGCTAGCGAAGGATGCAGCGGCACCGGGCCTTTTCGAGGCTTTGCTTTTCGGCCAGCCCACTTTGCCGCATGTCCATGTGCGGCGCACCTGGATGACGGCTTCAGCAAAACTCACGTCTTGCCATTGCAGCCCGAGGTACTCTGAGATACGCAGACCTGTGCCAGCGGCCAAGAGCGTTAGGGTACGTTCCGGCTCTCGCAGGTTAAGTAATACCTGCGTATGTTTCTTCCGGGGTGAGAATCATCGCTTCGTACTCGCTGGTGGTCTTGCAACGGACGAAGCGCATTGGGTTCGACTCCTGATTTCGAGGAATCAGCCCGTAACGTTGGCTGTGCCTGTAGACAAGCCATAAGACGGCGCATCTTGTCGAGCGTGGGATTTGCAAGGCCCTCATCAAAAATGTTCACCGAAGTTCTGGAACATATCGGCGCGATTGGCGTCGATTTCCTCTGCCGATGGAGCCTGTCCTTATTTGGCGAACATGCCGCGTCCCGTTTTGAACGGAACACCCGATGATTGGCCGAGCGAGGACGCGAGATCACGTTCAAGAACCTCGCAAACATAACCGGCGGGGGAAAGACCATGCGCGTTGGCCTGGACCTTCAGGGCCGCTTCAAGCTTCTCTGGAAGTTCAATCATCATGGCCGATTTCCTTTCTCCATGACCAATCGTAGCGATTCCCTTGGCGCGGTCAAACGGTCAAACACCGACGATACGCCCTTATGTCGGGCGTCTCCCCCGCCCCGGTACAGACGTGGCACCGCCCCCGAACGAACCGAGCCATACGTCGTCTGCATGTACCTTGCCTCTTCCCGTGACCCAAGAACGGACGGTGCGAAGCCAACCCAACAGCCGCAGGCTTGCGTTCTTTCGCGGCATAAACGAGAAGCCCGACCATCAAGGCTTATTTAGGTATTTGATCTTGCCAGCGTGCAATGGCGTGCAATGGTGCGCGGCGAGCGTGGTAAGTTTCGCATCCGTGGCAATGCAGTTTCTACAAGTTGTGGAAGCCATTGAGGGCGTGGGTACGAACCCCACTCTCTCCGCAGTCCGAGACTTGGACTAGCCAGTCCGTTGAGATGCGTAGGAGTCGAATGAGGCGAACACCGACGCTGCTTAAGCGTACTCTTGCATCTCTAGGCCCGTTCTAGGTCCAAAAGGTTGTACCATTTCTGGTGCAGTGTCCTACACTAAGTTATTTGGGATCAACTAGATAACAACGGGATCGCGTTCGGAAAAACTTGGAAGAGGAGGAACTGATGGCAAATTAGCGAAACCTCTTAATGTCCCATACGCTGCCTGCTTCGCGTTGGACCCTGATCGTGCGCCGCGTAAGCGAGATTTCGACCTGACGAACTACGGCATCAGTTGCCATCCTGAGACGGGCACCTTTGGCGAGTTCACGATTTCGCTGTGGAGATGTTGGTTGAACTATCCCACTCTAGCCCAAGATCCCAGCCCAAGATGAACACGTCTTTCGCGACTTTGCAACGCCTTGCGCAGCCACCTAAAGTCGTTGCAAATACTGATTAACGCCAGTCTGAAAAGGCTGGCGTCGGCGGTTCAACTCCGTCCCTGGCCACCATCATTCCAAAGGCTTTACCTCGCTTTCGAACGAGACCTCACAGTCCGCTCTCAGTCCGCTATTTTTCGGTGAGATCCGGTTCGGTTCCTGGCTACGATCATGGCGAAGGACTTAGACTCGAATTGCCTCTCGCTCAGTCCGCTTTCAGTCCGCTTCCGTTTGCGGCGTGGCTGAAAATCGCAGTCAGCATTGCCCCTGCCGCAGCCATTCGATCCTCGCGAGGGTGAGGCCCTTTATTGTCTAACGGTCGAGATCGGTAATGTCTAGGAGACGCTCGCTGGGCGCCCCCAATTCGACGCTTTCGCGCCCGATCAAGCGTCAGTTTCGTCCCGCCTCTGCCGTGTGAAGGCCGAGGGTGCTAAAATCCACGACCTGGGGTTTCATCGTTTCCAATTGTTTCCATTGCATGTCCGCTAACGCAAACTAGACGAACGGTTTTGAACCCGTGGGCAGAAGGAGACGGGACAGATGAAGGCATCCGTACTGTTCGGGGCGGGCTGGTCGTGTAGTGACGACACGATGACCACATGGCCCCAAGAACCGAGAACTACTCGAAAGGAGCACCCCCAATGAAAGAAACAGACGACAGATCGCGCCGTTCCTTTCTCAAGGCGAGCTCGATGTTGGGCCTGGCAGTCGCGTTCAGACCAGCAACGATCGGCGAAGCATTTGCAGATTCCAGAATTGCTGGAAAGGAGGACACCCACCCGCCTCGCCGGCGTGACCTCCTTGTACAAGTCGACGCAGTGTCTACCAACCCAGTGGGTTCGCCCTCCTCTCATCACGGTCAGAGGGGTCTTCGGTGCCGATCGCAGCCTCGGCCTCAAAGCATGTTTGCTTGACCATTAAGGCCAATAAGAGTCCGGACCGAAGTGGACACCTCTCGGAACCGAGTTCTGCCGATACCTCAAAAGTGTTAGGAAAAGATTCCAAGCACTGGCGATTCGTACAAGAGGTAAAGCCCTTATTCCTACGACCGCCATTAGGGGCGGTTGCTGCTCCAAGAGTTCTCGACTTTTCCGGAGAATGATCGAAAACGTGCAAGGAGTTCCCCGGGCGTGAACCATAGTCGGAGGCGAAACTGAGTCGCACATGAAGACCCCATTCAGCAGGGCGAGGCAATGGCATGGAACGTAATGAAGCCTTGAAACGCGGTTTGCTGTTGAAGCTGCAGTTAGCCAGCAATCCCAGCTTGCTTTGTGCGGTGCGGGGGGCTGTGGAACGACTGACGGAATCATTGGGGTTTTCCGCGCCAGAGTCCCGGGCGGTCACGCGCGCTGTCGACGAAGCGCTGACGAATATCATACGACACACGTACTGCGGCAGGGCGGACCAGCCGATTGAGGTGTTTTTCCGCTCGGTGCGAGAGGACGATCCTGAATCTGCCGAAGGGCTGGAAATTGTGTTGTGCGATCGCGGCCCAGCCATAGATCCGGAGCGCATGTGCCTCCGCGCATTGGAAGAAATAAGGCCGGGCGGACTTGGGTTACACTTCATCCGACAAAGCATGGATATCGTCGAATACAAGCGCGCGAACGGGACCAACCGTCTCCGCCTGGTCAAGTTCGTCCACACGCCGCAGCCGGATGGGAATGCGTAAGAGCGTGAAGGAGAAGATATTGTGCAGATTTCAAGCCGGGAAATGGATAAAACCGTCATTTTCGACGTGTCGGGAGACATCGATCTCGCGAACTCACCGACCGTTCGAAAAGCCCTCTTGCGCGAGGTGCGTGAAAAACGTACGCCGCGGGTCGTGATAAACCTGAGCAAGGTGCAGTATATCGATAGTTCCGGCGTGGCCTCTTTGGTCGAAGGCTTAAGAGCGTCGCGGGACGTCGGTTCGCGCTTTATCTTGTTTGGATTGAGCACCTCGGCGCGTGAAGTGTTGCAGCTTTCGCGTTTGCTAAAGATTTTTGAGATTTACGACAACGAAGAGCAGGCGCTGGCGGGCTAAGAATTTTTGGTTCAGGGCGGTTGATTTTCCGGGAATTTCAGAGAATTGAGCTAGAGAATAGAGATGCAATTCGTGTCACAAATTGGCGGCAGCGTGACAAATGGCCTGGCGTACGTCGGTTCTCTGGCTTCGCTTGGGGGCCGCGCGGCCTATTACACCTTCGTGGGACCGTTCCAGGGCAAGCCGCTGCGTCTGCAGCGCGCCGTATCGCAGGCCATGGACGTGGGTGTCCGGGCTTTGCCGATTCTCTCTCTGATTACATTTTTTATAGGATTGATTCTCGCGCTCCAGAGCGCGTATGAACTCCGGCGGTTTGGAGCGATGAACTATGTCGCCACGGCCGTCGCGATTTCGATGTCACGGGAACTTGGGCCGCTTATCACGGCCATCGTCGTGATCGGCCGTTCCGGCTCGGCCTTCGCGGCGGAAATCGGCACCATGAAGGTCACGGAGGAGATCGATGCACTGGAAACGATGGCTATCAGTCCCATCCGTTTCTTGGTCACGCCGAAATTTCTGGCCATGATTGTGATGCTACCTTGTCTCACGATCTGGGCCAACGCGATGGGCATTCTGGGTGGATCGCTGTTTGGCGTCGCCCAGGCAGATTTTACGTTTGTCCGTTATATCCAAGCCTCGCTGGATTCTCTCTTCCTGCGCGATATCACGACCGGACTGGTCAAGAGTGTGATGTTTGGGATTACCATAACCGCCGTGGGTTGCCAAGAGGGATTAGCGACGGGAGCGGGCGCCGAGCAGGTCGGGCGCTCGACGACAAGGGCGGTTGTGATGTCGATTTTCCTTGTCGTGCTCGTGGATTTGGTTTTTACAGGCCTGTTCTTTTTCGTGAGCGGCAGTTAGGAGGCACAACCTTGCCCATGGTAACGGAAAACGCGGATTCGCTCGATACGCAAGTCATGATCTCTCTGCGCGACCTGCGCGTGAGTTATGGCGAGGTCGAGATTCTGCATGGCATCACGTTTGATGTGAAGCACGGCGAAACGCTCGTGATCCTGGGAGGTTCCGGCTCCGGGAAGAGCACGCTCTTGCGGACGCTGGTGGGTCTGGAAAAACCGAGCTCCGGAGAAATTTGGATCAAGGGCAAGAACATCGCGGCGATTTCCGACCCAGAAATGGACGAGATTCGCAAGAAGATTGGCATGTCGTTTCAGGGCGGAGCGTTGTTTGGCTCGATGAGCGTCGGCGAGAATGTGGGGTTGCCGCTGCGGGAGCACACCAAGCTCGAGGACTCGACCATAGAAATCATGGTGCGGCTCAAGTTGGAGCAAGTGGGGCTCGAGGGGTTTGAGTATTACATGCCGTCGCAGCTTAGCGGTGGCATGAAGAAACGCGCCGCCGTCGCTCGCGCTCTGGCCATGGACCCGCAGATTCTTTTCTTCGATGAACCGTCGGCGGGATTGGACCCGATTATCGCAGCCGGCATCGACCAGTTGATCCTGGAATTGAAGCAAGCGTTCCGCATGACCATTATCGTAGTCACGCATGAATTGGCGAGCGCGTACTTGATCGCAGATCGCATGGTGCTGATCGACAAAGGCCGTGTCGTCGCCATGGGGACGACGGCGGAGATGCGCGCCAGCACGCAACCGCGCGTGCGGCAATTTCTGGATCGTGTGCCCGAGCCGGAAGTGGCGGACGAATTGGATTATCTGCAGATGCTCACGCAAGGCCGCCGTTTGTGATGAGCGTCAGCAGGGAGAAGAGGACGTGATGGCTGAAAAGCGCGACCAGGTTTTCGTGGGGCTCTTTGTACTCATTGCTGTGGCGGTTCTGATCGGCATGGTTTTTGCCATCTCCGGAGCGTTTGGCCGCACTTCGAAGACCTATCACGCTTTCTTTCCCTTCGCGGGCGGGCTGGAGCGGGGTGCGACCGTCCGCTATGCGGGAGGCCCCAAAGTGGGCCGCGTGGAGAAACTGGCGATTGACCCGCAAAATCCTGCGCGCATCGACGTAGTTTTCAGCGTGCAAACGGATCTGCCCGTCAAGATGGACAGCCATGTCAAAATCATGAGTATCAGTCCCTTAGGAGACAATCATCTGGAGGTTCTCCCGGGCGGCGCACAAACTGCGCTCGCTCCTCCAGGTTTCGTATTGCCCTCCGATACTTACCAGGATTTTAACGTCCTTACCGCGCAGATCAATGACCTCGCTCCGCAAGCAAAGCTACTCATTCAATCGCTGAATGATCGCGCAGCAGAATTGAAAGTTACGGTCTACCGCGTCAACGAACTTTTGAGCGCCGAGAACCGAGCCAATCTTTCCGCCACGCTTGCGGGCACGCGCGGCGTGATTGAAGAAAACCGTCCGCAGATAAAATCCACCATTCAGCACTTGGACAGCGTGAGCCAGAAGCTGGAGCCGCTTCTTCAGGACCTTCACAAGGACAGCGAAGAAGCCAACCGGGCGCTCACTCACTTGGACGCCATCCTGGGGGAAAACAGTGCCGATGTGCGCCAGTCGGTGATCGAGCTTCGGAAATCCTTGACGACGCTTACGGATATTACCGGGCGGCTGGACCAAACCCTCGACGTGAACACGGAAAATATCGACGAACTCCTGGATAATTTCCGCCGCGTCTCCCAGAATCTGAAGGAATTCACGAACACGATCAAGAAGCGCCCTTACACTCTAATTCGCGCGACGAATCCGCCCGATCACAAACCGGGTGAGCAGCAATGAAGCGGGAAAATCACCAGCTTATGACGAGACGCACGGAACTGCCGCGTGCCCGCCGGGGACGCCTGGTCTTTCCGACGACCACGAAAATCACTCTCTGGGTGCTGGCGCTGGTCCTGGGATTGGCGGCGGGGTGCGGCACCGCCCGGCCAAGCAAGTATTATCAGCTCACTGTTCCCGGTAACATCGTGCCTGCGGTCGATTCAAATCCCATTCCTGTCACGCTGTTGATTGGCCGCTTAATGGGTCCCGCTCTTTACCGCGAGGACCAAATCGTTTACAGCTCCGGCGGCGAGAGCATGGGGACTTACGAGTATCAACGCTGGTCTGAGCCTCCTACGGAGATGATAGCCGAAGTTATACTGCGGCAGTTCCGCGCCTCCGGCCATTATCGGGGAGTTTATACTTTGCGAAGCGCTATCCACGGAGATTTTCTTTTGCACGGGCAGCTCTATGATTTCAAGGAAGTCTCAGGAAGCGTGCTCGTGGGCCGCGTCACCATGGAACTCGAGCTTCGCAACATCAAGACAGGCACCACGGTGTGGACGCACTTTTATACGCATGACGAGCCTTCGAACGGGAAAGAAGTTGGTGCGGTGGTTGCGGCCCTCGACAAAAATGTGCAGCAAGGCATAGCTGAATGCCGCGCCAGCCTCGACCAATATTTTGCGGAGCATCCGCCAGCGCCGCCCGCACCTTAGTTTTTGGCTGGGATTGCGGGACCTTGGCTATGGCGCTCTCATCCGGAGAGCCGCAGCGTCAGCAGCGTGACATCGTCCTCGAGCTCCGAGCTTCCCCGGTGAAGCTGCACGCCCTCCAGCAAAGCCGTGGAAAACTCGGCTAGCCGGACTGGCCCGGGCAGGCTCGCCAGAGTCGCTTCCGCCAATTTTAGGAAGCCTCTCGGGCTCAGTTGATCGCCGTTGGGCGACCGCACTTCGGTGGCGCCATCGGAAAACGCCAAAATCATGTCACCGGGCTGGAGCCGAATGCTCTGCTCGCTGTACAACTCGCCGGTGACGAAGCCGAGTGGCAGATTTTCCAAACCTTCTCCAATCTCAAGAAACCTGCTCTCGCTCCCGCGCCAGAGCAGCATTCGAGGGTGAGCCGCGTACGCATAATTAAACTCTTTCGTACCGGCGTCAAATGTGCCCGTCACCACGGTCGTCAGTTGCAACGCTCCACTCGACTTCTCGGAGTCCAGAGTAAACTTGTCATTCAACGCCGCCAGCAGCCCCGCCGTGTCGCGAATATTCTGAAATTTGTGCAACAAGCGATGGACGTGCCGCGCGACTCTGCTTGCCACATACCCATGCCCCACGCAATCCGCCAATACCACCCGCGCGATGTTGTCGCTGCACGAGAATACCGCAGAAAGATCGCCGCCACGCTTTCCACCCGACGGCACGGCGATGACGTCCGCGTCCAGCCCGGCCAACTCCAGGGAACGATGAGTTCTCTCGTTACCGGCCCAGAGCTCCATGCAGCCGAAGGGCCGCGCCGCCGAGGTCGTGCACGCAACCTCTTCACGTTGGATTTTCTTGAGCTTCATCGACATATTTGATGCGCGCATTCGCCCAATCGCTACTCGGACGAGCGAAGCATCCCAATCATTACCGTAGTTCACCCCTGTGCTCGAGGCGCAGGCTCCCGGACGTCGAGGCGTGTCAGCGCCCTTTCACGGCGGTAGCCTGCGTGATCGGGATCAGTTGTCGAAACGAGTCCGTTGAAATCTGACCTGGTGTATTGCTAACTCGAAGCCGTGTCGATTTGAGGCGAGTCTCGGCAGGCTCAGATTTTTACAGCTTGGCTCCATTTTTGGCTCCAATAAGAAGGGCAAAGTCAGGCAGTAATTTAGAGCTATGTCTTGCAGAATCAATAGATAGCTTCGGGTGCCTACACTGAAAAGGCTGGCGTCGGCGGTTCAACTCCGTCCCGGCCACCATATTTTCAATCACTGGCAAGCGTTCCTCACGGTCACTTGGCACAATTCAGTTCTCGCGTATCTATGGCTTGCCGTCCGAAGCTGCGGTCGTACGACCAGAAAAGCGTCTTGGCTGCAGACGGTATCCGTTGCGGGAGCGCAAGTTGTATTTCTTCGCGTTCTCACCCGCCAGCCTCACCTTGATGGCGCGCCAGCCCATGTTCGGATTCGGCTTCGGGTAGTAACTCAGGGAATACAAATGTGCCAGGTCGTTCTGAATGGAAGCAAAAGCGCGCCTCTCGTCGCGCCAAGTCTTCGCAAAGTACGCCATTCCACCCGTATCCGCCGTCATGCGTTCGAAAATCGCAGTGGAAATAGCGTCCAATCTCGCCTCCTGTGTACTGATGATGTAAATGGAAACCCCCGCCGACTGGGCGATCTCGGCGACATCTTCGGGAGGAACGACGCTTGAGTTGTCCGGCCCATTCGAGAATACGACCACGATTTTTCTGCCGCTACAGCGGGCCGCATCCTTGACAGTTAGCAGCAACGCGTTATAAAGAGAGGCAGAATCTCCAGCCACAGTCGAACGGACGCCACGCAATACCTCGGCACGATCAGACGTCAAGGTTGCGGACCGCAGGAGATCCCGGCTGTACGAATAGAACGCTATGGTGTTGGCGGTTCCCAGGGAACGGATGAACTCCGTGATTGAGTCTTCGGCGAATACAAAATCCCGATACATGTAATTGCTGCTGTCAAACAGAATGAAAATATTCGCCCCTGCGACCAGTGACTGCAAGGTTTGAGGTGAATTGCCCCCGTGCTCTGTTTCGTGCGTGGCCTGGACGGTGACGTGATTCGCAATAACATCGTCCGTTTGCAAATCGCGCGCAGGCATGTCTCCTTCGGCAAAGGTGGCAAGCTTCTCGGGAATGCCATCTTCGGTGATCACAAAATCCTGGGGGCGAAGGCTTGTAACGTAATCACCTTTCTTGTCGGTGACGGCGACATTGAGTTGTACCATGTTGACCACAACGTGAACGGCTGAGTCGTCGTCCTGACCTTCGGTGTGGCTAACACTCGCCGCAAACAAAAAGACGGGAATGCAAACAGCCAATAGGCAGCGGCAAATAGAGAATCGGCGGGGCATGTTCGTTAATGTCCAGTTACGGTCGCTTCCGGCTTCCGTTGCTCGGCCAAATTTGTTAAGGCAGCAATTCTTCCATTGCGGAAATCTTCACCTGTTTCACGCATCGCTCGAAGAAGTGCGGGCCAATCCTCAAAATCAGTCGCAAAAATTCTAGCGATCATTTGCTGTGTGAGCTCCGGAACCAATCGATTCAGTGCGACCGGAGAATAACCTTCCTCGTCCGCCAGGCGCGCCCAGTACAGATTTGACGACTCCCAGGATTCAGCGAGCAGGCGACTGGCAAAACCCGAAAATGCAGGCATTGGAGGAGCATTGAGTAGTTCGGTCGCGTAGCTATAACTCAACGAAGGGTGCGGTATTCCGAAATCATGTGACAGACGGGCCCAAGTCACTTTCTCTGGATTTTGCTGCTGCAATTTCAGCAGTTCCTCCCCTGCGCTTCCGAAATAGCGAGACTCCGGATATTTGTGGTGGAATTCTCCGCCCAGGTAGAAACTGTCAGCCGGAGTGATTTCGGCAAGAACTTTCGATATCTGGCCATCCCTTATTTCCTGCTCAAGGCTTTCTAATTGCCGCAGAGGCATGCGACCTGAAAGTACGGAGACAACTTGGGCTTGCAGTTGCGTGTTCCCCGCTGACGCTGTGAGCAGCTCTTCGCCGCTTTGCTGATAGAGTGCGGCAGCGTGCAATTCAGCAGGACTAACGTTCCACCAGCGCGGTAAAACTGCGCTGATCAATAGAGTCGGAACCAGTTCCCGCCAGATGAGGGCCTGAACATTTTTCGGAGCGATAAAGTCCTGCTCCAAATCTGCCAGCGCATAGGGCAGACCAGCGAGAGAGCCGACAAAGTGAGCGCCACCGCCGGCACTGGAACCTTCACCAAATAGCTGAGGCGCCTGCCAAACCGCCTTTACACCTTCGACCGTTCTCCCCGAGAAGTCATGCGAGCGCACAAACAGGGGATTAACGTGCAGTGCTTGCGCTCCCGGCGGCTCGTAATATGCATAGTTCAGACCAACGAGAATGTCTCGCAGGAAGGGCGTGAGCTGACGACGAGCTTGATCAATCTGTGCGGGCGACGGTTTCGCAGACTTGAGCACCTTTGCCACTTCGGTCCTCATCTCTAAATCGGTATGATGAGTGTTGTAGAAGCTCGGAGCCCACTGCGCTCTCTCGCTATTGGTGAAGATCGGTTGCGGCATCTGAAACTCGCGAAGCTCCTCCGCGAGCGGGAACACATATTCTGCCGGTTGATTTCCCCTGGCCTTGTCTTTCAAGCCGTCATCCAAAGCGCTGAGGGTATCCAGCGAAACGAGGCGCTGGGCATCGAGCACGGACCGGATGTTGTTAGCCAACTCCCGATGAATCTTTCTGCCCTCGGGTGTGGTCTGCTGCGGGCCGGCGAGTAATTCCACAGTTTCATCCTGCGATATTGTCGTGTTCCCAGTTGCTGCATGCAAAAGTCGAGTAAGGGAAGCACGCCCGGACTCGTACAACTCACTCGAAGCGCGCACCCGTTCAAATGGCCTGATGACGTTCTGCCAGGAATTTTCCAGCTGAGCGCTTGGGATCTCATTCTGACGAGCGAGAATTTCCCAAATTCCGATATTCGCTTGAATGATGCCGAGCGCATCATCGCGCTCCGGGTTGGGGAGCGTATCCAGATGCTGCGCAACCTTCAGGAATAGCAAGATGGAAGCATCGCTCAACTCGGGAAATTCTGAAAATATTCGGTACTGGTCCCGGAAATCAGCGAATTTAAGGCACAGAGCGCGAACCGTTTCAGGCGATGGTCCATACCCACGAGGCCGCCTGTTAGAGAGTTGACTCAGAGCGAGGTAGGCTTGAAGCGGCCCGTCATCGCCGGCGTCTCGAGAAATAGCAAACATGTATTCCATCAAGTCGTCGGCCGTCTTGATATTTCGCTTCCCCAAATATCTTCCAAGATGAGGATAAGAAGGATCTTTCCACTGCGGTAGAATCTCCCGCCAAACTTCTACGCCTCCCGGAACCAAGGGTTCGCCGTTTCCGGCCCATTGAATCTGCGAAATCAAAAGCAAGAGCCACGGGGCTGGACGGAACACTCCATAGGTGGCGCTGACGGGTTTAGGGGATCGCAGGGCAGCATAAAATCGCTGCAACCGCGGCGAGGTAGTAAAGTACGATTGCTGCACTCGGCTCACACTGGAAAGCGCATCGAAGTACGCGCCCAGCCAACCGTTATCTTTTGTGAGCAATTTTGGAATGAAATCCGCAGGGTCGCGCGGGCTGGCGCCCACTAGATCCTGCCATGCCAACTCCGCTTCCGCCCCTCCTGGAACCAAAATGCGCCCCTCACGAATGCAAAGGTGCCCTCCGTAGAAATCAAGCATAGGGCCATACTTAAGCAGATTCCTGATTCCAAGAGTGCGACGCATGTACAGACTCGTCGCAGGATCGATCTTTGAAAACGCCCAGTACAGGCGCGCGGTACCCCGGTCGGCTAGTATATCGTCCACGATTCTGGTGTCGCTCGCGCCACGATTCTTTTTCTTTTCCGAAATAGCCCAATCAGCCTCGGAAAACAGCACGGGAACATCCATCGAAGAATACGAATATTCGAACGGTTTGCCTGCTTGCAGCGACTGCTCGAGTTCCGTCAGAGGGAACCCGGAATCGATTGTGAGAAATGCTCTCTCAGGCGCGCTCGTGACAAGCGACAGGCCCGGTTCTCCGCAAGCAGACTCCATGCGGTAACCGAGAATACGCAGGAGCGGGTCCGCATCCTGGCAACCGGAAATCCGTATCACGCCTCCTTTGCCGGCCAGCGCGGCCAATTCCCGTCCTTGAGCCACATAACGAGTGAGAAGAATCAGATACTCCGTTGGATGGTTATGTTGATAGCC
>Ga0302325_10003298_pt1 | contig 38174 bp, 33 predicted proteins | sample Palsa_T0_2_FD_201948 | JGI IMG/M metagenome (GOLD analysis project Ga0302325, IMG submission 201948) | Peat permafrost microbial communities from Stordalen Mire near Abisko, Sweden - Palsa_T0_2 | ecosystem: Environmental > Terrestrial > Soil > Palsa > Peat permafrost | place: Sweden: Abisko...
AGAATGCAATAAGGATAACGCCGCATCGAAGCGTCGCAAGGACGAATGGCAGCGCGACGTACTCAAAGTTGAGAGCAGTAACGAGAGGTTCGCCCAGCTGTTCCATCAGGCGACCGACGACATGGAGGCGTTGCGCTTGCCGATTGAGGGCGCCAATGTCGGGGCGCACGTGCCCGCCGCTGGGTTACCTTGGTTTCTCGCGCTGTTCGGCCGCGACAGTCTGATCGCATCCCTTCAGACCGTTCTCGTCTATCCGGAGTTCGCCCGAGCGACGCTCGACGTGCTGGGTTCCCTGCAAGCTACTGAATGCGACGACTTCCGTGACGCCGAGCCGGGCAAGATCTTGCACGAACTGCGCCGGGGCGAGCTCGCCGCGCTCAAATTGATTCCCCAGACGCCCTACTACGGCTCGGCAGACGTGACCCCGCTCTACCTAATCACGCTTCACGCTGCCTGGTGCAGCACCGGCGACCACGACCTCCTCGAGCGCCACCTTCCGACTGCGGAGCGCTGCCTAGACTGGATCGACAATTACGGCGACCGGGACGGAGACGGGTTTCAAGAGTACGCAACCCGCTCGTCCGCCGGACTAGCGAACCAAAGCTGGAAAGATTCCGGCATCGCGCTCGTCTATCCCGACGGCTCGCTCGTGAAGGGGCCAACGGCGACCTGCGAGATGCAGGGGTACGTCTACGCCGCCTGGCTCGGCATGGCAGAAATATATGATGCCCTTCATGACGCTGCGGCGGCGGAGCGGCTGCGGGCAAAAGCCGCGACGCTTCGGGCGAGATTCGATGAGGCGTTTTGGGATGAGGATGGGGGGTTCTACGCGTTCGCACTCGACGGCGAAAAGCAGAAAGTCTTGAGCGTAGCTTCTAATCCCGGCCATTGCCTGTGGTCCGGCATCGTACCACGCGAGCGCGCCGGCCGTGTGGTGGCTCGGCTGATGCAGGAGGACATGTGGACCGGTTGGGGCATACGCACGCTCTCGGCCGCGCACCCCGCTTACAATCCGTACTCGTACCAAAGGGGAGCTGTCTGGCCGCACGACAACGGCCTGATCGCACAGGGCTTTAAACGATACGGCTACGCCGACGAGGCAGCCCGAATCGCGCACGACGTTTGGTCGGCCGGCGGCTTCTTCATGCTGGACCGCTTACCCGAGCTTTATGCGGGGTTGCAACGCGACGCTGCTACCTTCCCCGTCCAGTACCTCGGCGCCAACGTCCCGCAGGCGTGGGCGGCGGGATCGGTTTTTTCGCTAACGTACGCCCTTCTGGGCTTGCAAGCCGACGCGCCGAACGGAATGCTTTACGTCGATCCTAGCCTCCCGGCGTGGCTCGGCGATATCACGCTAAAGGGCTTGCGCGTAGGGAAGAAGACGTTCGATATCAGGTTTTGGCGCACTGGGAGCGAGACTCAGCTCGAGATACTTCGCGGTGACGCGGCGTCCGTAGAGCATCGCAGGACCGCCGTGGGACGTCCGGCGGTCGTCGCCGCTGTGACGTAAAGGCATTGTTATCATTCACGCCGCCGAACCGACGCTGCGTTAATTGTCGACAGGTTCCCGGTGGGGTGCTCGCTGGCAAAACTACGCCGAACGAGCGGTGGGTCAAGAGCGGGCTACTCGAAGAAAATCGTTAGGACCGCGACATCGTCCAAGTGTTCCGGCGCTTCACGTAACGCGCTTTCGACGATGAATTTTGCCGGGTGCGGCGTGTGCGCTTCAACCGCTTCACGCGCGGCGCGTAGCAGTCTGGCTTCACCTTCTGCCAGGTCGTGGCTGGACTCAATGAGCCCGTCGGTATAAAGGACGAGAAGGGTGCCCGGCTCGTAAGTGAATTCGTGTTCGCGAATGAGATCCGGTAAATCGGATTCGACTCCCAGCGGAAAGCCGTGATTGGGCATAACGCGCGCCGGAACACCCGCTTTCGCGAGGATCGGTGGAGGATGACCTGCGGAGGAATAGGTCACGAGACGGTTCGCCATATCGATGATCACATAGATTGCCGTGGTGAAGTTTACGTGGTGACCGTTGAGGAAAATCACTTTATTCGTCTGCTCTAACACGGCGCGCGGCATCGGGTTGTTGGTTTGCAGTGAAGCCGCGACCTTGATCGCCTGTTTCGCTTGCCCCATCTTCACCGCCGCGGCAAGCCCTCGACCGCACACGTCGCCGATCGTAAAGGCAATCCGGCCATCGAGGAGCGTGAAAATGTCGTACCAATCGCCGCCGAGGCGCTCGAGCGCTTCTGCCGGCCGATAGAGTACGTCGAATGTGAGGCCGTCGACGACGGGCAGATCGGGAAGCTCAAAGCCCTTCATGAGGGCGTCTACCGTGGCTTCCTTTGCGGCAAGCTCGGCCCGGAGGCGCGCGATCAACACTTGGGGCATTGGTTGCGGCTCGGCTAGCTCATCACGGTGACGTGGATTAGCTGGATGCACGGGGGGCGAGCTCGCTGCTGAATCCGATACGCTTTGCCGGGAGAATGGCCCCGATGAAATCTTGCGCGACGTCCGCGACGACCGGCCGCGAAAAGAAGTAGCCCTGACCGAAGGCACAACCCATCGCCCGGAGTTTTACCAGTTGTTCGTACGTTTCGATTCCCTCGGCAACGGCTTCAAGGCCCAGGTTGTGAGCCAGCATCACGATCGTTTGCGCGATTTCGGCGCTTCGTGGATCGAGGGCGATGTCTCTTACGAAAGAGCGATCTACCTTAAGGACTTGAAGTGGAAAGCGCTTGAGATAGCTTAGCGACGAATACCCCGTTCCGAAGTCATCGATGGAGAGGCCGACGCCTATCTGCCCGAGCAGCCCAATGTTCACCGAAGCCGTCTCGAGGTTCTGCATGAGCGTGGTCTCCGTTATCTCGAGCTTGAGGCATCGCGCCGGCAACGCGTTACGCTCGAGCGCGCCCTGAACTGCTTGAACGAGATTCTCGGACACAAATAACTTCGCGGACACGTTGACGCTGATCGTGAGCTCGTCGGCGCCACCGCTAGCTCGCCAAATGCTTAATTGCTGGGTAGCTCTTTCGAGCACCCAGAGATCCATCTCGACGATCAAACCGAGGCTCTCCGCAGCACCGATAAAATCGTTTGGATGAACCGTGCCGCGGCGAGGGTGTTCCCAACGAATGAGAGCTTCGAATCCGCAGACGGATCCTAGCTCGAGAGATACGATCGGCTGATATGCCAACCAAAACTCCTCCCGCCGCAGCGCCTGCCGTATGTCAGCCTGGAGGTTCAGAAGGTGAACCGCCCGGTCGTGCATCGCGCTGTCGAAGACGACGTACCGGGCGCGGCCGCGAGCCTTCGCTTCGTACATGGCCGTGTCTGCGTCGCGCAATACTTGCTCGGCGGTTTCGTATCCGCCCGGTCCCATAGCGATGCCCATGCTCGCCGTCGTGTACACTTCGGCGCCCCCGAGATTCACCGTCTGTGCGAGCGCCGCTTGTATCCGTTCGGCGATGTGAAGTGCCTCGTTTTCGTTACGTAGATCCACGAGCAAGATCGTGAATTCGTCGCCGCCTAGTCTTGCAACGGAATCCCCAGGACGAACGCATCGTTCGAGCGTGCGCGCCACATGCACCAGCAAGCCATCGGCGATACCGTGGCCGAGGCTATCGTTTATTATCTTAAATTGATCGAGGTCGAGAAAGATCAGCGCAAATCGCCGGTTCGGATGCAGCAGGGTTTCCGCGATCGTTCGCCTGAGCGATTCACCAAATGCGGCACGATTCTGGAGATGGGTAAGATCGTCCGAAAATGCGCGAAGCGTCATGGCCTCTTCGACCTTCACGCGTTCGGTGATGTCGTGCGCGATCTTGACGAAGCCGCGCGGATGCCCGTCGGGGTCGTGCTCGAGTCGTTTCATCTGTCCGCTTGCGAAAAAGCGGCTGCCGTCGCGCCGAACGTGCCACGCTTCGTCCGTCGCCTGCCCATCGATTGCCGCCGTTTGAAGTTCGATGCTCGGGACGTCACAACGGAGCGCCTCGGCCGTGTAAAGGAGAGCAAAGCTCTTGCCGACGATCTGCTCCGAAGTATAGCCGAAGAGCTTTTCGGCTCCGGAATTCCAAAGCAGAATTCTCCCCGCCACGTCGATTGAAAAAATCGCATAGTCCGTTACGCCTTCAATGAGCAGACGAAGGCGTTCCTCGCTTTCGCGCAAGAGTTCGCCGGCGAGATGCTTTTCCGTCGTGTCGCGAACGATTTTTGTGAAACCGACGATGACGCCGTCGGGATCGCGTAATGGCTGAACGGTGTCGGTACACCAGAGGCGGCTACCATCTTTTCGCACGTGCCAACCATCGCAAGATGCCTTTCCTGTCGCGATGGCTGCCGACAATTCTTTTTCTGGAAGGTCGCTCGCAATGTCTTCGTCGGTGAAGATGAGGGAGTAATGATGGCCGAGGACGTCTTGCGAATCGTAACCGAACGTGAATTGCGCGCCCGAGTTCCAACTCGTGATCAGACCGGTCGTTGAAAGCGAAAAGATCGCGTAGTCGGTAAGACTTTCGATGAGCCGGCGGTATTGATCCAGCGGGTCGCCGACGTGCCCGTTCGTGGGCGCGGCCGCCGCGGGCGTTTTCCGGCGCGTTTCCGGCACACTCATCGCAGAACCACCGGTTCACCGATGGAAGGCGACGAGGTGGCAGCCGACCTTAGGGCGATCACAAAGGTGCCATTATTTGAGCAGTCGGCGGAATTTGTTGCTTTCATTACCTTTCCGGCGGTAGCCCATCAATATACGCCTTGGTGCTTTACCCCGCCATCCTGGAAAAAGGGGATACAATTGCCGGGCTTCGACAATTGCCGCGTGCGCCGAGACGAATTCCCCTTACCTTACAGCGGAAAGCGCGCTGCGTATATCGTGAATTAAAGGGGGCGCGACTATGACTACAACGCGTCGTTGGCTTGTTCGGCCTCCCAGCCTAGGATGCGCGCAATGAGCTCGCTTCGATTGTGGCTTCCCGTTTTATCGAGCATGCTCTTGATATGATCTTGAACGGTAGAAGACGTGATGAAAAGGCGTTTGGCGATCTGATCGAGATGATGACCGTCCAATAACAGGGCAAGAACCTGCACTTCACGCGGAGAGATATGATACCGGGAAGCGGCGCCCGTGAGCGAGTTCGAGGCCTGCGCACGGTCGACTCGGACTCCAATGAAAAGGCCGGCCGGCCCGAGCAGCGGATGAGTTCGCACGACCAAGAACGAGACAGGCTTTGCAATCCCGCGTTTATTCTCGGTTTCGGTCGACCAAGACGCCGTCAGGTGCCGCACCGTGTCCTCGAGCAACACGGGTAGACGTTCGGTGATTCGCGTCTGAAAGTCCGTAACGGCTACGTGAGGCTTATCGTCCGGATTCCAGGCTAGGACGATTTGCAGGTCGCTGTCGAGAACGTAGAAGGCGCCGTCAAGGGGGTCATTCGCATCGACGGCGGTCCCGTCAACGGAGTCGCGATCCTCGGAAAGCGGCTGCAAGCGGAGCGCCGAAAGGCGGTCTGAAACGGCAGCGACCGCGAACGTCAGCATGCTGATCTCACTTGACGTGAAGCGGCCGAGTTCTGCAGTTCGCAATAACGTAAGAATTCCGAAATCCGCTTTAGCATCGGCGAACAAAAGCGTTATCCCACTCTCGAACCCGTCGAGCGGTCCGAGCGTGGCAGCGATCCGCGGGCCTCGTGACGCTTTCTCACGTTGCCTATTGAACTCAAGCGTAAGCCCGCGCAAACCGCGGCCGGACGAAGGCGAACCGAACAGCGAAACGAGGTCGCCGCCCGGCTCGACACGCGCATACGTCCAGTGCGACGCCGGGACGACTTTAAGAATCCCGGACACGATCGGGAACGCAGGATCCGAAACGGGCATTACATCCTGAAGTGAAGATTCGCCGGACGAATCGGGTGGGTTCGACACGCGGCGGACGCGACGCGCTTTCCGATCGGAATTGCCCTTATCCGCCTTTTTCACGGTGTGCGTCCCTTAGGCAAAATGCTAGAGTAACAGACAAGGTTCGACGGCGAGGGTGGGATTGCTTGTTTACCCTCTGCACCGTCCATTGGTCTCCCCGCCTGGCCGCCGGTCGTTGTGAAAGCGTTTGCCCCTATGCCCCCAACATGCTGCTTGGCAGGAATTGACAACGATAAACTTCCTTTACTAACGACCGTTCTGGCGGACGCCGGCTTACAGACCGTTCCCGGCATCACGAGAATGACTATCACTGACATTGCGAGGATCTTGCCGACGGTGATCGTCTGCGATGTCGATGCGCTCGTCGTCGATAAGCTCGAACAACTCCGTCAGCTGCGCTTTATCTTGCCGGGATCGACGATTGCGGTGTACACGGGACAACTTGAAGAGCCCTGGGCGGCCGCCTGTCACCGCGCAGGCGCAAACTGCGTCCTCTCCAAGATGTCTTCGCGAACCGAACTCTCTGCCGGCATCGTCGCCGTGCTGCGAAGCGGATGTTTCACGGACCCACGTTTTGTGGCGGCGACGTCCGTCCTGTAGGAGCAAGGCGAAGGCTCAAAGCTCGCGTACTAGGACCCGTATGTCCGCACGCACTTTCGAAACGTTGCTCTACTCGGTCGAAGACGGCATCGCCACGATCGCCCTGAACCGGCCCGACAAACTCAATGCGTTCACGTCGCAGATGATGCTCGATATGATCGGCGCGTTCGATCTGACCGACTCGGACGACGCCGTACGCTCCGTCATCGTCACGGGATCGGGCCGCGCGTTCTGTGCTGGCGCGGACTTGGGCTCCGGCGGCCAAACCTTCGACTCCGCCGCGCGCCGCGCCGAAGCGGACGGCGAGAAGCTCGAGGGCGAGATCTACAGCGACGGCGGCGGCCGCGTCAGCCTGCGCATGTTCGACAGTCTCAAGCCCATTATCGCCGCCATCAACGGCCCCGCAGTCGGCATCGGTGCGACGATGCTGCTCCCGATGGACATTCGCCTCGCATCGACCGATGCGCGCATCGGCTTTGTCTTCAACCGCCGCGGCATCACGCCGGAAGCCGCGTCCGCATGGTTTCTTCCGCGCCTCGTCGGCATCTCGACGGCACTCGAGTGGTGCTACTCCGGGCGTATTTTCCCCGCGACCGAAGCCAAGGAACGCGGCCTCGTGCGCACGCTCTTCCCGCCGGAAGAGCTCCTGGCCGGCGCGCGCGCGCTCGCGCACGACCTGACCGAACACTCCGCGCCCGTCTCGATCGCACTCACCCGTCAGATGATGTGGAAGCTCCAGGCGGCCGACCACCCGATGGAGGCCCACAAGATCGACAGCCGCTCGATCCAATCGCGCGGCATGTCCCCCGACGCGCGCGAAGGCGTCACCGCGTTCCTCGAAAAGCGCCCCGCCGTCTTCCCGAACACCGTCTCAGCCGACATGCCGTCGTTCTACCCGTGGGCTCCCGAACGCCGCTTCGGAGTCGAGTAACCTTACGCTGGGATCGGCGCCGGGCCCGTCTCGATGACCGCAGCGCGTTCGACGAAGCTGCACAGGAGGTTGGCGAGTTCCATTTGTTCGGCGTTGCGGCAGCGGGCATCGAGCAGGCGAGGGCTGCAGACGAGGACGCTGATGCATTGTGCGCGGGAGACGGCGACGTTGAAACGATTGCGGTCGAAGAGGAACGTCATGTCGCGCGGAAGGTCGTCGCCGCTCGAGGTCGCCATCGAGTAGAAAACGACGGGGGCTTCGAGGCCTTGGAATTTGTCGACGGTTCCAACTTGAATGTCGCCGAAGCCGGCGGCTTCGAGGGCATCTGCGATCTTGCGTCGCTGGAGGTTGTACGGGGCGACGACCACGATGTGGCGCTGCTCGATCCTCGCCGCCGGGTTGTCGAAGTGAATGAACGTACCGTCGAACAGCAGCGTGCGCACTTCCGCGACGATGCGATCCACTTCCTCGAGTGAGTAACGTTCGTTGCCTTCATGCTGCACCGGCAGATGAACGAGTCCGCCGCCGCGTAATCCGGACGACGCGACCCGATTCCCGCGCGTGCGCGAATCGGCGTGAAGGCGGCCTTCGTAACTCGTTTCGGAGACGAAGTTTGCGATGCCCGGCTGCATGCGAAAGGATGAATCGAGGAAGATGCCGCGGTCCGGCGGTACGGTTTCCGTATCGCCGAGCAGATGCTGCAGAATGGAGCGATCCGTACCGGCGGGATGCGTTCCCTGCGTTACCATCGGCAGCTGCTGCGGATCGCCCAGGAGGACGACGTTGCGCGCGGCCATCGAGGCGTTGAGCGCATCCGCAAGCGAAACTTGGCCGGCTTCGTCGATGACCATCGTGTCGAGCAAGACCTCCGGCGCTGCGGACGCCCAAAAATACGCAGTGCCGGAATGCAACTGCGCGTCGAGCGAGGGAACCTTGTCCGCGCTTCGCACCATCGGCACCGGCAGCCGCGAAGCGAACTCCGAATCGTCGGTCTGGCTCATCTTGTGAACCCCCTCGAAACGAAATCCCGCTGCCTGGGCGGACGCTTCGATCTTGTGGAGCAGACCGTGAAGCGCCTTGTGACTGTTAGCCATGAGCCCGATGCGCTCGCCCGCAATCATCCGCGCCACGATGGCAGCGGCGCCCGTCGTCGATTTGCCCGATCCCGGCGGACCTTGGATAAAGAGATACGAGCGATCGAGACCCGCGATCGCACTTGCGATCGACGCGCCGTCGATCGTGGCCGGTTGGATCGTCGCACCCGGCGGCCGTCCGGCAAAGCGCGGGGGCTCGCCGCGCAAGAGCGCGGAGGTTGCAGCGTTGCTGCGCCGTAGCGTTCCGTCGAGGAGCGCTCGCGCAATTCGCTCGATTCCCGCTTGACGGATCCCGTGCGGAAGCGGGCCGGCGGGAATCAGCGCGCGCAACGTGGCGGCCATCTCCTTCGAGAGTTTGAGCGTCATGAGCCGGCGCGTCTCGTCGTGGGAGACGATCTCCGTCACGGGCTTTTGCATGTCGGGACAGTCCGCGTCGCCGCGGATGTCTTGCTCCTGCAGCGGATATTCGAACACGTAGTTCGCGTTTCTCGCACCCTGGGGTTTGACCGGATCGATATCCCAGCGGCGCCGCAGTCCACCGATCGCCTTGCGGTCGAATTCCGCGAGCTCTTCGACGTGTCGGCAGCGCCTGAAGTACTCCCAAAACTCCGGCTTGTTTTCGCGCCGATGGTACTGCAGGAGGTTGCCGAGGAGCCATCGTTCCCGCACTTCCTCGGGTAGCGCGCGCAATTCGGCCGGCGTCTCGGGCCGCGGAATGCCGGACAGCAGCGCTTCCTCGAGTTCGGTCCGGACGTCGGGCTCCGGCTCGGGCGGCGCGGCGCACTGCGCACGCCATGGGATCTGCTCGGCTCGGCCCGCGTTGAATTCGTCGCGCAACTCGACGAGCCACTCGCGGAGCGCGTGCGTCGAGCGGCAGTCGTCCTCGTTGTAGTTTTGGATGTCTTCGAGAATGCGTGGGTCTTGCTGCGCCAGCCAAAGCTCGAACTGCACGATCGAATCGTCGCCGCCTTTGGTCGTCGTCTCGCGGCGCCAATGGTAGAATTTCTCTACTTTCTTCAGGGAATACGAGGGCTGAGAAATCCAGAGCGCCTGGCGCACGATCGGGAACAGATCGACGAACAGCTCCGCGCGGAAGAACCAGTCGACTTCATTTTCGTGCGAAGCAAACGTACCCATCAGCCGACCGAGCGCCGTCTTTTCGTACGACGCGTAATGATAGACGTGCATGCCGGGATACTGCTTGCGGCGCGCATCGATGAAATCGACGCAGGCTTCGAACGCGACCCGTTCTTCCTGGGGATTCCTTCCCCAAAACGGGATGTAGGCGTCCTCGTCCGGGAGATACAGTCCGAACAGATATTCTAAGCCGCGATCGGCGCGGTAGAGCGGGTCGCCCTCGATATCGAAGAAGAGGTCGCCCGGCGCAGGCCGCGGGAGCTTGCCGAACCCCGCCGGGTCGGGTACTTTGAGCGCGAGAGCGCCATTCGGAGCCGTTGCGCCGTTCGCGATCGCCGGGGGCTCCTCGGGCTTTTGGGGTTCGCGAAAACGGCGCCGGTACGGGTACGGGTCGCCCGCGGCAAGAGCGCGGCGCTGTTCGACTTGCAGCTCGGCTTGCGTCTTGAGATTCTCGAACGTTCCGTCGCTCATGGAGTATGGGCGGACCGTCGTTTCGGCCAGCGCCGTCATCGTCGTAACCGACGCGTCGTGCAGCTTCGCGATCTGAACGCCGCGGATTCCCGCTACCAGGCTGAGATGATCGTCCGCCTCTCGCCGCGCTTCGCAGGCGTCCGACCAAACACACGTGGCGCAATGCGGAACCTCGAGCGGATAGGCATCCTCATCCGTTTGTGCCCACTCCAAGAACGAATCGCGCAGGTGCCGGTAGTACGCAGCGTAGGCCGCGATCCGAAACGGGCGCTCTTGCCCGTTGCCGAACACGACGTAACCGTGTTCGGGCGCCGTCCCCTGCAGCCGCTCGAGATGTTCGCTGTAGTTGCAGAGTTGGATGATGAAGTACGGTTTTGGCGAGAGCGCGAGCTTGATGTCGATGACCTCGTAACTCCACGCCCAGTGCGCGCAAGGCCGCTCGACGCGACGCAAGAAGTCGGCGTGCCCGACGAACCGCCCGTCGAAGAACGCCGCTTGATAGATGATCTGCGCGCCGGCGGCCATCGCTGCACGTGTTGCCGCTTCGGCCGCGTACAAGCCGGCCGGCGTGTTTTCGGGGCGATCGAAACGGACGACGGCCTCACCGAACGCGGCGACGTATTCGGCGAGTCGCGCGGCTTCGTGTTCGGAACCCTTGCGCGCGATCAGCGCGGCGGTTTCATCGACGACGGTAGGCTTGTAAAGCCGCCCCTCGGCCACCTCGCGACCGAGCGCCACGAGATGCCGGCATTCGAGATAGTTGTTGAGATCGGTCGCGGAATAAACGTACCGGCCGTCGAGTACTTGCAACGTGGACTCCTAGATCGCTCGCAGCGTTCTTGCAGATAGTTTCGCGGAAGGCCTACGATAGCGCCGGGCGAGCTCGGCTGCCGCCGTCAACCGGACGTCGTCTTCCGGCGGACGATCGAGACTGAGCAGCCAGCGCAGGTAGCCGCCGGGAATGCTCGTCACCGGCTGACCGCGATGTTTGCCGAACGGCAGCACGCGAAGCGCACGCGGCGTTGCGACGTACCGCACCGCTGCTTCGACGTTGTCGTCGTGACCGAGCGCGAGAAAGCGCGGGATGCAGCGCGCGAGGATATGACTCGTCACCATTGCGTCGCCGAGAGCGCTGTGCGCGGGAATCCCGTCGGCTTCGGGATCGCGGATGCGCAAGTGCTCGCGCAGCACCTGATTGCGGTACGCCGGCGCGTCGGGCACGGCGATGCGCGCGAGGCGCATCGTGCACAGCCACGGCCGATCCGAAAGAAACGGCAGAAAGCGCGCGTCGAACGAAGCATTGTGCGCGACCACGACCGCATCGCGCGCCAACTCCGAGAGCCGGTCCGCCAGCTCCGCGAGGGTGGGCGCTCCGCGCACGTCGTCGTCGCCGATGTTGTGGATGCGGGTCGCAAACGCCGGGATCGGCCGCTGCGGGTCGACCAAGCTCTCGAAGGTCGCAAGGCGCCGGCCTCCGCGGCACAGGACGCAGGCGACCTCGACGACGCGATCGGCGCGCGGGTCGAGTCCCGTCGTCTCCACGTCGACGACCGCGAACGTTGCATCGCCGAAGCGTCCCAAGCTGTCCATGGGTCCACTCTAGAGGGCGGGTGTGCCATAGGGGTGGCACACCCATTGCGGGGCGACAGGGAAGTTTTAGCGGCCCCCGCCGACCGGAACGACCGCGCCCGTGACGTACGACGCGGCCGGCGACATCAGCCAAACGACCACCTCGGCGACCTCTTCGGGCGTCCCGCCGCGTCCCATCGGGACGCCCGGCGCCAGCCGCGCAACGCGGCCGGGGTCGCCGGACGCCGCGTGAATCCCCGTTTCGATCAGACCCGGCGCGACCGCGTTCACGCGGATTCCCTCAGCGCCGACCTCGCGCGCGAGTCCGACCGTCATCGAATCGATCGCGCCTTTGGTCGCGGCGTAGTGGACGTACTCGCCCGGACTTCCGAGCTTCGCGGCGATCGAGGAGTTATTGACGATCGTTCCGCCCCGGCCGCCATGGCGCGTCGACATCCGGCGCACGGCTTCGCGCGCGCACAAAAACGACCCCGCGACGTTAATCGCAAGCAGCCTCTGCAGCATCTTCGCGTCGATCGCATCGACGCGCGAAAAACCGCCGGTTATGCCTGCGTTGTTGATCAAGCTCGCAAGGGGCACGCCCATCGCGTCCGCCGTGGCGAACACGTGCGACACGCCTCCCTCATCTGCGACGTCCGCCTGGACGCAGTCGGCGTGTCCGCCGCCGGTGCGGATCGAATCCACGACCGCCTGCGCGCCGGCCGCGTCGGTCGCGTAGGTAACGAGAATCGTGAAGCCGGCTTTCGCCGCGAGCAGTGCCACCGCGGCGCCGATCCCTTTACTACCGCCCGTTACTATCGCAAGTTGGCCGTTCATGACCAAACGATACACGCGCGATCGACCGATCGCAACAAACAATTGCGCGCGCCTGCGGAGCGACCGGGAGCGCGCGCGCGCGTCCCCGAAATGCGCGCACGTGATCGTCGAACGCTGCACGGATGCGACCGCAAACGATTGGCTCGCGTTTCGTGCCTTGCTCTGGCCGGAAGTCTCAAGCGATGACCACCGCAAAGACGTCGTCCGCATCTTGGCGGACTATCCGCGCTTCGTCACGTTCTTGGCCCGCGACGAGAGCCGAGCCGTCGGTTTTGCCGAAGCGTCGTTGCGCAGCGACTACGTGAACGGCTGCGACACGACGCCCGTCGCCTTTCTCGAAGGCATCTACGTCGCCGAGACGCATCGCAAACGCGGCGCCGCCCGTCTCTTGTGCGCCGCTCTCGAGCGATGGGCGCACGAGTGCGGGTGCTCCGAATTTGCCTCCGACGCCTACGATTGGGACACGAACTCGCACGCCTTCCATCGGGCCGTCGGTTTCAAGGAAATGGAGCGCGTCGTCTACTTCAAAAAGCCGCTCTAACCAGGCGGCTGCTCGAGTCGCCCCGCTGCGCGGAGCCGGGAGCGGGCGCCGCGAAGACCCGCGTATGGACGGCCTTGCACACATCTTTCTCCACGTGGGGCTTTGCAACTCGGTCGCGCGTCTTCCCGAGGGCTCGCCGATCGCGATGCACGTGCAAATGGCGTACCCGCACGGCGATCCGCCGTACGATAAGATGCTCAACCTCGTCCGCGGCGATGAGAAGGAACTCGTCGTGGAGTTCGACGTTCCACGCAGCGAGTATCACCTTCAAATCGCCGTTCCGAAATACGGTTGCAGCTCGTCGAGTTTCGTCACCGTGTTCGCCGATCAAAATCGCAAGATCGCGGCCACGCTTTCCGAAGAACCGCCGGGTCCGCCACCGATCTTGCTGCTCGACGGCACCGCGCCGACGTCGTTCTTGTACCTCAAGCCGACGTACGTACTCTTCGACAGCAGCCTGACGTGCAACCAGCCGATTCCGGCAACGCCCCTTGCGTCCCAGTTCGACGTCGACTACGACCAGGGCGCGTATTACCTGACAATGTACGCAGATCCGGCGCTACAGTCGAGTGCTCCGGTGTTTACGTTCCGGCTGCGCACCCCAACCGGGCTCGCGCACTACGTGCGGCTCCCGATCAAGCTGCCGCCGGGAGGGTATGGGTGGCCTTCCTCCGTGCAGTTCAACATCACCGAGGACATGATCGACGGCCTCGCGACCGAGAAGACCGGTGTCCTGCTGTGCCCGAAAATCTGGGGAACCAGCGCCGGCTAAAGAAGGTTCGGAGAGGCAGGTCTTTACCGTAAGGAACTGAAGCGGAGTAGCCGTGCTGTTGACGCTTGCCAATGTCTAACAGTCGCGACGAAGCCCAAAAACTCAGCGAACTCGCCACATCGGCCGCGGAAACGGTCGACTTGCGCCACGCCGAACGGATTCGCGCGACGTACGACAGATTCACCTGGACCCAGCCCCTCGCTGCCGAACGTTTCACCGCCTTAACGAGTTTGCGACTGCTCGCGATGCTCCAAGGCGATTTGACGCAGGCGTTCGTTGCCGCAAGAGATGCGGCGGTGCTCGCACCGCGGCCGGCGCTCGCTGCGATCGGCGAAACCAACGCCGCCGCCGCGAGCCGTTTGCTCGGCGACGCTGCCGGCGAACGCATTCAGCTCGAGCGTGCTTGGGACGCCCTCCCCGCCGCCCGTAAGAGCGGCGGAGAAGAAGAGCGTATCGCCCTTGCGACCTTCGCGATCGAGGGCGCGCAATTGATGAGCGCCGAAGCGCGTAAAGCCGTAACGCTCGGCCGTTTGCTCGCGCCGAAAGGCCTTCCGGCGAAGGCATCGCCTGCGCTCCGAAAAGCCGCGGCCTACGAAGCGATGGCCGCCGGTCGCGCAGCCGACGCATCGGGGAAAGGCGACGCCGCGATCGAGGCCTACGAAGAAGCGCTCGAACTGTGGCGCGCGCTTGGATACGATTTGCGCGCAGCACTTATCGCGATGGACTTACGCCGGCTCACGGGCGACGAATCGTACGCACGCATCGTGCGTCCGGTGCTCGCGCGCGCACCGAAGGCGTGGTTCGCCAAACAGTTCCGTTCCGGTGCGGGCCCCGTCGACCGGCTCTCGCGTGCCGAACGCGTCGTGCTTGCATATCTCATCAACGGCGATTCGGCCAAAGCCATCGGCGCGAAGCTCAAGCGCAGCCCGTACACGATCAGCAACCACACGCGAAAAATCTTCCAAGCCTTCGGCCTAAATTCGCGAGGCAAAGTCATCGCACGCTGCGCCGAACTAGGCATCACCTCAGCAAAGCTCGAGCGCGAAGCACACTAGCGCTCTCGAGGCCGGGGGGCTAAGACGCCCCGGAGTCAGAACAGCGTGTCCGCTATGGCAGATACTGGCGACACGGTTTTGGTCACCGGCGGCTCGGGCGCGATCGCGCGCTGGTGCATCGTCGAATTACTTCGTCGCGGCTATACCGTTCGCACGAGCGTCCGCGATTTGGCGCGCGAGCCTGAGGTTCGCGCATCGATCGGCACGCAAGTCGATCCGGGCGACCGGCTCAGCTTAACGGTCGCCGATCTTCTGAGCGACGACGGTTGGGCTGCCGCGGTCGCGGGTGCGCGCTACGTGCTGCACGTCGCCTCGCCGTTTCCACCCGGCGTCCCCAAACACGAAGACGACCTGATCGTCCCCGCCCGCGAAGGCACGTTGCGTGTTCTGCGCGCCGCCGCGGCCGCCGGTGTCGAGCGCGTCGTCCAGACCTCGTCTGCCGCAGCCGTCGGATACGCCGACGCCCCGCCCGGCGGCATCTATACCGAGAACGAGTGGTCCGATCCGGCGAGCCCGCAGACGCCCGCCTACCCGCGCTCGAAGACGCTGGCCGAACGCGCCGCGTGGGATTTCATGAAGAACGGAGCCGGCGTGATGACCCTGGCAGTCGTCAACCCGGTCGCGGTCATCGGTCCGGTTTTGGGCGCCGACCCTTCGTTCTCGTTCCAGGCCGTCAGCCGGCTGCTGACCGGCGACATGCCCGCGATTCCGCGCCTAGGCTTTTGCTTCGTCGACGTCCGCGACATCGCCGACCTCCATCTCCTCGCCATGACGACCCCGGCCGCCGCGGGTCAGCGCTTTCTGGGAACCAAGGCCTTCGCGTGGCTGAGCGACATCGCAAAGATCCTACGCGAAAAACTCGGCCCCGAAGCCAAGAAAGTTCCGACCCGCCAAGCCCCCGACGCCCTGGTCCGCGCGCTTGCAATGTTCGATCCGACCCTGCGCGGCATCACCGCCGACCTCGGCGACCGCACCGAGTTCACAAGCGCCAAAGCCCAAACCGAGCTCGGCTGGACCCCCCGCCCCCTCGAAGACAGCGTAGTCGACTGCGCCCGCAGCCTCCTCGCAAACGGATTGCTCAAAACCGCGTAGAGCCGCCAAACCCGGCCAGACCTAGGCCCGGTACAACGACGCCCTCCGTCTCCCAGGGAGCGGCCGCAAGAAAACGGGCGGGGCCCTCCGGGAGGGACCCGTTTTCTTGCGGCCGCGGCCCCCACGACGAATCGCTTGCTCTATTTTACAAACAAAGCAAAGATCAAGCCCCGTTCCGGACGAAACTGTTTGTATGAGACATGCGTGCCTTATGCTCGCGATGATTTTCGCTGTGTGCGCGGCCGGCGCTCCGGCGTCGGCTCACTGGAAGCCGCACGCGGCGAAGCCCGTCCGCGTCGAGCGACCCCAGGCCGCACCGGCCGACGAATACTTCGGACCGCAAAAGATCAGCGTACTGGGCGTCCGCACGATGCTCGACCGGGCCAAGACGCGTCTCGACTTTGGGGTCGGCGACGACGACGCCACGCACCGTAGCCTGTTTCTCGCCGAAGTCACGATCCGCGCATGGCAGGCGAAGTATCCCAACGACTACTGGTTGCCGCGCATGTACGGCAAATTGCAGGCCCTCTACACGCGGATGAGCGGAGCGGCCGTAGAACGCCGCAGCTCCGGCATCGCATCGTTGTTGCTGGCCCAATTTCCCGCAAGCTGGGAGGCGCACGAGCTGCGCACGATCGCCCTGCAGGCCGGCACCTTAGCGATCGCGCCTGCAGCGACCATGGTCGCGCCGAGCCTGCCGCCGCCCGTCGACACCGGAATATTGACGCCGAGCATTTCGCCCAAGCTCGCTGCGACCACATTGATAAGCCGATAAACGAACGAAGGCCGCAAAGAGGAAACGCAACCGCGAGTCGAACGAGCGGGCCGGGAGGTTCCGATGAGCGATTCTAACGGGGCCGTCGGGCGCAAGATTCCGCGCGACAAGCAGAACGACTACACCCTCGCGAGCGCCGAGGCGCGGCGCGAGTTCATCCGGGAATCCACGGGCGCCCGTCTCGATAACGTGGCGCATTTCTCGATCGAACCCGCAACCTTGTCGGGCAACGTCGAGAACTTCATCGGCGTCGCGCAGGTGCCGATCGGCGTCGCGGGCCCGCTGAAGATCGACGGTGAGTTCGCTCGGGGCGAATTTTACGTCCCGCTCGCCACGACCGAAGGCACGCTCGTCGCCAGCTACAACCGCGGCATGCGGCTCTTGACGGAGGCCGGCGGCGTCAAGACCACGGTGGTCGAGCAGCACATGCAGCGCGCACCCGTGTTCATCTTCGAGGACGCGCGTCAAGCGCGCGACTTCGGCAAGTGGGTCGATCTGAATTTCGACGAGATCAAGCGCGTCTGCGAGACGACGACGAGCGTAGGCAAACTGACGTCGATCGGTCAGTACTCGGTGGGACCGCTGCGCTACTTGCGCTTCAACTACACGACGGGCGACGCAGCCGGTCAGAACATGACGGGCAAAGCCACGCTCGCCGGCTGCGAGTGGATCTCGCGCGCGTTCCCGAACTGCCCGCGCTTCATTCTCTCCGGCAACCTCGACACCGATAAGAAGCACTCGCGCATCAACATGCTGCTCACGCGCGGCAAACGCGTCGTTGCGGAAGCCGTGATTCCCGGGGATCTTTTGAAAGGCATCACCGGCGTCGATACCAAGCGCCTGTTCCACGACCGCCAGATCTCGATGGCGGGTGCGTTCTTAGCGGGTTCGGCCAACAACGGCGCGCATGCGGCAAACGGCCTCACCGCCATGTTCATCGCAACCGGTCAGGACGTCGCGAACGTTTCGGAATCGCACGCAGGCATCGTGTACAACCAGTTGCTCGAAAACGGCGACTACTATTGGTCGATCACCTTGACGTCGTTGATCGTCGCGAGCTATGGCGGCGGCACGGGCCTCGCCACGCAGCGCGAGTGTCTCGAGATGATGGACTGCTACGGCACCGGAAAGTCCGACAAGTTCGCCGAGATCTGCGCTGCGGTCGTGCTCGCGGGCGAAACCTCGCTCACGGGCGCGATCATGCGCGGAGACTGGGTTTCCAGCCACGATAAGCTCGGCCGCAATCGCCCGTAAACCCGGCGTGAGCGGTTTGGATCCCGAGCGGCTCGAACGCATCGGCGCGGCGTTCTCGGCCGACGTCGCCGCGGGCAAGATCCCGGGCGCCGTCGTCCTCGTCGCCCGCGACGGCGAACTCGCATTCGAAATGGCGGTCGGTTTCCGCGACCGGCCCTCGGCCGCGCCGATGCGCACCGACGCAATTTTCCGCGGCGCATCGATGACCAAACCACTGGTCGCCGTGGCCGCGCTGACGCTCGTAGAAGAAGGCAAGCTCCAGCTCTGGGACCCGGTCTCGACGTATCTTCCCGAACTCGCAAGCGTGCGCGTCGGCGTCGAGCGCGAATTGCCGGTCCGCCCGATCAGCGTTCAGGATCTGTTCCGCCACACGGCCGGCTTCACGTACGGCCCGTTCGGTTCGACCGCAGTGCACGCGCTGTATCGCGAGTCGAGCGTCGCCGACGTCGCCAACACGAACGAATCGATGGTCGCCAAGCTCGCAGCGCTGCCGCTGCTCTACCATCCCGGCACGACGTTCGAATACGGCATGTCGATCGACGTGCTCGGGCGCGTCGTCGAAGTGCTCGACGGGCGCGAACTGGATGAGGCGCTCGCGGCACGTATCTTCCGGCCGCTCGGCATGCGAGACAGCGGTTTTGCGCTCGCCCCGGAAAATCGCGACCGGCTCGCGGAGCCGCTGCTGACCGCCTCGGGTGCAAACCCGCTGCGCTTTCTCTTTGACCCGGACGCCCCGCCGCGCTGGTTCTCCGGCGGCGGCGGCATCCTCACCACCGCGCACGATTATTTGCGCTTTACCTCGATGTTGCTCGCCGGCGGCGAACTCGACGGCGTTCGCATTCTGGGACGCAAGACGATCGCGCTGATGACGAGCAATCATCTCCCGCCCGGGTGCGCTTACGGCTCGTTCACCCGCGCTCTCGGTATTACGGCGCCGCTCCCCGAGTACGGCCAAGGCTTTGGTCTTGGAGTAAACGTGCGCGTCGAGGCGGGCCGCAACCCGAACGCGGGCTCGATCGGCGACTTCAGCTGGTCGGGGATTTCCGGAACCTATTTCTGGGTCGACCCCGCCGAGCGGCTGACCGTCATCCTCATGCTCCAGGAACCGGAGCGACGCGTTCACTACCGCGCGCTGCTGCGCGACCTCGTGTACGGGGCGCTGCTCTAGCGCTCGGCTAACCGCACCTTCATGACCGGTCCGCGGCGAATCTGCTACGATACGTTCGTGCGCCGTATCTTGCTGGTGTTCGCGGTCGCGGTTCTCGGGCTCGGGTTTCTCGTGGTCCTTCATCGGCACGCCCGCGCCGGCATGCCGATCGCCTCGAAGCTGATGGATGCGCATATGGAAATCACGCTGCGCCGCTTGCCCAAGCCCGGCGATCGAGAGCGAGCCGACATCATCGTCGCCGCGGCGAAACGTTTGGTCGCAAAGTATGCCGACGTGGCCGACGCCGAGCGCGACGGCTACGCGAAGTTCCTGCCGAACATCAAGCTTCCACAGGAACACTTTACCAAGGCCGAGTTTGCGCGTGAAGCGTGGCGCGGGACCTTCGATCCCGACCATCCTACTTCACTGATCTACAACCGCGACGCCGCGGGCCTGCACATCGCGGGCGTCATGTATACCGCTTCGAACCTCGCGACCGAAGCCGATCTCGATGCGAAGATTCCGATGAGCGTCGGCACCTGGCATCGTCACGTCAACTTCTGCATCGCACCGCAAGGCACGCCCTGGGCCGAGGCCTATCTCGGCGATCATCCGCGCTTCGGCTTCAACGGGTCGATCGGAACGCGCGACGCGTGCGGCGCGGCCAAGGGGAGCTTCGTTCCGATCGTATTCGGCTGGATGATCCACGTGTGGCCGAACGCCGCGACCCCCGCGGGCATCTGGTCCATTCACGGCGAGGACGAGAAGAACGACATGGTCGGCGAACACGAACACCATCACATGATGACGGGCGGTGCGAGCGTCGCGCCGGCCGATCCGCTGCCGATTCCGCTCGATCACTTGCCGGCGGTCTCCATCGCGAGCGGCGATCCGAACCACGGGGCATCCGTATTCTCGCAGAACTGCGCGAGCTGTCACGGCGCGGGCGGTCACGACGGACCCGACGCACCGTCGCTGGTCGCGCGCGGGCTCACCCCGGGACAAGTCGCCTTCATGGTACGGAACCCCGCCACGATCGACGTCACGAGCGAAATGCCGCAGCTCCCGATCTCCGACGGGGACCTCGCCGACGTCGCAGCCTACGTCGCCGCGCTACGTTAACGCGGAACCGTGACTCGCTTGCGCGGTTCGAGCACCGAGCGCACGAACGCGACGCTGCGCGCAACCGAGCGTTTGGCTTCGGGCAGTACGTCGACGAAGATCTGCCACACGTGCGGCATGCCCGGCTCCAGGACGAGATCGACGCTGGTGCCCGCCGCGCGCGCACGTTCGGTGAAGCGGCGCGAATCGTCGAGTAAGATCTCGACCGTGCTCGCGAAGATGAGCAGCGGCGGCAATCCGGCAAGGTCTCCGTAGAGCGGAGATGCGAGCGGATCGCCGAGCAGCGCGTCGTCGTGGACGTAGTTCCGAGCGCTCGTGCCGACGCCGGAACCGACGAGCATGTCGTCGCTCTTGGCGTTTGTGACCAGCGTCTTGCCGGTCGCGAGCAGGTCGGTCCACGGCGAATACGCGATGACGCCCGCGACGGTGGGCTCGGAACCCCCGCGATTCTTCAGTGCGATTGCGGCCGAGAGCACGAGCCCGCCGCCGGCAGAATCTCCGGCGAGCACGATGCCGTTGGGCGGAATGCCGCTCGTAACGAGCATGTCGTACGCCGCGAGCACGTCGTCGAGCGCCGCCGGAAACGGATGCTCGGGTGCGAGCCGATAGTCGACCGCAAACACCGGAACGCCGCTGTCCTTCGCGAGCGCGGTGGTGAGCGGCCGGTGCGTCTGCGGCGTGCACGCGACGTACCCGCCGCCGTGCACGAAGAGAATCGCGCGATCGCGCGCTGCGCCGCTCGGCAGCAGCCATTCGCCGCGCACCAAACCCTCGACCGCCACGACCTCGAGCCCGCGCGTGAAGCGCCGGTTCACGCCGTCGAAGCGTCCGAGCGACGCACGCAACTTGCGGATGCCCTCCGTGTGCGTCTTCGAGGGTTTCTCCATACGGCGTTTGACGGTTAGCCGCAGGAACAGTTTGACGATGCGGGCCTGAGGGCTAATCACTGGGGTCTAGTCGTGCGCCTCGCGCGCAAACACCTTTTGCCGTCGGGCCGGCAGCGCTACGGGCCGCTCGCATGGTTCACGAAGTGCGCGCCGGGACAGGGTGCCGGAAACGTCACGCCGGCCGGCGCTTTCGGCAGCGCCGTCCACTGATCGCCGCTCGCATCGAAGTAGGCGAAGTATTCGCCTTTGGTCTGCAACCCGACGCGTGCGTGCACCGCGCCCGCGATCGAGGCATCCATGACGTACGTTTGATCGAGGCTGCTGCCTTGGGGCAACGCGAGCGCGAGACTTTCGACGGTTGCGAGGTCGTGCGGCGAGCCGCAGAACGTAGCCGCGACGGCCGCGCGGTCCGGCGCGTGCGCGCGATAGTAGTAGATCATCTCGAGTGCGGAGACGTTCCAACGATCGAGCGTGGAGAATTCCATTGCCGGCATGTCCGGCCCGTCGCTCGCGGCCTCGATCCACGCGGTGAACGCGTGCGGCCAATCGCGCTCTTGCGCGTAGAGGTTGCCGAGCATCAGATCGTAGAGGCTGCCCGTGCCCGTTAGCGTCTGCTGTTCGCGAATAGCGTCCGGGAGATCGTTCGCCTTCACGTCCGCGAGGGCGTAGGTCATATGCGGATCGAGCTTATGCTGTGCCGCGTTGTCGGGCGAACGCTGCACTTGCGCGTCGTCGCCCACGTAACCGGCAAACGAACGCACCCAATCCGAACCCCAGAATTCACGCTCCTCCGGCGCGGGCTTCCAATCGCCTTCGAGTTCGTTGAGAAAGCGCCGCGCGCCGTCGTCGCCGTGCGTTGCGAGCAGCGCGTAGAAATAGGTGCGGCCGTAGTCGATACCGTGGGTGCCGTCGTTGCGGTAGCGCGTGCGCCAATCGGGCAGGAGTTCGGTCAGCGCCCGGACCGCCGCGCCGGCATCGCCCTCGCACAGCGCCTGCCGCGAATGCTGGTAGGCGGAGACGAACGGGTCGCTCGAGGTCTGACTATCGGTGGCGAACGCGCCGCCTGCGCACCAGATTGCCGGGGTAGGCGGCGCCTGAGCGCGCGCCACGCTGAAGGATCCCAGCGTTAAGGCCGCGGCACACGCGCCCGATAGCAACGCGCGTCGCAAACGAGAGTTCATACATCGCTCCGCAATACCGTGTAAGGATGCGCGACTTTTCCGAAGCGCGCGCCCAATTCCCCCGCGGCCATGTGCGACGTTGACACCGTGACGCATCGATGCGAGCACCGGCGGGGAGACCGGCGCTCGCATCGATCGGCAAGGAACTCTCGGGGTGGTCTAGCCCGGCGTTTGCGCGAGCGTGATCGTCGTCTTCGGGTTGCCGGGCTGGGTGCTGATCACGACCGTGCCTTTCCCGCTGCTCCCAGAGACTTGGAACGTCGCCGTGCTCACGCCGCCGGCGTTGAGCTTGGCCTTCTCGGAACCGGCGGGCAGCTTGCTCTTGTACCAGTCGTAGACCTTATCGAACGAATCGTCGGTCGTGAGAACGGTGCCGGCAGACGAACCCTGCGAACCCGAGGCTTCCGAGGTTGCTCCCGGGTAGGTTGGAAGGCTGGTCTTCGCATCGGTATCGCCACCGGCAGCGGCCGGCGCCGCGGTTGCCGACGACCCGCCTGCGGCGGCCGGCGCCGCGCTCGCGGCGGCCGCTCCGCCCGCGTCGGTCGCGCTAGATGAGGCCGAGCTATCGTCACTTTTCGAGCACGCAGTAGCAGAAAAAGCCAGCGCAGCTAAGAGCGCTGCGGTTAAGAGTCGCATGGAATCTCCTTCAAATGGTTGACTTGAACCCGAGTATACTCAGCCGCCGTCCCGCAGCGTTCGAGCGTCGAAGAGCGATGGTTGGGGCTGCGGCTCCGCGACGGCTGCGATGAGATCGGGCCGGTCGTTGCGCACGTTGCCGACGTCGCGGGCGACCGGATGATAGGTGAGTTCGTCGTCGGTAACCGGCTGCAGCAGCGCGAGAGCGGCGGCCGGATCGAGCTCGCCGGGTGCGAGCCAAGCGCGAGCCGCGGCGTCATCGAGGACGACAGGCATCCGGTCGTGCACGGCGGCGAGCCGTGCGTTCGGCGGCTGGGTGACGATCGTGCAGGCACCCGCATCCCACAGTCCTGCGAACGCGATCGGCCCGCCGTCGGAGCGGTAGATCCAGACCGGAGCCTTCGTTCCGTCCGCAAGCGTCCGCCACTCGTAGTATCCGTCGGCCGGAACGATACAGCGCGAAAACGGGAGCAGCGGTCCGTACAACGGTGAAGTCGCGAGCGTTTCGATGCGTGCGTTGAAGGTCGACTTGTTTGCGATCAACCCCCAGCGCAAGGTCGTGAGCTCGCAAGCGGGCTCGTTGACGATCGCGGGGACCGGCGTTTGCGGCGTGAGGTTGTAGTGCGGATCGAAGCTGAAATCCACGGCCACGGCCGCGCGTAGTTTTCGCGCGAAGGGCCGCGGATCGCGATAGAGACCGTACCGTCCGCACATAGAAGTGGACGCTCTTCGACGGCGCGAACGCCCTCCCCATGCCCAATTTCGATCCGGCCGGCTTTCAGCGGGCCATCTATTTTGCCGGCCTCGGCGGCGCCGTTCCGCAATTACCGATGACCGCCGAGGGGTGGGAGGCGGCGGCGCGCGAGGTGATGACGCCCGAGGCATACGCGTACGTCGCGGGCGGTGCGGGCAGCGAGCACACGATGCGTGCGAACCTCGCCGCATTCGAGCGACGCCGCGTGGTGCCGCGCATGCTGCGCGAAGTCGGTACGCGCGATTTTACGACGAGCGTCCTCGGGAAGAAGCTGGCGTTTCCGCTGCTCGCCGCGCCGATCGGCGTAATGGCGCTCGCGCATCCGGACGGCGAACTCGCGGTCTCGCGCGCGACCGCGAAACTGGGCGTGACCGCAATCGTATCGACCGCTGGATCTCGAGCGCTGGAGGACGTGGCAGCCGCGGCGCCCGACGGCTCGCGTTGGTACCAGCTGTATTGGCCGCGTGACATGGAGGTCGCAGAATCGTTCGTGCGCCGCGCCGAGATCGCGGGCTACGAAGCGATCGTCGTAACCCTCGATACGTGGAGCCTCGGCTGGCGGCCGCGCGATCTGACGCTCGCCCACTTGCCGTTCCTCAAAGGGAACGGCATCGCGAACTATCTCGCGGACCCGGTCTTTCGCTCGAAGCTGCGCCGCGAACCCGAAGAATCGGAAGCGGCGTTCACCGAGGCCGTCATGCTCTGGGCATCCATCTTCGGCAATCCCGCACTGCGCTGGGAAGATCTCAAGCGGTTGCGCGAATGGACGTCGCTCCCGATCGTCCTCAAGGGCATCTTGCATCCGGACGACGCTCGCGCCGCGCTCGATGCGGGCGTCGGCGGAATCGTCGTTTCAAACCACGGCGGGCGACAAGTCGACCGCAGCATCGCCGCACTGGACGCACTGCCCGGGGTCGTCGCGGCGGTAAACGGAAAGGCCTCGGTGCTGTTCGATTCGGGTATCCGCTGCGGCGGCGATATTTTGGTCGCGCTCGCGCTCGGCGCGCATGCGGTGCTGATCGGCCGCCCCTACGTGTACGGGCTGGCGCTCGGGGGCGACGAAGGCGTTGCCCACGTCTTCCGTTGCTTGCTCGCAGATCTCGACGCGTCGCTCGCGCTCGCCGGCGTTACGTCGGTCTCGGCGCTCGATTCCTCGCTGTTGAGCTAGGGCGCGCTCAGGCGTCGCGTGCGTCCGCCAGCAGTCCGCCGTCGACGCGGAGGACGGCGCCGGAAAGATAGGCGCCCGCGCGCGACGCTAAAAACAACGCCGTCCCCGCCATATCGTCGGGCCGCCCGGGACGAGCCGCGGGGATGTGATGCAGGAGTTCGGCTTCCTGATCCTTGGCCCAGCGCGTCATCACCGTCGGGAAGTATCCGGGTGCGATCGCGTTTGCCGTAACGTGACGCCTGGCGAGATAGCGCGCGAGATGGCGCGTCAGGTGCAGCACGCCGGCTTTCGATGCGGAGTAGGAATACGTTTCCATCGCGGGCGGTATCAACCCATCGATCGAGCCGATGTGATGACGCGCGCGGGATCGTCGGCGGTTCCCGCCGCCTCGAGCGGTCCGACGAGTTTCTGCGTAAGAAAGAAGACGGCTTTGAGGTTGAGATCGACGACGCGGTCCCAGCCCTTCTCGCTGAAGCTCTCGAGCGGTTCGAGGTGCGCCGCGCCCGCGTTATTCACGAGCACGTGGAGCTTCGGCTCGCGCTCGCGCAGTGCCGCCGCCAACCGCTCGACCTCATCCATGCGTGAAAGATCGGCCGGCAGCGAGAAGCATTCGCCGTCTTGCGAAAGCTCCGCGGCGAGTGCGTCGCAAACCTCGGCTTTGCGCGAGCTGACGTACACGCGCGCACCATTCTCGACGAACCCGCGCGCGATCATCTCGCCGATGCCTCGACTGCCGCCGGTCACCAGCACGACCTTGCCGGCTACTGAAAATAACTCCGCAATCTTCATGGCGGGCCACTTTCGCCGCAGTCTGCGGCCACCTCTGAGGGGAGCTTGCCGCATTCCGCGACAAGCTCATCCTTAGGATGGCATCGGCGCGGCTGCAGTCGCAGACGATCGGCCTCTCGCTGATCGTCCTCGACAAAGGATCCCCGGAGAGCCTGCGGCGTCAGGTCTACCTGCGGCTGCGCGACGCGATCCTGAGCGGTCAACTGCGGACGGGCTTCCGTTTGCCCTCGACGCGGGCCGTCGCAAGCGCCCTCGGCGTGTCGCGCAACACGGTCGCTGACGTGTTCGCGCAGCTCGTCGCTGAGGGGTATCTCGCGCCGCGGCGCGGCTCGGGCACGTACGTCGCGACCGTCGTGCCGGGCCCCGCGCGTTCGCAAGAACGCGACCCGCAGACGTCATGGGAGCGCGCATCGACGCGCGGCAAACTGTTTTCGACGATGCTGCAGTCGCGCCGCTCCGCCGATGCGGCGCCGATTCCGTTTCGGCCCGGCATGCCCGCGCTCGACCTCTTTCCGTTCGACGTGTGGTCGCGTATCGCGAGCAAGGTGCTGCGTCGCCCGGCTCCGGAGCTCGTCGGCTACGGTGATCCCGCCGGCTACCGCCCGCTGCGCGAAGCGATCGCCGCGCACGTACGCGCGACCAAACGGATTACCTGCAGCGTCGAACAGATCTTGGTGGTCGGCGGCTCGCAACAAGCCCTCGATTTGATCTGCCGTCTCGCGCTCGACCCGGGCGATGAGGTGTGGGTCGAAGATCCGGCTTCGCCCGCGCTCCGGGCGACCTATGCGAGCGGCGGAGCGAACGTGATCCCGGTGCGCGTCGATGCCGAGGGCTTGAGCGTCGAATGCGGCCGTGCCCTCGCGCCGCGGGCGCGCCTCGCGCACGTCACGAGCGCGCACCAATGGCCGCTCGGCGTCACGCTCTCGGCCGAGCGGCGCGCGGAGCTGCTCGCGTGGGCCGACGACGCCGATGCGTGGATCGTCGAAGACGAGTACGACGGTGCGTTCAGGTTCGACGGCGACGCGCTCGTGCCGCTCGTAGCGCTCGATCGCAGCGATCGCGTGCTGTTTACCGGCTCGTTCAGCGTCACGACGTTTCCGGCGCTGCGCGTCGGATACTTGATCGCGCCCGCGAAGTTGATCGACGCATTCGTCGCGGTGAAGTCCGCCGCCGATCGCCAGACATCGACGCTCGAACAGGCAATCCTCGCCGACTTTATGTACGACGGCCACTATACGGCCCATCTCGCCCGCATGCAGGCCGTCTATACCGAGCGCCAAGCGCGCGTGCGGCGTTCGCTCGAGGAGTTCAGCGGTATCCAGGCCGCCGCACCGCGCAGCGGACTGCACGTGCTGCTTCCGCTCGACGAACGGACCGACGACGCGCGCATCGCCGAACGCGCCGCCGCCGAAGGCGTCGTCGCGCCTGCGCTGTCACGCTACTATGCAGGCGATGCGGCGCGGAAAGGCTTGCTGCTGGGCTTTGGGCTCGCGCGCCCCGCAGCGACCGATGCGGCCGTCCGGCAACTCGCGCGTCATCTGCCCCGCGCGCGAACGCTGCACCGCGCGGCACGCGACCTCCCGGGCTAAGAGCGTGGATCGCGCGTCAACTCCCAATCCCCGCCGCGCTGCACGCGGCACCGCCGGGGCTCCACCCGGGCCCCGGCAGGCCGCCGAGGCCGAGACCCACGACGTCGGCGGTTCCCGAACTTACGGCGCCGGCGCCGACCGCAACGCCGCCCGCGAACGAGGTGAACAAGCCGAGCACCGCGCCGAACACGGCCGAACACCACGCACCTTGGCAGTCGGCCTTCGAGCCGCCGCCGCCGCAGACGAGTAAGGCCCACGCGACGTTGTAGCCGTTGAGTATCCAATTCGTGATCGCGGCCCACTCGGGAAGATCTTGGCCGGCGCCCGATCCCATGCGTCCGACCGTATTGCCCGACGCGTCGACCGCCCACCACCCGTAATCCTCGCCGAAGCCGGTAATCGCCACCATTTTCTGCGGTGCGACCGCGACCGCACCGTGGGCGAAGGTTTGATCGAGGTTATTCCCGATCGTCGCCGGCAGCGTCACGTCCGGCCGGCGCCGCTGGCTGCCGTCGAGAACGATGCTCGGCACGTTCTGCGACTCGGCCGCGTGCAGCAGCGTCGGTGTGTCCTCACGGTTGACCGCGGCGATCGCCTGCCCTTCGATGTAGGTGGCAGCGACGCCGCGCGTCACGTTTGCGCGGAAGGCCGCAGCGCGGTCGGAGCCGATCGTGCCCATACCGTTGTCGACGATGTCGAAGAGGACGTTCGGGACGTTCTTGTTGCCCACGCGCTCGAATTCGTTGACTTCCATGACGATCTGCGGCCGGTCGTATACGAACTGCACGTGATCTTCGGCGCCGATCGCCGCGTCGGTTGCATCGACACGCTCGAGGTAGTTCACGACGTCGATCGGATAGTCGCTGGGTGCCTGCTGCGTGAAGTCCTGGCCGCGCACGTTGCTGGCGGGATCGGCGGACCAAGCGAGATACGCACGCGCGCCGATCAGCGCGTTGAGCAGCCGCTGGGCCCCGTACGTGCGGTTGAGCGGTTGCGTCGCGACGACGATGTGATAGGCGCGCAAGAGATGCGTCCCCGTGGCGTTCGGGTCGGCTTCTCCGCCCGCGATCGAGCGAACGAAGGTTTCGGGCTTCTGTCCGGGGAGATCGCGTTCGATTTCGAGCCGCGCGCCGGCGAGCGACGGGCCTGCGTTTATCGGCGTTCCGGTCGTGGTATCGGAACCGAGCGTGAACGCGGGCGTCACCGTCGTGACCGTGGTCGTGTCGTCGGGCGAAACGTTGTTCGGCGGAGCCATCACGAGCATCCCGGCGCTATCGGCGAAGTCGTACGCATCGTGTTTGGCTTCGAGGACGGTACTGTCGCTCGTCGTGGCGCCGTTTCTCGTGGTGACGATGACGCGCACGATCACTTGTGCCGTCTCGGCGGGGCTCGGCGGTGAAGCGGTCGTTTCCGCTGCCGTCGTACCGAGATGCGTCCCCGGCGCCAGTCGCGACAAAGTGGGATCGAGATCCGTCCCATCGGTCAAGCGCAGCCAGAAGTGCGTGCGCAGCGCACCCGGCCACGTCGAACTCGGATCGGCGGCGGACGTCGTGACGTTGCTGCTTTTGAGCTCGGCGATCAATGCATCCGCGCGCCGATGCATCACGGGCAGCATCTGATCCTCGTACGCCTTCGCATTCGCCATACCGGTCGAGCGGAAGGTCGTTACCTGACTCGGCGTGACTCCGGCTGCGGTGAGCAGAGCCGGATCGTCGGTCGCCTGCGGCGCGGGCGACGGCGCGGCCGTGACGGCGCTCGAGATTTCGGCGATCTCGCCGTCCGAGAGGGTTCCTCGCACGAACGAGAACCCGACGCCGTGCATCTTCAAGAGTTGCGCGAGCAGCGTCAGCTTATCGGTCGGACTTCCCGCTCGCGCGAGCCACGTGCCGAGCGGACCGCGCAGCACGCCCGGATAGACGTTGAGGCCGATCGAGTCGCGCACGAACGTGTCGATGCCTGCGGCGTCGGCCGGCACGCTCTGTGCGAGCGGAATCAGCGCGATGTCGCGCTGCGGCAGCGCGCCCAGCACCGCTCGAGCGCGCGTGATGTAATCGCGCACGCTTTGACAGGCCGCATCGGGACCTGCCGGCGGCGGCGTTGCATTCGTGCTGAACAGGCCGGCGGCCCCCGACACGGCGCTCTTTGCGGCAGTCCCTGCGCCCGTGTCGGGCGTAAAGCACGCTTGCGTCGCCGAACCCGGCGCCCCGTTTTCCGCATTCGCTACGACGCCCGGTGCGGCGCTTTGCGCGGTCGTGCCGGGCGCGGCGCTCTGCGACGTCGTGCTCGGCGACCCGCCGAACGCGCCTGCCGCAGTTCCCGCGCCCGCAGCCGACGTTGCCGGCGGATTTTCGAAGGCGACGATCGTGGGTAGCAACTGCACCCCGGCTTGATAGGCGCCGGTTTGTGCGCACAGCGCGAGCGCGAGCGCCGTGGCAAGGTGGCGCGCACCGGTGCCGGAGCGGCGCCGAACGAACGCACCGATCGCAACGGCGAGCGAGACGAGTGCCGCTGCCGGCAGGACCGCTTCGACGCCGAGGTACGCGCCGCGAAGGAAGAACGGCAGCCCGCCCGTTGCCGCGGTGCCCAATGAATCGGAAAGCCCTTTGCCCGCAGCGAGCGATATCCCGATGGGAACGGCCACGTAGAGGTCGACCAGCACCACTGCAGCGCGCAGCAGGAGCGGCACTCGGCGCGCGGTCGCCACACGAACCGCGATGACGATTGCGGCGACGAGCACGAGCACCGCGGCGATCGCATCGAGCGAGAGGCCGGCGAAGCTCGTCGCTGCGACACCTCCGCCGCGCGCTACGAGAAATGCCGTCGCCGCCGCGACGATCGCCCACAAGACGATGAAAAAGAGCAATAGCCGCCGCATGCGCGCAAAAACCTCCGGCCGGCAGCCGGTTCGGCCACCCTTGGGGCGGGGTTCGCGGGTGGTCGCGGCTTATCCTAAGTATGGTTTTGCTCGGTATTTTGAAACATTCATGCTTCGAGGGTCGTCGGGACATGAGCGAGCGCGGGCGTGTTGCCTTCGCCGCCGATCTTAGGAGATGAACGAACGATGATTTCGATGCGCAAACTCGGAGGGACCGGCCCCGAAGTGTCAGCGATCGGGCTCGGCGCGATGGGCTTCTCCGGCGTGTACGCGCCGGCCGATCGGGCGGAGAGCATCGCCACGATCCACGCTGCCTTAGAGGGCGGCATCAACCTGATCGACACGGGCGACTTCTACGGCACGGGGCACAACGAGCTGCTCATTGCAGAAGCACTGCGCGATCGGCGCCGCGACGACGTCGTGCTCAGCGTGAAGTTCGGCGCGCTGCGCGATCCGGCAGGGACCTTTATCGGGTTTGATACGCGACCTGCGATCGTGAAGAATGCGCTCGCGCATTCGCTCAATCGCCTTGGAACCGATTACCTCGACGTGTACCGGCCGGCCCGGCTCGACCAGAACGTTCCGATCGAAGAGACGATCGGAGGGATCGCCGAAATGGTGCAAGCCGGTTACGTCCGCCACATTGGGCTCTCGGAAGTCTCGGCGGATACGATCCGGCGCGCGAACGCCGTGCACCCGATCGTCGACCTGCAGATCGAATACTCATTGCTGTCGCGCGGCATCGAGGAGTCGATCCTGCCCGCCTGTCGCGAGCTCGGCATCGCGATTACGGCCTACGCCGTGCTCTCGCGCGGATTGATCGGCGGAGCGTGGTCGAAGGCGAACGCGAGCCCCAGCGACTTCCGCTTGAACGCGCCACGCTTCCAAGGTGAAAATCTCGACAAGAACCTGGCGCTGCTGGAGGCCCTCAATCACATCGCGGAAGCCAAACGGGCGACGGTCGCGCAAATCGCCGTCGCCTGGGTCTTGCACCGCGGCGACGACATCATTCCACTGATCGGGTCGCGCACGCGCGCGCAGCTGACGGATTCGCTCGGAGCGCTCGACGTGGTCCTCGATGCCGCCGATCTCGCCGCAATCGAGGCTGCGATCCCGAAGGGCTCGGTCGCGGGCGAACGCTACAACACGCACGGCATGGCCAGCCTCGACAGCGAGCGCGGAGCGGCACTTCGTAACTAGCACAGAGTGGCTGCGCAGCTCGCGGTAACTGGTGCTACCGCGAGCCGCCGGCGTCTGAGAAGATCGGCGCATGTTAGCGCTCGACGATCTTATCGTGTATCACCGCGGAGACTTCCGGCCATACGGAGATGCCCGCATCGGCTTGATGACGCACGCTTTCCTGTACGGAACCGCGTGCTTCGAAGGGATTCGCGCCTTCTGGAACCCGGATCGAGAACAGCTCTACGTCTTCGAACCGACCGCCCACTACAAGCGGCTCGGAGAATCGGCGAAGTTCCTGCTGATGAGCCTGCCGGGCAGTCCGGACGAACTCAACAAGATCACGGCCGAGCTGTGCCGTCGCAACGGCTTCCGCAGTGACGTCTACATTCGCCCGGTCGTCTTCAAGAGTGAGGAAACCTTCGGCGTCCGGCTCGACGACCTGGAGCACGATTTCTTCATCGTCGCGTTTCCCAACAGCAAATACCTTGAATCGAACGAAGGTCTCGACGCCTGCGTCAGCTCGTGGCGGCGCACCGACGACAACGCGCTTCCGGCCCGCTCGAAGATCAACGGCAGCTACGTCAACTCGGCGCTGGCAAAGAGCGAGGCGCGCGCGCACGGTTTCGATGAAGCGATCGTTCTGAGCGCCGACGGTCACGTCTCGGAAAGCTCGGCCGCGAATCTCTTCGTCGTTCGCGACGGCGTCGTGTCCACGCCGGACGTGAGCAATAACATCCTCGAAGGCGTCACCCGCCGCATCGTCAAGACGATCCTCGAACGCGAAGTGGGCGTACGGGTCGTGGAGCGCGCCATCGACCGGACCGAACTCTATAGCGCGGATGAGATCATCCTGTGCGGCACGGGCGTCGGCATCGCGTGGCTTCGCAGCCTCGACCGCCGCACGATCGGCGACGGACTCATGGGCTCGATCACCGATATCGTCACCGAGACCTATCACGCGATCACCCGCGGCCGAGCCTTACGTGACGACATAGAGCTCCACGCGGTCTACGCCCTTCGACAAGCTCAGGAGACCTTCGCCTAGCGCAGTCGGCATGGGATGCCGGCGCCGCCGCAAAAGATCGGGCGGTGATTCGGGACTACACGGAATCTCACTTCACCGATGGTCCGTATACGCGTCAGGTGTTTCGGCGCGGCACGGGACCGGCGGCCATCATCATCCACGAGATGCCTGGGTTGCATCCGCTCGTGTTCCGGTTTGCGGATCGCGTTGCAGCGGCGGGCATGACGGTCTTCCTGCCGAGTCTCTTCGGAACGCCGGGCAAAGAGATTTCACGCGGCTATTACCGTGCCTCGATCTTGAAGGCCGTCTGCGTCCAGCGCGAGTTCTCGATCTGGGCCGGCAACCGCTCGAGTCCGATCGTCGATTGGTTACGGGCGCTCGCGCGGCACGCACACGCGGAGTGCGGCGGACGCGGCGTCGGTGCGGTCGGCATGTGCTTCACCGGAAACTTCGCGCTCGCGATGATGACCGAGCCGTCGGTCGTCGCGCCCGTGCTCTCGCAACCGTCGTTGCCTTCGGCGTTCTTCCGCAAGGTCCGTAAGGCGCAACTGCATGCGTCGCCGGAAGAGGTCTCGTGCGCGCGGCGCCGCTTCAACGATGAAGACCTCTCGATGATCGGGCTTCGTTTCCGCGGCGATCGTCTCAGCCCGCAAGAGCGCTTCGACCATCTCACCGCGGAGTTCGGCGATCGCTTCGAGCCGATCGTTCTCGAGGACGCGGACGCCCAGCCCGGGCCGATTCCGCCCCACTGCGTGCTCACGATGCACCTCGTCGACACACCCGGGTCGCCGACGAAACGCGCCGAACAACGCGTCATCGACTTCCTCTCGAACGCCACCCGCGGAGGTCCAACGCCGTGAAGTACTCGCTCGTCGTCATCGCAGCGTGCGCGATGCTGTGGGCCCCCGGCCCTTCGTTCGCGCAGAGCACGGCCGCTCCGGCTGCTCCGGCTGCAACGGTCCTTCACGCGAACGCCGCGTTTCCGAGCCCGTTACCGTCTGCGCCGATTGCCGACTGGGTCGACGACGCCGGTCGCACGACGGTTACCGTCGACAGCGCCGGCACGACGCTGCGCGGCTGGCTGTATCCGGGATCCGATCCGAGTTCGAAGCTGGTCGTGCTGTATTTCTACGGGAACGGCGGCACGATCGACCGTTACGACGAGTTCATGCACAAGATCGCGGCGCTGGGCCCGCGGGTCATCACCTTCGACTATCGCGGCTACGGCTTCAGTTCCGGCACGGCCGATCTGCTGACGATCCGCGAAGATGCGTTGCTCGAGTTCGATCTGGCCACGCAGATCGCAGGCGACCCGGGGCACGTCGTCGTTCTCGGGTTTTCCATGGGAACCGCCGTCGCGTCGTACGTCGCCTCGCAGCGCAAGATCGGCGCGTTAGCTTTGATCGCCCCGATCGCCACCGTGACGGAAGAATATCCGTACTACGCCGTCGCCAACGGCATGAGTCCGAAAGAAGCCGCGGCCCTCGTCCCCGCGCCCGACGCACATCAAGTCTTCGATGAGGTCGACCTCGTCGACAAGTCGACCGCGCCGCTGGTCGTGATTCACGGCGATGCCGACGAGCTGGTCTCGTACGCGCAAGGCAAGGAAGTGCTCGCGGCCTCAACCGGAAACCCCAAGCATCTCGTCACCTTACCCGGCATTCACCACAACGACGCCCCGATGCAACCGGCAACCTTCGACGCTCTTGCCGCACTGTTCGCGACCGTTTGCGCGCCGGGCAGCACCGCGAACGGCTGTTAGCCGCTCTTCCCGGAGCCTCGGACTCTTAATCGTAGACTCCTTAAGCATAGAGCGCACCCTGTTGATGATCAGCAGGGTGCGTTCTTTATTTCATGGGGTTTGTACGCGTGATGCGGTTTCGCTCGCTCGACTCGTCAACGCTGTGCGCTTTCCGGTTGAGCGAAGCGGGATAACGGGTCCGCGCGAGGACGCTGCTTATATTGACATTCATCGATTTAAGACTTAGGATCGAAATATGTCGATTCAACGCTGTTGCCCCGAGGTGCCGGTTTTCAAGGGGAACCTCTCCGAAGAGGCCGAGCTTTTTAAGGCCCTCGCGGACTCAGCGCGGGTAGCCATTCTAGCAACACTCGCCCGGGCCGACAACGAGGTCTGCGTCTGCGACTTCACGGCCGGACTCGATCTCAATCAATCGACTGTTTCGCACCACTTGAGGATACTCAAAGACGCCGGCCTTGTTACTTCGGTGCGCCGCGGTACGTGGGGCTATTATTCACTCGCGAGCGACGCGCGCGCGCGTCTCGACGCCGCACTCGCGTCGGTTCTACCTGTGAAGGTTTTCTCATGAAAATGCACATCAATCTTGCGACGCGCGACCTCGATGCGAGCGTTGCGTTCTATCGCACGTTGCTCGTCGCCGAGCCCGCGAAGCACTACGCCGACTACGCGCTCTTCGTGACGAACGAACCGGGACTCGAACTCGCGCTCGATCTCGACCCTGGCAGCGCGGTTCGGGATGGCGCGCATTATGGTGTCGTTGTCGCCTCGTCGGCAGAAGTAGATGCCGCCGAAGCGCGCTTTCGAGCGGCGGGATATGCCGTCGATGTAGAGACCGACGAGACATGTTGTTACGCCGTCCAGAATAAGGTTTGGGCAACGGATCCCGACGGGCGTCGATGGGAAACGTACTACGTTCTTGCGGAGACCAAGGAGCGCGACAACGACGGCACCTCGTGCTGCCGCACTGATGCTGCCGCCCCCGAGTCGCCCCGCTGCTGCAAAACGTGAACCTCGCGCGACGCGCTACCGCAGAGGCGCTTGGAACGGCGCTTTTACTTCTCGCAATCGTCGGCTCCGGTATCATGGCGGAGAGACTGTGCGGCGGAAACGTTGGGCTCGCGCTTCTCGTGAACGCCGTCGCGACAGGCGGAACACTCGCTGCGCTGATCCTTGCTCTCGGCCCGGTTTCCGGCGCGCACTTCAACCCGTGCGTAACGCTCGCCGACGCGTGGCAGGGTGGTATCCCGTGGACCTCGGTCCCGCCGTACGTCGCGGCCCAGATCGTCGGCGCGCTGTGCGGGACCGCGCTTGCGAACGGAATGTTCAGCTTGCCATTGCTCTTCGCTTCGCATCGCGTGCGTAGCGGCGGGCCGCTGCTTGTGAGCGAGTTTTGCGCGACCTTTGGTCTCCTGGTAGTGATATGGGGTTGCATCCGTGCGCGACCGGAGAGCACGCCTTTTGCGGTTGGGGCATACATCGTCGGAGCGTATTGGTTCACTCCGTCAACTTCGTTTGCAAATCCGGCCGTTACGCTAGCACGCTCGCTGACGGACACCTTCTCGGGAATCCGCCCTGCCGATGCACCTCTCTTCATCCTTGCGCAATTGCTCGGTGCGTTCGCGGCAACCGCTGTCATTGCATACCTCTCACCGATTTCAAGAGCCGCCGCGCGCGCGGTGGTTGTCGCACACGCGGAGCGTTCACATGCTTAACTCGCAGTCCGTCTCACCACACGTACGAATCGGAATCGAGCCCGACCTTGACGCGATTCGCCGAATCTTCAACGAGGGTATTGAGGATCGCGTTGCAACGTTAGATGACACGCCAAAGAGCGCCGCTGAAATGGAGACGTGGTGGGACGAGCATGATGAGCGGTACAGTATTTTCGTAGCTCAGGACGACTCGGCGAACGTTGTAGGTTGGGCGTCCTTGAATCCGTACTTGCACCGCTGCACGTATCAGGGTGTCGCTGATTTATCGGTATACGTTTCGAGAGACCATCGCGGCACAGGAGTCGGCTCGGCGCTACTTGCGGCTCTCGAAAAACACGCGAAAGAACGCGACTTTCGCAAGATCGTCTTGTTCGCGCTCGCATCGAACGCTAACGGTCAGGGGCTCTACCGGAAGCTCGGGTATCGAGAGGTCGGCGTGTTTCGCGAGCAAGGGCTACTCGAAGGTCGCTTAGTCGATGTCATGGCGATGGAAAAAATCTTAAGGCCCTTTGTCCTCTTCGTTTGTCGCCACAACACGGGCCGCTCGCAGATGGCCGAGGCTTTCTTGCGACGCTACGCGGGCAGTGCCCTCGAAGTTGCATCGGCCGGAACCATTGCGGCTGACAAGCCTGATTCGGGTGTGGTTGCCACGATGGCCGAGCTTGAGATCGACATTTCCAACGCTCGTCCGAAAGTGCTTGACGCCGCGACGATGGCGCGTGCCGACCGAATCATCACGATGGGCTGCGATGTGGAGGGCGTGCCGCGCATCGACGATGATTGGGGCCTTCCTGATCCGAAAGCCCAACCTCCCGAACGCGTGCGCAAAATCCGCGACATGGTAAACGCGAAGGCCGAAAAGCTCGCCAAAGAGTTGCTCGCGATACCCTGAGCGGCGATGTGCTGAACATCGTGGTCTCGGATCGATAGGCCGACGCGAGGCTCCGCTCTTGTGCTCAACGACGGTTGGTCGCCGCGCGCGAGCCGCGAGATGCACGGAAGATGCTCACCGAAGAAGCAGAAATGGCGGACGGGCCGGGGGAGTACCACAACCGGAACCTTATTGACCAGTCGTAACTCGCCGCTCTTATTAGCGGACTCACGCAGGAATCGCTTCGATTTTCGATCCCTAGCAAGCCAACTGAATAGAGAGTCCAGAGGGCACGCTACTCCGTCCCCTATCCGCCGGCCGCGGGTTCCCACAATTCGATCGGATTGCCCTCGGGATCGTGAAGCCGGGCGAACCGGCCGTTGGGATACGTCTTGGGATCTACCTTCACGGCGATATCGGCCTTCTGCAGCTGCGCGACCATGGCGTCTAGACTTCGAACGCGAAAGTTCACCATCCACGCCTGCTGCGGCGATCCGAAATAGCCCGTATCGGTCGGAAACGGACAGAACGCAGTCGGCCCCGCGGCTTGGTTCCAACCTTTATGGCTATAGTCCGTGGGCACCGGGTCGATCCCGAGATTGAGTTGATACCACTGCGCCAACGTCGTGGGGTCGTGGCTGCGGAAGAAGAGTCCGCCGATGCCGAGTACGCGTTCGGCCGGGGTATCCGTCTGCGCGTCGACTTCGCTCGGCGTGACGGCGTCCGCTGCGCCGCCGGCGGCAAGCGAAAGCGCGCCGACGATCACTGACCTGCGGTCGATCCGCATCTTGGCCTCCAGTCAAATTAGCGATGGCTTCGAGCGGGCAGGCTTCGGCGACTGGTTACGCGCTCCCGGCCGATCGGGCTGTTAGCCGCTTTTGCCGGTGAGAGCGTAGCGCAGGAGACGTTCGCGGGCGCGCGTCGGAACGATGCTCTTCAGCGCGAGTTGCGCGCGCGCATCGGTACCGAGCGTGTAGCGCAGCTTCGGACGCGCGCTCTCGACCGCGTGCACGATCGCCGCGGCGACGACCTCCGGTGCGATGCCGCCCGCGCCGGTTTTTGCGGCGAACTTCCGCATGGCAGCGATGGAATCTCCGTAGTACGTGTTTGCTTCCGGCGAAGCGGTCGAGAGAATCGTTTCTCCGAGTGCGTCCGAGCGCTGCCAGATCGGCGTCTTGACGGCGCCCGGTTCGATCAGCGAGACGGCCAGACCGAAGGGCGCCAGCTCCATGCGCAGCGATTGCGTCAGCGCTTCGATCGCGTGCTTCGATGACGTATAGGCGCCCGCGAAGGGGAGCGCGTTGCGTCCGCCGATCGAGCCGACGTTGATGACGCGTCCGCGCTTTTTGCGCAGCAGCGGCAGCATCGCCTGGGTGACGGCGACGACGCCGAAGACGTTCACCTCGAATTGACGGCGGAACTCATCGAGTG
>Ga0302325_10003299_pt1 | contig 38171 bp, 35 predicted proteins | sample Palsa_T0_2_FD_201948 | JGI IMG/M metagenome (GOLD analysis project Ga0302325, IMG submission 201948) | Peat permafrost microbial communities from Stordalen Mire near Abisko, Sweden - Palsa_T0_2 | ecosystem: Environmental > Terrestrial > Soil > Palsa > Peat permafrost | place: Sweden: Abisko...
CGCGCTGGAGCGCCGCACGCACGTATTTGAGCTGCGAATCGCCGATCGTGCCGTCGGCAATAACGCCGGGGTCCTCGAGGACGTTGCTGTAGAGCGTGACGATTCGAACGAACGGCGCGTCGAACGTGAAGAACACGCCGGGTTGGATTTGCGCCGTGCGGGAGAGCCCGCCGGCTTCGGGCCTGACCACAAAGTCTTCGGCGCAAAAGTTGCGGATGAATCCATCGAGCGCCTTTGCGCGCGACTCCGGCGCAACCATGCCGTCGTGGTTTCCCGCCGCTGCCATGATCGGCGCCGGATAGTCTCGGTACGGCTCGTAGAACTGATCGTAGTAGTAGCGGACCTCGCCGAAACTATACACGATGTCGCCGAGCAGGAAGTGGAACTGCGGGATCTCCTTCTCCGAGGTCTCGTCGAAATCGCTGACCATTTTATCCACGACCTGAGTATCGCGTTCCAGCTTGGTGACCGTCGTCGGACCGCAATCGCCGCCCGAGTGAAAGACGATTTGGCCGTTGCGCTGGATCCGCGCCATCGTTCCGCTGCGATCGTTCGGATCGCCGAGCACTTCCTGCAGCGTCAACTGCGGCTCGGGCAGACCGCGCGGCGGCCGAAACGGCGTGGCCTGCAGCTTATGCTCGCGATTGAGCGCGTCGATCTTGGCGTAGGCGGCCGCGTCGGACGCGTGCTTGATTTTGAAAGTCCGGGGGTCTGCCGTCGGTTCGGGCTGATTGAAGACGGGATGCCCGATCACCCGGTCGGGAGGCGAACCGTTGGATTTGGTGTCAGCCATCGTGTTGTTTCCTCATCTCACGTTCCAATGCTCACGACTGCGCCACCCGGGAAAAACCGAACCGGCCACGCGTGACCCGGATCGCCGCCCTGGGGATAAGGCCAGGCGTCGACCGGTGCCGGGTAACATTCATAGTTTGCGCCGAGCACGGTTCGACCTTCGCGATCGTTGACGGGCGTGTTCTTTTTGCCGACGATAAACGGCTGGGTGACCTGCGTGGATCCGCCGTTGCAGGTGTCGCCGAGGATCGTGGTGCCGACTACCGTGAGATCGCCCGAGGCGGACTCGCTCACGCGATACAGCAACGTATTTCGCAAGTTCGAAGCGTTTTGCCAATCGGTGAGCATTAGGTGTTTGCCGTCCCACATTAACCCGCCACCAACGTTGAGCGCCGCTCCGATCAGGTTGACCGTCTTGAGCGCATCTGCGCCCGCCGGAAGCTCGCAGACCGCGCTGCCGAAATAGAATCCCTCGACGTAGAGATTGCCTTGCGGGTCGTATCCGGGCGACTCCATCGTTCCGCAATCGTCGTCGGTGTAACACGCGGCGCGACCCTTGCCGCCCTTCCACACACAGAGCTTCGCGCCGCCCGATGAAAGCGGCTGCGCGGCAACGGCGAGATCGCCGTTGCGATCCACGGAGCAGCCGACTCCCGATGGGCCGGCGTGATACGCATGGATCGGCTTCGTTCCGCCATTGTTGAACTCCAGGATCTTCCCGCTTCCCTGATTCGTAATGAAAACGTCGCCGCGCGCGTCGACGCAGCCGCCGGCCGGCGAGTTCAAGCCGGCCAGCGTCCCAACGAGAGTACCGCTCGCGTAGTCGTAGACCGAGACCGTGTTGCCGTTGGAGTCGCCGATATAGAGCAGCACGGACTTCCCGCCGGCTGCGCTCGGCAACATCCACGACGCGCGCTGCGGCGCGACGCCGGGCGCTCCGGCCGGCGGTGCCGCTCCTGTGCAACCGGCGAGCGCTGTCGCGACGATGCTACAGATAAGCGCGTGACGGAAACGAGCGCGTCGCATCAATCGTCGTCGATCGAGAACCCGGAGGGCGTACGATGGAGAAAGTACGACCGATCGTGATCGGTGCGAATCGGGGTAAACGCTCTCGGCGGTTGCGAGTAGTCGAAGCAATCGATGAGGCTATTGGCGTCGCGGTCGCCGTGCCCTAAATAGCCGAGTCCCCAGTTCTGCTCGATGTAGCGGAGAATGCTGGCAAACTGATACTCGGTGGTCGAGATATAACCGGCTTTTGCGTAGGGCGAGACGATCAGGGCCGGCACCCGAAAGCCGAGTCCGCCGTAGGGGTGCTGCGGCGGATCGAGATTATCGTAGAGGCCGCCCCAATCGTCCCACACCACGACGATCGCGGTCGAATCCCAATAACTGCTCCGTCCGATCGCGTTGACGATGCTGGCGACCCAGGCCGGCCCGTTATCCACCTTTGCACTGGGATGATCGGAGTTATCGGTGTCGGGAATCACCCACGATACGGCGGGTAACGACGAGCGCGCGATGTCGCCGAAGATGTTCGTCTCCGGGGACGAGATGTTCGTCTTCCATTCGGGGCCGCGCCGCACCGGATAGATCACGTCGAAGGCGTCGAAAAGGCGGCCGTTCGTGCTGCAGCACGGCGACGGCAAGTAGTATTTCCAGGAAAGGCCTCTAGCATCGAGCAGATCGCGGATCGTTCGATACTTCATCGGGAAATCGCGGCTGCACGGAAACGGTCCTTTGCCGAGTTGGAGGACGTCGTCGGTGCTGATCAGCGACGTATGCGTGTTCGGCGGCGCGTCGCAGCCCCAGTGGCAACGTCCACCGGAGCATGTCGGGAAGTTGACCATTGACTCGCCCGGCTCGATGAGCGTCCCGTCGGTGATGAGATCCTGATGGTTCGTGAACCCGCCGCTGCCCTGCGAGGTGAACATGTGCTCGGCGAGGACGTATTGCTTCGCCATATCCCAGTACGGGCGGACCAGCGACGGCCGCACGTATTGATACGGAGCCATGCACGCGTTGGTATCGTCTTTGTATTTGATCGTGTCGAAGCCGTCCATTTTGCCGCCGTCGCGCGCCGTGTGATATGCCTGAAAGTAGTGATTGAAATCTTGTTGGTTGACGAGTCCCATGACTTTGAGCTTGACACTCTTACTTTCGGCGATATGGCACTTGGCGTCGGCGACGACTTTGCCGGTGGTCGTGCCGTCCGCACCGGGGAACGTCGCGAAGAAATTGTTGAAGGTGCGATTCTCTTGCACGATCACGACGACGTGAGCGATGGGAGTGTGATGCACCATCGAGCGGTCAGCCGGGCCTGCCGACGGCAAGCCGCGCAGCGCAGCGTTACCGCCGCAACTTGGAAGCAACGCCACGCCGGCGCCGATGATCAGTGCGTACCGGCAACGAGCGAGTAGCTTCATCTGCTCTACCTCTCTCAGCTCGAAGTTCGGCGCGCAACGGCGGCCGCCCCCGGTGCGCACCAAAGAGGCCCAAGCCCGCTCGGCCGCGCAGGTGGCCGCATGAAAGCTTCATCGTCTGGCAGGGCAGCCGCTGCCATCCTAGTCGCGTCGGCAATCCTGGCCCTCTCTTGCCCGGTCGGCGCACTCGCCGATACTCCCTCGGCGGCGGCGATCGAGAGCATCGTGCGCGGCTCCATGGCGGCGAATCACTTACGGGCGGCGATCGTACACGTGCGGTCGAACGGAGCCGACGTGTATACCGGGGCGTTCGGCGACTCAATGTCGGGCGTGCCGGCAACGGCCGACATGCATTTTCGCAACGGCGCGCTGGCATTCACCTATATGGCGACGCTGCTGCTCGAGCTCGTGGACCAGAAAAAGGTCACACTCGACACAAAACTCAGCAACTTTCTCCCCGAGCTGCCGCATTCGAGCGAGGTCACGCTCAAGGATCTCGCGCAGATGACGTCCGGATATGCCGATTACGTCTATCAAGACGAGTTCCAGGACGCGGTTTACCGCGATCCGTTTCGCCAGTGGACGCCCGAGGAGCTGATCCAGAACGCCGTCTCGAAGCCGTCGCAGTTCGCGCCCGGAACGAACTGGGGCTACAGCCACACGAACTACGTGATTCTTGGCCGCGTGCTCGAGAAAATCAGCGGCATGCCGCTCGCCGACGCCTTGGCGCGGTTCGTGCTGGCGCCGATGGGACTCAAAGCGACGACCGCCTCAACTACACCGGTCGTTCCGCAGCCCGTGTTGCACGCGTTCACTTCCGAACGCCGCCAGGCGCTCGGGATCAAGCCGGGTGTGACGTTCACCGAAGAGGCGACGTATTGGAACCCATCGTGGACCACGATCGAAGGTGCAGTGGAGACGACCGACATCGCCGATCTCGGCACGTCGATCGAGGCGGTGGCATCGGGCAAGCTCTTGTCGCCCGCGTCGTCGGCGGCGCAGATCACGCCGCGCCTCATCGGCTTCGGACACGCCCAACCCGGCTGTCCCGCCTGTCAGCCGAACACCGCGACGTTTAGCTACGGCCTCGGCGTGATTCTTTCGGGCCCATGGATCACGCAAACGCTCGGATTCGCCGGGGCGTCGGGCGCGGTCGGTACGCTGCCGGCGCGGAAGCTGACGATTGCCGTTGAAGTGACGAACGCTGCGGATGCATATGACGACAAAGGCAACGCCGGGCTTGGCGCGACGGCGGTCTTCCGCGCGCTCGCGAACGCTCTCGCTCCCAATACGTTGCCGGCGGCGCACTAGTCATGCTCGAGCACATCGCGCACATTCAACCCTGGCTCGCGCTTTGCGTTGTGGCGAGCACCGCAATGACGGATGCCGTCTACGTCTTCTTTACCGCGGCGGTTTCGGGGAAGCGCCGCGTCTCGGCGGCGACCTGGAGCAGCGCTTGGTACTTGCTCTCGTCGTTTGCGGTGATTACGTACACGCGCGACTGGACGTACGTGATCTTCGCGGCCGCCGGCTCGTGGCTCGGCGCCTATCTCTCGATGACGCTGCTGCATCCGCCGTCGCGCAACGCGCCCGCGGCCGTGGCGCCGCCGTTGGAATAGCGATGGACGAGCGGAGACGAGCCACGCTGCGCAGCGTCGTGGACACGCTCGCGCCCGACGACGCGCGCGTGGAACGCGTGACGGAGTACGCCGCCGCGGCGATCGACGGTTTGACGCCCGGACGGCGCAGCGACCTCTTCCGGCTACTCGATCTGTTGTGGCTACCGATGAAGGGCGGCGACGGCATGCGCGCTGCGACGTTACGGATGCTCGCGAGCTCGCCGTCGGTGCGACTGCGCGCGGGCTTTGCGGCGCTCAAGCGGCTCTCGCTCTTCATCGCGTATGCCGAAAGCGAACCGGGGAGCGAGAATCCGACGTGGACGCGGATCGGCTATCCGGGACCGCGCGACGATGCGCGCGCCGATCCGGCGCCGTTGCCGCTCGCGACCGCGCGCGCGGGAGAACGCGTGCGCGCCGACGTGGTGGTGATCGGCAGCGGCGCGGGCGGCGGCGTGATCGCGTCGTCGTTTGCACGCGCCGGCAAACACGTCGTGGTTCTCGAAGCGGGCGGCGCGTTCGGGCCGCGCGCGTTCACTCAACGCGAGATGATGACGGCGGAGCTGTATCTCGACGGCGGACTCACGTCGAGCAGCGACCTCGGCGTGGTGATCCTCGCGGGGGCCACGGTCGGCGGCGGCACGACGGTCAATTGGTGCACCTGCCTTCGGCTTCCGGAACGAATCTCGAGCGAATGGGATGCGCACTCCGGCATCGCGGGGCTCGGTGCGGAGTTGGCGCCGCATTACGACGCGATCGAGCAGCGGCTCGCGATCGCACCGTCGGCGACTCACAATGCAAACAATCAGACGATTCTCGACGGCGCCCGCGCGCTCGGCGTGCACGCCGCGGCACAGCCGCGCAACACCGCACGCGACTGCGGCGACGGCTGCGGGTATTGCGGCTACGGATGCGCGTACGACCGCAAGCATTCTGCTGCGTGGGGATTGCTGCCGGACGTTGCGCTTGGCGGCGGAGCGATCTATGCCAATGCCTCGGCGCTACGCATCGAATCGAGCAATGGCCGCGCCCGCAGCGTGATCGCGCGGCAATCGGCGGCGCCGGGCGACGTGCGCGAGTTTGAGATCGAGGCGGATCTCGTTGCCGTCTGCGCGGGCGCGTTGCGAACGCCGGGCCTGCTCGCCGCAAGCGCCATTCGCGCGCCGCTGCTCGGGCGGCGGCTCTTCTTACATCCCGTGGCCGCGGCCGTCGCCGAGTTCGACCATCCGGTCGAGCCCTGGCGCGGGCCGATGCAAACCGCGTATTCCGACGCGTTCAACTACCGCAGCGGGAACTACGGCACAAAAGTTGAGGCGGCGCCCGCGCATCCGGGGATGGCGGCGCTCGCGCTGCCATGGCCGAGCCGCGCGGCACACGCCGACTGGATGGGACGCTTTCGCAACGCGGCGACGCTGTTCGCGCTCACGCGCGATCGCGATCCGGGCTACGTAGAACTCGATGCAGAAGCCGCGATCCGCTATCGGCTCTCGCCGTTCGACGGGGAAAACTTGCTCGCGGGGCTGGCCGGACTCTTCGATCTCGGCTTTGCGGCGGGCGCGGTTCGCATGGGGACGCTGCACACGGCGCCGATCGAAGTCGAACGCGCGCAGTGGACTGCTTCCTATCGCAACGAGTTCGCGCGACGGCTGCAGCGTATCGGTGTCGAGCCGAACCGGCAGATTCTGTTCTCGGCGCACCAAATGGGAACGGCGGCGATGGGCAGCGATTGCGCCACATCGGTGGTCGATCCGGCCGGGCGCGTGTGGGGTTTCGAGAACCTGCTCGTTGCCGACGCGTCGGTGTTTCCGCAGTCGAGCGGGGTGAATCCGATGGTGACGATCATGGCGATGGCTGCGAGGATTGCGGTGCAGAATGGCGGAGTGTAAGGAGTCTGAATAGCGAGTGGAGATGCAAACATGTCGTTGATAGCCCTCCCGTGTTTCAAACGCCCGCTTTCGTGCGCTCGTTTTGCTCTGTGTTTTTATCCTGGAGACGGACAAATCGAGTATCTGCTAGCGAGGAGCAAGGTAGATGAATAGCTCGGATTTTCGGCGCCACGCGCTTTACAGTTGCGTGACTGCAGCAGTGCTTGCGGGATGCGGCGGATCGCAGCCGCCGGTCGGCGCGACAGGCGCCGTTGCGCCTAACGTGCTAACGAAATCTAAGACGTTCCATTTCACCGGCGGCGAGCAGCTCTTTAAAGTGCCAAACGGTGTGCACTTCGCTACGATCTCTGCGACGGGCGCGCACGGCGGGGGTCGCTTTGGCGGAAACCCCGGCCGCGTTCGAGCGAAGGTTCCGGTTAAGCCCGGCGAGACGCTCGCTATTTTCGTCGGTGGTGATTCATCGAGCGGCGGCTACAACGGAGGCGCGCCCGGTACGAGTGGCTACTGTCCTCATCATTGCCACGGGAGAGGTGGCGGCGGCGCGTCGGATGTGCGCGAGGGCGGTGATGCCTTACAAGATCGCGTCGTCGTCGCCGGCGGCGGCGGTGGAACCGGCGGTTACGAATGGCCGTACGGCCGCGGCAGTGCGGACGGCACCGGCGGCGTCGGTGGTGGCCAGATCGCGGGCCAGGGCGGCATGAATGCCGACGGCGGTGGCGGCGGAGGCGGAGGCACGCAGCAAAACGGCGGGGCCGGTGGCACGGGCTGTGCGCGCAAATCCGATGGACAAGGCGCCGACGGAACGTTGGGGAGTGGTGGAGTCGGCGGCCTTCAACACGGAACCGGTGGTGGCGGCGGAGGAGGCGGCTATTACGGCGGCGGCGGCGGCGGTTCCGGTGGATACGGATGCACAAGCGGTAGCGGTAGCGGAAGTGGCTATCCAGCGGAGGCCGGCGGCGGTGGCGGCGGTTCGTCGTACATCGAGCCGTATGCAATAACGCTTCACAACTATCAGGGTTATCCGTGGCCTGGAAGCGGAGTCGTAGTAATACAATGGTAGGGCAATACGCGCGATGTGTTCGTCGCGTACTTTATGCAAATCAGATTTTGGAGTATGGCCGCCAAAACGTTCTTTGATTTTGGCGCTCAAGCGCCGAGCCAAGGGAGCCGGCGGTTGTCCACGAAGGCTGCTTGCGTAGTGAGGAGGGTTTCTAGTTATGAAACCATTTCGTAATTTTGTTGGTGCGCTGGCTGTGCTGATCATGGCAAGCGGCGTCACTGTTTTCGCTGCCGGGATGAACGTCGAAGGAACGCCGGCGCCCACCCCGCCCAAACCCGATTTTTCCTCGATGAAGTTCCTGATCGGCACGTGGACGTGCTCGGACCTGAGTTCGCGGCGCCCAGGCCCCTTCACCGTCACCGAGGTCTACTCGATGGATCCCAGTGGGTACTGGATGCTCCGCGACGATACGACGCACACGGCATCGTGGATCCCGCGCGAGGTTCATAGTCAAACGAGATATACGTACGACGCGGTCGCAAAACGCTGGGTTCGAATAACGATCGGCGATCAAGGCGGTTACAGGGTCTGGACGGCTCCGATGCCTACCGGTAACAAGAAGACCTATGCGTACGTCATCCAAACAAGGACGCCGGACGTCGCTTCGTACGCACCCGAAGTGTACCTTATAGAGAGCAACACGAAAAAGACGATGACTACGTCATTCACTGAAACCAATGGCCGCGTCGTGACCGTTAAGGAGACCTGTACGAAGTCGTAAGCTGCATGGTATGGCGCCGCTCAGGATGACGCAATAGTTACTGCTGCTGGGTGAAGTCGCTGGGGATCGAAAAGGCCGGATCGTTCGCGCCGATCGCGTGAAGGTTTCCGCGCTCCTCCACAAACGTCGCGGCGCCGCCGCGCTGTTCCGACGTGAACGTCACGGCGTCGAACATCGCAAACTCGTTGAGCGGCAGCGACGGGCCGGACTGCTTCACGCTAAAGCGCGAGCTCATGCCCGATGCCGCAAGAGCCTGCATGAGCCGCTGATAGCCGCCCATCATCATGCCTGGACCGTGTCCGCTACCCGCAGCGGGCGCGCCGCCGAAGCAACTCATCATCGGACGCGAAATGCCCGTGTAGTAGCCAAGCATGTTCGCATTCTGCGTGTGCGATTCGCCGGTCGAGGGTTTGGTCTCGACGATCGTCATGTCGGCACGGTAACCGTTGGTCGCTTGTCCGCCGACGTCGCGAGGGCCGAGCGCGGCGTTCTTCAGCGTGATCGCCACGTGCGTATCGTCATCGGAGCGTCCCGAGCCGTTACCGCCTCCGCCCGAATCGTGCCCGGCCGGCTGATCCATCGAGACCACGCGATAGGTCTTCTTCTTTAGGTCCAGCGTCGTGATCGTGCGGGCGGAACAGTCGAGAATCGTCGCGGTCTGCATCGAAATTTCGTCGGTGCGCTCTTTCGTCCCGGCAACATAGTGGTGCTCGGCGATGCCCGTCTGCATCATTTGCCCCATCGTTTGTCCCATCGCCATCGCTTGATGCATCTGGGCGAAGAGACCGCCGCCGCCTTGTTGCGGCGCTTGCACCGCGGATGCCGCGGAGAAATCGGCATTGAAATCGCCCGGCTGCAGCGACGACTGATCGGCATTCATCGCGATCCTCGTCACCGAATCCCAGGCGTAACCGCTGGTCGCGGCCGACGCAGCGAGTGGAACGCTGATTGTGAGGGCGGCGAGAGCCGCGCAAATTCGACGCATGAGCGGCGATTCGTCGCATCGGGCTCCCCCGCCCTCCCCTTTTGCGGTTGCTTACATTCCCTGCATCTGGCCGGCCGCGTTGAGATGATACGCGGCGGCGAGGTCCTTCATGGCCGTCGTGAGGATCGCGTGATACTGCGCGTCGGCCGCGAGACCGTACTTGACGTCGATATCGCTCATGACTTTGAAGTGGATCGGATGCGAGACCGCGCGATCGAGCATGACTTCCACGTTGAAGCCATCGCCGGTTTGACCGGCCGCCCACAGCGCGCCCGCGAGGGCCTCACCGTTCTTCGGATCGGGATTGGGCTGGCTCGGCAACGCGATCTTCTTCTCCGTCACGATTTTGAGCGAATCGTCCACGACGAAGTTGAACGTCTTGATGAACTGTCCGACTTGCGCCTTACCGTATTGAGTGGTGAGTTTCGCGACCTCGGCATCGAAATGACTGCCGGTGAGCGTCTTGAGCAGCGTCACGGTGTCGAAGTCGCTCGGACCGCCGCCGGCCTCGACCATCGAGAGCGTGACCGCAAGCGCCGGCGGACCGTTGTAGACGCAGCACGATCCGGAGAACCGGGTCGGAGCGTCGATGACGTTGGGCATGAGGGCCGCGGCGGCGATGCCGGTTCCGATCGTCGCGAGCGCCATTGCGGCAACGGCGACCAATCGCAGGTTTTTCATGGGTTCCTTTCCGAGCCGAAGCTCTGTATGAAAGCGTTCTGTCGGAAAGGAAACGGGCGAGCCGCGCGCTTAGATTTAGATGCGCACCACCGCGATCGGTTTGGTCGTCGGCTGCTTCGAGCCGCCCTCCGGCTCGACGCTCACCGCGACTGCCTCCACCGCCGTCGCCTGCGCCGGAAGTCGCAGCACGGCGACTCCGCCGTTCTCGGGCGTGAAGGTGGACGACGGCGCCATCGTTTTCGAACCCTTCGGCAGCGTCCAGGCTTGGTAGACGTGGCCGGCCGGCGGCGCGGGGAGATTGCGCATCGTGAGATAGAGGCGGTCTCCCGCCGCCACGACCGAGCCGTCGGCAAACGTGTAGCGCTGCGCGTCGGGCGCGGCGAGATCGGCGAGCGTCTGCACCTGCGCCGCGCTCTGTTCGCGCGCCCGCGTGAGCCGGTCGTTGAGCGAGAGGTCGGTAAGCCCGGTGACGACCGCGAGCGCGAGGCACGCCGCCGCGAGCGCGTACGCGCCCCACGTGCGCGGAAGGCTCTGCGGCGTCGGCACTTCCGCGCGCACTTTCTTCATGATGCGCGCCTTGAGCAGCGGACTGAGGGCGGTCGCACCGGCGCTCGTATCGTCGCGGGCTTCGGCTGAGTAGGCCACCGCAGTAACGGCAGGCTGCAAGAAGCGATACTCCTCGCGGCACGCGTCGCACGTTTGCAGGTGCTGCGCGACCTTCGACGCTTCGTCGGGCGGGAGCGTTCCGAGCGCGTATGCAGCGACGCTGTCGAGCATTTCGTCGTGCGAGTTCATGCGATCACCGCGCCTTCCAGCGCGTTGCGCAGCCGGCGCAAACCGGTGCGCATGCGGGTTTTGACCGTGCCGAGCGGCAAGCCCGTTTGACGCGCGATCTGCTCGTGCGTCGCGCCTCCGAAGAACCCGAGCTCGATCGGTTCGCGTTGATCGGCCGGAAGCTGCGCGAGGGCCTCGCGCACCCGCTGGCCGTCGATGCGAGCCAACGCGGTCTCTTCGAGCGCATCGTCGGCCGGAAGCGATTCGGGCAGGTCCGCGCCTGCGTGCACCGCGCGGCTGCGCGCGGCATCGAGCGCGCGGTTGCGCGCGACGCGAGCGATCCACGCGCCGAAGTTGCCGCCGCGAAAGAGCGACGGCTCGTTCCAAAGCTTCAGAAACACGGCTTGCGTCACGTCCTCGGCAGCCGCCGGATCGGCAAGCACGCGCAGCGCGACGCCGTACACGAGGCGGTGATACCGGTCGTAGACGGTTTCAAACGCGTCGGCGTCACGGTCCTGCACTCGCTCCATGAGGCGACCGTCGTCTTCCACGATCTGCTTCTTCGCTGCGGTTGGGTTTCTGCACTTCCCTCGGTAAACGCGCCAGGTTGGCGCTCGGATTGTGACGCTATGGCGTCCCGACGGCCTCGGGCAGGTTCGGCGCACCCGTGAGGCCCGACGGATTGCGAACGATGCCGCGCTCCATATCGTTCCACGCCTGCGCCAAAATCGGCGCCAGCGACCGCAGGGCGTGCGTGCCGTCGGGTTGGGAGTAAAAGGCCACCGCCAAGCCGGCGTCGCGCAGATAGATCGCGGTCGCCGTCGGATACGCGGTCGGCACGATGTCGTCGCGAAAGCCCGTGAGGATATAAAAACGCGCGCTCGCCATCGTCCCAAGTACGCGCGGTGCGCGCGAGGCCAACAGCGAGCCGGCGATCGACATCACCGCCGTCCAATCCGACGGATGGAGCGGCGCGAGCCGAAAGACCGAGAAACCGCCCATTGAGTACCCCACGAGATAGCGCTTGCGCGCGTCGATCGAAAACGCGCGCTGCGCGGCATCGAGCGCATCGTAGACGTCGCTCTCGGCGCCGTCGTAGTCGTAACTGCCGCGTCCGTAGGGCGCCACGAGGATGGTCTTCGTGCGTTCCGCGAGATCTTGAACGTAGGACGGCGCGAGGAGGTGCGACTCGGCCTGATCGCGGCCGTGGAGAAAGACGAGCAGCGCCGCGGAGTGCGCGGGCGAGTAACCGCGCGGCACGTAGACGGCGACCGGCTGCATGGTGCCGTCTTTCGACGAACGCACGAGCGCTTCTCCGAGACCGCGTATTTGCGCCATCGGGCGATACGCACGCGCGAGCAACTGCTCGGCGAGACTGAGATCGAGCTGCGACGCCGCTCGAATCGCGGCGCGCCACGCATCGGGCGGATATCCGGCCGGCGGCGATTGATGCAACGTCGCCGCGTCGGTGACGAGCCGCTCGTAGTAATCCATCGTGGTGTCGGGACCGGCCACGGCCGCCACGGTTCCCGCTTTGGCGTAGTATTGCGCGGCGGCCGCGCGAAGCGCGCCATCGAGATCGTCGGGGCCGGCAGCGACGAGCATCATCGCCGCGATCGCGCCCACCGCCGCCGCGCGCCGATTATTCACGCAAAAGATAACGCTTGTCGCCGGCGCCCAGTGATTCTTCAGCCATGAAGTCTACGCTCATTACATGCTGCGATGGCGGAGACCCGTCCTCGCGCTGCTACTCGTGAGTTCGTCTTCGTGCGGGGGAGCCGCAACGCAATCAGCGCTACCGGTAACGGGCGGCGCAGCCATCGGCGCGAGCGGTCGAGCCTCGCGCGACGAGGCATCGGCGCAAATGTCGATGCCGATCCGGCACGTGGTGATCGTCGTGCAGGAGAACCGGACCCCCGACTATCTCTTTCAAGGAATTCCGGGCGCCGACATCGCCAAGTACGCCACCGATTCGCACGGCGAGCGCATCGAGCTGCACGCCGTTTCACTCGCCGATCGCTACGATCTGCATCACAATCATAGCGCCTTTCTCCGCGACTACGACGACGGCAAGATGGACGGGTTCGACACCGGGCTTTCTTCCAAGGACCGGCTTCATCCGTACGGCTACGCGCCCGAATCGGAAGTGGCGCCGTACCACGCGATGGCGACGCAATACGTCTTCGCCGACCGCATGTTTCAGAGCAATCAGGGACCGAGCTTTCCAGCCCATCTCTATCTCGTGAGCGGAACGGCAACGAGCGAATCCATTCCGTCGTATCGTGTTGCCGACAATCCCTTCGACCGCCTCACCGGACACCCGCGGCCCGGCGGATGCGATTCGCCGTCGTCCGTCGCCGTGCCGACGATTGAGGTGACGAGCGGGGCGCAGGGTCCGACGCCGTTTCCCTGCTTCGACCAGCCGGTGCTCACCGATCTCCTCGATGCGAAGAGCGTTTCGTGGCGCTACTATCAGGAGAGCGGCGGCCCGGGACTCTGGCATCCGTTCGACGCGATCTCGCACGTGCGCTACGGCAAGGAGTTTGCCAACGTCATCGACTCCTCACCGCAGTTCTTGACCGACATTCGCCGCGGCGATCTCTCAGGCGTCACGTGGATCGTTCCGGCGGATCAATGGTCGGATCATGCCGGCCCGCACGATACGGCCGAAGGCCCGGCATGGGTGGCGGCGATCGTGAACGCGATCGGCAAGAGCGCGTATTGGAACGATACGGCGATCTTCGTGACGTGGGACGATTGGGGCGGATGGTACGATCACGTCGCGCCGCCGATCGACGACGCCTACGAGCTTGGCTTCCGCGTTCCGCTCGTGGTGATCTCGCCCTACGCCAAACACGCCTACGTTTCGAAGGTGCAGCACGAGTTCGGAAGCATTCTCGCGTTTACCGAAGAGGCATTCGGGATTCCGAAGGGGGCGCTGCACGCGACCGACGAGCGCGCCGACGATTTGCAAGACGCGTTCGACTTCTCTCAGAGCCCGCGGGCGTTCGTGCCGATTAAGGCGCCGCCGTTCGTGCCCGGCGGGAATCAGACCTCAGACGAAGATCCGTAGCCCTTTCGCGGGAACGCGGCGATCGCCACGGCGATCACAGCGGCGATGCCGACGATATTCGAGATCAGCGTGAAGCGATCGTTGATCGCCATCGAGCCCATCGCGACGCCGCCGAAGGTGGAGCCGATGAGCTTCTCCATAATCGCGCCGGCGAGCATCGCGCCGAAGGTGAAGAGCGCGACGAACGTCCAGGCGATGCGCGGCGGAAAGGACTTGCGGTAGATCGCGATCAGCGGCAGAATGAGCAGGTCGCCGTAGATGAAGGCGGTATTCGCGCCCAGCGGTATGCCGGCGTTGGCGAGGAAACGCGCGACGGGCACGTTGCCCATCGAGCAGATGAACGTCGCCACCGCGAGCAGCAAGCCCACCAGCAGCAGCAGCACGTAGCCGACGACCGGAACGCCGCCCACGGCGCGCAGCACGCCCGCGAGCCACTCGGGCGGCACGAGCGCGGCGGCGAAGCCGGCTATAAGGTAACCGACGATTAGCTCGGTGCGCAGCATGCGCACGTCGGCGAGCGCGGTCGCCGCCACCGCCGCCCAAGTGCGCTGCGGCTGCGCCGCGTGATGCGCGCAGCCTTCGTGATCCGACGCGTCGCCGGCGAACGAGCCGAGGTACTCGCGCTGCATTCGGGCGAGCTCGCCGCGGAAGATCAACGAGAAGCCCAGCGTCACCACCGCGATGATGATCGCGCCGCCGAAGAACTCGGCGAAGGCAAACTTCCAGCCAAGCAGCGACCAGAAGAGAATCAAGATCGCGAGATTCATGTTCGTGGACGAGATCAAAAACGAAAACACGGAGCGAACGTCGGCACCGTTGCGGTAGAATCCGCGCGCCGCGGCGGCGGCTCCATACGAACAGGCCGAGGAGATGATGCCGAAGCCGGTGCCGTAGAGCAGTCCCTTGAGGCCGGGGCCGAGATAGCGGTGCATGGTGTCGGGCGTGAGCATCACCTGCACGAAGGCCGATACGAGAAAGCCGAAAATCAGTCCGAAGAGGCTATCCCAGAAAAAACTCGCCGCTTGCAGAAGCCCCGCGGCGAGCGCGTGAACGATCGCCGCCATCAGCCTCCGACCGAGACGGGAGCATGCCCGAAGAGCGGCGGGATATAGTGACCCACTAAATAGGAGACGATGAAGACGCCGCATCCGTAGAGCGCGACTTCGAAGCCTTTGCCGATCGGGCTTCGCTCGCTCAACGTCCCCGCATAATAGCCCACCGCAAAGAGCCCGACGAGCGCGAAGAGCAGCGAGGCCAACGTGGAGCCGAAGATCGAGAGCGGGAGCATGAACGCGAGAATCGGCACGAGCGATCCGACGGCGAACGAGCCGCCCATCGAGAGCGGCGCGCGAAGTCCGCTATCCTCGGCTACGCGCGGGTCGATGCCGAACTCGTCGCGCACCATCTCGTAGAGGTAGATGTCGGGATGCTGCGTGAGCCGGCGCACGATCATCTCGGCCTCGGCGGCGCTGAAGCCCTTGAGCTTATAAAACGCGACTTGCTCGGTGAACTCGCCCTGCGGATCGTCGGCCATCTCTTTCTTCTCGAGGTCGATCGTGGCGCGCACGACTTCGCGCTCGGACTTGCGGCCGATGTACTCGCCGACGCCCATCGAAAGCGCACCGGCCAGCAGCGCGAGAAAGCCGCTGATGAAGACGGCCGAGCGGTCGCCCTCGGCGACGCCGACGCCGGTGATGATGCCGAGCGTCGTGAGGATGCCGTCTTGCGCGCCGAAAACGATCTCGCGAATGCTGCGCCGCTTCTCCAGCGTCCGGCGCTGCTGCGTGTCGGGGATGCGCGGGCGTACCTGCTGCCAACCCGGAACGTCCACAACGACGTCCTGCACCGGCGGGGTGAGATTGGAAGCGTCGGGGTTCTCGGGCATCGTCGCTGAGCGTCTTGGCCGTCGTACGGGGCGATACCCTCGTCGGGTTGTCGTTGGAAAGGCGGCGGACGAGGCGACCGCCAACCTTCAACCATGGGCAGAGCGCTTATCACGTTGGCCGCGGTCGCCGGCCTCTCACTCGCGACACTGCTTCCGGCACGCGCCGTGGATTGGCCGGTTTTCGGCTTCGATCCGTCGCGCAGCGGATTCAACTCCTCCGAAACCACGATCACCGTGCACAACGTGCACCGGCTGCGCGAGCGCTGGCAGACGTCGCTCGGGTCAACCGCCGATTCGACGCCGATTCTGCTGCAGCGCGTCCGCATCGGCCGCGTCGACCGCGCGATGATCTTTCAAACGACGCTCAGCGGCGAAACGCTCGGCATCGAAGCGACGAGCGGAAAGATCGTGTGGCGATACAGCACGCACGGCCCGAACTACACGCATTCGACGCCGGCCGCCGATCCTTCGGGGAAAGCGATTTACGTGCCGGGCGTGGACGGAAAAGTTCACAAGCTCAACGCGTCAAACGGGCACGAGCTTCACGGGCACGGCTTCCCCGCGAAGATCACGCTGATTCCCGCGACGGAGGCGAACGAATCGCCGCTCAACGTCGCAAACGGCTATCTCTATGCGACGATTTCCGGATACAACGGCGACGGCACGCCGTACGACGGGCACGTCGTGGCCATCAACTTGAGCACTGGCAAGCGCACCGTTTTTAACTCGCTCTGCAGCAACCGGCATCACCTGCTCGGCGGAAGCGGCTGCGAATCGCAGCGCTCGGGGATCTGGGCGCGCGGCGGCGCGGTGGTCGATCCTTCTTCGTCGATGAACGGGCGCATTTATGCCGCGACCGGCAACGGCGATTTCAACGCCAATCAAGGCGGAACGAACTACGGCGACTCGGTTGTGTCGCTCAGCGGCGACCTTTCGGATTTCTATGGAAACTACACGCCGGCCGACTATCAGCAACTGCAGAACGGCGACGTGGATCTCGGCAGCACGTCGCCGGCGATGCTTCCCGAACAAGGCACGAGCCAGAGCCCGTGGATGCTGGTCGAGGGCGGCAAAGATTCGATCCTCAAGCTCGTGAACCGCGCGGCGCTACCCGGCGTCGGCGGCGAGCTGCAGACGATCGACTTGCCGGGGCCGCTGTTCTCAACGCCCGCGGTGTGGACCGACCCTTCCAACAACGCGTGGGTCTTCATGGGATTCTCCGACGTGGTTCAAGCGTATCGCCTGCAGACCAATGGGTCGGGTGAGAGCAGCCTGGTCGGCGTTTGGAACGCAAATCCGGGGCAAACCGGCGGTGAGGGCACCTCGCCGGTGGTCGCCAACGGCATCGTTTTCGTCGCGTTCGACCGCGCGATCTTCGCGCTCAACGCGATCAACGGCGCGATCCTATGGGACAGCGCGAATCACGGAACGTCCATCGGCGGCGTGCACTGGCAGAGCCCGATCGTGGTGAACGGCTGGGTCTACTGCTCGGACCAGAACGGCAACCTGACGGGCTTTTCGTTGCGATAGCGGCGGACATTCGCGATGAGAACGCGTACGATTCTCGCCGCAACCGCCGCGCTGTTCGGCACTACGCTGCTTTCGGCCCGCGCCGTCGACTGGCCGGTTTGGGGTTTCGATCCCGCGCGCAGCAGCTTTAACTCGTCGGAAAAGACGCTCACCATCGCCAACGTGCACAACCTGCGCGAACGCTGGCAGATTCCGCTCGGCGACGTTTCGGATAGCGCGCCGATTCTCGTGCAGCGCGTTCGCATCGGGCGCGCCTATCGCTCGATGCTCTTCGACACGCTGCGAAACGGCAAGACGCTCGGCATCGACGCGACGACCGGACATATCGTTTGGCAGTTTACGACGAGCGGCCCGAACTACACCCATTCGGCACCGGCCGCTGATTCTTCGGGGAAGGTGGTCTATGCGCCGGGCGTTGACGGCCGCGTGCACAAGCTCGATGCGGCCAACGGCCACGAAATACACGCTCAAGGATTTCCGGCGGTCATTACGCTCATCCCCAGCACCGAGGCGAACGAATCGCCGCTCAACCTCGCCAACGGCTACCTGTATGCGACGATCTCGGGCTACGACGGCGATCGGGCTCCGTACGACGGACACGTCGTCGCAATCGACGTGAACACCGGCAAGAAGACGGTCTTCAACTCGCTCTGCAGCGAAAAGCACGAACTGCTGGGCGGCAACGGATGCATCCAGCAGCGATCGGGAATCTGGGCGCGCGGCGGCGCGGTGGTGGATCCATCGGCATCCATGGGCGGACGCATCTACGCCGCGACCGGCAACGGCGATTTCAACGCCAATAACGGCGGCCACGACTACGGCGACTCGGTCGTCTCGCTGAGCGCCGACCTGTCGGAGTTCTACGGCAACTATACGCCGACCAACTACGTGCAGCTCCAGCACGGCGACGTGGATCTCGGCAGCACGTCGCCGGCGATGCTTCCCGAGCAAGGATCGAGCCAGACGCCCTGGATGCTGGTGCAAGGCGGCAAGGATGCGGTGCTGAAACTCGTGAATCGCGCGGCGCTGCCGGGCGTAGGCAACGAACTGCAGCTCGTCGACTTACCCGGAGCGCTCTTCTCTTCGCCGACCGTTTGGACGGCCGGCTCGCAGACGTGGATCTTCCTCGGCTTCCCCAACGTGGTGCAGGCGTATCGGCTCGAAACGAAGTCCCGGCAGAGCCGCCTCGTCGGCATTTGGAACTCGAGCCCCGGCGAAACCGGCAAGGAAGGCACCACGCCGGTGGTTGCCAACGGCATCCTCTTCATCGCCTACGACGGCGCGGTTTTTGCGCTCAACGCACTCAACGGCACCGTGCTTTGGAACAGCGCGCAGCACGGCAAGACGATCGGCAACGTGCACTGGGCGAGCCCGATCGTGGTCAACGGCTGGGTCTACTGCTCGGACGAAAACGACAACCTTACCGCGTTTTCGTTGCGCTAGTTCGGCGTCTGCGGCGGGACGATGCGTTCCCAGCGCGGGTCGTTGCGCTCGCGCGCGATGCGGGCGCGGACGGCCGGGACGAAGGGCAGGCCGTCGAGCGCCGCACGGCGACGCGTCAACTCGGCCGCCTTTGCGGCGTCGTCGTTTGTGAAAACGTCGCGCGCGAGCTCGGGCCAGAGCGCGACGCTGCCGGAGATGCAGCCGGCGGCGCCGCGCGCCTTTGCGGCCACGAGATCGCTCTCGGAGCCCGGGAAGACGGCGAAGTCCGGCCGGCGCGCGATAACGTCCGCTTGCAGCGCTGGGTCGTTGGAGCTATCTTTCATGCCGGCGATGATTTGCGGGAACTCGGTGACGAGCCGGTCGACGAGAGCGGGGTGAAACTCGATGCCGCTCATACGGGGGAAGTTGTAGAGCAGGACGCTTTGCGGCGGCGGAGCCGTTCGCGCGAAGAGCGCATCGAAGAACGCGACGATGCCGTCGTCGGTGACGTCGCGGTAGAAAAACGGCGGCATGATGAGGGCGGCGAAGCCGAGCTCGAACGCGGCGCGCGTGAGGCGAACGGCATCGGCGAGTGAGGACGCGCCCGTTCCGACCATCGCGCGCGCCATTGGGAAGCCGCCCGTTGCGAGGGCTTCCATCAGCCCCAGGCGTTGCTCGGCGGAAAACGACATCGCTTCGCCAGTGGTGCCAAGAAGATTGATGCCGTCGCAGCCGCGGTCGAGCAACTCGCGGTAGTAGGGCACCGCGAGCGACGCGTCGGGGTTGAAGGCCTCGTCGACCGGGGTGATGACTGCGGAGTAGATGCCGGTTAGCGTGGGCTCAACGCTCCTTTCAAGAAGAAGGCGAGGTTGGCGGGGCGTTCGGCGAGGCGGCGCATGAGATAGGGAAACCAGTACGCGCCGTACGGAATCGAGAGCCGGACGCGATAGCCGCGGTCGAGCAGGCTGCGCGCGAGCGGCGTCGCGATGCCGTAGAGCATTTGAAACTCGAAGCGTCCTTGTTTGGGCAGCCCGCGCTGCGCCGCGAATCGGGCGGCGTGCTCGATCATCGCGGGATCGTGCGTGGCGATCGCGGTGTAGCCATCGTGCGAGAGGGCAACCTCGACGAGCTTGACGTAGTTGGCGTCCACGTCGCGTTTGTTCGGATGGGCGACATCGGCCGGCTCGAGGTACGCGCCCTTCACGATCCTGACGCTCGGCGCAAGCGGCAGCATCGCGGTGAGGTCGGCCTCGCTGCGATGGAGATACGACTGCAGCACGAACCCAACGTTGGCGCGGCGCTCGCGCAACCGGCGATAGACGGCGAGCGTGGCGTCCACGTAACGCGACTGTTCCATGTCCATTCGCATCGTGTTGCCGTGCGCGGCGGCGGCATCGGCGATGCGCGCGGCGTTCTCAAAGGCGATCTCCGGATCGATATCGAGGCCGACGTGCGTGAGCTTAAAGGCAACGTTTGCGTCGAGGCCGCCGCCGGCAAAGGCATCCAGAAGCCGGCAGTACTCGTCGGTGACGGCGAGCGTCTCGGCACGCTCGCGGACGCTTTCGCCAAGCAGCGTTGCGGCGACGGAGAATCCTCGCGCGTTGGCGCTACGCGCCGCATCTAAGAACTCGTCCGCACTCTCGCCGGCAACGAAGCGCCGCGCCCCCAGACGCATGCCGTAGCGCGTCACCATGCGGCGAACGAGCGCGTTGTCGGCCGCCGCCAGGATGCCCGAACGGAGCGGCCGATCCAAGAGCGTCATCGATCGCTCCTTCTGCACCGGATAGGAAGCGACTGCAACGGCGGGAAGCCCGGCAACGTGAAGCCGCAGTGGGTTCTCGTCGCCGCGATCCTCGGATCGGCGATGCCGTTCATCGACAGCACCGCGGTAAACGTCTCGCTGCCGATCATTCAGCGCGAACTGCACATGACGACGAGCCAAACGCAGTGGGTGGTCGAGTCCTACGCGCTTTTCCTCTCCTCACTCATTCTGCTGGGCGGGGCGCTCGGCGATCTCTACGGGCGGCGACTCGTCTTCGGCGCCGGTATCGTGCTCTTCGCGCTGGCCTCCCTCGGGTGCGCGTTCGCCTCCGATGCGACCACGCTGATCGTCGGACGCTGCATCCAAGGCGTCGGCGGCGCGCTTGCGACACCGGGGAGTTTGTCGCTCATCAGCAGCGCGTACGACGCCCAGTCGCGCGGGCGAGCCATCGGCCTGTGGTCGGGCTTTAGCGCGCTCACGTCGGCCGCGGGCCCGGTGATCGGGGGCTGGCTTACGCAAAACTTTTCGTGGCGGTACGTCTTCCTCATCAACCTTCCGCTCGCGCTGGTCGTGCTGCTGCTGCTTGCTTACCGAGTTCCCGAGAGCCGGGATGAAACCGCGGATCGCCGGATCGACGTGGCCGGCGCGTCGCTGGCGACGCTCGGACTTGCCGCGCTCGTGTACGGCTTGATCGCGATGAACGCCGGCAAGTTTTCGGCCCCTGCGATCGGGCTGGTTGCCGGAGGACTCGTCTTGCTCGCGCTGTTCGTTCTCTACGAGCGCCGGACGCCAGATCCGATGATGCCGTGCTATATCTTTGCGTCGCGTGCGTTTAGCGTGGCGAACATCTACACGTTCTTGCTCTACGCTGCGATCGGCGGCAGCCTTTACTTTGTGCCGTTCGTCTTAATCAACGTCCACCATTACGCGCCGACGGCGGCCGGCGCGGCGCTGCTCCCGTTCGTCTTCATCATGTTCGTCGCATCGCGCTGGTCGGGAGGTCTCGTTGCGCGGATCGGCGCCCGGACGCCGCTGCTCCTGGGCGGCGTTCTCGCCGGCCTGGGATTTCTCGCCTACGCGCTCCCGGGCGCGGACGGATCGTATTGGACGACGTTCTTTCCCGCCGCCACGATTCTCGGTTTCGGCGGCGCGCTCTTCGTCGCGCCGCTGACGACGACGGTGATGAACTCGGTGCCGGTGGAGCATTCCGGCCTCGCCTCGGGCGTGAACAACGCCGTCGCGCGCACTGCGGGGCTGATCGGCGTCGCCGTACTCGGGATCGTGGTGACCGCCGCGCCCTCGTATCTTGCGGGCTTTCGCGGCGCCATGGTAGCATCGGCTGCGCTCGCGTTTGCGGCGGCCGTCGTGGCGGCAATGCTGCTCGCTCGTCCTTCGACTACGCCGCTTCGCCGCTTCGCTCAGGATGACACAAGCAGGCGGCGCTCTCAGCAAAGCGACTAAGCGCAAGGGACTCCTACCGGCAGGGTAAACTCAAGAACCCAGATGGCAAAAGCTGGGCCGCGCATGTATCTCGCACTCGTAGCGACTGCATTCGCGGCCCTCGCTCTTGCCGCGTGCGGGGGAGGATCCGGCAGTTCGGCCCCCGGCGCGCTGCCGCAGAGCTCGGCGCCGCCGTCGCACAAACAGACGCCGAGTCCGATCCAGCACGTCATCATTCTGATTCAAGAGAACCGCAGCTTCGACAATCTCTTCGCCACGTTTCCGGGCGCCGACGGCGCCACGAAGGGCTTGATGAAGCTCCCGAGCGGCGGCGACACATACGTGACGCTGAAAAAGGCCAACCTCAAAGAACAGTGCGACCCCGGCCACGGTTACAAGGGCTTCGTGCAGAGCGTCGACGGCGGCAAGATGGACGGCTTCGCGCTGAACGGCAATAAGTGCAGCGGCAATCACACCGAGCCGTATCAATACGTGAAGCCGTCGCAGATCAAGCCGTATTGGACGATGGCGCAGCAGTACGTACTCGCGGATCACCTCTTCCAAACACAAGGCAGCGGCAGCTTCACCGCACACCAAGATCTGATCGCCGCATCGACGATTCTCAACAAAGCGCAGACCAACAGCATCGTCGATTATCCGACGACGTCGCCCTGGGGATGCGACGCCCCGGGCGGCACTAAAACGTCCCTGCTCGAGTGGACCGGGTCGGCGCTTCTCTATCGGTATAACAAAGGGCCGTTCCCGTGCTTTACGTACGAGACGATGCGCGACGTGCTCGATGCGAAGAGCGTTTCGTGGAAGTATTACTCGCCGCCGGTCTACCAGAACGTCGGCGCGATCTGGAATGCCTTCGACGCGATCAAAGCCGTGCGGTACGGCAGCGAATGGGGCACCAACGTTACCGATTCGAACACGCAGATCTTCACCGACATCACCAACAACCAACTGCCGGCGGTATCGTGGGTGATTCCCGACCGCATCGACTCCGACCACCCGCAATCGCCCGGCGACGATGGGCCGGCGTGGGTGGCGAGCGTCGTCAACGCGGTCGGCGAGAGCTCGTATTGGTCGAGCAGCGCGATCGTGGTGGTATGGGACGACTGGGGCGGATTTTACGACAGCGTCGCGCCGCCGTTCAGCGACCACTGGGGCGGGCTGGGTCTGCGCGTTCCGATGATCGTGATCTCGCCGTACGCCCGCGAGCAAGTCTCCGGTACGCCCGGCTACATTTCAAAGACGCCGTACGAGTTCGGCAGCATCCTCAAGTACGTGGAAGAGACATTCAACCTGAGCTCACTCGGAACGACCGATAAGCGCGCCACGAGCATCGGCGATTCCTTCGACTACTCGCAGCCGCCGCGCGCCTTCACGCCGATTCCGTCGGATCACGATAAGGCCTACTTCCTTCACCGGCCGCCGTCCGGGCTGCCGGTGGACGAAGAGTAGCCGGCAAAACCCTCGATCACCGCGAGCGCGTCGCGCGCTTCGGCGAGCGTTCGTCCGGCTATGGTGTCGGCGAGCTCGCGCATCCACGGCGCAGCGCTCGATTGAGGGCCGTACCGCCGCGCCACCCACACGGCGAGCGGGATCACCGCCACTCCGAATGCCGCGTTGGCAGCAAGCCACGGGATGCCGGCGGCGTATGCGTCAAGGCCGAAGAATCCGCGCGCCCCGACGATGAGCAGCGGCACCCACATCAGCGGCGCGAAGAGCAGCGTGCCGAGGATCGACCGCACGCGCCGCACGTGCAGCATCTCGAGCTTCCGCTGAATCTCGACGACCGGGGCGTCGTAGCGAATCGCACGAGCGTCGGCGAGCTGCCGCGCGCCGGCGATCACCAGGGCGACCGCGTAGACGTCGAGCGCGATGGCCGGGAGCAAGAACTTCATTTCGCCGACGTGCTGCGACGCGAAGTATCCGATCAGCCCGACGCCGAGCACGTTGACTGCCAACTCGACGATAAGCTCGCGCACGAGCCGTTTGAGCGCGTCGCCGCTCGCTCGCATGTGCCACGCTTGCAGCGCGGCGGCGTTGAAGCGCAGATTCGCCGCGAGGCGGGGGTCGCTCTCGGCCCAGACTTGCTTGATGCTGTCGATATCCATGGCGTTCTCCAGTTTCTTATGCAGTGTGGGCGGCGTCACGTTTGAGCCGCTCCTTGATGCGCCCGATGCGGGTGCCGGCGTTGGTTTCGGTGATACCGAGGATGGCGGCGATCTCGGCATACGGGCGATCGTCGAGATAGAGCAGCACGAGCGCACGGTCGAGCGGATCGAGGGCTTCGATCAACTCGTAGATCTGCGCGAGACGCTCGTCGGCCGTTTCCTCCGACGTGCCGGCGATGCGCTCGAGCGCGGGCTCGTCGGCAGTGACGACGCGGCGACGGGTTCGCTCATCGCGGCGCTGGTACGAAATTGCAACGTTCATCGCGATGCGATAAAGCCACGTCGAGAATTTCGAGCGTCGCTCGAACCGCGGGTAGGCGCGCCAGGCTTGCACGGCGATTTCTTGCACGAGATCTTCGCGGTCGGCGGTGCGCGCGTAGGCCGCAGCGATCTTGACGAGCATCGCGCGGTGCCGATTGAGATCGTCGAGGAACTCATCGTGCGGGCCGTTGCCGTTCATCTCACCCTATTCGTCGCCCGAGGGCTGGTCAAAATCACACCGAACGAGCCTCCATGCTCCGCCTCCCCTTCTATCAGGTCGATGCCTTTACACGCGAGGCTTTCGGCGGCAATCCGGCCGGCGTCTGCGCGCTGGAGGCGCCGATCGGCCACGACCTGATGCTCGCGATCGCTCGCGAGAAGAATCTTCCGGCGACCGCGTTTTTCGCACCCGACGGCGATGGGTTCTCGCTGCGCTGGTTCGCGCCGGCAGGCGAGCTCGGGCTCTGCGGACACGGGACGCTGGCGGCGGGCTTCGTGCTTCTCAATCTTCTTCACCGCGAGCACGACCGCGTCGCGTTTCGCAGCGGGGCCGGGCCGCTGGAAGTGCGGCGCGAGGGCAATCGTCTCGGGCTCGACTTTCCCATGCTGGCGATCAAACGCGAGTGCGGCGTGGACGACGTCGCGGCGGCGATCGGCGTGCGGCCGTCGTCGGTGTGGGAGGCTGTCGGCGAGCGAGGCATGGCGGTGCTCGACGATGCAACGCAGGTGCGCGAGCTGCGGCCGAACATTGCCGCGATCGGCGAGCTATCGTTTTCTGCGCTGATCGTGACGGCGCGCGGCTGGGCCGGGGACTGCGATTTTGTTTCGCGCTACTTTGTGCCGAAGCACGGCATCGCCGAAGACTACGTGACCGGCAGCGCGCACTGCGTGCTCACGCCGTATTGGTGCGGCGTGCTCGGCAAGCGCAATCTCTTCGCGCGGCAACTATCGTCGCGCGGCGGGGAAGTGTGGGTTGAAGATCGCGGCGAACGCGTTGGGATTGCCGGCGAGTGCGTGCCGATCGCCGAGGGTACGCTAACGGTGCCCTAAGCGTGAACCGCAGTTAGCGATACGTCGGGCGTTAAGAGACGCCGAGCGCGAGCTCGACGGCGGCCCCCTCGTCGAGCCCTTCGCCTTTTTCGATCAGTTCATCTCGCTCTTCCGACGATAGCTTAGCATCGAGCGCGCGCATTAGGATGTCGAACGTTCGTCGCTCAATCAGTTCGCGATGGTAGCCTCGCGCGCGATTCTGAGAATTGACATAGCCTATGAGCAACGCAGCATTTCGTACATCGCCATTCAGGGCCGCTACCGCAGCGAGATGTTGAACCGCCGAAAAGAGAACTTCGCCCAACTGCTCTCGCCGCGCGAGGGCAAGGCTGTGCTTAGCGGCTTCACAGGCGGCCGACACGTTGCCGAGTGCGAGGCAGTAGGCAGCTTCGTCCGCCAACATCATCGACTGACCAGCGAAATTGCCGACCTGACCCCAAGCTCGGCTTGCCGTATGAGCGACCTTCAGTGCTTCTCGGACATCTCCGGCGAAAAAGGCTAGCTCAGCCACATTACCCTGCACGATTGCTACGTGCAGTTCATCACCATGTTCTGCATAAATGCCAAGCGACGTCTCCAACGCCCGGCGCGCCTCCTCAAGGTGGCCTTGTTCCGCCAGTATAAAAGCCAGCGCGTTTAGGGCGCGCGCATGCGCAATCGTACCGAGCTTACCGAGACCTTCGAGCAGTAAGATGGCGTGGTTGATGTCTGCCTGCGCCTCGGCTAAGCGTCCTACGTAGATGAGGCTGAGGGCTCGAATTTGCCGGCTCTGCGCCTCGGCCAACAAATCGCCTCCGCACTCGTCCAGGCTCACCGCGCGCTGTGCGGCCTCGAGCGATTCGGCTCCGCGTTTGAGCGATGCGAGATTCCGCCAGGCACATGCCACGATTTTCGGGTCGACGCCCTCGCTGCGCGCGAGCGCAGCCTCGAAAGAGCGACGTCCCTCCTGGCTAAGCCCGGCGTAGAGCCAAAACGGGCCAAGGCCGTTCACAAGGCGCAGGGCAATCGCCGGATCTCCATCGTTATCGAGCGCCCACGCGATTGCAGCGCGCACGTTTTCTATTTCTGCGGTGACCCGCGCGAGCCACGCCGAGAATTGCATTGTCTGTACCGCTTCTCGCATTTCGTCGCAGAACGACGCAAAGTAGCTCGCATAACGAGCAGCGAGATGGGAGCGTTCGCGGTATGCATCAAGTTGTTCCAGTGCATAAAGACGGGTGGACTCAAGTAGCCTGTACCGGGTCCGGATCTGTGCGGTATCTGCTACCACAAGCGAAGCCTCAACGAGTGACGACAGAACTTGAAGGACGTCGAAGGGCACGTCGTCTTCGTAGGAGCAGATGCTTGCAGCCGAATCGAGCCCCCATCCACCGGCAAAGACGCCGACGCGCCGAAAGAGCGCGTGCTGAGCTGGAGAAAGGGCACCGACACTCCAGTCGAGCGTCGCGCGCATGGTTTGTTGGCGCGGCACCGCCGTGCGAGCGCCCCCAACCAAGATGCGAAAACGCTCATCCAGATGCAGGGCAATGTCGTGAACGCTGAGCTCTCGGGCCCGGGCAGCCGCCAGTTCGATGGCGAGCGGAATGCCGTCGAGCCGCCGGCAGATATCCGCGACTACCGCAATGTTCTCGTTCCCGAGTGCAGGGCATGCGGCGCCGCGGCCGCGCTCTAGGAACAGACGGACGGCATCGGATTCTTCTGCGGCCTTCGGTTGGTTAGTTTCAGGAACCGAAAGCGGCGGAACCTCATAGAGCCGCTCACCAGGGACATTTAGCCGTTGGCGGCTGGTCGCTAGCGCGTTGACGCGCGGGCACGCGGCAAGAATAGTCACGATAAAGCTGGCGACGGCAGCTAGAACATGCTCACAGTTGTCGAGTACCAGGAGCACGCGGCGGCCGCGTAGAGCGTCGGCAATCGTCTCGGCGGTACTCCTCGCGTCCGTCGCGTCGATCCCGAGCGCCGCCGCCGTTCGCTCGGCGACGCGGGCCGGGTCGTCGAGCGGCGCCAGATCGACGAACCATACGCCATCACTCCATCTTGAGAGATGGTGCTCGGCGACTTGCAGCGCAATGCGGGTCTTTCCGATTCCGCCAGTGCCGGTGAGCGTGACGAGCCGCTGGTCGGCGACGAGCGCCACGACCTCGGCAACGGTCTCTTTTCGCCCGACGAAACTGGAAAGCTGCGTTGGCAGGTTGTGCCGCGGCCGAGCGAGGCCGACCGGACGAACCACACGCGGCCGGTACGGACGTAGCGCCGCCGCTGCGAGCCGTGCTCGAGCTTTCTTCGGCAGCAAGAGCGCATCGGAAAGCATGGCTACCGTACGCTGATAGGGCGCTTTTCGAGCGCCGGTCTCGAGCGCTGCAATCGTCTTTACGCTAAGGCCCGCGCGCTCGGCAAGCGTTTCCTGCGAGACCCCCGCTCCTAAGCGAAAGTACCGCAAGAGTGTACCAAACGGCGCCTGGCTCCGGGCTGCCATTCGACTAACTCCTCCTGAAGACTCTTACGGCGCAGCCAAAACTTCACCCTCGCTGGGCGTTCAAAACTGTAGGGGCAAACTGTGGGGGAAGGCGACCTGGCGAAAACAGAACGTGGGCCTTAAAGTTTACCAGAGATCAACTAACGATAATGGGGTACGACCATGCGCCTAGCCTTAAAATTCCTGACCGCGGCCAACGGCATCTGCTTGGTCGCGTTGCTCGAAGGGTGCTCCGGTTATGGCTCCTTAGGGATGCCGTCCCCATCGTTTGAAGCGGGAAACGAACCGCAAGCCGAGATCGGCTCGAGCACGACGCTCAAGGAGCTCGCCGTATCGGATCTCGGCGGCGGAACAATCTTATCACGCATCGAGCTCCTCAATAAAACGTATGAGTTCACCGGCACTATCACGGACGGTATCGACGGCGCGACAGGCGACTGGTTCGATAGCCATGGGAATTTGTACGTCGGAAACTACGCGATACCGATGGTCCAAGAGTACGCCAAGGGGAAGAGCGAACCGGCGTTTACCTATTCTAGCGGGCTCGAACGCCCTTACAGCATCACGACGGATGCCGCAGAAAACGTCTACGTGGCCGACGAGTACAACCCGTACGGCAGCGGCGGCGGCGTGCTCGAATACGCCCAAGGCAGCAACACCGTACTAGCGCAATGCTTGAATAGTGTAAATGAGACGGGGGTCGCGATCGACAAGCACGGCGACCTCTTCTCCTCGGGCACGAACGGCACGCTTCTCGAGTACAAGGGTGGCCTGAGCGGGTGCAAGCCGAAGACGCTCGGCGTGACGCTGCCGAGCGGCGGTGGGCTCCAGATCGATAAAAAGGGCAACCTCGTGGCGTGCGCGGGCCACGACGTCGACGTTATCCCGCCGCCATACACGGCTATCTCATTGACGATCAGTGGTTTTGGGAGTGCAGCGCACGATGCTCTGAGCAAGGATGAAAGCCTGCTGTTCGTAGCCGACCCTCAGAACTACGACGTCCAAGTATTGACATATCCCGGCGGCTCCTATGTCACGACGCTCGATAGTAGCAACGGTCTCATCGATCCGATCGGCGTCGCCACCTACCCCGGTGCCAAGTAGGAGCGCCATGAACCATTTGATTTGCTCGCGATACGCGTTAAGCATTTGCGTTAGTGCAGCCATGCTGGTGGGCTGTGACGGCGGGAGCGCCCAATCGCCACTAACAGCATTCCCGCGCAGTGTGCTGCCCGCTTTTGCGAGTGGCATTAGGCCGATGCACCCGGATCACAGGCGCTCATGGATGGCTACTGATGCCAAGAGTACCGACCTCCTCTACATCTCCGATGCAGAAAGCGGCGACCTGTACGTTTACTCGTATCCGCAAGCGAAGCTAAAGGGAGCTTTAACGGGCCTCGATGGGCCAGAAGGTGAGTGCGTCGACAACGCGGGAAATGTTTTCGTTGCAAACACCGGCGCAACAGAGATCCTGGAGTACGCGCACGGCGGCACGACCCCAATCGCAACCTTCGGCGACTCCGGTTATTACCCGGTCGGTTGTGCCATCGATCCGACAACGGGAAATCTCGCCATCACAAACATTTGCAGGGAGGAGTATGGTCAGTGCGTCGCAGACGGCGATCTTCTGATCTACGCGGGCAAGCACGCTCCTAAGACTTATTCGGATTCACTCATCGCCGAATACTACTTCTGTGGATATGACGATAGCGGAAATCTCTATATCGACGGGCTCTATAATAGCGACTTCGCATTCGCCGAGCTTCCCCATCATAAGTCAACCTTCACAAATATCACGCTGAATACGTTCGTCTACCAACCTGGCGGCGTGCAATGGGACGGCAAGTACGTCGCAGTCGGGAACGAAGATCTTAACAACAACGCCATTTATGAGTTCAGCATAAGCGGAACGCAAGGAAAGCTGGCGCACCCGGGGGGGACTCCGCTCGACGGGGCAACGCTGGTCGGTCAGTTTTGGATTCAAGGTAAGGTGGTTATTGGGCCAAATCGCGGGGGTAGCGGAACCGTTATGTTCTGGAAATACCCGCGCGGCGGTTCGCCTACCAAAGTCCTCAACGCCTTCAGCACGCCCGTCGGGGCAGCGGTAAGCACGGCAAACTCGTGAGCTCGCGGTGGCTGGTTAAGATTTTGCGGCACCAAAGCAAACAAGAGAAAGGACATGGCTTTTCATGAAGATTTCGAGCACGATCCATTGCACGCTAAGCTCCTGTGCGGCCGCTGCCGTATTGGCCGGCTGTAGCAGCGGCGCGCAAGCGCCACTCAATCCCTCGGAACCGCCGGGCGCAAGTCAGCAGGCGCTGAGTGCACCGACGTTCGGTATGAGGGTGCTTGGAAACACAGACCACGGTCGCTCATGGATGTCTCCCAACGCTAAGGGCGCTCTAATCTATATATCCGACCGGGGGACGAATGACGTCTACATCTATTCCTATAAGAGCAAAGCGTTGGTCGGCACGCTGACAGGCTTCAATACCCCCGATGGCTTGTGCGTGGACAGCATGGGCGACGTTTTCATTACGGAGTACACTGGGGCGGACATCCTCGAATATCCGCATGGTGGCTCTACTCCGATCGCAACCTTGAGCGACCCGGGGGAAAAGCCTATGGGCTGTTCGGTCGACGCGGCGACCGGAAATCTCGCAGTCACGAACTTTCAGAACGCTTCACGTGCGAGCGGCGATGTCGCGATTTATCAGGCTGCCAGCGGCACGCCGACACTTTACTCGGACCCAAACATATACAACTATCTGTACTGCGTCTACGATACTAAAAGCAATCTTTACGTGGATGGAAAGACCTATAACGGTCTCGATGCTTTCGCCGAACTTGCTAACAACAGCGCTGCGTTCACGGATATCACGCTAAACCCGACCATCAGCTATGCCGAAGATATAAATTGGAAGAGCGGCAAGTTGGTGGTTGGTAATACCTACGAAAACAATCAAATCTACTGGTTTAAGATCAAGAAAGGCGTTGGAAACGCGGTCGGTTACCCCGCAGCGCTCACGCATGGCTACGGTGTCCAGCAGTTCGCGATCTATGGAAAGGTGCTCATCGGCGCGCTTCCGTCGTACCCGAACGTCTCGTTTTGGAACTACCCGGCCGGCGGTCTGCCCATTTATGACATTGGCTTTGGTGGCAGCAGCGAGCCAGTCGGAGTCGTGGTAAGCCCCTAGACGCAGAGTCAGACGGCGCACTGACAGTAGCGCGTGTCGACTGGCGAGGCGCCTTGTTCACAAAAGAACTCCTTCGGTATCTCCTTCCAAGCAGCAACTAACGAGGTCCATCGAAGGATCTCGTTAGTTGCTGTCAACGCCTTTGCGTAGCGACGCGGACGCGCCGCGCGCGGCTAGGGCGCTGATTGCGATCTTGTCTCCGCTACTTCGTTCCGAAGCGTGGCATCGGGAAGGGCGAGGGGTGGGTTCCCTAAGCGTGAACGGCAGTTTCCCATAGGTACATCTCGTTGCCGTCAGGGTCTTCAAAGTGCGCGAATTTGCCGCCATCGCCGCCAACGATCGAGCCTTTGAAGTTTACGCCTTTATCGCGCAGGCGAGCGACGGCAGTGTCGATGGGCTCGTCGATTTCGAAGCCGAGCATTATCCCGCCCTTCGTTCCCGGCGCGGGATAGTCGGGCGACGACGGGTGCAGGCCGATCGTTAGGCCATTCCCCGCATCGATCGTCGCCCAAGCGTCGTCGTAACGGACGCCCAACTTTAGGCCCAATACGCCGGTGTAGAACGCGATGGCTGCGTCCATGTTGGAGATGAAGAGCGTTGCGTTCCCGCCAGTAATCATAGGAAGCGATGATTAGGTCGAGCGTGGAGAAACCCTTGCGGTGCGTCTTACCTCAGCGGTGGATTTACCGAGGCATCGACCGGCGTGATGAGGCCGTTGCCCGACGTTGACTGCACGAGACCGCCGCCCGGATAGGCGATGTCGTTTGCCACGTGCGCCTGAGGCTGCTGATACCATGGGTAGACGGTTGCGTCGCCTCCCCAGAGATTCTCGCCGTTCTTCGTCAAGTGAAAGCCCGTTGCAAAGCCGGAGGTGCACGTCGTCGGACTGCCGGTGTACGGCGCTGCGTACGTGCAAACGCTCGAGCCGGAATCGGAAAGGTCGAAGAGTGCCCACGCAAGATTTCGCTGCTTGTCGATTCCGACGCCCGCCGGGAAGTACAGGTCAGAGGTTTCTCGCTGTAAGACTTTGGCCTTGCCTGAGCCATTGAGGCCGTGGACGAACTCATCGAGCTCGGCGTAGTACTGCCAGTTTCCGGTGTAGCCCACGGCATACTGGCCCGAGACGAAGAGATCGCCCGCGGAATCGGTGGCGCACGCAACCGGCCCGTCGGCGAGCGACGGAGAACCGACGTTCGCAAGCTGTTTGTCGACTAGCGTAGAGGTCGGCGTTGCGTTCATCGTGCCGGCTTTCCAAACCGCTATCGTCGGGCTGTAGAGCGTCGTGCCGTAAACGTTGCCGTGTTTGTCGCCGCAGACATAGGCCAAGAACGCGCCCTCGCTGGGATTGGTCACGTTCGAGTACAGCGTGTTGCTCGGCGTCGAGGAGGCGGTAAGCGGCAACGCATACTCGGTCACCTGACCGCTATAACCGCCCGAAGAACCGCCGTTTGCGACGAATAAGTCGTTGTTCTCGTCAATCCACGTGCCTTCCGGGAAGTTGATCCCCGACGACGCAGAGGGACCGCCGGCCAGGCAACCGAGTGCGTAGCCGCCCATTGGGCCATAGTAGCAAATCGCGCCGTAGTAGCCGTTCTGCGCGGGATCCGCGACGTAGACGGTCTGCTTCGTTTTGGCGTCGGCCGACGCCCAGCTCCCCGTGCGTAGACTCGACACGTTTCTTGCCAGAGCCGCACGGCCGCCCGGGAGCCGAAGTACAAGCGGATTGAGCGCGGACGGCGGCGCCGCCGGGCCCGCTCCCATGCATGCGGTAGCCGCGGCGACCGTCGAGGCCGCTAAGAGCCCAATCAGGGATCGACCGATGGTGTTCACGTCAGCCTTCTTTCGACGCGATCTCGTTTAGCAGGTCAGCTTTATACGAAAGCTCGGGTTCGGCACGGAGTAGCGAACGTGGGCCGTATTCCCGGAAGAATGCGGGTCCACACCGATCAGCAGCTTGACGGGCTTCGCCGATCGATTAGACCCATACGGAAAGTCGAGTTTGACCGTAGCGGAACCGCCGGGCGGGAGCGGTTTGAACCAAAACGCGTTGTAATCGGCGTCTCCGCTTCCATCTAATGCGACGACGTTGTCATCGTCGTATGCGAGGGTGATCGTTGCCCCGTTTATGTCGGCAAAGCCGGAAGCGTTCGGCGCAAGCGTGTTCTGGGTCCCGTTTCTGACCGTTAGGGCGACCTCGACGCCGTGCGATACGCCTCCGGTCGAATAGCTCGCGTTCCTGTCGACGGACGTAGCCCGAACCCGCCACACGCCATTGAAGAGCCATTGCCCGATGCAGCCCTCGACGCTCGAGCGCTGCATCGCACCGCCCGGCGCGGGCGTCGGCGTTGCGGCGGTCACGGATGCCGTAAGCGTAAGGAACAACGCTAAGACACCAATCGTTGTGCGCATGGAACCTCCTCGTCGCTTCGCTGGGGTGAATGCTCACCGAGGGTTCGGCGGCGCCTTGGGTGCCCCCCACGCGCTCAAGAACGGGCTTAGCCGCGCTGAGAGTTGCCTCCGCAACGCGGTTAAGCCGCTTCGCGATCGTCGCCGCTATGCTGCGCAGCCTGCGATGCCCGCAAAGATTGCGAACCGCCCTATCAGCATCCGTAGCCGCCCCTCTGGGGCGGCTCCTAGATCCCGACGCGCGATGGATAAAGCGGGGCCTTGGATAATGGTTCCGGCATGGACTGGCCCCGCCCGGGGTTGCTACGTGCGAGTTTGACGTGTTTAGTGTACTCGGTAAGCTCCCGGAAGGTAATGGTGGAAAAGTGTGGTTTTCCGGGTAGGGACCCCTACTTGGCAGGCTTGGGAGGCGGGTACACCGCGACGCCGGAGGGGCTCGTGATGTTGTAGTTGTTGAGCGTCGTCTCGATCGTACCGCTCGGATACTGCGCGACGACAACGACGCCGCTTGAGGCCTCCGCGACGAACATCAGGGTGTTATCCGCGTTCAGCGCTAACTGGTAGGGATCGCCGGTGAACCCCAGGAGCGTGGTTCGTACGTTGCTGTACGGCGGCGGGATGATAAGAATCTCGCCCAACGTTTGCTCCTCCACGACGAGGTTGCCTTTCTTGTCTAACTCGATGCCGCCGACGTAGTTCACCGGAACGGGGAGGATAGCGGAGTGGCAACCGGCTAGGCCGCCTGGGAACTCCACGAGCGCGCTGGATGACGCGCTCACGCCGGAGGCGGCAAAAACGTCGCCCTTCTTGTCGACCGTCACGCCGCCGACCTGACCGCCGTCGGGCATGGCGCATTGGGCGATCGGCGTGTTCGATCCTTGCGGAAATTCCGAGACGTATCCCGGCTCGGTGTCGCCTTGGCCGACGTAGACGTTGCCGTTGCCGTCGGTCGTGACGGCTATCGGAGACGTCATGCCCGCCGAGTAGGTGAATGAGGGATAGCTGTAGCTGTCGCTACCGGGGGCGTACTCCGTAACGGTTCCGGCGAGGTTGGCGGCATAGAGATTTCCGTTCGCGTCGATCCAGATGCCGTCGTTTCCGTCAAGTCCGTTCACGATCGTCCCAGTCAAGCCGTATTTCTTATTGAAGAGAGCGACATCGCCAGCGCCGGACCCGGCCCCGTAGTTTGAAACCGCCAGCTCCTTGAACGATGCTTGCGGACCGATCATTGCGGAAGTGCCGATCGCACGGGTCGTCGTCGTCGCCGGCACCGTGCCGGCCGCCCCGGCCGAACAACCGGCGAGCATCGCACAACACACGAGAAGATAGTAGCTTCGCATAACGCTCCTTATCGACAAAGCGACCAACGCAGTGGTGTGGTCTTGCCGAAAGAATACGCCCGCTTCGACGCCGCGTATATGCGTGGAAACACTACTTCTTGAGGGGCGTGCGGTGGTTGCGCCCGGGCGGCCCTTGACCCGGGAGCTAGCCGATCATCAAGGATGGGCCGTCGGCGCCATGAGCTCGACGACATTATCGGACGGGTCACGAACGTACAGCGAAAGGCTTCTTCCGCCGGGCTCCTCGTTGACGCGCTCCTCGACGATGTCGACTCGGTGCGCACTCAGGTGGCGGCGAAGGTCTGCCTCGACACAAGCATCGAGACGCAGCCCGATGTGATCCACGTTGCGGCCGCCGGCGACCGGCGGCGATGCCCAGGCTCCCTCCGGCACGGACGTATCGACTAAATCTATATGCGAACTGCCGGCACGCAGCTCCGCCATGCCATACTGGCGCATCCGCGACTCTAACCGCGCGCCGATGACGTCCTGGTAGAACGCGAGTGCCTCGTCCATGTCGCGCACCAGCAGCAGTACGTGCTCGATGCCCGCTAAGACAAAAGGCGGCTGCGACGCGGCGTTCATCGAGATCGTCAGCTACAGCGAGGCAAGCTGATGCAGTGCGGTGCCGTAGGCAAGTGTAAAAGCATCCTCCGCGACGTCGCGCTGCGCGTTGTCGAGCGTGGCTGAAAAGCAAATCTTCGTGCCGCGATGCGTGGTCACCATCGTCGTCATATTGATGGCGCCGGTATCCGAGCCGCCCTTGTAGGCGACGTGACGAAAGTCACCCGGCTGCGCGACGCCGGGATTGATGGACATCAAGGGCAGGCTCGCGACCCGCTCCATCAGCGCGCAGAGCCGCCGCACGCTGTAGTGCCACTCAATCGCGAGGACCGGCGTCGAGCCGAGCTGCATGACGCTTGGAAGCGGCATCGCATCGGCGCGGCGCAGCAGCGCGGCACGCTCCGACGGCGTATGGGCGGCGAGATACGCGGCGCGCAGATCGCCGTCGGCATCCGATCGCAGAACGAAGGCTTCGCGCGTCGTCAAGAACGGGTCGTTGCCGCCGGCATACGGCGCGAGCGCGCGCGGGCCGGTGAGCCGGACCAACGCGTCGGCGGCGGTGTTATCGCTGATCGAGATCATCTGCGCGGCATAACTCGCGACCGTGATGGGCGTTCCGTCCGGCCAGTTCTGAAATGTCCCGGTCGGAAGACTCTTCCAGCGGCCTTCCAACGGCACCACGTCGGTCCAGTGGCGCGTGCCGCGCGCGATTTCGTCGAGCAGCGCGTTGAGCACGGCGAGTTTGAACGCCGATCCCACCGCCAATGCTTCGGACGGATCGAGAGCCGCTCGTTGGAAGCGGCTCTCGATGATGACGTACGAGAGCGTGCCTGTGAGATCTTGAAGACCGCGAAGCGCGTCGTCGAGCGACGACGCCGAGAGCTGAGGCGGCTTTGCGAAGAGCCCGTCGATCTTGTTATCCGAATCGAGATGGACTAAGAAGACGTCGGTGCCCTTGGCAAAGTGCGCGACGAAACCGGCCGGCGTATATTCGATGCTTTGATACGGACCGACTTGTTTGGCAATCGAGGCAAGCACCTGGTCTACCTTACTTACCGATACTTGCTCGAGAAACGCGTCGCTGAACCACGACGCGTCGGCGTGGCCCGTGCGGAGCATCGAATCGAGCCGGGCTTGCGCGAGCGCGATCGCGGCCGACTGCTCCGGCGTCGTCGGCGCCGGCACCGGACTTGCGGACGGCGACGGGCTCGGCGATGCGACGCCGAGCAGCGCGCATGCCAGCAGCGCGCCGGCGGCGGCGCGGCAGGCCGCCGCCACGCCGCGCACTAGTGCTTGACTCCCGAGTCCTTGATGAGCTTGAGCTCGACGGTATCGTTGCTATAGACGCTGCGCATCGGAATGTGCGTGCGGACGTCGCGCACGATCCCCGGAATCTTCGCAGCGGGATCGTAGACGACGCGAAGCTTCGACGTCGCCTTCATATACGTGCCGCCTTGCTGATCGAGCGTCCCGGTGCCTTGGATCAAGACCAGGTTGCCGGCGCCTTTGATCGGCCCCTTACCCTGCAGATTGTAACTGCAGTTCCAGGTAGACGGATTGCCGGCGAGGCCCGAGGCGCCGGGAATAATCGCCGCGTAGAGCTGATACGAATGCGTCCAGCTCGACGTTGCGGCCGCGTTAAGCGACTTATAGTAGCTGTGCGCCAGCAACGGGAAGATCGTGACCTGCATCGGCGAGATCGCGTACGGCATTTGCGAGCACTTCACGTTGCCGCCGGCATAGAGCTCGCACGTGTTGACGGCGCGCGGTCGCACCGTGTTCCACCACGAGTCTTGCCCGCTGATCGTGATACCGCCGTCCGCGGCCGGGCCGGAGAGCGTCACGGTCGTGGTTCCCGTGCCGTTTCCAGCACTCGCGACCGGCGTGTTGTAACCGAATTGGTAGACGAGGTGGCGCGACCAGTGGGCCGCCGGCGCGGCGGCGGACATCGGCGCCGAGGTTTGCGCGCTCAGGACGAGGAGCGCGATGACGAGTAAGCCGTTCTTCAATTTGCTACCTCCAGAATCAGGCATTCGTTCGCCAAAAACGGCGCCGCCAACTGCCGCGACTCTAGGCGCGCAGCGCGGGCAACGCGCGGTCGAGATCGGCGATCAGATCGTCGGCGGCTTCCAACCCAATGCTGAGCCGGACGAGACGGTGGTCGTAGGGCGGGCGTCCATGATGCGCGGAGATGGTGTAGGCGACGGCGAGGCTCGTGGTTCCGGCCCAACTGTAGCCAATCTCAAAGAGTTTCAAAGCGTCCACGAAGGCGCAGACTTGCTCGCGCGTCGGTCCCGGGGCGAAGACGAGCGAAAAGACGCCCGAGGATCCGCTGAAATCGCGCGTCCACCACTCGTGGCCCGGGCACGACGGCAGCGCGGGATGCAGGACGCGCTCGACCTCGGGGCGTTGCGCGAGCCATCGCGCGATCGTCAGCGCCGAGGCCTCGATGGCCTTCAGACGTACTGCCAACGTTTGGAGTCCACGCAGCGCGAGGCTGCAATCGTCGGGCGAAGCGGCGCATCCGATCACTTGCCGCGCCGCGCCCAAACGCCGGTAGAGCGCCTCGTCGCGAACGGTGACCGAGCCGAGCAGCACGTCGCTGTGACCGCCGACGTATTTGGTAATCGCTTGCATCGTCACGTCC
>Ga0302325_10003301_pt1 | contig 38164 bp, 27 predicted proteins | sample Palsa_T0_2_FD_201948 | JGI IMG/M metagenome (GOLD analysis project Ga0302325, IMG submission 201948) | Peat permafrost microbial communities from Stordalen Mire near Abisko, Sweden - Palsa_T0_2 | ecosystem: Environmental > Terrestrial > Soil > Palsa > Peat permafrost | place: Sweden: Abisko...
CTCGTATGGTGGGGAAAAAATCCGCCCGGTCAGGTTACCAGCAAGAACGTATGCAGGGCGAGAGGTATCATCTTCCCAGCAGTCAGGGGGAAATGCGGGTGGCGATGAAGATCGATCTATCGGGCCGGACGGCGGTAGTGACGGGGGCGAGCCGCGGCCTGGGTGAAGCGATGGCGAAGGCTCTGGCGGAGGCGGGCGCGCGAGTCGCCCTGGTGGCGCGCGATGTAAAGCGGCTGGAGTTGGTCCGCGATGCGATTAGCCAGAGCGGCGGAACGGCGGCCGTATTTGCGGGCGACGTGACACGGGAAGAGGACGTCTCTGCGGTGGCTCGGGCCGTAAAGGAGCTGTTCGGTCATGCGCAAATCCTGATCAACAACGCCGGAACAAATCTGCGCAAGGATCTGGTTGATTTTTCGCTGGATGAGTTTCGCGGCGTGGTGGACTCGAGTTTGATTTCAACGTTTCTCATGTGCCGCGCCTTCGTCCCGGGGATGAAGGGCAGCGGCTACGGCCGCGTTATCAATATGGCATCCATCATGGGTCACATTTCGCTGCCCGGACGCACGCCGTATTCCTCCGCCAAGGCGGCGCTGCTCGGCCTTACGCGATCCCTGGCCCTGGAATTGGCGCCGGAAGGCATCACTGCGAACACCATCAGTCCGGGCCCGATTGCTACGGATATGAACGCGGTTCTCTTTAACAATCCGGAAGTGAATAAGACGTTCCTGGCCAACATGCCGGTGGGGCGGTGGGGCAAGGCGGAGGAGATCGGCGCCCTGGCGTGTTATCTGTGCTCAGACTACGCCGGCTTCATGACCGGGACCGACGTGATCATCGATGGCGGCTGGACCGCCAAGTAGCTGTCAGCGATCCACCTTTATCAGCACCAGGGCATTTGGTTCGAGTAGGAGCTCGAGCTTTCCGTTGGTTAGGTGCGTCTGCTGCGGGGGCGGGAGCGCGCTTTCGCGATTCAGCTGTTCTACCTGGGCAGGGGTTGGATCGAGTGGCCTGCTCATCGTGGCGTACCGAGGCAAGACGTTGCCGTGTTCGCGATCGACTCGCTGCAAGGTGACGTTAGCATCGGCAGGAACACCGTGGAAGAGGAGTTCGATGGTCCGCGTCGCGCCGTGCTGTCCGGGGTCGACCAAGTTCCATGCGGCTATCACGAACTTACCGGCACCATTGCTAGTGACGATCACATTCTTCGATGGATTAGCGAGCCGGCGATCGCCGAGTTGGTGCAGCAACGCAAAGCCGTAATAGCTGGGCTTGTTGATGCCGCCCTTGGCACGCAATCCAAATTCGCCCTCGAACGGCTTCGGTATTGGACCACCTTCTTCAAAGACGTCGGAGAATGTCCAGAACGACATCATGGTGACGTTGCCATCGCATTGCCGCAGGGTGTTGGCCACAGCCGGCCCGACAAAGGTCGTATCCCGGGATTCATCCATGCCCTGCACGTTCCACTCGGTCCAAAACAAAGGTAGATTCGGTGTGGAAGAAGCCTTGATCTGCCCTCTCACTTTTGCAATGGCCCGGCAGACTCGGTCATCCATGGGAATGTCTTCGTCGGTGTGGAAGAGATTCTGCACGGTGTCATCCGCATACCCGTGCGATGACACGAAATCGACGGGCACATGGTTGGCTGCGTCGTACTTAAGAAAATCATCAACCCACGAGGCAGCCGCGGTTGCCGGGCCGCCAACGCGCAACCGTGGGCTGACTGCCTTCAAAGCGCGCGCGGTGTGCGCATAGAGTTCAAAGTAGGATTGCTTTCGCGGAATACCATTCCAGAAGTCGATATTCGGTTCGTTCCAGACTTCGAAATACCACTGCGAAACCTCCTCGATGCCGTAGCGGTCCACCAGATGCTGCGCGAAATGAGTCATCAGCGCATCCCAGGCTTCGAGGCTTTTGGGTGGGGATACATTTTGCTTGTACCAGAACGGGTGGAGCGCGTCAGGATTGAAGGCCAGCTTTTTTGGCATGAAGCTGATTTCGACCACGGGGCGAATTCCCTGTTTCAGCAGACCATCGTAGATCTGATCGACATAAGAGAAGTTGTAGATTGGGTTACCGTGCTGGTCCTCGTTGTAGACCCCGACCTCGTCGTGCAGGATGGCGTGAAAGCGTACGTATTCGAAATCTGTTATCTGCTTTACCGCGCGAAGATCGTCGCGGTAACTATCGCGCAGGGTCAGGATTGCGCGTCCGGAGCCGAACATCTGCTCCCAGAAATGCGGGAAGGGTGTAGTCGGCGCCGTGGCGTCAATCTGGATCTGCTCCTGGGCAAACAACGGACAACAGGCCGCAAGAGAGACACTCAAACCCAGCAAAACGGCGGATAACTGACACTTTCGCAACATGACCAAAATCCTTGCGCGCCTGCCGAATGCCACGAGAGCTCCGTTGCAAGCTGAACCGGCGAGGCGACGCATTCTATCGGGAGGGAAGGGGTGCGTCATGCGACGCACCCTGGAATTGAGTTAGAAGCTGAAGCGGGCCTGGAGATCGATGATTCTCGATCCGAGGGCGCTCGACGCCTGACCGAGGTTGCTACTGCCGATGTTGTTCGAAATGGAGCTGGGGTCGATATTCAGCGTATTGAATATATTGACGAAGTTGGCCTTGACTTCGATCTTGGCGTTTTCCCCAACCAGACGCATCTTGGGCAAGCCGAAAGCCTTGGCAAGATTCATATCGAGGTCGCGGTACTTAGGCCCGGGAAAGGAGTTGCGCCCAGTTCCCGGAGGAGGAATGTAGTCGGTTGCGAACTGTCCGGGATTGTCTGCAATGGCATTTGCGTAGTTCGGAACCGTGAAGTAGTTGTTGCTGAATTCATCATTGTTCGTGCCGGTATTCGCAGTGCCCGGGGTCGGAAAGTTGCTTCCCGTCTTGAAGGCGCTATTGTTGGTGCTGCGGAGAGCTCCGCCGTCGTAGGACGGACGCAGGCTCTGGAATCCGTAATTGCATTCGTTGCAGTAGATCTGGTGCGGCGCCGTATAAACCGGAGTCCAGCCATAACCGGTGTGAAAGGTAAAGATTCCGCTGATCGACCATTCCCCGGCGACCTTCTCTTTCCAGTCATGGCCGCCGCGAAAGATGGCCGGCTGCCAGATGCCAAAGAGCTTGAAGTTATTGGCAATGTCGAAATCCGACCGCCCATAAGAGAACCTGGTGTTGTAAAGATACGGGCTGCGGTAGTATGGACCCGAATTCGTATCAAAACTATGGCCCCAGGCATATTGCGCCTCCAGCGAGAAAGTTCGTGAGAACTGGTGCTTGAGGCCGGCGAGCATCATGTTGTTGTTCGAGCTGCCCTGACTACCGACAGTGTTGATGCTGCTTATCAGGGGGTTCAGCGGGGCGCCCAGAATTGTTCCGTAAGCGTTTGAGTCGTAATTGTAATTGAGATGTTTGCCGGAACTGCCCGTGTAACCAAGGCTCGCAACCCATTGATGTCCTAAATCGATCTCTGTCTCCAGCGAATAGTGGTGTACATATTGCGTGGGCAGATTCGTGGGCAAGGCACCGATGTTTGCGCCGCCCGCTGTGGGCAGGCCGGCGGAGTTGAAGGTGCTGATCGCGCTCGGGTTCGATGGGTAGCCGGAAATTTTGGTTGGACTGCTCGAAACTGCGTAGAGGATATTTGGGTTGATGTTAGCAGGGCCCGTGCTGGTTCCCGGAACAGAGCTCGTTCCCGGCGGATTGCCGTTATAAGCATTCGCCGTCGATATCTGCTGCTGGTTGTAGTTCAGGCCGTAGCCGCCGCGCCAAACTACCTTCCCCTTGAGATAAGATGGACTCCAATTGAAGCCGATCTGTGGCCCAAAGTTAAGCTTCTGAGCGTTCCAGCCGTCGATCCGCGTGCGGATGGCGATCCCCGTCAATAGATCAGATCCGCTGCCGAATCGGAGCACACCCATGTTATTGTCCTTGTCGGTCATCGGCCCGAGGTAGTTGTAGCGGAGTCCTGCGCTCAGGGTCAGATTCGGGCGAACCTTCCAATCGTCCTGAAAGAAAATTCCCCACATGTTCTCACGGTTGTCGTTGCGATAGCCGCCGGGGAAGCCAGTTGTCGCCTGAAACGCTCCAGTTTCGGCTTCAGGAGCATCATTGAGGAAATCCCAGAGGTTGTAGAAAGTGTAGTTCGGCGCGCCGATCGGGTCGTTCAGATAATAGATCCTCGTGAAATCAAACCCGAACTTCATCGTCTGTGCCCCCAAAACTTTGGTGGCGACGTCCTTATAACCATACGTCCATTGGTCCAGAATCGATGGCGCCGGAACGCCGAGGCCGCCGAGACTGATAGCGCCAATCTGCTGTGGGCCATTGGAGGTATTTGCAGTAAATAACTGGTCCTGCGGCAGGCCAAATGGAGCCTGAGGGTTGCTGCCAACTTCATTCCAGCGCCAGCCTGCGGCGTTGGCACGGGCTTCGTTCAGGAAAGTCGGTGAAAAAGTGTGATTCCAGATGATCGAGAAGGCATTATTGACCTGGTCGTGACTGAAGAGCTGATAACCCAGGCCACCATTTAACCGGGTCAGGCTGGAAGGCACCCAGTAGATCGCAAAAGCAGCGTGATCCTTGGTGGTTATGTCTGCATCGAGCCGGCCGTTGTACTGTTTGAAATCGCTCGTCGTGGGGTTGCGGATCGTGTACTGCGTGATATCCGGAACGTTCGAGAGTCCGCTGCCAACGCCCGGGTTGCTGGAGTTGACATAGGTAAGGTCCTGCTTGCCTAGGCCCGTGGTCAACGGCGAACCGATGTTCAGACCCTGTCCTGAAATCGTATTGCAATTCACGCCTTCAACGAGACCGGCATTCGCGCAGGTGACCGAGCCGATCACTGTTCCGGAAACATTAGCTCCCTTGAAATGAAGGTAGGTGTTGGAAATGCTGTTGCTTGGTGCCAGGCCGGCAAATGCGGCGGTCGGAAACCACTGTGTACTGCTCGCAGGGATTGTCTGATTTTGCCCCTCATAGGCGAAGAAAGCGAAGACTCTATTCTTCCAGATAGGGCCGCCTATACTGCCGCCAAGCTGGTTGTAACGGTCTTCATCGCGGAGCAGACCGCGGTCCGCCGCGGTCAGCCTATTTCCCGTTGTGGGATCGATTGCCTCCACCGATTGAGGACCGTTCCACGACTGATACGCATTCAGTCCGGGACGCGTGATCTGGGCAAAAAAGCTGCCGTGAAGGTCGTTGGTTCCGCTCTTCGAGGTGATTTCCGTCACCGCGCCCGAGAAGCGGCCATTTTCAGCGTCGTAAGAATTCGTGAAGACCTGGATGTTGCCGATAGAGTCTTCGCTTGGAGTAATGACCGTCGCTCCACCCCAGACGGCACTCGCCGTGCTGATGCCGTCGACGCTATATCCGTTCGTATCGAACTGCCCGCCGTTGGCGTTTGCCGAAGCGCCATTTTCCGTAGCAAAGATACTGCTCGAATGCCCTAAGTTGCCGCCGCCACCCGATGAGGCTCCGGTCTGCGTTCCGGGAGCCTGGAACCCACCGCCGCCGCCCTGCTGCGCTCCATCGGCCTGGACTCCGGGTACCAGCCGGATGAGACTGGTTGGATCGCGTTCATATACCGGAATATGCTGGACTTCGTTGTCAGAGATGGTGCGGGACGTGTTGGCGGTTTGGGTGTCGATGGCCGGGATGGCATCCCCGTTTACCGTGACGGTCGTCGATGCGGCGCCCGGCTCCAACTGGATGTTGATCCCGTTGGGCTGCTCGGCAATCAACTGCACCTGATCGAGAACCTTTTTCTGGAAGCCGTCCTTCCCCGCTGTTAATACAAAATGGTCGGCAGGAAGCGCATTGAAATTGTAAACACCGTCGGCACCGCTGGTTCGCGTAATGGTCTCGTTGGTGGAGAGATTCTTGAGAGTCAGTGTTGCACCTGGGATGACCGCCCCGGTCGGGTCGGTCACGACACCCTGGATCGAAGTACGAAACTGCGCTTGTGAAACCGAGGCGGACAAACAGGCAAAAACAGCTAGCAAAACCAAGCCGCTCGTAATCTTTGAGTTAGCTTTTGCGATGGATGTGGGCACACTGCTGGCGATGCGAAACAAAAGCTGATACATACTGGCCCTCTCAAAATGGTTAAGTAATTCCTTGCGCCATCGCCGGTGCTCTTACCATTCTTAGACTGGGCCCGATTCGTACGGCAATGACTCGATTCACAGGATTTGAAATGTACGCGAGCCTCTCCCCGCAGATCCGCAAAAACAAACAATCTGGGTCCGTGCGATGCATCACAAAGTACGGGTGGGAACAGTTTTCCTGCCGCCACAAAATATCTGATGCGGCTTGGCTGCGGGAAGGTTACTGGCTCGAGCAAAAAAATAGGGAAGCGCAGATGCGCTCCCCTATCACGGAACAGGATTCCCCTCGGCTGCTTTCTTTCTGACTATGCTGTGGGGGTCGATAACGAACTTTTTCGCAGCACCTTTGTCGAAGTCCTGATAGCCCTTGGGCGCGTCGTTTGCGGTTGGGGCAGCTTAGGTGTACATGCTGGCGCGTTTGTCTCTGGGATCGTGGTCAGAGTGGTCGCCCGCAGCCAATACCGCCGCCGTCAGCTTTGAGGGCTGAGAAGTAGTGATCACCACGTGAGGCTTGTGAAGCACATCGATCACGCGTTCATACAATCGATTGCGGACTTTGAGGCGGTCGGACGCCCGGGTAACATAGCGAATCAAGATGTCGACGCCAGCACCGGAGGGGCGCAGGTTCACTGACGAGCTCGCAGTTGCATGGCTCAAACCACTGTGCCGCGGCACGCGCTTCCACTCCTGTTCGGCGAGCTGCGCGTCCTGCTCTGTCTCTTCCAGGATCGCCTGGTGAAGCTGCGCCGCCTTCGCGTATGTTTCCGCCGACGCGGGAAGACTCAAGGACATCTCGTCCCACATCCATTGGCCGACAGTCGAAAAGTTAAAGAACTGCCCAGTCACAGCGAAGTTGTTAATGAAGGTCGCACGGCGGCCGGTAGGATGTCCCTTGTCGGCCCAGGCGCTATTCTCAAGGATCGTGGTGCGGAATAGGTTGATCTCAATCACCTCGCCGGCCACCCCGTTGATTTCTACCCAGTCACCAACGCGCACTCCGTTTTTGCCCATGAGAATGAACCAGCCGAAGAACGCGACAATGAAGCTCTGTAGCGCCACTGTCAGCCCGGCAGTAGCCAGACCCAGGATGGTCGAGATCTGGCTTGGTACGCCAAACGTGACCAACAAAACGCATATCACTCCGGCCAGCTGCACACTGAGCCGCAGGATCGTGTGCAGTGTCTGCATGCGGCGGCGATCACACGTAGCGCCATGCAGTGCATATCGCTCCAGCACCCTTGTTCCTACCGATTCCAACAGGATGACGCACATCAGAATGAACGCCACCGTCGCCAGCGAATGCACGGCCAGGTGGGTTACGATGCGATGCTGCAGCTTAACCTGGTTTACCCACTTGCTGTAGACGCCTGCGAGCTGTTGCTGGGTCTGGATGCGATCATCGTAGATGCTGAGAAGTTGGCGCTGTTCCCTTCTCTGCTGCAGGCTGGCTAGCTCGGCTGCATCGGGTTTCGATTTATTGGCGGCTGCAGCGTCCGAGCTGGCGTTGGCCTGGGCTTCCAGCTTATTGTGTTGCGCCATCAGGCTTGCCGCATCCGCTCTCGCTTGCTGCATGGCCTGCTGAATCAGTTGAGAGCGGCTGCGTTGGTTGTTCCATGCTTCCAGCCGGCCGGCGAGCGTGTCGTATTGGCGCGTGGAAAGAATGGCCAACTGGCCGTTGCTTGCCTGCTGAGCATTGTTCTTGCTCATGGCCGCCTGGTGCGCCGCAAGCTCCTGTTGAATCCTGGTGCGCAGGTCGCCCGATGCCCGGGCCAAATCATGCTGTGCGTCGCTTAGGTCGTCCTCATCAAGGTCCAATTGCGCCTGGGCGACTTTCAGATCATCATTGCCGGCGCCGTCACTGGCAGACGTCAGAGTGTGTACCTGGACCTGATCCTCCTTGACCGCCTGCTGCAGTTGTGCGACCTTCTGCGAAAGTTCCAGGGCTTCGCCGGTGGGGGAGAGCCGCTGAGTGCTGGCCTCGCGCAACGACGTGGCAAACGCCTGGTTCACCTCGTGATCGGCCAGGCGTTCGGCTTCGTGCGCATACTCCTCTTCTTCTTTGCTCACGGCGAGGGGGGCGAGCGCTTGCGCAATCTGCCAGGGATGCAGGTCGACGACGGTCGTCTGCTCGGAATCACGCTGCGATTGTTGGCCTTTGAGGAAGGAAAGATGGACCATCGCATCTCGCGTGGTCCAGGAAAATGCGAAGCAAACCACCAGTAAGCCAGACAAGATGAAAAGAGAAATAAGCCTGCCCCGGCTGAGCATGCGTTGCGGTGCCGTGTGATCCTGTTTTTGGAAATCGGGCAGGTTGCTTTCCATGGCCCATTCTGGCAGTTACCCTGGTGGCAGGGTAGACCCCGGTAGTTGTAGCCGCCTCAAAAATAGCAATGTCGCTATACTCGAAGCGCATCGCAAGGTTCTTGTGAGAGATGGGATGAATCGCCGCCAGTTCATGAGGAACAGTGCCTGCGCAGCCATTACGCTGGGGGCGCCCGCCGTTCTCGGGAGCGCCCAACCGATGATCGGTGTGCGCGTACGCAGCGGCCCTCCAGTGGCGAGTATCCCACCTGACTTCCTGGGGCTCGGCTATGAGATCTCCTCCGTGGGCAGGCCTGGCCTGTTGAGCCGTACCAACAGCGTCTATGTGCAGTTGGTGCGGACACTTGGTTTCGACGGCGTGCTGCGCGTGGGAGGAAACACTGCGGACTATGCCCGTTACAGTCCGGCTGCACAGGCCGTCTCCACTCCCTTCGAAACGGTGGTTAACGATGCCGTTCTGCAAGAGCTGGGCGGCTTTCTTCAGGCAACCAGATGGAAACTGATTTGGGCATTGAACCTCGGCCGCGGCTCGGAGGCAGACGCTATTGCCGAAGCGAGGGCCGTACAAGCCGTCGCCGGAGAGCGACTGCTGGCCTTCGAGATAGGCAACGAGCCTGACCTGTTCTCGCATGCGAAACATCGGCCACCAGGCTACGGTTATGAACCATGGCTGGCCGACTACCGCCGTTACAAGACGGCTCTCCGTGCACAGCTTCCAGGTATCCCGTTGGCAGGTCCTGATGTTGCGGGAAAGACCGACTGGGTAACTCGATTTGCAGCCGATGAGGGCAAAGATGCTGTTCTACTCACTCATCATTACTACCGGGAAGGGCAGAACCCGGGGAGCACAATCGAGAAGTTGCTGGGGGTCGATCCGAAGCTTCAGACCCAGCTCGAGCAGCTGCGAGCGGCGTCCCGGAGCTGCGGTGTTCCCTATCGCATCTGCGAGGTGAACTCGTTCTCCGGCGGCGGACGGCCCGGGGTGAGTGATACATTGGCGGCCGCACTGTGGGTGCTCGACTATATGTTCACGCTCGCGTCCAATGGCTGCTCCGGAGTCAATATGGAAACGGGTGTGAATCAGCTCGGGTTTATCAGTTCCTACTCGCCGATCGGCGACGATGAACAGGGTCATCACTCGGCCGCGCCGGAATACTATGGCATGCTTGCGTTCTCACTCGCCGGCCGGGGCGACCTGCTTCCGGTTGAAATCGATGTGCCCACCGCTGCGATCAAAGCCTATGCCACGCGGCCCAAAGAAGGCGGGCTGGTGCTTACCCTGATCAACAAGGGCGAGGTGGCTTCTGTACTGCATCTGGATACAGGTAGTCAACGCCGGGAGGCGTCTGTCATGCGGCTAAGCGGCCCGGCAGTCGATGCGAAAACGGGGATCACGCTGGGAGGAGCAGAGATCACATCGCGCGGCACCTGGAAAGCAGCCAATGCGGAAGTTCTACCGGTGCGCAAGGGACAGCTCATGATCCCTATGCCTGCGGCCAGCGCAGCGATCGTGTCCATTTTGCAAAGTAATTCCTGAATCCCTACTATGGTTGAGGCCTGAAGCCAGGGAGAACTACGCTGCACAAACTGACCATCGAAGAGCCAATATGTATCGCTGCAACCGGAGATGTGTGCGGCGAAGGGGTGTTGTGGGAGCGGGATACACAATCCGTTTATTGGACGGACATCAATCGGTTTCTTGTCCATCGCTATCGGTTGCAGGATGGCACCGTTAAAACCTGGTTCTTTTCTGAGCCCGTTACCTGCGTGATGGAAACCAACCGCCGGGACACTCTGGCGTTGTCACTGGGTTCCGGCATCGCGCTGTGGAAGCCCCCTGAACCGCATACACAGTTGTTTGCTCTTCCCGGCTGGCCTTTTGTCCGCTGCAACGATGCCGCTGTGGATCCAGGCGGAGTGCTCTGGGTGGGGACGATGCGCAACAACGTGCTGGCTAACGGCGCCCCTGAGGATCATGGCGGCAGAAATGGAGTGCTCTACCGCGTGGAGGGAACCGGTGCGGCATCGGAATGGCGCCACGGCCTGGGCATTTCCAACACGCTCCTTTGGAGTCCGGATCGTTCCAGATTTTATTTTGGCGATAGCCTGCAGAACTGCATCTGGTCGTACGAATACGACGTAGCCGGCAAAACCATCCGCGGGGAACAGCCTTTCTTCCAGGATTTCGAGCGCGGCTCGCCAGACGGGTCAGCCATGGACTCTGAAGGCTTTCTCTGGAATTGCCGTTACGGAGGAGGTTGCATCGTGCGCATCGCTCCCAACGGAGCGATTGATCGCGTCATTGAAATGCCGGTGAGCCGGCCAACGAACTGTACCTTTGGGGGGCCACGTGGCAACGTGCTGTACGTGACCTCGGCTTCGCCGGCCGCAGGTCATTGGGAGCGCTTTGGAGGCAGCCTTTTCACGATAGAGACCAACGTGACCGGCGTGGCTGAAAACAAATTGCTGCTACCTGCCGGCTAGAGAAACGGCATCTTCAAACAACAAGAGCCGTGCTCCTATCGAGCACGGCTCTTGTTGTTGTGTCGTTGTTTTCTGGTTGTTTTGGCCAGGAACGGGGCTACCGTCCCTGGGATTTAGTTGATCTGGATCGTAGCCGTATTGGTGGGTAGCGCATTGCTCACGATTGTGAGCGTGGCGGAAGGCGATCCAGCGGCTTTCGAGGTGACGGTTATGGTGCAAGACCCGCCCGCTGCAATGGTCTTGCCTGCGCAGGTATCGGTCTCGGTGAAGTTGCTGCCTCCGCTTGTAAATGCCAGCGAAGTAAAGGTCAGAGGCAGGTTACCTGTATTTGTAAGCGTGGTTTTTTGGTTCCCGCCAACACCCGTGATGCTCATTGTTCCGGCGTTCGCCGCCAGTTCATAGATGGATCCGATCACGTCAGTGACGTAGATGTTACCCGATCCGTCAAGGGCGACGGCGGAGGCGCCGAGCAGCCCAGTCAGTGGCATCAGCAGGGTTGGGCTGCCCGAAGAATGGGTAGCCGGTACCATGAGGAGCCGCGTGGCGTCGATGAGATACATGTCTCCGTTGGGGTCAAACGCGAAGCCGCTCGGTCCATTGAACGCGCACGGAGTGACCAGGGCATCGCAGGGTGCCAACGAAAGCTGAGAAGTAGTGTTTGTGGCGCCGAGAGTAACCTCCAGGACCTGATTGTTGCTTCCGTCGCCGACATAGAGGTTGGCGCCGGTGTTATCGACCCCGAGCGCTTGTGGGAAGCTTACGCTGGTGCTATTCAGAAGCACGCTGGGTTTGTAATCCGTGTCGTAGATTTCCCCGGGAACCATGACGACTTGCGGGGTGTTGCCACCGTCGGCGATATACAGGTTGCCGCCTAAGTCAACTCTGTTCGCGGTGGGAAGTCCCAGCGTAATGGGAACGGTGTTTACCACCGACTCGGCAAGTAACGGGCTAAAGCTGAACACCTTGGGCGAATTTGCATCGGCCACAAGAAGGTCGGCGAACGCGTTGTAAGTAACGTCGGTGGGATAGACCAGGTTACCGGTATTGGTCGCATTCCACCGGGCGAACGTCCCGCCTGACAAGGGCAGGGTAACGATCTGTGACGCATTGCTGTTGGAAACGTACAACAATGAGTCGATCGGATTGAAGGCCACACCCTGAGGCTGGTTCAGGCCGGCATTCAATGTTTTCTGCTTGCCGTCTCCCAGCGTCATCTGCGACGCATTCCCCATTCCGGAAAGGAACAGGTAGAGAATAGGTTCTGCCTGCGCCCCGCTGCCGGGAGCAAAGTTGACCTGAATGACCCCCTTTCGAACCCCTGGCGCAACCGGCTTGAAGGCTACGTTGAAGGTGCATTCCGTGCCGGCTGTGTACTGGTGATTGTTGATGCAATCGCCCGTACCGCCCCCATCCGTGAATTCCGTGCTGGACGCGGAGTGGGGCGTATAGGAGAAAGTAAGGGTCGCATTTTGAACAAATCTGTAGGGAATGCTGGTAACGACGGTCTGGTTCACCGTTGCAGGACTCACGGTGATCGCCGGATTGCGCAGGACAATCGTGGCTGGGGTATTGGTCACGCCATAGAAGAAGCTGTCGCCGCTGTATTGGATGGTTACGTTGTTGTTACCGGGAACGAACTGGATGCTGGGCAACAGGACAGTCGCGGTTGAAGTGGAGCCGGAAAGCACGCTGAGGCTTCCGGTGCCGAGGAGGGTCCCGTTGTAAATAACGCTCACGGATCCCGTTGGCGGAATCGGGAACCCAAAGAACGTGGCGTTACCGGCCACGGTAACGACGTAAGGGGTTGGCTGGCTGAAGAAGCAGCAATCGGTGTACTCGATAACTCCGCTGGAAACCGCCACATCAGTGCCAACCGTGATATTCACGGTTGCCGTTGCTGTTGTGTAGTCGGTCGTATTAGTAGGCGTAAAGGTTACGTTCAAAGGATAGATGCCGGGTGAGGTGAAATAGGCCCCGGCTGCCGGGCTGTAGACAAACGTCCCAGGGAGACTGGCGCCTTGAGGCGTTGCTGCCGTGGCATCGAGCTGGGTACCAGTGAGCCGTTCATTTACATTGATCGGCGTGGGTGTCGGCCAGGTAATGACTGGCGTCGCCTGAGTCACCACCAGTTGGGTGGTCCCAGTCGCCGACGTGTAACCGGCTGCGTCGGTTGGCGCGAAGGAAACCGAAAGCGTATCGGTACCGACCGGCTCAATCGTAGTTGCGGGGGGTGTGTAGGTGTAAGTGCCAGGTACGACGACGGTGCTATTGGTGCCAAATCCCAGCGCCATGATCACCACGTTGCGCGTACTCGGAATGGTCACGCTAACCAAGGTTTTGCCGACGTTGGCCGTGAGCTTATACCCGTAGAGATAGTAGGTTCCGCTCACCTTGTTGCCGGCCTGGTTATTGGCATAAGTCATGGTGGCGACCTTAGTTTCAGTCGCATCCCCAGTGTAAGCAGTCCACGCACTCATGTTCTGAACCGCGGTCGTGGTCGTGCCATCGGAGTAGGTAAGAACGAAGGGCACACTGGCTTGGGCCGCGATCGCCGCACCAATCAGGTAGACATATTGGTAGTTGCCCTGGGCTGAGAGGGTGTAGACCGCTCCGTTTGTCAGGGCGTTCGGAACGCCGGGTTGGCCCAGCGTGAAAGTAGTGTTTGCGTAATTGACCTTGCCCTTAAGCAGAGTATTGGAGTAAGTGTCTCCGGCGTTGTCAAAGCCCGCCAGGCTGTATGGAGTTGCGTCGTTAGAGGTCGAAAGCACCTGCAACTGATCTGTGGGGACGACGGGCGTGGGGTTTGCCAAGCCCATGGCGACGGCATCGAGTTGAGTCGCGCTCAAGGGTGTGCCATAAACGATGGGCGCCGGGGTCGGCCAGGAAATGGTCGTGGTGACCGGTCCGACGGGCGGGTTGACAACCAACTGCACGCTGTCGGTGGCAGACTGGTAGTGCGTCGTGTCGGTCGGCGTGAAGACGACTGATAATGTATCCGTCCCAACCGGCTCGATCGTACCCGCAGGTGGAGTGTAGGTGAATGTTCCGGGGATGTTTGGCGTGGTAAGGTCCATGGCCAGAATCACAATATCCCTGGTATCCGGCAGTTGCACGCTGGCAACTGTCTTGGTTGGGTCGAGAGGAATCTGATAGCCGTAGAGACATGCGGAATCCGGCTGGATGGAGTGGGTGGTGCCGTCGCTGTAGTTCCGATCCTCGCTGCAATTGACCACTGCCTCGCCCGACCAACCCTTGGCGTTAAACCAATCGCTCATATTCTGAGTAAAGCTAAAGGTCGTACTATCGGTATAGGTCACGATAAATGTCTGGCTCGCATTGGTGTTATTGACCATTGCCCCGAGCATGTACAAGTTAGTAAAGTTGCCCGCAGGCAGCGGGATCACCATCGCGGGCCCGGGGGTGCAGCCGTCTCCTGGTTGGTCGTTTCCCCTGCATGTGGCGACCGTATTTTGGGTAGCCACCGCGTCCGGCGCATTGGGCGGACCTATGGCGAATGTCAGACCGTTCCAAACGACCGTGCTGCCCAGGCTGGTCGTGGAGTAGGAGTATCCATCGTTGTCGAACCCACCCGTGTTGTAGACGGAATTGGTGCTATAGATACCGGAGACGTTGTAGTAGGTCGAGAGCGGCACTGAAGTGGTGCCGGTCGACGCCGTAGCATCCAGCTGAAAGCCGCTCAGTGGCGTTCCGTAAGTGATAGGAGTAGGTGTCGGCCAGATGATCGAGGTGCCCGGCTGAACAACAATCTGAACCGTGGCAGTCTCTACGCCGTACCCCGCTACCGACGGAGTAAAGGTTACGGAAAGAGTTTGGGTTCCCACAGGGAGAACGGTGCCGGTCCCGGGAGTGTAGGCGAACGTTCCGGCCACGGAATCGGTCGCATCGAGTTGCGTGCCGCCCAGCTTGGTGCCGACCGGAATCGGTGCTGGATTCGCCCAGGTAAGGGTCGATGACAGCCCCGCCGATCCGGTGATGGTGTTGCTATTGCTCTTAACGAAACTGCAGTCACCCGGAAACTTCGCCTGGAAGCTGTAGGCTCCGGCTGGAAGTACGTAATTCAGCGATGCCACTCCGCTCGCGAGCTTCGCTGTACCGAGGAGCGTGGTCCCATTGTAGAAAGAAACCAGGTCTCCATTGCTCGTGGTGGTGCCCTGGCTGTATGGACTGAGCGTGGCTGTCAGCGTAACTTGCTGGCCCACAAGCGTACCCGCCGGCGCTTCGGTGAGAGTCAGGTTGGTGGCAAGCGCGCTATTCGTAATGTTCACCGACGGCGATGTGGTCGTTTCATAGTTTCCGTCGCCGCCATAGGTGGCGACCAGTGATTGTACGGAACATCCAGCCACAGTTACGTTAGTGAGGGTTGCCGTCTCCGCCTGACCTGACAGCAGAACGCTTAGGCCGTTGTTGGTGACAGCGGTTAAATCAACGCGATCATCGCCATTGATATCGCCAACGTTGGCGAAAATGGAGCCGGCACCCACTCCGTAATAGGCCGAGGTGGCGAACGTACCATCGCCATTGCCGATCAGAACGCCAACATTGTTGCCGCCGTCGTTGGCGGAGATGATGTCGGGGTTGCCGTCACGATTAAAGTCACCGATCGTCAGATAGTACGGCCCAGTGTTCATGGTGTTCTTCGCGGGCGTCCCGAAGCTGAAACCGTTTTTCTTGCTGGTGGTGTTGAGCAAGACATAGACAGCGTTATCCCCAGCACTGGTCGTTGCCAGGTCAAGCCTGCCATCCCCGTCAAAGTCAGCCACGGCTACCGAGCCGACCTGTTGTGCGCCGGTGGGTATGTAGGTGGGCGTCTGAAATGTGCCGTCTCCGTTGCCTAGAAGCACGGTGATGGAACCCGCGTTGTCGGAGGCCACAGCAAGGTCCAGGTTTCCATCCCCATCGAGATCTCCCACCACAACATTCCACGGCGCCTGGCCCTGGTTGCCGGTGGTGTTGGTGGTGGTTGGGTAAGAAACCTCAGTATTGAATGTGCCATCACCCTTGCCCAAAAGAACAGCAACATTGCTAAGGCCAGTGTTGGTCGCGACCAGATCCTGGATTCCGTCTTCATTAAAGTCGCCGACGGCGAGCAATCTCGAACCTGAGTTTGCTGTGGCTACCTTGAAGTTTTTCGGCGTCCCGAAGGTTCCGGTCCCAGTGCCCAGATAGATGTTGACCGAGCCAATGCCACCGCCATTGGCACTCAGTACGGCTAGATCCTGTTTGCCATCTCCATTGAAATCGCCAACGACCACAGAGGTCGGTTCGAAAGGAGACGTGGTGGTAATTGTGGTGCCGTTGGTGAACGTTCCGTCACCCTTGCCCAACAGGATGAATACTGAGCCACTGTTGGCAGGAACCGCATAGTCAGGACGACCGTCGCCGTTGAAATCGCCAATCGCCGGCCCGTTCGTGCCCCCGGTATTACCGTCGTTCAAATTGGCCAGCGGATAGGACTGATACGGGGTGAACTGACTCGCCGGCGTGGTGGTAAGGTTGCCGGTGCCCAGGGTTGCACCGCTGGTTGTGTCCGTAAACGTAACACTACCGGTGGGAATCGTCGGACCAAACGCGGACACGGTTCCGGTGAGCGTGTAGGGGGGAGTTGTACCTGTGACAGCCAGCGCCGTTGCGGACGCATAAAGGCCGGAAAACGTCAGGTTTTTTGTCGCGGATGTACTGGCTGCAAGGACGGGCGTGCTCGTACCGTTGTAGGTGGCAACGAAATTATGGGTCCCGTTGCCGCCGATTTCCGTAGCAAGGATCGCCGTTCCCTGCGTTCCATTCGCGGATTGGACCTGGACGGTTCCCAACACTTCTGTGACGCTGTTATACGTATCCGTAAACGTCACATTACCACCGGCAGGGGTCCCGCCCCCGTTAATGGTCACCTTGGCCGTCATCGTGACGACCTGCCCGCTGGCCGGGGGCGTTGGGGTTGTCGCTACCGTCAGTGTTGTAGTTGTGTTTTTGGCCCAAGCCGCCGGCCCGGCAGACCCCAACGCGAGAGCACCCAACAGCACTGGCATCAGCCGGCCAACGAGTACCTGTCTGGAAGTCATATAGCGCCTAAAGGCAACGATTGGAGATTGCGTCATGGGTTTCAAGGCTCCGGAAATTGGTACGGTTAGTTCGCAAGCGTGATTCTTAGGAAACAAGCGCCTGACAAATAAGGAATCATTCATCGCAGTCGTCCTGTCGGCGCACCGCTAGTAACGGATCGCACAGGCTTGCATCAACTGCTGGAGAATACCTTCCGTTTTGGCACATTGTTATTACTCTTATGGGGGATTTAACGATTGTGTTCCTTATTTCCCAAAGCATGTATTTCTTACTTGCTCGTTGCTGACAAGAACCTGCAAGGTGGTTGGCTCGGCAGATCGGTAATACTGATCCAGTAACTGTTCCGTTAAGACCGGTTCACGCAACCGGTACTGCGGTATCCTTCCCAAAGCAGGGAGCGCGAAGCGGACGTGGCTATGGACAAGAGAGAATTCTTAAAAACATCCGGTATCTTTCTTGCCGGCACAGTGTTGTCACCGTTGGGCTCGGGCGAGCAGGCACCGGCAAAGCGAACAAATTGGTCGGGAAACTACACCTTTAGCACCGACCGCCTGCACCAGCCGAAGACGGTCGAGGAAGTGCAACAGGTAGTGAAAAGCTGCAGCAAACTGCGGGCGCTGGGCGCTCGCCATTCCTTTAACGGAATCGCTGACAGCACCCAGGATCAGATTTCGCTGGGCCATCTGAACCAGATCGTTCTCCATCGCGAGTCCCGCACCGTCACCGTGGGTGGGGGTGTCACCTACAGTCAACTGGCCCCCTATCTGGAGGGCCAGGGTTATGCACTGCACAATCTGGCCTCGTTGCCGCAGATTTCCGTTGCCGGTGCGATTGCTACGGCGACCCACGGTTCAGGTAACAAGAACGGAAACCTGGCTACGGCTGTGTCTGCAATGGAGGTGGTGACTGCTGACGGTGAGGTGCTGGCTCTCTCCCGGGAGCGGGATGGCGACCGTTTTGTTGGGTCAGCCGTTCACCTGGGTGCGGTCGGCGTTGTGACCAAGGTCACGCTCGATGTCCAGCCCACCTATAAGGTGGCCCAGGTGGTCTATGAGAACCTGGCCATGGAACAGCTGGAGCAGCACCTGGAGGAAATTTTTACCAGCGGCTACAGCGTCAGTCTCTTTACCGACTGGCAGAATCACCGCATAGGCCAGGTATGGGTGAAACGGAGGGTCCAACCGGGGAGTGCACCCCAATTTGCCCCGGAATTGTTCGGGGCCAAGCTGGCAACGAAGAAACTTCACCCGCTTGCGGGCCACTCGGCGGAGAGTTGCACCGAACAATTGGGCGTTCCCGGTCCCTGGTATGACCGGCTGCCTCACTTCCGCATCGGCTTTACGCCGAGCAGCGGGGCAGAGCTGCAGTCTGAGTACCTTATCCCCCGGGACCGGGGTTACGAAGCCATCCTGGCGATCGAACAACTTCGCGACCACGTGACTCCTCATCTATTTATCTCGGAAGTGCGGACCGTCGCGGCGGACAACCTTTGGATGAGCACCGCTTACAAGCGGGACTCCATCGGGATTCACTTCACCTGGAAGCCGGAGTGGCCGGCCGTTAAAAATGTGCTGCCGATGATTGAAGCCAAGTTGGCGCCCTTTGGGGCCCGGCCCCACTGGGGGAAGCTGTTCACCATGCCGGGCTCACGGATTGAGCCTTTGTATCCAGAACTAGCTAAATATAAAGGGCTTGTGGCAAAGCACGATGCGAATGGCAAGTTTCGCAATCGCTTCCTGGAGAGCACAATCTACGGCGCTTGATCTGAGTTTCGATGGCGTCCTGAAGGACGAGGCGAGGACGGATAAATCCGAGTTTGCCGCAGAATGCGCCCCTACGGGACTTGGGCTGAGCCGCGACCTTCGTACAGCGGAGTACGCTCAGGCGAGCTACACCCGTCCGACCCCTTTTGGCCCGGCGATTTGATGATTGAGGGTGCTACCTGATGTCTTCTTCTTCCGGTTCCCGCAGCACTGCTTCCTCGATTTCCATGTCTCGGAATTCGTTTGAGTCGAATACCTGGCCACAATCCAGACATTCGACGTATTCGACGTCCTCTTCACGCGCTACGACGCGCACTTTGGGGTGTTTGCAGGCGGTGTCCATCTGGGAGCTTTGAGTGTGCAACCTGTGCTTCTCGGCAAGATTGTACCCGCCGGATTCCGGCTGTCAAATCTGTTTCTGTGCTTTCCGTGCCGAGAGGCGAAATTTCATCGAATTTGAGGGCTTTCTATAGAGGAATGCGGCTGACCCGGCCCAGGTTGACACACTTCAGCTGGAAAGCTCGCTGACCGCACGCACCTGCTCCGGCTTGAGGGCGCCATCCTCAAGCTTGCCAAAAATCATCTTGCCCGATGCGGTCTGCAAGACGCTGGTAACCGTAATCTCGACCGCGCGGCCAATCATGCGCCGGGCATGGTCCACAACCACCATGGTTCCATCATCCAGGTAACCCACACCCTGGTTGTATTCCTTGCCTTCCTTCAAAACCACGATGTTCATCTTTTCCCCAGGCAGCACCAGCGGCTTCAAAGAGTTGGCCAAGTCGTTCAGATTGAGCACCTGCACGTGATGCAGCTGGGCTACTTTGCTCAGGTTGAAATCATTGGTCACGATCGGAGCGCCCCTCTTCTTGGCCAGCTCGATCAGCTTCAGGTCGACCTCGCGCAGCTGGGGAAAGTCATCCTCGATGATCTGAACGCTGAGCAAGGGATGGGCCTGCATCTTCTGCAGGATATCCAGCCCGCGCCGGCCGCGCTGCCGTCGGGAACTGTCAGAAGAGTCGGCGACAATCTGTAGCTCGCGCAACACGAACTCGGGCACCAGCAGTGTTCCCTCCAGAAAGCCGGTTTCCACCACATCGGCAATGCGCCCATCAATAATGGCGCTGGTGTCCAGGATTTTGAGGTTGCGCTTGCCCCCTGCAGCCCGCTCACCGGCAAAGAGCTCCGCCAGGCCCCCGGTAAAGTTCAGCAGGTCGCCCTTGCTGGCGCCTACCATCAACCCAACGTACGTCATCAGCATGAGTACGAAGAGCTGCAACAGGGCACGGGTTCCACCCGGCGGCAGGCTTCCACTCAGCACCATGCCGAACAACGCAGCCCCCGCGATTCCCAGCACGCTGCCCAGCACCGCACCCAGGAGCCGCTTGATGCTCAATGCCCGTACGCGCAGCTCAAAAACGATCACCGCGGCAGCGGCAATAGCACCAATCACCGCTGCGGCCCGGGGGGCGAGCCCGAAGGGGCGGAGAAAATAACAGGCGGCGGTTAGAACGAGGATGAACAGAGTGCGGATAACAACAAGGTCCATGGAACTCCCGGCGCAGCGCGGCAGAAACAACCCCCCGGAGTATACCGATCGCACGCTGCGGGGAGCAAAAAGAAATCCCGAAGCCGCATGCAAAGCGGCTTCGGGATGGACTTTCGAAAGAACAAACTAGTACTTGGGCACTTTGGGATCGATCTGATCGCTCCAGGCCAGAATACCGCCGGCCAGGTTCTTTACCTTGAAACCCGCCTGCTGCAGGAACTCCGCTGCTTTCTGGCTGCGCCCGCCACTCTTGCACTGCACTACGATGTCGCGGTTCTTATCCAGTTCGGCAACACGCTTTTGCAGATCGCCCAGAGGAATCAGGTACCCGCCGATCTCCGCAATTTTGAACTCATGCGGCTCGCGTACATCAAGCAGGAAGTAGTCCTTGCCTGCATCACGCTGTTGCTTGAAGGCGGTCACGTCGATCTGCTCGATGCCGTTGACTAGCTTCGCATCGGGCGCCGGTGCCGGCTGAATGCCACAGAATTGCTCGTAATCGATAAGCGCGGTCACGGTCGGGTGAGTGCCGCATACCGGGCAGTCGGGATTCTTACGCAATTTCAACTCACGGAAGCGCATACCCAGCGAATCCACCAGCAGCAGCCGCCCGATCAGGGGATCGCCCTGACCCAGGATCAGCTTGATGACCTCGGTGGCCTGGATGACGCCGACGAGGCCAGGGAGAATGCCAAGCACTCCGCCTTCCGCGCAGGACGGAACCAAGCCGGGAGGTGGCGGTTCCGGATACAAGCACCGGTAGCAGGGTCCCGCCTCGGTGGCAAAGACGCTGGCCTGCCCTTCAAAGCGGAAAATCGAGCCGTAGACGTTCGGCTTGCCACTCAACACGCAGGCATCGTTGACCAGGTAGCGGGTGGGAAAGTTATCTGTGCCGTCGGCCACGATGTCGAAGTCCTTGAAGATCTCCATGGCGTTGTTGCTCAACAACATGGTGTTGTACTTCACGATCTTCATGTGCGGATTCAGGGCCTTCAGCTTCTCTTCTGCCGAGTCCAGCTTCAAGCGGCCTACATCTTTGGTGCTGTGAATGATCTGCCGCTGCAGGTTGCTCGAGTCCACGACATCGAAGTCGACCAGTCCCAGTGTTCCGACGCCGGCTGCGGCGAGATAGAACGCCAGGGGTGAACCGAGGCCGCCGGTGCCCACGCAGAGTACCTTGGCAGCTTTGAGTTTCTGCTGACCCTCCATGCCCACTTCGGGCAAGATCAGGTGGCGGGAATAGCGGGCGATCTCGTCATTGCTGAGCGACGGCATCGTCTGCACGGGTACTTCAGTCAGTGTTGCCATGTTCAATCTCCTAATTGCTCAGAACGACGCATCCGCCGGCGATCGAAGGGATGATCGACAGGCTGTCACTCTCCTTGACCGCCGTGTTCTCCTTGTCGCTCAGGTAACGAATGTCTTCGTCGTTCAGGTAAACGTTCACGAAGGCGCGCAACTTGCCTTCGTCTGAATACAGATGCTTTTTGAGTTCCGGATGAGTGAGGGTGAGTTCATCCAGCGCCTCACCTACGGTCGCAGCCTCAACCGTCACCGTGGCCTGCTTGGCGGCGAACTGACGGAGTGGGGTAGGGATGTGAATCTTCATTCGTCGAACTCTCTCTCTTTCTGATCTGGTTGCGTAGCGCGGGGATCACAGGGCCGGCGGTCAACAGCGTTCGGGCCGCACGTGAATCTCCTCGTCTTCAAACCGCTTGTCATCTTCGCCGGTTCCGGCAAGAAAGAAGGAGTTGGTCTGCTTAGCCACACCATGTTCGACGCTGGTGATCACGTAGGAGCAACCCAGCCAGTGTGCTTCATTGAAATCGGTCGCCGACCAGCGTGCAGGATGGTCGGGATGGGAGTGGTAAAAACCCACAATGTCCAGGTTCTGTTCCCGTGCCTGACGTTGGATGCTGACCAGTTCCTGGGGCGCAATGTGGTAACGGTTATGGGCGGAGTCGGTCCGCGTATTGCCTGCGCGTACTGCTACCTCTACCTCGTTAGTCCCATCGAGCGCCTTACCGAGCAGCACTCCGCAACACTCATGGGGATAGGTTTCTTCGCCATGCTTGCGCAGCTGGCTATAGACCGCGTCGCTGATCTCCAGCTTCTGCCCCAGGCTCGTAGTGGCCATCATTGCTCCCAAAACCGCTCGCTGAGGTACTTGTCGGCCGAGTCACACAGGATGGTGACCAGGACGGCGCTTCTGCCTGCGCGAGCTTCCTCTTCGCTTATCTTCAAACTTGCCGCCACTGCTGCGGCGGCCGAGATGCCCAGCAACAGTCCTTCGTTCCGGCCCAGGTGCTTGGCCATCTCATAAGCTTCCTCGGTCGACTGCTCCACGTGACGATCGGCAACGCTGGCATCATAGATAGGAGGCACAATCGCCGTAGCCATATACTTCAAGCCTTCCAGCCCATGAAACGGTGAATCGGGCTGCATGGCAATACATTCAATCTTCGGATTCAGCTCTTTGAGACGACGGGTGACCCCCATGAACGTTCCGCTGGTGCCCAGTCCGGCGATAAAGTGCGTAATCCTGCCCTCAGTCTGCTGCCAAATCTCGTTCGCCGTACCTTTATAATGCGCCTTCCAGTTCGCCTGGTTCCCATACTGGTCGGCGTAATAGTACCGGTCCTTATCCTGCGCGAGTTCCCGCGCCTTGAGAATTGCCCCATCGGACCCTTCCGCCGGATCCGTCCAAACAATATTCGCCCCGTAGGCGGAAAGAATGCGCTTCCGCTCCGGCGACACATTGGACGGCATGCACAGCGTCACCGGAAATCCCTTGGCTGCGCCCAGCATGGCGTACGCGATGCCGGTATTCCCGCTGGTCGCGTCCAGCAAATGCCTTCCCGCGAGCAACCCCTGAGCCTCAGCTGCAGCCACGATGGAGGCGGCCGCACGATCTTTGACCGAGCCCCCCGGGTTCGCCCATTCGGCCTTACCCAGCAGGGTGATCCCTGGAAGATGGGCGGTCAAGCGGTCGAGGCGCAGGAGTGGAGTATTTCCAATCCGTTCCAGGATGCTACTGCCTAGCGTGCCCGGCGTCGAGCTCACTTCAGTTTGCACTTCAGTTTGCATGCAAAGTCCCTGATTCAACTGGTTTACTCACGTTGCGGTGATCCGCATCGATGTGCGAAAGTAGGGTGAAGCAATCCTTAGTGTAGCTGCCACCCAAAAATCGAGGCAATCCACAGTCAGTCGCAACCATGCGCACAAAAGTACACTTCCTGACCTTCGATGAAGTTTTCAGCACTCTCCGCACCCTCGGATTTGATGTACAAGGGGTGCCCGGGGTCGCAAACCAGTTCCTGGTGAGCAAATACGGGGCTGGAGCGGTCCTGGCGAAAGCAGGAGAGCCCAGCGAGGCAGAGAAGAAGCTGCCGCATACAGCCGTCAGGTGGAGGCATCACCCGGGCTACGTGGTGTCCGGAGAAGTAGCCACCCTGCTCGACCGCGGCTATCAAAAGTTCTGGAAGACCAATCGCCTCGAGATCCCGGCAACAGCCGAGTCCCTGCAGGCGGTCCATCGTTTTGCCGAGGAGTTGCGCGAGGTCATCGGCGAACCGAGCCTGTATAACGAGTCCCTGGGAACAACCAGCGACAGTTACTTATACGACCGGGTCAAGGGCCGTGATTTGCCCCTTGCCGAGCGGCCGGTTCCTGCGTGGAAATTGCCTCCTAAGACAACTTAGCCTCGGGAGAGCAAAACTCCAGATCCCTCGGCTACGCTTGTGCCCTCTGCAATATCGAAGGGTGAAATCGAAGGGTGCCCCAGGTCTCGCTTTTGAGACCTGGGATCCCTCAAACCAATTCCTACTGAAACACCCGCCCCCTCATTGTCATCCCGAGAGCCTGTGACTTTTCGGTCTTTTCGTGTTTTCTGCATATCCAACCAGTTGTATTTCAAGCCCCCCCGACAAAGCCGTCATCCTGAGCGAAGCGCTTCGCAGATCTATCGCAATCAGAGAGCTTTATGGCGCGGAGTCGAAGGACCCCGGCGATACTTGTTGACAGATGCTCTTGCGAGCTTTCCGGCCGCAAACTACAACGGAAGATAAAAAGTCACAAACTTCGAGCGAAGCTGAGGGATCGGCAGTTTACTTTTTCGAGCGTTGCCGCTGTAGTTCCCGATAAACCTCGCTCTTCGAAACACCGCGCTCCCGCGCCACGCGCTTGAGCGCGTCTTTCTCGTCCAGCCCCTCAGCCTCCATCAGCTGCGACACCTGCCGCACCACACTGCCGCCCACGCTAGCCGGCTGAGCCGACGACATAACCTCGACCAACAACACAATTTCACCCCGTACACGCTCGCGAGCCGACAGCGCAAGCCGGACTTCCCGGACCGTACCACGCAGAAACTCCTCGTGGATTTTAGTCAGCTCGCGGGCTACCACCACCCGCGCGTGCTCTCCCCACACTGCCTCCACATCGGCCAAAGTTTCCAGGATGCGATGTGGCGCTTCATAGAGCACTACCGTTAGGCCGCCTGCCTTTGCAGCCAAAGCTTCCAGCTCAGTTCGGCGTGCGCCCGGCTTGGCTGCCAGGAAACCTGCGTAGAGGAAGCGATCGGTGTCCATGCCGGAGGCGACCAGGGCACTGAGTGCGGCATTGGCCCCAGGGATAGGAATGACCGGCACACCCGCAGCCACGGCAGCTTTCACCACTTCGAGGCCAGGATCCGAGAACGCCGGAGTGCCCGCATCACTCACCACAGCAACACGGCCACCCTGCTGTAGCAGGGCAATCAACTCCGCGGTCCGCGCCTGTTCATTGTGTTCGTGATAACTGACCGTGGGAGTGGAAATATCAAAGTGGTTCAGCAGCTTTTGGGTTTGGCGCGTATCTTCACACGCAATGCGGTCCACGCCCTTCAGGACGCGCAGCGCGCGAAGCGTAATGTCCTCAAGATTGCCAATCGGCGTAGCGACCAGGTAGAGCCCGGGATCGATGGGCGGGGATGAATCAGGCAACGATTATTCCTGGCTCTGGCGACGCAATTTTCGACTCTCCGCCAACAGGCTCATGGAGTGCATCAGGTTCTGCAAGGTCACGATGCCGACAATGCGTTCCCCTTCGGTCACCGGCACCAACGACAATCCTCGTCCAGCAAAGCGGCTGATCGTCGTGCCGAGCGAGTCCTCCGGCTGGGCCACATGAAAGCTGCGTGACATCACCGCCTGCACATAGCCGTTACCCTCGCTGCGCAGCGCCGAAAGAATGCTTTGGCGAGAAATGATGCCGACGAGGCTGTCTCCGCGAACCACAGGGAAATCGTCCTGCAGGCTGTGAATTGACTTGTGCAGCGCATCTTCCAGCGTGTCCGAGGGAGCCAGCATGGAAAACTCGGTCAACATAATGTCCTGCATGTTGACCGTATCCACCACACTTTGGAACAGCACGCCCTGGTCTTCCAGTTGAGCGCCGATCAGGATGAAAAATCCCGCCAGCAGCAGCCACGCATTCATCAGCACCAACCCGGCGATGACGGCAGCCATGGCCAGGATCTGGCCCAGTCCGGTTGCCACCCGGGACGCCTGTGCCCTGCCCTGAGCCCGGGCAACACCGCCACGCACCACCCTGCCGCCGTCCAGCGGATAGGCGGGCAGCAGATTCAGAACGCCGAGAAAAACATTGACCCAGATGATGCTGCGAATCAGGTGCGCGGGAGTAATCCAGGGCCGCTCCAGAAGATTGAGCGTGGGCGACATGCCGAGGACGAGCATGGCTACAACCAGGGCAAAACTGAGATTGGACGCAGGCCCGGTCAGGGCCATGCGCCATTGCACTCTGCTGGCGCCGGCCTGCTCCGCGCTCTCCGCGTTCGCATAGGCCACCAGGCCGCCAATCGGCAGCAACAGGATATTGCGCAGCTGCAGTCCGTGATAGGCAGCCACGATCATGCGCGCCACTTCGCGGACGGCCACCGCACCCAGCAGCACCAGCCACAAGCCCACACCACGAAACATGGTGAGATGAACGCTCTCGGTGTAGGCCATACAGATGCCGAGCAGCAGAATGAAGAAGGTGTGAATGCGCAACTCCACGCCCATCCATCGCCCTAAGGGGAACGACCATCCACGCATTGCATCCGTCCTTGCACTTCATTGTAGAGCTTGCCGATTCATTTAACATCAAACCCGATGCGGGTGATCGGCGGCACATACCGTTCGCGGCGGCTGGTCGCCCCCCACGGGCTGGCCACCCGGCCCACCAGCGATCGCTTACGTGAGACTCTCTTTAATGTTCTGAGCCCGCGTATCGAAGGAGCCGTGTTCGCCGATCTCTATGCGGGCTCAGGCGCAGTCGGCATTGAGGCTATCAGCCGCGGTGCAAGCCTGGTTTACTTCGTCGATCGCGCTCCCCCGGCCATCGCTGCGCTGCGCGCCAATCTCGCTGCCCTGGAGATCAAGACCGGCTTTCAGATTGTATTCAGCGGCGTCTCCGGCGCACTGCGCCATCTCGCTGACCGCAACCCACAAGAGCGCTGCTCGATTATGTTTCTCGACCCACCGTACACGGCTGACGACGACTATAGCGGCACTCTCGGCCGCATCGGCCAGGGTGCAGATTCGCTGCTTACTCCCGACGGCATCGTGATCGCCGAACACAGTCGCAAAATGCTCCAGCCGCTGGCTGAATGTTACGGCTCGCTTAAGCGCTATCGCGTGCTCGAGCAGGGCGATGCGGGCTTGAGTTTCTACACCAGGTAGCCTCCGCCCCGATGCTCGCCGGTCTTCAGATTGACACTGAACTCGAGCTCGCGATCCGTAGTCATGTCCCATCCCAGCCCCAGCAGCATCTCTCCTTGAATCGCGGTGATGCGCAGGCCATCCCAACTGAGCCGGCCGGTTTCCCAGATCTGGCCTGAGCGCCCCCAGGCCAGCAGAGAATGAAAACCAGCAAACACCAATAGTGCGTGCTCAGCCACAACCGTTACGTTGGTCACCGGCCGATACGCCACCTGCACCCATCGTGCGGGGTCAGAGGTGTCGATCAGGTAGCCGTAGCCGCCCGCAACCGCGCAGATCTGCGCCGGATCAGGACAGGCCCAAATGCCGCTGGGCACGTTGTCCCCGGCAAAACCCAACGCGCAAGTGGCCAGGAACGGACCGGCTCCCACGGATGGGCGGATCATGATCTCCAGTGCTCCTCGTTCTACTTCCTCTACGAGTGCCGGGTACACGAATTGACGCGCAGGCAAAATCAGCGGCCGGGAAGCGAGGACCTCTGCCTGCCAGCCATGAGGAAAGGTGGAGTCAAGCACCAGCGGCAAATGCTTCTACTCGCTCTCGCACACTCATCACATGGGCCGGCAAATCGAGCCGGCTGCCGTCTTCGAACAGCGGAATCAGCTTGTCGAACTCCGGACCCGAGTGGGCTCCCGTAAGGATGATGCGTACAGGGTGGAAGAGTTCCTTGCCCTTGACTCCACTTTCCGCCTTCACCTCATTCATCAGTTCCTTAAAGCGCTGCGGCGTGATTGCGCCCGCTTCTCCTCTGACCTTTTCTATGAACGCCCGCACGACACGCTCGCCTGCTTCCGAAGTGAGCAGGCTCGAGTCTTCCTCTGCCACTTGGGTCACGCGCCAAAGAGCCGCCGCCTTTTCCGGTAACTGCTGCAGCTGATCCACTGCGGGTAGATAGAGCTCCAACACGCGATCGAACCAATGCACGACAGCGTCATTGGCAGAGGACTGCGGCGGCATCCACGCGACTGCAGTGAAACAGGGCCACGCCAACACTCTCAGCTCGGGCAGCGGCGAATGCTTGATGGCTTGACGGTTCAGCCAATGCAGTTTGTCCCAATCAAAAACCGCCGGCGAAGGAGTGACCCGCTCCAACTTGAATTCCTTGACCAGCTCTTCGCGAGTAAAGATCTCCCGCGTTCCTCCCTCCGCGCCCCATCCGAGCAGGGCGAGATAATTCGCCAGCGCCTCGGGCAGTATGCCCATCTCGCGGAAGCTCGCCACCGATGTTGCGCCATGACGCTTGGACAAGCGCTCACGATCGCTGCCCAGGATGGTCGAGAGGTGCGCAAACTGCGGCAACGCCCAGCCGAACGCCTGATAAATCGCCACCTGCCGCGGAGTGTTCGATATGTGATCGTCGCCTCGAATCACGTGCGTGATGCGCATGAGCGCGTCGTCGATGGTGACCACGTAGTTGTACACGGGGATGCCTGAAGAACGCACGAGGATAAAATCACCCACCGCTTCACTGGCGAACTCCACATCGCCACGAACGATGTCGTGAAAGCGCAGCGGCGCATCCGGCACAGCCAGGCGCACTGCGAAAGGCTCGCCCGCGGCAGCCCGGGTTATTGCTTCCTCCGGCGTGAGAACTCTGCACTTGCTCGAGTACACTTGCGTGCGATGCTCGCGGAGCGCCACCTGCCGCTCCGCTTCCAATTCCTCTGCGGTACAGAAACAACGGTAAGCCTTGCCCTGATCGAGCAACTGCTTGGTGTGCTGCTCATAGATATCGAGGCGTGCGCTCTGACGGTAGGGTGCGTAAGGGCCGCCAATCTCCGGGCCCTCGGACCAGTCCAGACCGAGCCATCGCAGATCTTCGATCAATTGGGCTTCGTAGCGCGCCTCGCTTCGCTCCACATCCGTATCTTCAATCCGAAGCAGAAACGTTCCGCCAGTGTGGCGGGCAAAGAGCCAGTTGTAGAGCGCGGTGCGGGCATTGCCCACGTGCAACATACCGGTAGGAGAGGGAGCAAAGCGCACCCGAGGGGAAGGGTCTGTCATAAGTCTGTTCTGATGCTATCAAGCGGAAGCATCACACGAAGCGAAGTGCCCTAGCGGAAGTGCTCCCACCCGCTCGCGGCGAGCGCGATCCGCTTGCCACCGCGATCGAGTTGTACTTGCGGCCCCTTGCTCCGCTTCTTCATCCGGCCGATGGCGTTTATTGATACGCCTCCCAGTTGACCGGGCACTGCGGTCTTCGGTGAGGCGGTAAATAACAGTTCGTAATCTTCTCCGCCGTGCAATGCCTGCTCCAGGGTTGCGCGGGCGTCGACGGGCAGGGCATCCGCATCGATCTCCGCGGCCAAGCCGCTCTCTTCGCACAGATGAGCTAGATCGGTTGAGAGGCCATCGCTCAGGTCAATCGCCGCAGTTGCCAACCGTGCCAGTTTGCGGCCCGCAGCCAGCCTGGGCTCTGGATACAGATGCGGGTGCCGCAGTTTGTCTTTGCCAACAAAGTCGCCTGGCTTCCGTTCGAGAACGCTCAACTCCGCTGCAGACCCGCCCAGGGCGCCCGTGACATAGATCAAATCCCCAGCGCGAGCACTCGAGCGCAAGAGAGCTTTTCCCCGCGCGACACTTCCCAGCAAAACGATATCGGCAACCACAGTCGGCGATTTGGCCATATCTCCGCCGGCCAAAGGCACCCGATAGCGCTTCGCCAGAGCCATAAATCCGTCGAAGAAGCCATCCATCCACGCGCCGGTAAGCTCCGCGGGCAGAGCCAGCGATAAGAAGGCTGCCTCGGGACGAGCCCCCATGGCTGCCAGATCGCTCAAACCGCGTGCCAGGCAGCGGTGGCCCACGCTTTGCGGGGGATGCCAATCCCGCCGAAAGTGCACATTTTCGAGTGAGAGATCGGTGGTAACCACGATCTCTTTCGCTCGGCGCGGGCGCAAGACAGCGCAATCATCGCCGATGCCCAGAGTCAGGATTCCACTCTTACGTTGACCCATCAGTAACTGGTCCGCCCGTTTGCGAATGCCGGCGATCAGTTCCCTCTCGGCTGCTGCGGCCTTTGGTCGACTGCTTTTACGCTCACCCGCCATGCGGCCAGCATACCCTGCGTTACCGAAATGCCTCTCCAACGGGTCATGCCGATCACACTTTCCGGGTTTGACCCACTAGATTCACTCTGTTAGCTTCAAGACTCGGCTGTTGTGCAAAAGCTGTTGCTGGAGTACAAGGCCTATCCCCTTCGCGAGTGTGTATATTGCGCAAGCGCTACTACATCATTTTTGTAGCCCGCCAGGAAGACGGCGATTTGCGCAAGATCCCAATCCCGCTGCACTACGCTTATATCTTTGTCGCCGCCGCAGTGATTGGCCTTTTCACCATCACTGGGATGGCCGGGTCCTACAGCCGCATGCTGCTCAAGACGGCTCGCTTCAACCAGATTCGCACCGAGCGCGAGACCATACGCCATGACTATCTCCAGATGGAGCAGGTGGCACATGAGAAAGATGTTCAGGCCGCTTCTCTAGGCTCGCTGGCTAGCGAAGTCAGTGCTCTTTACGGTCTCCGCCAAAATCGGCCCAATAAACCGGCTTTGCAGCAGTCGTTGGCGACGGCTAGTCCTGCGACCTCAGACGGCATCAGCGATCAGCAGTACAGCCAATCACTTGATCAGCTTTTAGCTCTGCGCTCCTCGGCGATGTCGGGGGAGATCATGCACGGCCTCAATTTCGCCAATCGTATCCCCGCTGGCTTAGGCAGCATTGTGAGCATAGTGAATGTGGCGTATGCACCATCCTTGTGGCCGGTGCAAGGAATCGTCACCAGCTCCTTCGGCTCCCGGCTTGATCCGTTCAAGGGTGAGGGCGCCTTCCATACCGGGATTGATATTGCAACCAACCTGGGTGACGCTGTCCGGGCACCCGCGGACGGTATCGTCCTTAAGGCCGGCATGGGCACGGGGTACGGCAGAGAAGTGGTGGTCGATCATGGCCACGGTATCGAAACTTTGTATGCCCATCTTTCCGGATTCGCAGTCATCACGGGACAGGAAGTTCACCGTGGAGACATCCTCGGCTATGTCGGCTCCTCGGGCCACAGCACCGGACCTCACCTGCATTACGAGGTTCGCATTCACGATACGCCGGTCAATCCTTCCAAATACCTGCCTGGCGCCCCATCGCGTCAGTTAGCGAGCAACCCATCGACACCGCCTACAACCTTGAACACCGGCGGCGCAGAGTAACGCGGCACCTTTGCCCGCTGTGGATCTGCCTCGCTGCCCTATGCTGTGTGCCCAGCGTTTTGGGGCAGGGTCGCTACGTGGGTTTCGACAAGAACGTCTATCCCGGCGATAACCTGCTCCCCGCTCTTCACCGCAGCTTTTCCTACACCGGTTATTGGCTGAATAATCCTCCTGGCGCGAACAACAATAGCTGGACCGGCAAGCGCGCCGTGCTCACGGCGAATGGTTTCGGCTTCATGATCCTGTACAACGGCCGCCTGGACAAAGAACTCAAGGGCAAGGATGCAGCAGCCCTTGGCCGCTCCGACGCCGCGGCCGCTGTCTCCGCAGCAAAAGGGGAAGGCTTTGCTTCCGGTGCGATCCTGTTTCTCGATCAGGAAGAGGGTGGAAGGCTGCTGCCCGAGCAGAGCGCCTATCTCTTCGCGTGGATTGATACGGTGCGCGGATCGCAGTACAAGCCGGGAGTGTATTGCTCTGGCATCCCGGTCGCCGAAGGTTCAGGCAAGATCACCACTGCTGAACAGATCGCGAGCCATGAGAGAAATAAGGGCGTGGCCTTGTGGGTGTGGAATGACCAGTGCCCGCCAGCACCGGGATGCGCGATGCCGGACAAATCACTTGTTCCAGCTTCGAGCGGGATCAGCAAAGCTCTGGTGTGGCAGTACGCGAAGTCACCGCGAACATCGTTTGCGCGGCAATGTGGATCGACATACACGGCCGATAACAACTGTTACGCGCCGAATCTGCCCCAAAATGCGCAGACATTCCTGGATCTGGATCTGTCGTTGTCTGCAGACCCTTCGGACGGACGATAGAGTCCCGCTAGGGAGAGATGAATAGATCCGAATCTGATGAATGCGCGAGGTTGGGGGAGCCACCGCTTTGATGCTTTGTATCGGGGCACGACTTTAGTCGGGCCGTAAAGGTCCAGCAAAATAAGGGCTTTAGAGCGTGTGTGAGAACTCCATTTCCAATCTCAGTCCCGGAGGGACGGCTGAACTTAGCCCAGACCTTTGTTGGTTCTGTGCGGCCCGACCAAACCAAAAGGGATAAGCGAGCCTAGTCGCCGGCCAGGGTAACGGCGCTTGAGGGACCGCTCTTGTAGGCGCCGCCTCGTTCCCAGCCCAGGATCTCGGAGATCTGGTCGGCGAGCGTGAGGGGATCGAAGGGTTTGGAAAGAATGGCGGCTGCTCCCAGCTCGTCGAGCTTACGCCGATCCTGCCCCTGTACCTTGGCCGTGAGCAGAAGGACCGGAATGTGAGCGGTGTTCCCGTTCTGCTTCAGGATCTGATAAGTTGTCGGGCCGTCGATGTCGGGCATCATGACATCGAGCAAAATGGCATCCGGCTGTTCCAGCGAAGCACGACGTATGCCTTGCGCCCCGGAAGGGGCCAGGATGACCTGCCAGCCGGCAATGGTTTCCAGGCTGAGTGCGGTCACTTCACGTATATCGGCTTCATCGTCAATGATCAAAATGCGAGGAACCATGGGCCTGCCCGCTCTCTCAAGTGTTGTTATCACTCTAGGTTCGGCACTTGCGGGCGTACATAACACTTGATGTGCATTACCTTGATAATAGGCGGCTTAGAACGTTATCGGACGGAGTATCGGGCGCAGTGACGGTTACGTGAAGGAAGTTTATGAGTTCGGATCTGGAGATCGGTTATGCTAGCGATGCGCCGGAATCGCCGGCCAGGACGCGAGGAAATAATGATCAGATTGCACAGAGTATGCGTAGCGGCGCTACCGGCTTTGTTGGCACTAACGGCAGCGGCGGCAATGCACAAGAGCAAAGGTCTGGAAGTGGACTTCAAAACCAGCGATGGCCAGGATGCAGGATCGGCCCTGCTTACTCCCTCGGGCAATGGGGTCAAGGTCAAGCTGGATCTGAAGGGCCTTCCCGAAGGCGAGCACGCCATCCATGTGCATGTGAGCGCGAAATGCGATGGGCCGGATTTTAAGACTGCCGGCGGCCATTTTAATCCCGACAGCAAAGAGCATGGGACCAAGAACCCCAAGGGTCCTCATGCCGGGGACATGCCGATGAACCTGCAGGTGATGGCCGACGGTACGGACCACGTCACCTTCGTGAGCGAGAGCATTTCACTGAAGAAGGACGCCAAGAACTCGGTCTTCGCGAACGGGGGCACGGCGTTCATCATTCACGAGAAGGCCGACGATATGATGACCGACCCAACGGGCAACGCGGGCGCAAGAATCGCGTGCGGGGTGATCACTGCCCCGTAGCTCGAGGCCTCAAAACCCGGGGTTAGCGGCGCGAGTGCCTGGCGACCTGGGGCTTGGAGGGCGCGAAGTATTTGGGAATATTCGCGGCCGGCAGGGGCGGGGCCAGAAGGAGTCCTTGCACGAAATCGCAGCTTAGGGTGCGCAGGCATTCCATCTGATCGCTGCGCTCCACGCCTTCCGCGACCACCTTGAAGCCCAGGCTATGGGCCAACGCAATGATGGCCTGCACGATGGTATAAGTCCCGTTGGGATCGGAGATACGCTCGACGAAGGAGCAGTCGATCTTGAGGGTGCTGACCGGAAGTTGATGCAGGTGGCTCAGACAGGAATAGCTGCTGCCAAAGCCGGCGACGGAAAAGTGCACCCCCAATGCAGCCAGACTGCGCATCTGGGAGGCGATCTCCGGGCGGTTGCGCATGACCGTGCTCTCGGTCACGATCAACTCCAGCAGTCTCGGATCGAGGCCACACTGGGCCGCGGCACTGAGCACCCGGGCGGAAAAGTCCGAGTGAAGAAACTGCAGCGGAGAAACGGCAAACGAGATGCGCAACGGAGTGAGCTGCCGGCTCTGCCACTCGATACTCTGACGGCACACCTCGTCCAGGACCCAGTTTCCTAAGGGAACGATCAGGCCGCGCTCCTCGGCGACGGGCAGGAAGCGGTCGGGAGCGACGGTACCCAGTTGCGGATGGTTCAGCCGCAGCACCGCTTCCAGGCTGCAGAGATTGCCCGCCATGGAGTATTGCGGCTGGTAATAAAGCTCCAGGCCATCGTCTTTAAGAGCGACGCGCATGAACCGCTCCAACTCGCTGACCTCGTCGGCGGAGCCAGCGTTTTGGGTAGAGACCATAAGAAACTGGCCTCCGCCCGCCTGTTTGGCACGGTACATGGCGGCATCGGCCAGGCGGCGCAGCTGAGCCGCGTCGGTCCCATCTTCGGGATAAATCGAAATGCCAATCGAGGCTGAGATGTCGAAGGAAGAACCGTCGACTTCGATCGGTTTATTGATGCTCTCGAGGACGCTGCGCGCGACCATCAGGGCGCTATGCCGGTTGGCCAGCTCCCCCAGAATGATCACAAATTCGTCCCCGCCGGTGCGGGCAAAGGTATCCACGGCGCGTAAGCGGGCGGAAATCCGGCTGACCACCTGCTGCAGGCAGAGATCGCCGGTAGCGTGGCCAAAGGTGTCATTGATCTGCTTGAAGCGATCCAGGTCCAGACAGAGGACTGCGGCTTGTTGCCCATAGCGGGCTGCCTGGGCCAGACTTTGCTGCATACGATCTTCCAGCAAGAGCCGATTCGGCAGTCCGGTAAGGAGGTCGTGGTGTGCCTGGTGAACCAGCTGCTCATGCAGCTGTTGCCGGTCGGTGACATCCTGCACCAGCACGAAACTGCACTTCCGCCCCTGGAAGTCGATGAAATGGGACGCCATGTCGACCTGGATGTAACAGCCGTCTTTGCGCCGATGGCGCCAGGGGCCAGTCAGCTTGGTGGAATTGGCGGCGGAATTTTCCCTGAGAATCGCTTCCACGTCTTCAGTGGGGCGCAGATCAGGCAGCGTCATGCTGACAAATTCTTCGCGCGAGTAGCCATAGTGGGTTACTGCGGCATCATTGACCTCGAGGATACGCAGGGTCTCGGGATCATGCACCCACATGGGGTGCGGGTGGGCGGCAAAGAGCAGACGATAATGCTCCGTGGCACGCCCGACGGCCATGAACTCATCCTCCAGCATGGTCAAAATCATGCCGAAAGCGACAAAATACTTGGGCACATTCCACAGCTCGGCGGGAATCTGCCCAGCCCGTACCAGGTAATCGCAAATCAACCCGACGGGAAACACGAAAGCCCACGCCACCAATCCCACGATCGAAGTCAGCACGCCGGTCGAAGTACGGCGGAAATCGAACCAATAGAGGGCGGCGAAGGTGAGAAAAATTTCAAACAGGAGCGCGGAAATGCCGTAATCCGGCTGGTGGTGGACAATGGAGACCGCAGTCCAGAGGCCGCCCGCGGTAAAGGCCAGGGTGATGACGGCCCACACCCGGCTGCGGCCGCGGCACAATTTCCAAGCCAGGATCACCCCGGCGGACGAACTGGCCGCTGCAGCCAGGTAAAGGGGCCAAAGGTGCGAGCCCCCGAAGATCACATAGTTGGTGTAAAAGAGCGCCGGAACTCCAATGCCCACTCCGGCCAGAGCGCTACCTGCCGGAGACTGGAAGATGGCGGAAGCGGAGAAAAGGAAGCACAGACCGGAAAGCAGCAAGGCGCTGATGCTCAGGCTGTCGACCAGCTCCTGTCCCTGGGCAGAAGCAGCCGGAACCAGGAGCGCCGCGAAATGCAGCAGGACCAGGATCCAGCTAATGACCCAGTAGCGCAGGCGGGCAGACGCACGCTTGCGATAGATCGAGGCAAACAGCACCACGAGCAGACCGAGTATCAGAATGTCGAGCACTTCGTTTTTCATGAGCGACGAGACACGGCAGAAAAGACTACAAAAAAGTACAACTACCAAAAATACAACAAGGAAGAGCGAAACGGTCTGCTTTTCCCTGGTGTTAAGTATCGCTCAACACAGCAAAGTCTCAAGATCACCGAAGTGTGACCGGACAGGGGAGGGGTTGTAGGGCTGCCGAAAGTCTATGTACCTATGGCACGAAGGGACCTTTCCCCTCCTTTGTAACCTCGAGGCGGCTGGACGCGAGTAGGCTCTACTGACTAGACACGCGTCTCGCCAGCCAGACCAGGCATTTCTTATCTTGTAACGGGCGGCGTACAACAAACGGAGCTATGAATCCTGCTTGCTTCATCCGAGCGCTGTCCCGGCTCGTCCTGGCACGTCTTTCCTGCGGAACTGGCTGCTGCGGAGGTGACGCGAGGACAGGGAATGGGGGGAAGGTCCGGCCTTCCCGCACGATTACGAGGCTGTTTTCAGTGCTTGTTCAGCGCGCAGCCAATCCTGCTCAGGCGAACCCTCGGGCCAGCCGCGCTCAGCCCAGTACTTCTCTGCCAGGCGAGCAATCTCCTCCCGGCTGGGGGCCGGAGCTGCGGCGAGGGTCTGCTTCTTGGCGGCCGGCTTGCGGCGTTTGGCAGTCCCGTTGGGCGCTTCTACGGTCTTGGTAGTCATCGATGTCTCCTTCAAGGTACTTGCCTATCAACTAGAGGCACACCTTTATGATACGAAGGAGAGGGTGGAATTGCCAGCAAGTACGCTAGTAACTTTTGGGCTACGCCCCGCAAGTTCCCCCAGGAACCTCAGGCTCCGGATGCGGGACTGTCGAAGCGCTCCTGGCGCCGCGATATGGCATTCGACAGGGTAATGGGTGGATCGGATTGCAGCAACTGGACGCTCCACTCTTTCATGGCCGGCCGGATGCGCTGCAGCTCTGCCAGATCGGCTCTCCAGTTTCTAAGATGGACTTTAGTATCCAGCATGCGGATCCAGAAGGCGCGGTACTCCGCCAGGTTGAGGCGCTCAACGTTGGCGAACAACTCCTCGTCGCCCAACAGCCATTGCCATAAAAACCGGTCCTGGGAAGTGGGCTGGCGGGCCGCAAGCGCCTCATCGGCGAGCTCTTCATCGGTAGGGAAGGCGTTCAGTCCGTAGCCGAAATCGGAGAAATCACTCTTCTCTCCCGTCTGCTCCGCGATTCGCTTAAGGCAGCGTGCCAGGTTGCGGCGCGAAGGCCCGCGATAGGAGCGCTCCTCGATCAATCCTTTGTAAAGACTGACAGCACGGCGCAGGCCGCGCACAAAAAGATCGCTGCGCGAGCTGTTGTCGGCAGTCTCCTCGGGAACATAAAACCGGCTGCAAAGCAAAGCCTCGACAAAGGTCGTATGCCGCCACTCGGGGTCCACCGACGCGGCGTGGGCAATATCCGCAAAGGCCTGTTTAGAGAGAGACTCGAGTTGGGCCCGCTCCGTTTTTCGTTGCCAGGACGGTTCCCGGTCCTGCGCCTCAAGCACCATGTAACCGGCCAGCGACCTGTACGAATACGCCTGGGCAATCCGCCGCCGCTCCACCGCGTCGGGAAAGCGAGTCATCTGGGAGAAAAACTGGTCCAGACGGGCGAAAGCTGTCCAGGGATCGGAGCGGTAGAGGTGGGCCACTGCGGAAAGCAGCAGGCCGTTGAGGTAAACCGCCGCCTCCGATCCCGAGGAAAGATCCTGAAAAACAATGCGACCCTGGCCCACGTAGGCGAGGTCGTCAATATCATCGATGATCGCCTGCGCACGGGGAGAAAAGGCGTTGCCCTCTTCCTGGAAACTCAAGGGCTGCTCGCCCACCTCCTGCAACAATCCAGGTAAGGTGCTCCTCACTTCACTCCTGGCGTCGCGCAGGGTTTTCAGTTCCGTAGCCACAGCTTCCACCTCGGCCACGGCCCGGGACGCATCTCTGTCCCAAGCGCGCGCCTGCTGGTAGACCTGGATCACGATCAATCCTGCAATGATGGCGAAGACTCCGAGGAAAAGCGCTGAAGTGGTGCGGACCCTGTGCTGGGCCTGCATTGCTTGTTGCAAGGCATCCTGGGACTGGCGCAACTGGTCGCGGGTCTGGTTCATCTCGGCATGAATCTCATCCGAGGTTGAGTCGACATGCAGAGTTGCCGGCGCAGGCTGCACCGTGGCTGGCACCGCAGCCGGAG
>Ga0302325_10003303_pt1 | contig 38157 bp, 41 predicted proteins | sample Palsa_T0_2_FD_201948 | JGI IMG/M metagenome (GOLD analysis project Ga0302325, IMG submission 201948) | Peat permafrost microbial communities from Stordalen Mire near Abisko, Sweden - Palsa_T0_2 | ecosystem: Environmental > Terrestrial > Soil > Palsa > Peat permafrost | place: Sweden: Abisko...
ATGAATCGCAGCGCGCGACACCACGACATCAAAGGTCTCGGGTGCAAACGGCATCCGGCGCATGTTGGCGGACTCGACCTTCACCCGTTCACTGACACCCTCACGCACGGCATTGTCCAGGGTCGCCTGACGGCGATTGCCTGACAGATCCACGCTCTGCCAGATATCGATACCAGTGGCCGTGCCGCTGGTGAGCCGCCGCGCCGCGCCGATCAGGAGCAGCCCGCGACCGCAGCCGACATCGAGCACCTGTTCATCGCCACGCCACGTGATGCGATCGAGCAATCGCTCGCTGCTGCGGTACTTGCCGACCTTGCTGTCCCACAGCATCCACGCCGCCATCGCGAGGCACAGGACTCCAACGCCGAGACCGGTGCCGGTCAGACTGAGCGTCACATCCTGTCCTGGTATCGGCAATGGGATATTTCCGGACCACAGGCCCACAAGCGCACTCAACCACAGCAGGAACCCTGCCACGCCAACCAGCAGCAGGTTACGCACCACTGCCGGGGCATCAATGCCGTAATCCGCTCGCTCTGGCGCTGTCACGAGATCCTTCCTATGCCTTTGGCCATCGATCATCTGCGATCGCCTGACCGGTGGTAAGTTCACTTCGATTGAAGCTTACAGTCCGTCCCCCTTCCCGTCACGGCGGGTTGCCATTAACGCCGGTTGCCAGCGACCAGGCGATCCGCGAACATGAACGCAAGCGCAGCAGGAGCCAGGCCATGACCCGCCGTTTCATCGACCTCTCGATTTACCTTGAGAATGAGATCGTGACTGATCCGCCGTTCATGCGACCAGCCATCACCTACAAGACGCATCGCGAGACCATGCCCGAGGCGAGCCACTTCTTCCCGGGCGTGAGCGGCGAGCAGATGCCTGGCGGCGAGGGATTTGCGGCCGTCGAGACAGTGACACTCTCCACGCACAACGGCACGCACCTTGATGCGCCGTATCATTTCCACCCGACGATGGATGGCGGTCAGCGCGCAATCACCATCGATGAGGTGCCACTCGACTGGTGCTTCCGGCCCGGAGTGAAGCTCGATTTCCGTCATTTCCCGGACGGCTACGTGGTAACAGCCAAGGACGTAGAGGACGAACTGGCTCGGATTGGCCACCCGCTCAAGCCCTTTGACATCGTCCTGGTCAACACCGCGGCGGGCAAGGCGGTTGGCAATCCGAACTACATCAATATTGGTTGCGGCATGGGTTATCAGGCGACGATGTATCTGACCTCACGTGGTGTCCGCGTGACCGGTACCGATGCTTGGTCGTGGGATGCGCCGTTCAGCCACACAGCGAAGAAGGTAGCGGAGACCGGCGACACCTCGCTGATCTGGGAAGGTCACAAGGCCGGTCGCGACATCGGCTATTGCCATCTTGAGAAGCTGCACAACCTCGAAGTGTTGCCCTCGGACGGTTACACCGTGGCGTGTTTTCCGCACAAGGTAAAAGGTGGCTCGGCGGGTTGGACACGTGCCGTGGCCATTATGGAAGAATGACGCGGTAGACGCCTGGCACAGGGGCGATGAGTTGGGAGTCGTGTCATGCCACTAATAGAAGACCGCATCCGGGCACTGGGACTGGTGCTTCCGCCTCCGCCTAAGCCGCCGGCAGGCGTAGTACTGCCCTTTTCGTTTGTGCGTATCGTCGGAACACGCGCGCTGATCTCGGGACACGGACCCCAGAATCTGGACGGATCCTTTGCGCAGCCGCTGGGCAAACTCGGACGCGAATTGACAGTCGATCAAGGCTACGTCGCCGCACGCCTGACCGCACTGTCCATCCTCGGGAGCCTCAAGCGGGCCATCGGTGAACTGAATCGCATCGCGGCCTGGACCCGCGTATTCGGCATGGTGAACTCAGCGGCTGGATTTAATCAGCTACCGAGCGTGATCAATGGCTTCTCTGATCTGATTCTGGAAGTCTTTGGGCCGGCCATTGGCGCACACAGCCGCAGCGCAGTGGGCATGGCCGAGCTGCCCTTCAATCTCCCGGTAGAAATCGAAGGTGAAGTTGAGCTTGTGTCTGCGGACTGAGTCTTTTTCGAACCCTGCTCCGCTAGATCTTGAGAATAAGCTTGCCCATGTGGGCGCCGCTCTCCATGTAGGCATGCGCGGCAGGTGCTTCCTCGAATCCGAACACTCGATCGACCACTGGTCGTATCGTTCCATCCGCCAGCAGCGGCCAGACGCGGCTTAGCAGCTGCGATTTGATCTGATCCTTGAACGACACCGGACGTGGCCGCAGCATAGAGCCGGTGATGTGGGCGCGCTTGGCCATGATCTGCCGCAAGTCCACCGTTGCGGAACTGCTGCGCTGGGTTGCAATGACGACTATGCGGCCTTCACTGGCCAGCGCCTGCACGTCGCGCTCCAGATAATCGCCGCCGACCATGTCGAGGATCACATCGACGCCGCGGCTCTCGGTCAGCTCCTTGAGCACGGCGACGAAATCCTCATCGCGATAATTAATGCCGCGCGTTGCGCCGAGCGTCTCGCAGAAGTGGCACTTGTCGACCGATCCTGCGGTTGCGTAGACCGTGTGCCCCAATGCCCGAGCCAGCTGGATCGATGCCACGCCAATGCCACTCGAGCCGCCGTGCACCAGCAGCGTTTCGCCGGGAGCGAGTTGCCCAAAACCGTACACATTGCTCCAGACCGTGAAGTAGGCTTCTGGGAGCGAGGCGGCCTCGATCATCGTGAGCTGTCCAGGAATCGGCAGTGTCTGCGCCACGGGTGCGACGCAATATTCCGCATAGCCGCCACCGGCAAGCAATGCGCAGACCTGTGCATCGACTTTGAATTCCCCGACGCCCGGGCCGACGGCCGCTACCGTGCCTGCGACCTCGAGCCCCGGCCACGCCGGAGCACCCGCAGGCGAGGGATAGACGCCACGCCGCTGCTGCGTGTCGGCGCGATTGATCCCAATCGCCGCCACGCGGATCAGGATTTCGCCGGCTCCCGCTGCAGGACACGGGGCTTCTCCAATCTTGAGCGCTTCGGGGCCCCCTGGCGTGGGCGCCTCAATGATCCGCATAACCTTGGGTAACGATGGCATTGGGTGACCGTGCTGTGAGTTGCAGGAAAATCTGAAATGTGGCCTCTAAAAAGAGCGCTCACAAAGGCCGCTCATGTTACCACTGGCGCTTGATAGCAATGTGGCCAAGGAATCGCTGCGCTAGCCGATGCGGAATCGACCGGCTTTGGAGCTCTCGGACAGCCGACTGAGGATTTCGACCCAGCATCCTGTATCAGCGCCTGCCCTACACATGTTCGATGTTCCAAATTCGGTTTAGAATTGCAGAGTGTCTTAATGAACTAACCACAACCTGGGACCAGTTAGCATGATCCGAAATTCATTGCGAGCTGTAATGTTGATCTGCTGCGCCAGCATCGCCTGCGCGCAAGAGTATCCGGTGTGGGAGCGCCTGCTGAGTCACTACAGCGGGAAGAGCGATGAGACACCGGTGCCGTCAATGAAGATGGGCAAGCACATGCAGATGTCGCTGCAGGGCGATCCGGCGCCCGGTGATGAGGCACGCGCGACCGAAATCCTCGCTGCCGCACACGCAGTACTCATCCAGTATCGCGACGTTAAGACGGCGGTGCGCGACGGCTATAAGCCCTTTTTCCCCACGGGCCGCATCGGAGAAGAAATCCACTACACCAACTACCGCAATCGGCGTAGTGAGCAGCAGCACGTCAACTACAGCCGACCCGGATCCATACTTTACAAGCGCACGGCGGATGGATTGGTGGCGGTCGGCGTGATGTATACCGCCCCCGTCGACGCATCGGTACAGCAACTGGATGCGATTGCGCCGCTGAGCGTTGCCACCTGGCACAGACATGTGGATTTTTGCGGCGGCCCGAGAACTCTGCCCAAGAGCGAACAGTTTGGACCGAATGCGCGTTTCGGCCCGCAAGGCAGTATCCACACCGCAGAGGAATGCCAGGCGGCGCAGGGATTGTGGATCCCGGTGGTCTTGAATTGGATGACTCATGTCTATCCGGACGCGCCGGTAAAATGGGGCGGGATGGACATGGAGATGGACCCCGACGCGGGCGCGGCCCGCTAACCGCTTGTCAGCTTGTGCCCAAACAGGAGATTCCTAGCTCCGCCCGCCAAGCCCCAACCCCAGCGTAAGCATGAAAATCGCGCCGATTGCGGTTGCTGCCAAGACCCAGGCGATACTCCATCGTACGTGGGAGCCGGGTACCGAAACCTTCAAAACCATGGCGTGTCGCAGATCAGGCAAACGCACTATGCCAAAGCCAGCGCCGAACGATGAGATTAGCGCTAGTTCAAGCGCGAGTCCGGGCGCCTCTGTTCTATTCAGAGCACCAGCACAACAGGCAAATGCGCCAGCCGCCAGATACGGAATCCAAAGGATGCGCTTGAGGCGTCTCGGGTTATTGTCGCTGCCGACAAAGCGCCGCAGCTCAAGTGCCGCCGCCCACATCGATAAGTAGTAGATCACTGCGCCCGCAAGTATGAGAATGCCGCGCCACAAGAAGCGCGGCGTAAGTCCGGCAATGATCACGGCACCATCGCCAAAATTGGTCACGCCGCTGTAGGCGACATAGCCTGAAGACATCAGCAGATCGAAGACCATGTACAGCCAGAGAAAGCTGCGCAGATTGGCGAATCGCCGAGGTTTCAGGCGGCGCAACACGAGCCACGCCAGCAGGCCAGCGCCGAACTGGACCGCTGGGCCCGCGGTGGTGATTGCAAGGGGCTCCGGGTGCAAATTGCATCCCTCGGACCAGCCGGTCATGGCAACGTTATGGCCTCCGGCCAGGATGCAAACTGCGCCGTGACCCAAGGCTTCGTGCGTCATCATTGAGCTGATGTACGCCAAAACGCCGAGCGCGCCGAGCACTACGGCATCGTCTTTGACGGCGGCGTCCTTCGAAAGGACTGCCATTCGGGGCTCCACAGTCTTATCGGTCGTGCGCAGATCTCATCTGCCTAATCTAGGCCGAAAGGTGGCGGGATTGGCGCTATTTATTTGGATTTTATGGATTGCGGCTGGTCGAGAGCTTGCGCGGATTCCAATCCAAATCGGATCACTACGCAGGGCTTGCCGGTTCCCAAAGCTCGATCGGATTGCCCTCCGGGTCGTGCAATCTGGCGAATCGGCCGTAGGGATATTTTTCCGGATCCACCTTCACTTCAATGTTGGCCTTCTGCAGCTGCGCGACCATGGCGTCTAGACTTCGCACTCGAAAGTTCACCATCCACGCTTGCTGCTTCGATCCGAAATAGTCCGTATCCATCGCAAACGGAGTAAATGCGGTCGCGCCGGCGGCTTGCTGCCACACTTTATGGTCAATCCCAAGATTGAGTTGATACCACTGGGCCAATTTTTTTGGCTCGCTGCTGCGGAAGAATAAACCGCCGATGCCCAGAACGCGTTCGGGCTGCGCCTCCGTCTGCGCCCCCGCTGCATCGGGCGTCAGACTAGCAGCTGCGCCGGCGGCGCCCAAACCTACCGCGCCGATGATCAATGTTCTACGGTCGACCAGCATACTGGGCTCTCCATGCCGTCAAGCTGCGAATGACCCCGTGAATGTCTCGGTCAAGCCAACGCGTGACCGCGGCAGTGATTGGCCGCCGCGTCCATGGACGCTCAACCGCCCGATGCCGAGTGTGCGCGTATTGCTAGCGACCGGTCCACTTCGGTGGACGCTTCTCGCTAAATGCCCGGGCGCCTTCCTTTAAGTCTTCCGAGCGGACCACCCGCTGTACGGCATCGAGCGCATCATGCAGCTCGAAGGCCTGATTCTCCGGCACCATTTCGCTGTGCCGCAGGAGCTGCTTGATGGCCGGGAACAGCAGCGGGGGCCCGTCGGCCAGCATCCTGGCGATCTCCCGCGCCTTGGTAAGCGCCGTGCCGCGCGGCACGACGTGATTCGCCAGGCCCCAGTGCTTGGCTTCATTCGCATCCATCCAGCGCCCGGTCATCAGAAATTCGACCGCAACGTGATAAGGAATTCGCCGGCGCAGCTTAATGACGCCGGCATCCGGCAGGATCGCCACCTTGATCTCCGGCAGCGCGAATTGCGCGTGTTCCTCCATCACGATGATGTCGGTGCCCAGCACGATCTCGAAGCCACCGCCGCAGGCGATGCCATTGACCGCCGCGATCACCGGCTTGTCGAGATTGCGCGGGTAATTGAGTCCGGCAAATCCGCCCACGCCCCAGTCCGCATCGGAGGCCTCCCCGCCGGCGGCCGCCTTGAGGTCCCACCCGGCTGAAAAGAACTTCTCACCGGCGCCGGTGATGATCGCGACCCGCAGCGCGGCGTCGTTCCGAAATTCCGTCACGACTTCGTTCAGGCGCCGGCTGGTGGCCAGATCGATCGCGTTGGCCTTGGGCCGATCAATGACGATCTCGAGCACCCCTTCGTTGCGGGTGAGCTTGACGGACTCTGACATCTAAATTTCTCCTGCAAGTCGGATCAACGCATCTACGGCCACGGCGCCGCGCCCCGCGGGCCGCACAATCACCGGGTTCACATCCAGTTCAACCAGCGAGCTTAAGTTTGCACTCGCGTAGCGCATAACGCCGAGAATCAGTGCCGTGAGCGCCGCAAGATCCGCGGGCGCGCGTCCGCGAAAGCCTTGCAGCAGCGGTGCGCTCCTGAGCTGGGCCAGCGCCGCGCCTATCGAAGCTTCGGTATACGGGGGGAGCAGCGTTACGCTGTCCTTGAGCAGTTCGGTCAGCACGCCGCCGGCGCCCAGGACCAGCGTCAGCCCGAACTGCGGATCGACGACGACGCCGACCAGCACCTCCATCACGCCATCATCGATCATCTGCTCGACCAGCACCGTATCCGAAAGCGCGGCGAGGCGAGCGGCCACCGCAGTGGCCTGGGCCTTGTCGCGCACGTTCAGCACCACGCCACCGGCATCGGACTTGTGGGCCAGCTGCTCGCTCACCGCCTTGAGCACCACCGGAAAGCCGATCGCCTGGGCCGTGTCAGCCGCAGCCGCAACGGTCACTGTGCGCGAAGTGGGTACGCGCACGCCAAAGGCGGCCAGTGCCGCCTTGCCCTCCGGCTCGGTGAGTGTGCGCACCGCGCCTTTGCCCGCGGTGCGCGGGATCGCAAGTTCCACGGCCGTAGCCTGCAGCCAGCACTCGCCGGCGGCACCGGCGAGGCTCAACGCCTCAAGCGCCTCGCGCTGGCCCTGCAGCGGCACCACGCCAGCATCCAGACACAGCTTGCGCGTCCCGGGCGAAATGGTTTCCGGAAGTGAGGCGATCAGCGCCGCACGCGTCGGTGTGCCCTGGGCTGCGCCGATGAATTCCTCGATCGCGCCCATGAAGGCTGCGACATCGGCCTTGTGCTCGGGCGGGTTGTCGAGCATGAAGCCCACCGCATCGTAGCCGGCGCGTAGGACCGAGCAGAACATGGCGCGCATGGCCGGGCGGTCAAACCAGATGTAGGTGTGAAAATCGAACGGATTGGCAATCGTGACGCGCTCACCGACGATTCCGGCAAGTTCCTGCGCGGTGTGCGGCGGCACGCTCGGGAAGCTTAAGTTCAGCGGCTGGGCCAGATCCGCTGTCATCGCCATGTCGCCACCGGAGGCCCCCATGACCAGCACGCGTCGGCCCTTGAGCGGTCCGCCACAGTGCATGAGCTTGAGCGTCTCGCACAGTGTGCTTAAGGTGTCACAGCGGGCGATGCCTGCCTGGCGGCAGAAGGCCTCGAACACCGCATCAGCCCCGGCGAGCGCCCCGGTGTGGCTCTGGGCAGTGCGTGCCGCCGCGGCGGTGCGCCCGCTCTTGATCAGCGCGATCGGTTTGCCGGCCGCGCGTGCACGGGCCGCTGCGCGTGCGAAGCGCTCCGGGTTCTTGATGCCCTCGACGTAGATGCCAAAGGCGCTCACCCGATCCTCATCCACGAGCATTTCGATCAGATCTTCAACGGCGAGGCGCGTCTGATTGCCGACCGTGAACAGATAGCCGATCGGGAGCGAGCGGTCGTTGAACATCAGCGTCAGCGCAATCGTGCCACTCTGGCAGATCAGCGCCACGCCGCGCTCAGGGCTCTCGCCGACCACCTGGTCGGGCCACAGCGCCACCCGATCAAAGAAATTGACGAAGCCGTAGCAGTTGGGGCCGATGAAGGGCACCTCGCCGGTCCGGGCCTCAAGCTCGGCAGTCAGCGCCACACCTGCGGCAGTGCCGGTCTCGGAAAAGCCCGAGGCAAAACAGACGAAGCCACCAACACCGCGTGCCGTCAGTGCCGCGGCGCTGCTGACCGCTTCGCCCTTGGGCGCAGCGATGAAAGCGGCATCCGGAGCGCCGGGCAGCTCCGCGACACTCCGGTAGTAACGCGTGCTGGCCGTGTCGGGCCGGTTCGGATGCACCCGCCACACCACACCCTGATAGCCGATGGCACGGCTGCCGGCCGCGACCGGATCGCACCACGTGCCGCCGATCAGGGCAATGCTGCGCGGCCGAAGCAGCCGCTCGAGCCGTGGATCCATCTCAGGTGCGGCTCCGCAGCTCAATTGTGCGCGAGCCCGGCCCCGCCGCCGGCAGCGCCGCGCTCAACTGGCGCAGCTGCTCGATTGCAGCGGCAATCTCGGGTGGGAACGCTACCGCCCGCGGCTCGGGATTCTGGCTGACATGCAGCAGCATGAACTCGCAACTGGCCACCGCCTCGGCTTTGCCTTCAGCGTACATTTCAAGTGCGGCATGGATGCGCTTGCGATCGGCGGCGAGGATCCGCACCTGCACACTGAGTGCATCGCTCTGCTTCACTTCGTGCAGGAAGTGCAGGTGCATCTCAAGCGTGTAGAGCGTGCAGCCGGTGTGTTTGCGATAGGCCTCATCCAGGCCCACGCGATCCATCAGCGCATCGACCGCACTGCTGAAGATGACCGAGTAGTACCCATCACGCAGATGCCCGTTGTAGTCGATCCACTGCGGCGAGACCGCAGTGTCGTAGATCTTCACGCCCGCCATGGCTGCAGCGTACCGTGAAAATCAGATGGGACGCAGCTTCAGTTTTTCGCGGGTCTCGGCCGGTGAGAGCACTCTGGCACCCATCGCCTCAATGATGGTGCGCGCGCGCGTCACCAGCTGGGCATTGCTCGCGTACACACCGCGGCTCAAGTACAGATTGTCCTCGAGGCCGACACGCACGTTGCCGCCCAGCAGGATCGACTGCGCGACCCACGGCATCTGCATGCGGCTGATCGCGAATGAGGTCCAGATGGCATCGGCCGGCAGGGTGTTGACCATGGCCAGTAGGTGGCCGGTGTCCGCCGGCACGCCCCAGGGGATGCCACAGCACAGCTGGATCAACGGCGGGGAATCGATCAGGCCTTCCTTGATCAGCTGGCGCACGAACCAGAGGTTGCCGGTATCGAAGATCTCCAGTTCCGGCTTGACGCCCATGTCCTTCATGATCGCCATGCCCTTGCGCAGGTAGTTGGGCGTGGACACATAGGCGCGATTGGCATCACCGAAATTCAGGCTCCCGCAATCGAGGGTTGCGATCTCGGGCCGGAACTTGCCCTCTGCGCACAGATCGATCACATGGCGCATGCGATCTTCCTGGCTCACGAAATCCGTGCCCGGCGCCGGCGTGTCGGCCATGCCGTTGTCGCCGACATAGATGTAGCCGCCCATGCCGCAGGTCACATTGACGATGACGTCGGTGCCGCTGGCACGGATGTGCTCGATCACCGAGCGATAATGCTTGGTTGCCATGCTGAAGGCGCCGGTCTCAGGATCGCGCACATGGATGTGGACGATGGCTGCACCGGCTTTCGCTGCCTCGACCGCCGTGGCGGCGATCTGCTCCGGAGTGACGGCACAATGCGGGCTCTTGGTGACCTTGGTGTCATCGCCGGTCACGGCGCAGGTGATAATGACGTCGGAATTCATGACATAAGCCCCCGTTTAAGAATGCCCGTATCTGCTGGAGCTCCGGTACGCCGCGCTGCCCCTGTATCCGGGCCGGATCTGGCGTCCTGCCGGGGGTCGAAGCGGCCGTGAGTCCGCAGCCGTTATATTATATTGCCTATAATAATTAAGCTACCGAACCCTGCAAATAAAGGCTTATGCGCCGGGTGCTCGACGCTCGGCGCCGGCATCGCTATGGTGATCACCAAGCCATGATCCCAGCCCGCCTGCGTCACGCCTTTGAGAGCACCCAGTACCGGATCCAATCCCCGGCGGGGCCCTTTGTGCTGCACGTGGGGCGCCGCTGCCCGGCGCTCGCCCGGTGGCCGCGGCACCTGAGCCAGGCCGGCAGCGTGCTGGTCACCGCCTGGAACCCGGCCGGCCGGCGCCGCAGCCTGGCGGTGAACCGGGCCGCCGAAAAGCGGCTGCTGCAACGGCTGCAGGCCTGGGGCCTGAAGGGTTGGCTAGCCGTGGCCCAGGATCCCAGCGGGTTGTGGCCTGATGAGCGCGGCATCCTGATCTTCGGGGTCCCGGAGCCTCTGGCCGCAGATCTGGGGCGGGCGCTCGGGCAGCGGGCGGTCGTGTTCGCCGGCACCGATTGCGTGCCGCGCCTGCTGTGGCTCTAGATGCGCGAGACCGGCAAGTAGTGATCGAGCAGCAGCGCCAGGAACAGCCACATCAGATAGCTGATCGAGTAGCGAAAAACGCGCATCGGCAAATCATCGCGTCGCGTCAGCTTGAGCATGACCGAATACCACACGAAGCGCGCATTCAGGGCAATCACCGCCAGCAGATAGATCAGCCCGCTCATGTGGGTCAGGTAGGGCAACAGCGTCACCAGCACCAGGATCACGGTGTAGAGCATCACATGCAGGCGCGTGAACTCGACCCCATGAGTCACCGGCAGCATCGGAATGTCGGCGCGGGCATAGTCGCTGCGCCGCGCGATCGCCAAGGCCCAGAAGTGCGGCGGCGTCCAGGCAAAGATGATCAGGAACAGCAGCAGCGCATGCGGATCGATGGTGTTGGTCACCGCAGCCCAGCCCAGAACCGGTGGTGCGGCACCGGCTGCGCCACCGATCACGATGTTCTGCGGGGTCGCGCGCTTTAGCCACGCGGTATAGACGATCGCATAGCCGATCAGTGAGCCGAAGGTCAGCAGCGCCGTCAGGGTGTTGACGAACAGCACCAGCAGCAGCATCGAGAGGGTGCCCAGCAGCACCGCGAATGCCAGTGCACGCATGTAGTCCAGCTGGCCGCTCGGCAGCGGCCGGCGCCGGGTGCGGGCCATGCGCGCATCAATTTGCCGATCCAGCACATGGTTGATCGCGGCCGCGGAGCCTGCAGCCAGCGCAATCCCCAGGTTGCCAAAGATCAGCGCCTGGAGCGGGGGCAGGCCCGGCGAGGCCAGCAGCGTCCCGACCACGGCGGTCAGCACGATCAGTGCCACTACCTTGGGCTTGGTCAGCTCCAGGTAATCGCGCCACTGATTGCCGGCCAGCGGTTGGGCCTCAGGCTGGCTGTTCATCGCTGCGGCCTCAGGGTGCAATTCAGGGCGACGGTCGCCAGCAGCAGCAGCGCGGCCCCGGCATTGTGGGCGGTGGCCAGCCACAGCGGAAAACCGCGCGCGACCATCCCGATGCCGATGCACAGTTGCAGCCCCAGCGCACACAGCACCAGGACCGCCGAGGTGTGGGCCGCGGCCTGCACTCGCGAGCGCAAGGTAGTCATCGCCGCGGCCACCAGTGCCAGGGTCGCGACCAGGGCGCCCAGGCGGTGAGTAAAGTGGATCGCGATCCGGGCCGGCAGATCGAGCACGCCGCCCTGGTAGTTGACGCCCAGTCCACGCCAGAGCACGAAGGCATCGCGGAAGTCCGCGTGCGGCCACCAGGCGTTCTGGCAGGTCGGCAGATCAGGGCATGCGGTGGCCGCGTAATTGCTGCTGGTCCAGCCACCGAGCGCGATCTGCAGCGCCAGCACCACGAGCCCGATGCCGGCCATCAGCCGGGCCTGCTGGATCACATCCGCGAACAGCGGGATGACGTTTTTCCATACCCGGTTCTGGCTGCGCGCGAGTGTCAGGACCAGCCACCACAGGGCTGCCAGCGTGGTCATCCCGAGCAACAGATGCAGCGTCACGACCAGCGGGTTGAGCTGCCAGGTCACGGTCAGCATCCCGAGCAAGCCCTGCACGACAACCAGTGCCAGTAGAGCGATGCCGTAGGCAGGAGCCATCGGGGTCGACCGACGCCATTGTATCCCTAGTGCAGCAATGAGCAAAATAAGAACGCCAAATGTTCCAACAGCGTAACGATGAATCATTTCCCGCCAGGCCTTTCCGGCCTCCACGACCGTCGTGGCGGACAGCGCCTGATCGTGCTCGGCACCGGCAGGCGTCAGGTGGCCATAGCAGCCGGGCCAGTCCGGACAACCCAGGCCCGCATCCGAGAGACGCACGTAAGCCCCCAGCACCACGATCAAGAAGCACAGCCCAAGCGCAAGGCTCGCGAGCAGGCGGATCCAGAGAATGCGTGACATGGTGGCGTGGAAATTCAGCCGATGTGTGAGAGGTCCAGGAGCCGCTGCAGGTCCTGGCGCAGGCCCTTGGGGTTGGCCTGCGAATCGTAGCGCATCATCAGATTGCCGAGCGGATCGACGATGAAAATCATCTGGGCCTGCTGGTCGGCTGGAAAGGTGCTCAGCAGCGCCTGGGCCGCAGGGGCACTGGCATCGAGCCGGATCAGGCCCTCATGCTCGCGGGCCAGGTACTCCGCATCGCAACAGCCGGGACCGGCCAGCAGTACCCGCTGGACACGCTCGGTGAGCTTGCCGAGTGACAGCCAGGTCTGGCGCGCGGTCACCAGCGCACCCTGGCAGGTGGCCTCGCACGGACCGACCCCCACGACCACGAGCGACCACTTGCCCTTGAGCGCCTCGGCACCCGCGACCGCGCTCAGTGGCAGGGCGCGCAACGGCTCGATCAGCACGCCGTGATTGGTGTGCCCCGCCGGCCGCCAGCCCGAACCATAGTAGAGCCAGAACGCACAACCGAGCGGTGCCATGAAGGCAATGGCGAGCCCGAGCAGCGGGGCGCGAAAGCCGCGGCGGGCAGGCTTGGTTTCGGTCATGGCAAAGTCCGTGGCTTGAGGTTCAGGATGACAAACAGCACCAGCGCGAGCGCGGCAAAACCCCACCACTGGATGGCGTAACCGATGTGACGGAGCGGTGGAAACTGGGCACTGGCGCTTTTCCAGTGACGGACAAATCCGTGCGGCTCATCGGCGCCGAGCAGGATCTGGCGGCTCTCGATCGGCTCCGCGAGCGCTGCGGCCAATTCGGTCGTGACCGGGAAGCTGGTGCGCTTGGGCCAGCTGGCTCCAGCCTCTGGGGCCGCGCGGCCGATGGCAATGCCGGTCACCGGCAGTTCATCAACCCGACCCACCAACTGCTGGCTCTCGCCGGCATCCATGGCGATATCGGGCAAGGTACGCCGGCTGCCTTCGGGCAGCGGCAGCCAGCCGCGATTGACCAGCAGCAGGCGGTGGTCGTCCAGGCGGAAGGGGCTCAGGACCTGGTAGCCGATGCGTCCCCCATCGGTCATGTTATCGAGCAGGAACTGGTGCGCCGGTTCGTAGTGACCGGCAAAGCGCACCTGCTGATAGCGGGGCACATCGGCCAGGGCACGCGCACCCAGATCCGAGGTCTGCAGCGCGCCGCCATCAAAGGCCGCCTGCAGCACGCGTTTCTCGGCGGCGCGATGCAGCTGCCAGCGCCCCAACTGCACGAATAGCAGCACGCCGGCGAGCGTCAACAGCGTCATCCACCAGGAGGCTCGCAGCTCCCGGTTTCCAAAACCAATCCGCAACACGTAAGGGTGCTCCGAGCTCCGGCATCTGCCGGAGCCGCTCATAAAGGGGCGCGCATTTTGCCGCCCTGCGAGCTTGGAAGTACAGCATTCAGAGTCGCCTCGTGGCCGGCCCGCAAGTCAGGCCCGAGGCACTGCCAATCCAAGCGCCGGTCACGGCGCCTTGCGAGGTCCGCTACACTGGCTGCCCTGTCCCGGAAGATCGTAGGAACAGCTCGTGGAAGGCATTCGGGTTATCGTCATTCTTGCGTTTGTGGGCATTGTCTGGAGCCTTGGCACGGCGCTCTACCATCTGTCCCGTCCGGGCGGCGACTCCAAGAAAATGGTCCGGGCACTGACCCTGCGGGTCGGTCTGTCGATCGCCCTGTTCCTGCTGCTGATGCTCGCCTGGCGCGCCGGCCTGATCGAGCCCCACGGCGTTGGTCGCTGAGGCGGCCAAGGGGCAGCGCACCGTTGGCCTGACCTGTGCGCTGCTGGGCGCGGTCGGATTCGCATTCAAATCGATTCTCGTCAAGGCCGCCTATCGCTACGGCGTCGATGCCGAGACCTTCCTCGCGCTGCGCATGCTCTATGCATTGCCGTGGCTGGTGCTGATGGGCATCGCCGCGGCGCGCCGCGATCCCCGTGCACTCAGCCGTGCCGACCTGAGCCGACTCGCGCTGCTCGGCCTGTTGGGCTACTACGGTTCGAGCTACCTGGATTTCCTCGGACTCAAGTACATCGCCGCTTCCCTCGAGCGCGTGATCCTCTTCATCTATCCAACGCTGGTGGTGCTGTTCGCAGCGCTGCAGCAGCGGCGCGCCCCGAGCACACGGCTGCTGGCAGCGCTGGCGTTGTGCTATGGGGGCGTAGCGCTCGCGGTCATTGAGAATCTCAAGTTCGGTGGCGAACACCTGCTGCTGGGCACCTCGCTCGTGTTCGCAAGCGCCCTGAGCTACGCCGCTTATCTGCTCGGCAGCGGCAGCGTACTTGCGCGCCTGGGTGCGACACGTGTGACCGCCTGGGCCACCGGCTGTGCCTGCGTGCTGGCGCTGGTGCAGATGCTGCTGCTGCGCGGAGCCGCCGCCTTGTTCGCACCGGTCTGGCAAGTGCAGCTGCTGGCGGTCGCGCTCAGCATCTTCGCCACGGTGCTGCCGATCTGGCTCATTGCCGAGGCGATCCGGCGCCTCGGTGCCGGACCGACTGCCATCATCGGTTCACTCGGACCGGTGATCACCGTCGCACTGGCGGTGCTGTTGCTTGGCGAGTCGGTCGGCGTGCTGCAGCTGATCGGCGCGGTGGCCGTGATCGCCGGCGTGCGGCTGGTCAGCACCGGAGCAAGCTGAGGTGCTGGCCCGCACTGTGAACTTAAAGTTAATGTGCGGCCCATGACGGCCAGCTCCTATGCACCTTCAACAACCGCCGCCTCCGAGGCAAGCCAGAGCGCATTCCGCATCCTGCTGTTGGCGCTGTTGCTGGCCTGGGGCGTGGCGCTCTTCGCCCGCAGCTACTGGACGCCGGATGAACCGCGCGAAGCGGCCTTGGCCGCCTCGATGCTCGAGGGGCCGAAGGCACTTCCGCAGCTGGCCGGCGTAACCTTTGCCGAAAAACCACCACTGACCTATTGGCTCTCGGGCGCCTCGATGCGACTGTTCGGTGCCACGCCGGCAGCGGCCCGAGCCCCGCTACTGTTGTATGCGCTGCTGGGCGTGCTGGCGATCGGGCGTCTCGGTCGCGCCGCGGGTGGTCGCGCCACCGGTTATGCGGCGGCTGCCACTTTCGCCACGGGACTGCTCGCGTTTCAGGTACAGATCTGGCTTGAGTGCGATGCGCTGCTGCTCTGTGGCGTATCTCTGGCCCTGTGTGGCGGGTACCTGGGCCTGGCCGCGCGCAGTCCACGGCAACGCTGTGTGTGGTATCTGCTGCTGCACATCGGGCTGACGCTCGCCTTCTTTGCGAAAAACTTTGCCGGCTGGCTGGTGCCGGTCACGGCGTTTGCGACCTTCATTATCTGGGAGCGGCGCTGGCGCGAACTGCTGCGCTGGGAGTTGTGGGTCGGCGCGCTCGTGCCGTTGCTGGCGATTGCGGCCTGGACGCTCGCCGTGGCACACGGCCCGCAAGGCGCTGAGGCCTTGCGCATCCTGTTCTGGGACAACCTGGTCGGACGCGCACTGCCGGTTGCAGCGCCCACGCCTTATGCGTACTCGCTCGCCCATCGCAATGCGCCCGGCAAGTATCTGATCGAGCTGTTCATCGATATGCTGCCCTGGACCGCGTTGTTGCTGTGCGCACTGGTACGCGTGGGCCGATCGCTCGCAACGCGCAGCGCCTTGCCCGGCGCGTGGCGCTTTGCACTGTGTGCCAGTGTCCCGGCGCTGCTGCTCCTCTCGTTCGCCGCAACCGCGCGCAGCATCTATGCGGCCCCGTGCATGCCGGCGCTCGCGCTGCTGTGCGCGCTATGGATTACCTCGCCGAGCGCTACGCTGGCAGCCTATTGGGCGTTGCTGGTCAGCCGCGTGTTGATCGCGCTTCTGGCACTCGCCCTGACACTGATCTCGATCACGCTGCTGCAATTGAGCGCGCCGGTCGCGCTCAGCCTGTGCGTGCTCAGTGCGGTGGTTTCGTTCGGGATTTTTCTCGCGCTGGTCGTGCAATGGGATCAGCGCGGCCGCGAACCCCCAGCCGCACTTGCGCTGCAGGCGGGTGCGTTCGCGCTGTTGCTGGCGCTCGGTGCGCTCGCGCCGCTGCGGGTCTTCGATCGCACCCAGGATCTGGCGCATGTCGCTCGTGCAGTGAGCCTGGGCAGCGAGGGCGCGCCGCTGCTGCTGTGGCACCCCGATGAAACAACGCTCGCCTGGGCGCAACTGTACCTGCCAGCAACCCAGTGGCGTGCGCTGCGCAGTGATCAGCCCGACACCGAGTCACAGCTCATCAGTGCCGTGATCACGGATCCGGCACTGGAGGTGCTGGTGCAGGTGCCCGCGCCGTCCTGGCAAGGACGCGACTGGCTGGCATACCTGCACGATGGCTCGATGCCGACACCGGCTCCGCGAGCGATCGCGATCGAGCCTGCGCTGCAGGCCGAGTCGCTGCTCCCGATCGCGGTGATCGAGCGCCCGGGCGGGCGCCGCTACCTGTTGCTGCGTCGCCCGGCCAACTGATCAGCGCGGCCAGAGCCACCCGAACATGCCGGCGCTCAGCAGCGCGTAAAGCAGGCCATCGAGCATCGTGCGTATCGTCATGCCCCAGGAGCGCCCATACCAGATCGATTGCTGCACGAGCGCACCGGCATAGCCGAGGAATGCTGTGGTACCGACGATGCGGAACACGGGCAGGTAGCCGGTGCCAATGGGCAGTACGCTCTCGGCGACGTAGCCAGCAAACACCGAGATCACGAGGCTGTAGAGGAACCACTGAATCAGCTGCGGGCCGATCTTCATGACTCCCGATGGCCGCACGGTGAAGAACATCACTGGACCCAGCTGATGCAGACGCTTGTACTCGGGCGTGCGCATGTCGGCCATGCTCGCCGGTCGCGGCGCCATGTAATCCCCGGGTGTCAGCGCAAAGGGCCGCAGCGCTGCCAGGAATGAATCCTGGTCCGCAACGCCGCGGTAGTCACCCTTGTGCCATGGGGTCACCATGTGGATGACGCTGCTGACCAGATACACGGCCACAGCGGAGAGCAGGATCGGTAGCCAAAGCGCACACAGTGCAGACATGAGGATCTCCCCTTATTTTTGAAAAAGGGGGCTGCCCGTCTTGGAAGGCATACGCCCCCAGCTGATCAATTACCGCCGGGCGCCTTGCGCGCGCCGGCGGCTCTCCCGAACCACTAGATCCAGTAAACGAACACGAACAGGCCGAGCCACACCACATCGACGAAGTGCCAGTACCAGGCCACCGCCTCGAAGGCGAAATGTCGCTGCGGCGTGAAATGTCCACGCAGGGTTCGCAGCCAGATCACCGTCAGCATGATCGCGCCGATGGTCACGTGCAGGCCGTGGAAACCGGTCAGCATGAAGAAGGTTGAACCGTAAATGCCGGTGCCGAGCGTCAGGCCCTTCTCGGTGAAGGCCTCGGCATACTCACGCGCCTGCAGGAATACGAAACTGAAGCCGAGCAGGAAGGTGAGCGCGAGGAACACCTTGAGCACGCCGCGGTGACCGGCACGCAGTGCATGATGAGCGATCGTGACGGTGACGCCGCTGGTGAGCAGGATCAGGGTGTTGATCGCCGGCACGCCGAAGGCCGGGATGGTCTCGAAGGTGCCATCGGCACGCGGCCCCAAGTGGGCCGGGCCATTGGTCGGCCAGCCGGCGCTGTAGTGCGGCCACAGCAGCAGCTTGTTGAAGACCTTGACGCCTTCGCCGCCCACCCACGGGACCGAGAGCGTGCGGGCATAGAACAGTGCGCCGAAGAAGGCGGCGAAGAACATGACTTCGGAGAAGATGAACCAGATCATGCCCATGCGGAAGGAGCGATCGACATCCAGGTTGTAGACGCCGCGCTGGTTTTCATCGATGACGGTCGAGAACCAGCCAAAGAACATGTAGATCAGGATCACGGCGCCCGGGATGAACGCCCAGCCGCTGGCCCAGTCATTAAGGATTGAGGCGAAGCCGAGCATCAGGCAGAACAGGGCCACCGAGCCGATGATCGGCCACTGCGTGCCGTGCGGTATGTAGTACTTGGCAGGGTTGGCCGGTGCGTGTTCCATCGTAATCGTATCCTTTGCGCAATAGCCGCCGGGTGATTCTCGCACTCCCGGTGGCGTTAAGTCCCTATTTCAAATCGTAGAAGGTGTAGCTGAGCGTGACCCGATCCAGATACGCCGGGAGCGATGGATCGACATAGAAGCGCACCGGCATCGAGCGTTGCTCGCCGGTCTGGAACTTCTGCGGTGTAAAGCAGAAGCATTCGGTCTTGTGAAACCACGCCGAGGCTTTGGAAGGCGCGAACGAGGCCACGGCCTGCGCCACGGTATCGTGCCCGGTGAGGTTGTGCGCCGTGAATTTGGCTTCGTAGAGCTCGCCCGGGTGCACCTGCATCGAGGCCTGCTCCGGCTCGAACTCCCAGTTACCCACGGTCGGCAGTATCGTCATGAACTCGACCGTGACCAGGCGCTGCGTATCGACGATCAGCGGCGTGGCCGCTGCCGCAGTCGTCAGGTTCTTCTGCGTGCCAATGCCGGTCACTTCGCACAGCACATCATAGAGCGGGATCAGCGCCCAGCCGAAGGCGAAGCTGCCGGCCACGAACGCCGAGAGCTGCCAGAGCAGCGCCCGATTCAGACGCTTCCAGTGCGCCGTCGGGTTCATCGAAGCGCCTTGCTGACCGACATCACGATGAACCCGATATAGAAGGCGGCCGCGATCAGCGAGAGCACTACAGTGGTCCGACGCACGCGCCGGCGCTGGCGGTCGTGATAGTCACTGGCGGTCTGCGCTGAGGTGTTCATGGCGAGGGTTGCCAGCGGGAGCCGAGCTAGTGCTCGGCCCCGTGCTCGACCACGGCCAGCGTCGGTGCCTCTTCCCAGCTGTGATAGGGGGGCGGTGAGGGCAGCTCCCACTCCAGGCCATGGGCAGCTTCCCAGACACGGTCGGTGGCCTTCTCGCCGCCGCGCACGCACTGGATGATGATGATCGGGAACAGCACCTGCGAGAGGCCAAAGGCGAAGCCGCCCAATGAGGAGACCATGTTCCAGTCGGCGAACTGCGTGGAGTAGTCCGGGATGCGCCGTGGCATGCCGGCGAGGCCCAGGAAGTGCTGCGGGAAGAACAGCACGTTCACGAAGATCGTGGAGAGCCAGAAGTGCCACTTGGCCAGCGTCATGTTGTACATGTGGCCGGTCCACTTCGGCAGCCAGTAGTAGACCCCGCCCATGATGGCAAAGATCGCGCCGGGCACCAGCACGTAGTGGAAGTGGGCCACGACAAAGTAGGTGTCCTGGTACTGGAAGTCGGCCGGCGCCATCGCGAGCATCAGGCCCGAGAAGCCGCCGATCGTGAACAGGAACAGGAACGAGAGCGCGAACAGCATCGGGGGCTCGAAGGAGAGCGAGCCGCGCCACATCGTTGCACACCAGTTGAAGACCTTCACGCCGGTCGGGATGGCGATCAGCATCGTCGAGAGCATGAAGAACAGCTCGGCGGCCAGCGGCATGCCGACCGTGAACATGTGGTGCGCCCAGACGATGAAGGACAGGAAGGCGATCGAGGCGGTCGCGTAGACCATCGCGCTGTAGCCGAACAGCGGCTTGCGCGAGAAGGTCGGGATGATTTCCGAGACCACGCCGAAGGCCGGCAGGATCAGGATGTAGACCTCCGGATGCCCGAAGAACCAGAAGATGTGCTGGAACATCACCGGATCACCGCCACCCGAGGCACTGAAGAAACTGGTGCCGAAGAAGTGATCGGTCAGGAGCATCGTCACGGCACCGGCCAGCACCGGCATCACGGCGATCAGCAGGTAGGCGGTGATCAGCCAGGTCCACACGAACAGCGGCATGCGCAGCAGCGTCATGCCCGGCGCGCGCATGTTCATGATCGTCACGATCACGTTGATCGCGCCCATGATCGAGGAGGCGCCCATCAGGTGGATGGCGAAGATCGTAAGCGGCAGGCTGTTGCCACCCTGCAGCACCAGCGGCGGATACAGCGTCCAGCCACCGGCCGGCGCGCCGCCCGGGATGAAGAAGGTCGAGAGCAGCAGCGTAAAGGCGAAGGGCAGGATCCAGAAGCTGAAGTTATTCATGCGCGGCAGCGCCATGTCGGGCGCGCCGATCTGCATCGGGATCATCCAGTTGGCCAGCCCCACCCAGGCCGGCATCACGGCGCCGAAGATCATCGCCAGTGCGTGCACGGTGGTCAGGGAATTGAACAGCGAGGGATCGAAGAACTGCAGACCGGGTTTGAACAGCTCCATGCGGATCAGCATCGCCATGAAGCCGCCGACGAAGAACATCACGCACGAGAAGATCAGGTACAGCGTACCGATGTCCTTGTGGTTGGTCGTCGACAGCCAGCGCCACATTCCCGAAGGCTTGTGGTCGTGGTGATCGTGCGCCGCGGTGTGATCGTTGTAGGCCATGGTTCGGTTCTCGCAGGAATTTAATTCGATGGATCGGTGCTTGGACTTGAGTTTTAGGAGCGCGCGCGCCCGCTAGCTTGCCTTGGCAGGTGCGGCGGCCGGCGTGGCCGCGGGTGCTGCCTCCGGTGCTGCCGCAGCCGCTGCTGCCGCAGCGCTGGCAGCCTGCTGGCCCTTGATCCAGGCATCAAAGTCGTCCTTGCTCTTCACTTCGACCACGATCGGCATGAAGCCATGATCGCGTCCACAAAGCTCCGCGCACTGGCCGCGGAAGGTACCCACCGTGCCGGCATCGATCGTGAACCAGGCTTCATTGACAAAGCCGGGGATCGCATCCTTCTTGATCGCGAGTACCGGCAGCCACCAGGAATGGATCACATCCTGGGCCGTGATCAGCAGGCGCACCTTGGTGCCGGCCGGGACCACCAGCGCATGATCGACATTCAAGAGGTAGTGCTCGACCGTGAACGGATCAATGCCGGAGCCCAGCTGGCGGGCGGCATTGCTCTTCTCATCGAGCGTCGAGAGCAGGGTCACGCCGGTGCCGACGTACTCATAGCCCCATTTCCACTGGTAGCCGGTCACGCGGATCGTCAACTGACTGTTGCTCGCATCATCGGTTTCAATCAGCGTCTTGGTGGCCGGAACCGCAAGACCGATCAGGATCAGCACCGGGAGCGTGGTCCAGATGATCTCGGCCTTGGTGTTGTGCACCAGCTTGGCATCGGGCACGGCGCCTTTGGAGTGGCGGAACGCGACGATCGAATAAATCATCCAGCCGAACACGAACACGCCGATCCAGACGCAGATCCAGAAAGCCAGCATGTGCAGCCCGTAGACGCTGCGGGACACGGCAGTGATGCCCTGGGTCATGTTCAAGGCCCACTCCGCATGTGCTGCCGGTGCGACCAGCGTCAGCAAAGGTGTAGCGAGCCAGCCGAGATTTTTCGTCATCATTCTTGCCCTAGGGTCCCTTAAGTACCGTGCGTGCCCGCCAACGGCGGGGATTCATTAATACGACCGACCAGACGCTGCAGGCGCCCGGCCAGACCGCGACGTTCCTCTTCAGTCAGGAAGCCGCCCAGCTCATATGAGCGGCCATGCGATTCAATCGACAGATGGCTCGGGTGCCAGGCTGATCCGGAGCGGCGCAGTTTAACCTGTGCCCAGTGCCGCGGAAACACAACATGCTCGGCGGCTCCGCCCATCCGTGTCTCGATCGCGATCTGATCCTCGGCCACAGTGATGATCTGCACCCAGTGGCGGCGGCGCATGTTGTCGCGCAGAGCCCAGCCGAGCAACAGCATCTCCCCGCCAGCGAATGGCAGGATCGGCCAGAAGCCGTGCACCGCCATCAGGCCTGCGATGCCGAATGAGGCCAGACACAGGCTCGCGAAGAAACCCACCGCACCCGTGGTGCTCAGCGAACAATTCGGTGCCAGCCGGATCCGCTCAGGCATTGCCCGCCCATGCTCCTAAAGGATTGATTCCGGAGCCCGCGCCACGCCGAGCGTGCGCCGGTGAGTAAAATGATAACGGATCAGAGTTTTTTATGGCAACTCAAAGACTTAACTCGTAACTCAAGCGCCCATCCGCGGGCGCATCAGGAGCGCAGCGCGAGTGCTGCTTTGGCGAGCACCCGATGATCGGCCGCGGCACTTTCAGACCAGGGCAGCACGGCCAGCGGCGCGGTGCCCAGCCGTTCGCTCAAGGCCTGCACGTTGGCGGCCGCTGCCGTCCACGGGTATTGCAACGTGCTGGCCATCCAGCCGGCGAGTTTCAGGCCACTGGCACGAATCGCCGCCGCGCTCAGCAGCGCCTGGTTCAGACAGCCAAGTCGCAAGCCCACGACCAGCACGACCGGCAGGTCAAGCGCCACGGCAATATGAGCCATCGTCGCCGTGGGCCCGATCGGACTCAGCCACCCGCCAGCGCCCTCAACCAGCACCCAGTCGTGCGCGATCGCGAGCTGGGCGTAGGCATGGCAAATGACGTCCAAATCGATCCGGATGCCGGCTTGGGCGGCGGCCAGGTGCGGCGATTCGGCCAGCTCCAAGCAGTAGGGGTTCAGCCATTGATAAGGAGTATCTTGTTGCGAACTTTGCGCCAACATGACGGCATCTGCGTTGATCAGGCGCCCATCTTGCCGGATTGCACCCGCGGCAACCGGCTTCATGCCGGCGACCCGCACGCCCTGCGCGCGAAAGGCCTGCAGGAGGCCGGCCGTGATGCGGGTCTTGCCGACAGCGGTGTCGGTCCCCGCGACGAAAATCCCGCGGGCACTCACGAGGCACCCCGGCGCGCGTGCCGCACGGCACTTAGGGGAACGAGCGTTTCCCCGTCCGCGACTGGAGCGGCGGATTTGGCGCCGAAAGCCGCGCCGTAGATCACCTCGAAGGTGGCGGGAATGCCTGCCGGCGTGCGCAGCGTTTCGTAGGCCCCGGTGAGCGTACGCAGCGCGGCGCGTCCGAAGAGCCCGCGGCGCCGGTCGCTGGCGGCATTGCGCGCGCCCAGGCCCTTCAACTCCTGCATCAGGGCAAGCGCATCGGGATAGTGACGGACCAGCTGGTCGGTATCGAGCACCGGCTCGGCGAGGCCCGCGCTGCCGAGCGCCACCGACAGTTGCGGCAGATCGACGAATTCGCTGACATGCGGGGTCGCATCCACGCTGCGCCATGCCACGCGCAGCTCCTCCAGCGTCTGCGGTCCCAGTGTGCTGAACAGCAGCAGTCCGCCAGGACGCAGTACCCGGCAGATCTCCGCAAACACGGCCTGCGGCTCCTCGCACCATTGCAGCATCAGCGAACTGAACACCAGATCGATGCTGCCACTGGCGAGCGGCAGGGCCGCGGCATCGGCACAGACGCGCGCGAAGCGGCGCCAGAGCCGGCTGCGCCGCCGCGCCTGAGCGAGCATGCCTGGCGCCAGATCGAGCGCGAGCGTGTCGGCGCGCCGGAATTGCCGGCGCAATGCGGCGGCGCCCTCGCCGGTCCCGCAGCCCAGATCGAGGATGCGCTGCGGCGTGAGCTTGAAGAAGGGCAGGCGTGCCAGCAGTTCCTCGCGCACCTGGCGCTGCAGCTGCGCGTGCGCATCGTAGCCCTCACTCGCCTGATCAAAGGCGCGCGCCAGCGCGCGCCGATCGAGCCGGAAAGGCGCCGGCGCATTCATGCCACACCCTGCTTCGCCGCGAGCGGGTGCAGGAACTCGCGCACCGCGTGCGCCACCGCAGACGGATCCGTCAGGAATGGCGTGTGCGCGGCGCGCGCAAAGGCCAGGTACTGCGCGTGGGGCAATGCCTGAGCCAACACGCGGCTGGCCGCGGGCGGCGCGATGCGATCGCGCTCGCCACACATCACGAGCGTCGGTGTTTCCAGGGTCGGTAGCAGTGGGCGCAGGTCCGTATTCGCCAGCAATTCGAGCCCCGCGCCGAGCGCCGCCGGATCGCCGCGTCCGTGCGCATCGAGCGCGGCCCGCAGTGCACTGAGTGCCAGCCCCGATTCGGCACCGCCGCGTACCTGCAATTCAAGGAAATCCTGCACTGTGCCGGCCCAATCCGCCCGCAGGCGCAGCGCGAATCCGTCGAGCACCGCTGCATCGAGACCGTAGCTCCAGGCTGCCCCGTTCGTGAATCGCGGCGTGGTCGCGATGAGGATCAGGCGACTGATCTGCGCGGGTGAGCGCAGCGCTGCGCGCAGCGCGAACTGCCCGCCAAGGGACCAGCCCAGCAGCGCCGCCCCTTCGGGCACGCTCTGCAGCAGCGCGCTCAGCTGCGCCTCGCTATCCATGCCTGCGAGCCACTGGCTGGCGCCGTGGCCGGGCAGATCGACGGCTATGATTTCAAACTCGCTCGCCAGTGCATCGCGCAGTCCATCAAAGATGCGCAGGTTCAGGCCCCAGCCGTGCCATAGCACCAGCGCTGGACCGGTGCCGCTACGCTCCACGCACAGCTTCATGCACGCTCACCGCGCAAATGCTGGGGTTTCAGATCAGCGAGCGCGGCCAGCAACGCCTCGATGTCCGCCTCATCGTGCGCAGCCGACAGTGTGATCCGCAGCCGGGCACTGCCGGCCGGCACGGTCGGGGGCCGGATCGCGGCGACCCAGAAGCCGGCGGCGCGCAGCGCGGCACTGAGCGCGAGTGCTTCGGAGGCGGCGCCGACCAGCAGTGGCTGGATCGGCGTTGCAGAGTCACCGAGCGTGAATCCCAGCTGCGCCGCGCCGGCGCGGAAGCGCTCGACGTGAGCGGCCAGCCGCGTGCGCCGCCAACCTTCGCTGCGGATGAGCGCGAGGGCCGCACTGCTGGCCGCAGCCACCGCCGGTGGCAGTGCCGTGGTGTAGATATAGCTGCGCGCACGCTGCAGCAGGTAGTCGATCAGCGCCGCATCGCCGGCCACAAAGGCCCCGAAGCTGCCAAAGGCTTTGCCGAGCGTGCCGACGAGCAGCGGGACTTCGGCGGCGCCGAGTCCCGCAAGTTCCAGTACACCGCCGCCGTGTTCGCCAAGCACGCCCAGCCCATGGGCGTCATCGATCACAAGCCACGCCTGCTGCTGCCTGGCCAGCGCGGCGAGCGCACGCACCGGTGCCAGATCCCCATCCATGCTGAATACGCCGTCGCTCGCGATCAGACTCGTTTTTGGAAACTCGTGCACGCGGGCCGCGGCGGCTCGCGCATCCGCGTGCGCGTAGCGCACCAGGCGCGCGCCGCTCAGGGCGGCCCCATCAATGAGTGAGGCATGATTGAGCCGATCCTCGAGCAGCACCTCGCCGCGCTGCGTGAGCGCACCGAGCACCCCCAAGTTGGCCATGTACCCGGTCGAGAACAGCAGCGCCCGCTCGCGGCCGGTGAACTCGGCCAGTTCCGCCTCGAGGCGTTGATGGATCAGCGAGTGGCCACTGATCAGATGGGCCGCGCCGCTGCCGGCGCCGAATTCCCGCGCGGCCGCGCACTGCGCCTGAATCAATGCCGGGTGCTGGGCGAGCCCCAGGTAATCGTTGCTGCAAAAATTACGCAGCTCCCGTCCCGCCACGCGCACGCGCGTGCCGTTGCCAGGCACCGGGTAGGCTTCGATAAGCGAGCGCTGGCGTCGCTGTGCCTGCACATCAAGGCGCACGAGCGCCTGATCGATTGCTGCCTGGTCCCGACGCATGCTTGAGTCTTGAAATCCCATGTGGCTATGGCCCGATCAGGCCACGGACCACTTCAGTGGCTGGCAGCGGGCGCCGGCTCGGCGCTGCGCTCATGAGCTTCAGCAACGCTCATCTCGGCGTGCATTGCGCCCTCGGGCCGAAGACCCAGGCGGCGCAGTAGTGCCTGATCGCGTGCCACATCAGGGTTACCGGTAGTCAGCAATTTTTCGCCATAGAAGATCGAGCTGGCGCCAGCGACGAAGGCGAGCGCCTGCAGTTCATCGCTCATCTGCTCGCGGCCGGCCGAAAGGCGTACCTGGGCGTGCGGCATCATGATGCGGGCCACGGCAATCGTGCGCACGAAATCGAACGGATCCGTCGCGGCGACATCGGCGAGCGGCGTGCCCGGTACGGCGACCAGCTGGTTGATCGGCACGCTCTCGGGATGTTCGGGCAGGTTCGCCAGTGTCACCAGCATCTGGGCGCGATCGCGCACTGATTCCCCCATGCCGACGATGCCGCCGCAGCAGACGCGCAAGCCCGCATCACGCACCGCGCCGAGCGTATCGAGCCGGTCCTGGTAAGTGCGCGTCGTGATGATGCGCTCGTAGAACTCAGCGGAACTGTCGAGGTTGTGGTTGTAGTAGTCGAGGCCCGCGCTCTTGAGCTGCTGGGCCTGCTCTGCGCTCAGCATGCCAAGCGTCGCGCAGGTCTCGAGCCCGAGCGCGCTGACTTCACGCACCATGGTCGCGATCTGCTCGAGCTCGCGGCGCTTGGGCGAGCGATAGGCTGCGCCCATGCAAAAACGCGTGGCGCCGGCAGCGCGTGCCGCTCGTGCTCGCTCCAGCACCTGTTCGAGCGGCATCAGGCTCTCGACCTCGACGCCGGTGTCGTAACGCACGCTTTGCGGACAGTAGGCGCAATCCTCCGGACAGGCGCCGGTCTTGATCGATAGCAGCGTGCTCATCTGGACCGTCGTGGGGTCGTGGCAGGCCTGATGGGTGCGCTGGGCCTCGAACAGCAAGGTCGTAAAGGGTAGCGCGAACAGTCGTTCGGCCTCGGCGAGCGTCCAGTTGTGACGTGGGGTCGGGACGGCAGCTTCGGCGATGGCGTTCATGAACGATCTCACTGACTTAGGGCCCGGTTCGGCCGTGGCAATACGCACTGCAGCGATGTTCCGGGGCGCGGGGATGGCTGTCAACCTGTGTGGAGCAAAAAGGTCGACAGGATGCAGGTGCTGCGGCGCCTGATGAGCCACCGGTGCGAAGTGCCGGCCGCTCAAGTGCGGCCCGGGCCTAGGCGCTGAGCAGATCGATGCAGGCGGGCCTGATGCCCAGAAATTTTGCGCAACGCGCGACCTCGGCTCCAAGCTCGCGCTGGAAGAGCGCACCGCGCGGGGCGCGCGTGCGGTAACCGATCTCGGCGATCAGTCGATCGGCCTTGACGCTCAGGTTGCCCCAGCCGATCACCTTGTCATGCCACAGCAACGGCAAGGCGTAGTAGCCGAGCTTGCGTTTGGGCTTGGGCGTGTAGGCCTCGAAGCGATAGGCCCAGCCCCAAAACTGCTCGAAACGACGCCGGTCCCACACCACCGGGTCAAAAGGCGCAAGCAGCCGCACCCGGGCGCGCCTCTGCAGTGAATACTCCTGCGGCGTTTCATCGGCTGGCCAGTACCAGCGGGTGCCATTGACACGCGTGTGTGCGAGCGCCTGCTCAGCGGCGCGCTGCACGCGCCTGACATGGCGGTACAACTGTGGCGCTGCATGCGCCAGCATGCCGGTCAGATAGCCGAGGCTCGCGGCCGGGAGCGGTGCATAGAGCCGGACCGCCAGGCGCAGCAGGGCCTCGGCCTGGCGCTCCGGCGCCTCAGCGAGCGCTGGCGACTGGGAGCGCGGTGCATAGACACGAATGCCCTCATCGCGCCGTGCGACCCGCAGCAGACCCTGATAGTGCATGCGATCGAGCAGCAGCGTGGTGGCACTCGAGGCACCGCCCCAGTAGTTGCTGACGCGGCCGTGCTGAAAATGCGCGTTGGCGGCGCGCGGATGCACTTCACCGCGTTCGGTGGCGAACAGCAGCAGCGCCTGCATCTTGCGGCGCATCGCCGCCGTGGGCGGCCGCCGCGGCACGCGCGGGTGCATCAGATCCAGATGCGTTGGTGCCAGGAAGCCGTAGTTGACGAAGTAGTCTTCCTCCACGGCAAGCTTCGGGTAATGTTGCTCCAGATCCCCGGCGCGATACCCGCGTACGCGCTGGCGCAGGATCAGATCCTGGGCTCGGGCCGGTGCACGGATCGGATCGGCCTGCACAAAGCCCAGGCGATCGATCGCAGCCTGCAGCGTCGTCGGCGCAAACAGCGAGCGCGCGATCGCGTAGTGGCGCAGCGTCTTAAGCCTCAGCATCGCGCGCCAATCCGATCCAGTGCATGGCGAATATCAAAGGCAGTGTGCATCACCAGTGTCCCTAGCGATGATGGCTTAAGGCGAGCACCAGCCCGACGAAGATCGCCATGCCCACATAGTGATTGTTCAGGAACGCCTTGAAGCAGGCCGCCGGTTCGCGGTCGCGGGCAAGGTACTGCTGCCAGGCGAAACCAGCCGCCGCCAGCAGCAGCCCGAGCCAGTACCAGACCCCAAGCTCGAGCGAACGGCCGATCAGCAGCAGCGCGAACAGCATCAGCGCCTGCATGCCACCGATCAGCAGCAGATCAAGATCGCCAAAGGCGATCGCGCTCGAGCGCACGCCGATCTTCTGATCATCGGCCCGATCCACCATCGCATAGAAAGTGTCGTAGATCCCCGCCCACAGCACTGCCGCGAGCAGCATCAGCCAGCCCACGCGCGGCACGCGGCCGAGCACCGCCGCGAACGCCATCGGCACACCCCAGCCAAAGCACAGCCCCAGATACAGCTGCGGGATCGGGAAGAAGCGCTTGAACAGCGGATAGGTCACGGTGATCGCCGCACCAATGTAGGCCAGCCGCACGGTGTTGCGATCCAGTTGCAACACCAGCACAAAGGAGAGCGCCAGCAGCACCAGGAACAGCACCAGTGCTTCGTAAGGCGAGACGCGGCGCGCCGCCAACGGCCGATCGCGGGTGCGGCGTACCTGGGGATCGATATTGCGGTCGGCCAGGTCGTTGATCACGCAGCCGGCCGAGCGCATCAGCACGGTGCCGGCGATGAAAATCAGCACCAGGCCCCATCGCGGGTGACCCGCCGAAGCCGTCCACAGCGCCCACAGCGTCGGCCACAGCAGCAGCCAGATGCCGATCGGCCGATCAAGACGCATCAGGCGGGCATATTCGAGCGGGCGCCAGCCATACCATGCCAAGCGGCGCAGGCGTTGATGCGTGAGCATTGCCGCGCCCTCAGCCGATGCGACCATACTGCTCCCCGGTGCCGATCCAGCGACGCACCAGCGGCGCGACATACTGCGGCTGATCCTTGAGTAACTGCGTGGCCGTGGCACGCACCTCATCGAGCAGGTCGGCATCGCGCACCAGATCAGCGACTTTGAGCTGTGCAAGACCGGTCTGGCGTGTGCCCAGCAGTTCACCGGGCCCACGCAGCTTCAGATCGCGCCGCGCAATCTCAAAGCCATCGTTGGTCTCGCGGATCGCGGCCAGGCGCGCGCGTGCCATCTGGGACAGCGGTGTGCGATACAGCAGCACGCAGGTGCTCTCGTGCGCACCGCGCCCGACGCGCCCGCGCAGCTGATGCAACTGCGCCAGTCCCATGCGCTCGGCATCATCGATCACCATCACCGTGGCATTGGGCACATCCACGCCGACCTCGATCACCGTCGTGGCCACCAGCAGCTGCAGATCGTTGGCGAGAAAGCGCTGCATCAGTGCATCCTTCTCAGCCGCCGGTAGCCGGCCGTGGATCAGGCCGACCCGCACGTTGGGCAGCGCCGCGTTCAAGGCCGCCGCCATCTCCTCGGCCGCCTGGCACTCCAGTTCCTCGGACTCCTCGATCAGCGCACAGACCCAGTAGCATTGCCGGCCGCCGCGGCAGGCCTCCTCGACGCGCATCACCACCTCGGCGCGCCGCTCGGCAGGCACGACCACGGTGCGTATCGGGGTGCGCCCCGGCGGCAACTCATCGATCACTGAGACATCGAGATCCGCGTAGGCCGTCATCGCCAGCGTGCGCGGTATTGGCGTGGCCGTCATGATCAGCTGGTGTGCCATGTAGCCCTCGCTGACACCTTTCTCGCGCAGCGCCAGGCGCTGCTGCACGCCGAAGCGGTGTTGCTCATCGATGATCACCAGCGCGAGCGAGCGGAATTCGACGCTGTGCTGGAACAGAGCATGCGTGCCGACCACCATGGCCGCCTCGCCCGAGGCCACTGCGGCAAGGCCAGCACGGCGCGCGCGTGCGCCAAGCGAACCATTGAGCAGCTGCACACGCACGCCGAGCGGATCGAACCAGCGCAGCAGCGAGCGCGCATGTTGCTCGGCCAGCAGTTCGGTCGGCGCCATCATCGCAACCTGCGTGCCGCTGCCCAGTGCGCGCGCCGCAGCGATGGCAGCGACGACGGTTTTGCCGCAACCGACATCGCCTTGCACCAGGCGCGCCATCGGCTGCGCGGCCAGCAGATCGGCATCCAGTTCGCCAAGCACCCGCTGCTGCGCACCGGTCAGAGCGAACGGCAGCGCTGCCAGCAGCTGGCGCTGCAGCTGCGCCGCATCAGTGAGCGCTCGGGCTTGTTCGTGGCGCGTCGCGCGACGCAACTCCATCAAGGACAGCTGGTGCGCCAGCAGCTCCTCAAAAGCGAGGCGTCGCTGGGCCGGATGGCGCGCGGCGGCGAGCTCAAGCGGATCGGTGCCGAGCGGGGGCTGGTGAACGAATTCAATCGCGGCCGGGAGCGATGGAAAGCCGAGCGACTTAAGGAGCGGCGCGGGCAGGTACTCGATCGGAGCCTCGCGCGCGAGTTCCTCCAGCGCCCGCTGCACCAGGGCGCGCAGCCGCCCCTGCGTAATCCCCTCGGTGGCCGGATACACCGGCGTCAGGGTTTGCGCGAGCGGCGCGGCGCTCTCATCGAGGCGGCGGTACTCGGGATGGATGATCTCGGGTCCGAGCGGCCCGCGACGGACTTCGCCGTGGCAGCGAATGCGCGTGCCGCGCGCGAGTCCCTCGCGCTGCGCGTTGGAGAAATGAAAGAAGCGCAGGGTAAGTGATCCGGAGCCATCGGCAATCCGCACCAGCAGCTGTCGGCGCCGGCGGAACACGATCTCCGCCAGCAGCACTTCGCCCTCGACCTGCACGGCCGCCCCGGGCATGACGGTGCCGATCGGCCACAGGCGCGTGCGATCCTCGTAGCGCAGCGGCAGCAGGAACAGCAGGTCCTGGGGCACATGCACGCCAAGGCGCGCCAGGCGCGCGGCGAGCGCGGCCGGGAACAGCCCGCGCGCCGCTTGCGTACCAGCTGCAGCTGCGGCTGGTTTCAGCCGAGCGACAGTATGCACTCCATCTCGACCCGCGCGCCGCGCGGCAGGGCCGATACGCCGACCGCCGCGCGCGCCGGGTAAGGCTCGGAAAAATACGTGGCCATGATCTGGTTGACCTGTGCAAAGCAGCTGAGGTCCGTGAGGAACACGGTGACTTTCACGGCATCCTTCAGCGTGCCGCCGGCCGCTTCGGCAATCGCCTTGAGATTCTCGAACACGCGGCGGATCTCGGCCTCGATATCGCCGCTGACGAGCTGACCGGTGGCCGGATCGAGCGGGATCTGTCCGGAGACATACACGGTATCGCCCACGCGCACGGCCTGGGAGTAGGTGCCTATCGCTCCGGGCGCGTGGCTGGTCTTGATGATGGTGCGGGTCATGGCGAATTCAGATCCCTCCGGTGGCTGTGGGTGGCAATTGTACGCACGACGCGCTCGACATCGTCCATGCGGCGAACGACGCGTATGACACTGGCCAGGTGCTCGCGATCGCGTACATCGAGCACAAAGGACATGATCGAGCTCTCCTCATCGCGCTGTTCGACCTGCACCTGGCTGATATTGGTCTGGGTGGCGGCGAGCGCCGCCGAGAGCGCCGCCAGCACGCCGACGCGGTTGGTGACGTAGATACGGATCTCGCTTTGGAAGTGGCGACCTGCAGTCTGCTGCCAGCTGACCGGCAGCCACTTATCCGGATGCTTGTGGTAATCCTCTGCGTTCGCACAGCCATCGCGGTGGATGACAATGCCGCGGCCGCTGCTCAGGAAGGCGATGATCGGATCGCCCGGGATCGGATAGCAGCAGTGCGCATAGGAAACCAGCAGGCCTTCGGTGCCGGCTACCGTCAGCGGCGTGGGCAGCGCTGCCGCATCGGGCGTGGCATCTCCGGGCAGCAGCCGGCGTGCGACCAGCGGTGCAAGCCGCTCGCCCAAGCCGATCTTTTCGTACAGCTCATCGGCCTCCTTGAGGCCGAATTCCGCCAGCGCGGCACTCATCGCGCCCGGATCGACCTCATCGGGTTTGAGATGAAACTCGGCCAGCGCCTGCGTAAGCAGCCGGCGTCCCAGGTCCACGGCCTCGCCCTGTCGCAGGCCCTTGAGGTAGTGCCGGATCGAGGTGCGTGCCTTGGCCGAGACGACAAAGTTGACCCAGGCCGGATTGGGCGTCGCTCCCTTGGCGGTAATGATCTGCACCGTCTGGCCGTTACGCAGCACGGTACGGAGCGGTGTCAGGCGCCGATCAATCTTGGCAGCCACACAGCGGTTGCCGACATCGGTATGCACGGCGTAGGCGAAGTCCACGACCGTTGCGCCGCGCGGAAGGCGCAGGATCTCGCCCCGCGGGGTGAACACGTAGACCTTGTCGGGGAACAGATCGACCTTGACGCTCTCGATGAATTCCTCGGAGTTGCCGCCCTCGTGCATGCCCACCAGATGCGAGAGCCAGGCGCGTGCGCGCTCCTGCTGTGCCGAACCCTCGCTGGCATCTTCCTTGTACTTCCAGTGCGCGGCGATGCCGGACTCGGCCACCTGATCCATGTCCGAGGTGCGGATCTGCACTTCGATCGGCACGCCGTTGGGTCCGAACAGCGTGGTGTGCAGTGACTGGTAACCATTGACGCGCGGGATCGCCACATAGTCTTTGAAGCGACCCGGCATCGGCTTGTAGACGCTGTGCACGACGCCGAGCGCGCGGTAGGTGGTGTCCACGTCAACGACGATGATGCGCAGGCCATACACATCGACGATGTCGGAGAGCGGCGCGCGCTTGCGCAGCATCTTGCGATAGATGCTGTACAGGTGCTTTTCGCGGCCCTCGACCTGCGCCTCGACGCCGCCTTTAGTCAGGGCCGCTTCGAACTGCTTCTGGATCTTGTTGAGAAACTCCTTCTGGTTGCCGCGCGCGCGCTTGAGCGTGCGCTCGAGCACGCGGTAGCGATGCGGGTAGAGGGTGCGAAAGCCCAGATCCTCGAGCTCGAGCTTGATGCCATAGAGCCCGAGGCGCTCGGCCACCGGCGCATAGATATCGAGCGTCTCACGCGCCATCAGCCGCCGCTTGGCGGGTGCAAGACTGTCTATGGTGCGCAGGTTGTGGGTGCGATCAGCGAGCTTGACCAGGATGACGCGCAGGTCACGCACCATCGCCAGCAACATCTTGCGGAAACTCTCGGCCTGCGCTTCCTCGCGATTCTTGAAGCGGATCTGATCGAGCTTGGTGACGCCATCGACGATCTCGGCCACATCCTTGCCAAAGCGCTGGGCGATGTCTTCCTTGGCAATCGGGGTATCTTCGATGACATCGTGCAGGATCGCTGCAACGATCGTGTCGGCATCGAGCCGTAGCTCCGCGAGGATCTCCGCGGCGGCGACCGGATGGCTGATATAAGGTTCACCACTGAGGCGCTTCTGGCCCTGGTGAGCGGCGGCCCCGAATTCGGCCGCCTCGCGGATTCTCTCGACCTGGTCAGCCGGCAGATATTTATCTGCGGTCGCCAGTAATTCCTTCAGCCCCGGAGTGCGTCGGGTGCCGGGCAGCAGACCCAGGAGCGACGACGCATAGTCCATTTAGGGCTCGTGTCAGGAAAATCCTCGGGGCCGGTTTAGTCTCCGAGCCCGAACTGTGGTGCGCGGAAGGTGGATTCGTTCTCGGCCTCGACCATCACCGGCTCGGGCGCAGGCTCGGGCTCCTTGAGCATCTCGGGCGTGATGTTGCCCGCGGCGATCTCGCGCAGCGCCAGCACCGTCGGCTTATCGTTGTCGACCGGTATCGTGGCTTCGGCGCCATTGGCCAGACGACGGGCGCGCTGCGAGGCCAGCAGCACCAGCTGAAAGAGGTTATCCACATTCTTGAGACAGTCTTCGACAGTTACCCTGGCCATGGCGGTACTAATTTCCTAAGTAATTCAAGGAGGACGAACCTGTAAGTCTACGGCAATTGCCGCCTGCTACGCCACCAGCTCGGCCAGAAAAGGCTTGAGGGCCGCCCGGTTGGAACGCAGGCTCTCGCCCCGGCCATCCAGAATGCTCCCGAGCTCGCTAAGTGCCTGATCGAAGGAGTCGTTGACGATCGCGTAGTCGAATTCGGGGCAGTGCGACATGTCGGTGGCGGCATCGGCCAGTCGGCGCTGGATCACCGCTTCGCTGTCCGTGCCCCGGCCGCGCAGGCGCTGCTCGAGCACCTGGCGCGACGGGGGCAGGATAAAGATGCTGACACATGCCGGATGGGCCCGGCGTACCTGCTGGGCCCCCTGCCAGTCGATTTCCAGCACCACGTCCCGCCCTTGGTGCAGACGCTGCTCGACCTGGGCACGGCCGGTGCCGTAGTAGTTATCGAACACGCGGGCGTACTCGAGGAAGGCGCCTTCCTTGATCAGGGCTTCGAAACGCTCGACAGTGACGAAGAAATAGGACTCGCCCTCCACCTCGCCGGGCCGACGCGCGCGGGTGGTGTGCGAGACCGAGACCACCAGGCGCTTGTGGGAGTCCAGCAGGGCACGCACCAGGCTGGTCTTGCCGGCGCCAGAAGGCGCGGAGATCACATAAAGATGTGTCGGGTCAGTCTGCGTGTTCATGTTCCTGCTTATATCGCGCCCTCTGGCGCCCCGCCCTCAGTCGGCCCGGGCCTGCTGGCAGCGCTTGTAACGCGCCGGCACGACTTTCGGCCAGCCGCAAATCGGCGCTCTTGGTCCAAAAACTCACCCCAACGGCGCCCCTTGAGTGCTCAGCTTCGCCATCGTAATAGAGGCTAAATCTCACCGGGCGGGAATTGTCCGCAACTTCCAGGGCTGAGTTGCCGGCAGCTGGCAGCCAGGCCGAACCCTTCGATTCTCAGGGACGCTTGCGCTTAGGTTGAGCCGAGTGCTGCTCGAGGAGCGTGATCGCCAGGGGCCGACCGCGGACCTGCACGCCCGCCAGACGCTTGAGAATCTCCGGTGGCATGCCGGTGGGCAGGCGCACGAGCGTGTGATCCTCGCGCACCTTGATGCCGTTGATCTCGGAACCATCGAGCCCGGCCTCATTCGCGATCGCGCCGACTATATTGCCGGCTTGCACGCCGTGCAGCCGGCCGACTTCCAGCCGGTAGGTGTCCTGCGGCGCAAAGCGTCCGGAGCGCGGGCGGCGTGGTGCATCGTCTGGATCGGCGCGCTCGCGTGCACTGCCGCGTCCGGCTTTGGCTTCGGGCGCGCGTGATTCGTGATGTTCGTGCCGCTCGCCCAGCAGCAAGGGGGCCTTGCCCTGTGCCAGGGTTGCCAGTGCCGCGGCGACATCAGCCATCGCTGCGCCCGTTTCCTGCACCAGCTCCTCGACCACGCCGCGATAGATATCAGGAAATCCCTGCTCCAGCGTCTTGGCCACACGCTGCTTGAATTTGGCGACGCGGGTCGCGTTGACATCGGCAATCGTGGGCAGGTCCATCTGCTCGATCGGCTGGCGCGTGGCGCGTTCGATCAGGTGCAGCATGCCGCGCTCGCGCGGCGCGATGAACAGGATCGCCTCACCGCTCCGTCCCGCGCGACCCGTGCGGCCGATGCGATGGATGTAAGACTCGGTGTCATGGGGCACATCAAAATTAATGACATGGCTGATGCGCTCGACATCCAGTCCGCGCGCCGCCACATCGGTGGCGACCAGGATGTCGATCTTCCCGGCCTTGAGCTGTGCCACGGTGCGTTCGCGCTCGGCCTGCTGCATGTCGCCATTTAATGCGGCGGCGGCAAACCCGCGAGCTTCGAGGCGCTCGGCCAGTTCCACCGTGGCCAGCTTGGTGCGCGCGAAAACCAGCATGCCATCGAAGCTCATCACTTCAAGGATGCGCGTCAGTGCATCGAGCTTATGCAGTCCGCTGACCAGCCAGTACCGCTGGCGCGTGAGCGTGCCGGTCGAGGTCTTGCCGCGGATAGTGATCTCGCGCGGCTCGCGCAGGTGGCGCTGGGCAATGCGTTTAATCGCCGGCGCCATCGTGGCGGAGAACAGCGCGACCTGCCGCTCCGGGGGCACCTTGCTCAGGATCGTGTCCATCGCATCGACGAAGCCCATCGCCAGCATTTCATCGGCTTCATCGAGCACCACGAAGCGAATGCCCTTGAGGCTTAAGGCGCCGCGATCAAGATGATCCATGACACGGCCCGGCGTGCCGACGATGACATGAGCGCCGCGCTTGAGCGCCTGCAGTTGCGGGGTATAGCTCTGGCCGCCATAGATCGGCAGCACATGGAAGCCAGTGAGCTGACCCGCGTACTTCTTGAAGGCTTCGGCGACCTGGATCGCGAGTTCGCGAGTGGGCACCAGCACCAAGGCCTGCGGATCGCGCTGCTTCAGATCGAGCCGCGAGAGGATCGGCAGCGCAAAGGCTGCGGTCTTGCCAGTTCCCGTTTGTGCCTGGCCGAGCACGTCGCTGCCAGCCAGCAGTGCTGGAATTGTCGCGGCCTGGATCGGCGAGGGCGCTTCGTAGCCGACGCTAGCCAGTGCCCGCAGTACGGGTTCGCTAAGGCCGAGATCAGCGAAAGTAGTGGCGGGCGCCGTTTCGGGAGTTTTCATGGGATGAGTGCAGCGGCTAATTTCTTGCGGGCGTGAGGTGCGGAAGCCCGTTGTCGGTTATCGGATGTTCTGCACTTGCTCGCGCTTAGTGCCACGCGTCAATTTTGCGCCATCCTCTGATTAATCTACATCGTTTGTCGGGTTGGTGCTTTGTTATCAGCACCGGCGCGCGGCCGCTGAAGCAACAGAATGGTTTGGTTTGTGTTGGCTCGTTAGGGCTTATCGCGGAGATCCGCAGTGAAACCGAAAGGCCGGCGATGGCGCACGGCTGCCTGCCTGAGCTGGCGGATGGCTGAAAGGATTGCCGCGATGTCTTCGTCGTGTGTAGCGAGCTTCTTTTCGAGTCGAGTTTCGAGCCGTGCGAAGCGACGGCCCAGTTCCTTGTTCGAAGTCAGGGTTTCACGCAAGAGGACGAAGGCGCGCACGATGTCGACGCTCCTCTCTACGGCACGCGGACTGTTGAGAATCGTGGCAGTCATAATTGCGCCATGTTCAGCAAAAACTTACGGCAGGTACTTGCGATGCTGGCCGCGGCTCATCTTTAAGGTCGCGATTTGCGACCTTAAAGCGCTCACCTCGCCGGCGGTGAGTTGAAACATGAAATCGTCCGGAAAACGCCTTTGAGTGCGACGAACTAGTCAAAGCGCCTAGAGGTCGACCCATGGAGGGCCGCGAGTTCGGAATCCCGCACTACCCGCTGGCCGCGCACGATGAGAATGGAGCCGGCGATCTGGTCAGTAGCAATAAGTCCCGGCAGCAACAATAAATTAAGCGCATGAGACCCCCGACGTCCACGGCCAATAATCGTTTCCTTTTATTCTGCAGGGTAGGAAATTGCTCGGTCCGTCACGGATTCACATTACCTGTAGTCGACATATATGTCGATTACGCGTAATGTATAACTATGTGGAATGACCGCCAAGCCATCGAAATCTTCCACCTGCTGTTCCTGCGGGCCTTCGGTGCGCGGGTCGACAAAGCCCTCTTCGCCTTAAAGGGCGGCTGCAATCTGCGGTTCTTCTTGAAGAGCATCCGCTACTCGGAAGACATGGATCTGGACATCCAGACAATGGCCGTTGGCACCCTGCAGAACAACGTGAACCGGCTGCTCGAGACGCCCGCCTTCCTGCAGGCGCTGCGAGCCCAAGGCATCGAATTGGCCAGGATGGC